>Ga0209089_10001127_pt1 | contig 24340 bp, 21 predicted proteins | sample ArcticOcean_MG_C_FD_187431 | JGI IMG/M metagenome (GOLD analysis project Ga0209089, IMG submission 187431) | Marine microbial communities from western Arctic Ocean - ArcticOcean_MG_CB2_150 (SPAdes) (version 2) | ecosystem: Environmental > Aquatic > Marine > Oceanic | place: Arctic Ocean: Canada... | reverse complement strand
AAGGAGCTTTGGCTTTTACAAAGGCCTCCCAAATTGGATCAAAATCAGGGTGCGTGAAAGAAATGTTCTCGTCGCTTGGTTCGTTGGTATCGATCATGAAGGAGTAACAGCCGTCCGCAAAACCTTCCTGCATTATTTCTAGCGCTTTTTCTGGTCCAAGTTGCAAAGGGACATAGCCAATAGCCTTAAGCCTTTCATCCGAAGAACAAAAACTTCCCATTGCTCTGTTTAAAGTTCTGGAGCCCCTGTCCAAGACCTCCGAACTACCCGTATGAGCTATTTGATGAAAAGCAAAAGTCGGTAAAATTAACTGCATGGAATAACCAAAAACATCCAGAGCATGAGATCGCTCTCCCGAATCAAAAGCACCTATCCTATTCCATCCACTTTTCCTGTTATCCAAAATTGAATCTTCAAACTTTGACATTACCGACGGGTCTTCTTGTCTTTTAGCGAATAATTCCCTGCCCCTATCCAAGCCGGATTGAATCACTGGTAATTCTTTTTGAGAAGACATGTCTGGTATTAGGCCTTTGTCTTCTTCTTTTGCAGCGGCCATTAAAAAATCGTCTAATTCAATAACGTGGCTATCTGCATCGATAATCTTTCTGTGTTGTGCGTAACTCATATTTTTTCCCCTAAAACAATTAAAGATTAAAGATTTGAAGCCATAATTGAAACAGTTTTCTTCCTCTATATCGTTTTTGTTTCAATTCTTGATTTGTTTTGTGCACGTTCTTTTTTTCTAGTTTTATCGTTTACTTGCCCAACCAGTTGACCACAAGCTGCCATAATGTCATCACCACGTGTCGATCTGATGGTTGTTATATAGCCCTTTTCTTGCAAATAGGTCTGAAAACGCTTAACTCTATTGCCCGAAGGTTTTTTATAATTTACTTCTGAGAATGGGTTAAAAGGAATTAAATTAATTTTGCAAGGCATTTGGGTGAGTAACTCAGACAGCTCTTTGGCCAACTCCAAGCTATCGTTCACTCCGTCAATTAAAATGTATTCAATGGTGGTAATGCGTTTGTCGTTACAACTGTCTACGTAACGTTTTACAGAATCTAAAAGCTCTTGAATCGGATACTTCTTATTAATAGGCACTAACTGATCTCTCAATTCATTATTTGGTGCATGTAGCGATATTGTTAATGCCACATCACTAACTCTAGCCAGCTCATCTATCTTTGGTACTATTCCGGAAGTGCTTAATGTTACTTTTCTTTTGGAGATCCCATAGGCATTATCGTCCATCATTAAATCCATGGCATCAACTACAGGATTGAAATTGAGAAGGGGCTCACCCATGCCCATCATAACTACATTTGTGATATTTCTAGAGTTTGGCTCTCTTGGAAGCCCAAAAGAATTAGCAGCAACCAAAACCTGTCCTATAATTTCATCCAAGTTTAGATTTCTGGAAAAGCCTTGTTTGCCGGTGGCGCAGAAACTGCAATCTACAGCACACCCTACTTGAGATGAAACACACAAAGTAGCCCTGTTATTTTCAGGAATTAAGACCATCTCAATAAGGTCCTTATTCCCCACGCTTATGACCCACTTTTTAGTTCCATCTTTTGATGTTTTCTCATAAATTACTTCTGGCGCCTTAATAATACTTATAGCTTCTAGCTTTTCTCTAAGATCTATTGAAAGATCGGTCATTTCTGAGAAATCTGAAACCCCTCTCTGATGAACCCATTTTATGATTTGCTTGGCCCTGAATGGTTTTTCATCAATAGAGACAAAGAACTTCTCAAGATCTTTTTTATTAAAAGCCAGAAGATTTATTTTTTCCATGTCCAGTTAGAGTTAATTAAATAATTTAAGATTGCAGCAACTGTTATTCCTATGAGGTTTGCAAGGATATCATTAACCATCAAAGCTTTGAACATTAGAAAAAAGACAGAGTAATTAAGAATGCCCGTAAAACCTGCAACTAAATGAAATTGCATTAATCGTGAAAAAAAAGGTTTTGGATTTCTTGTTTTAAAAGTCCAAAAATTATTAAATATAAAATTTGAAATAAGCGATGTTTCAATAGAAATAAGTGGTGCAATCTCTTCGGCCATTCCGAAATACCTGGTTAAAAAGATATAACAACCAAGATTAATTAGCACTCCGGAAAACCCCACCACGGAATACTTTATAAAATCCTTGTGGCTATGAAACCCTAATTTAGGGATGTTAAAAAGAAACTCAATTTGATCTCTAAGAGATAGTTTTGAAGAGCCTGATTGTCGTCTTGAGAACGCTATAGGTATTTCTTTGCACTTTGCACCTTGCACAACCAGTTCGCATATCAATGAAGATTGAAAAGAATAACCTCTTGTTGAGAGGAAGCTTAAATTACACCTTTCCAAATAAGCAGACGATATGCATCTATAACCAGAGGTACAATCATTTACATGTCTAATACCGCCTATATATCGAACTAGAAAATTACCCAGCTTACTTATAAACTTTCTTCTGATTGAAAAATCAGGCGTGGATCCTCCATCTATAAACCTTGAGCCTACAACAAGAGAATAACCTGCATTAATCTGGTCTATAAAATTAGGAATTAACTTTGGATCGTGCTGACCGTCTGAGTCCATTTGAAAAATTAGTTTAGGGTTGAAGGAGCTTAATGCATGTCTAAAGCCCCTCTTGTATGCATCACCAAGACCTTTCTTATCTCCTGTTATCATATGCAAATCAGGGTATTTTTTAATTAACTGATTGACCTCATGTTGGGTTCCGTCAGAAGAATTGTCATCAACCACTAGTATTGTAAACCTACAATCTGAAACAAGTTCTTGGTTATAAAATATAGCCTCTACTGTTTTTTTTATGTTTTTTTCTTCGTTGTACGTTGGCAAAACAAAACATACATTTGTTTTTTCAATATCAAATGAATTCCTATCTTCTTTTAGATCCATGACTTACTCCACATCCTGTTATAGAAGCTCTCGCTATCTATATCCAAGCCAAGCTGAAGGGGCAGCCAATAAATGGAGGCTGCAACTATTAAAAATAGAACAAGGCAATACAAAGTTCTGTATTGCGCCCCTTGTTTCAAACCAATTTTGTACAAAAGGAGGCCTAAGGCCATAAAAGCAAATCCTGAAGACGGCTGATAGTGATACAAAAATGTTGACCTAGAAACAAAAGCCCAAGGTATAAAATTTATATAAAAGCCTACTAGAATAAAAGAGCTTATTGCAAATTCAGATTCATAAGTTCTTGTAACTAAGGTTTTAAAAAAAGAATTCATCCACTCCAAGCTCATGATAAAAACAGCAAATAAAGAACACAAATAGAGTGCAAGGTTCGGGAATAGATGAACAGAATTAAAAATTGTTACTTGGGCGCCGCTAGCTGTCATCATTTCCCTAGAAAGAAAATAGTAACCTATTGGCTTTGTCATAAATGGCCATTCATACCAACTTGAACTGTAGGGATGTGCCTTTTGATTGATGTTTTCTGAATGATAAGAACTAATATTTATATGCCTATCTATTAAAGAGTATTGCTCACTGAATATAAGCTCGGGAATCCAAATAACCGCGTATGTAATAAAAGGTAACAATAATAAGATTGAAACTACATGAACTTTTTTAGAAAGTAAGCTTTCTGATATTAAGAGTCCATTTTTTATATTATCCACTGGCTTAACTTTTGATAATAAAAACAGAATAAATAAACTACAGAGGCTTGCCCCGAAAAAACCTAAACCATTCCATTTTATGGAAAAAGCCAATCCAAATACAATTGCAGTAAGACACAAACCCAGAACGCTGACATTTTCTTTTTTCAAAAATGTGATGAATAAGAGTAGCGATAAGAAACCAAAGAAACTCATATAAATATTGATTAATCCAAACCTTGAATCAACCAAAAATGATCCATCCAAACAAAAGAATAAAGCCACTAAAATGGCAAACTTTTTCTGGTTGAATAAAAGTAAGCTCAAATTATATGAAACCCATATCAATGCCGAACCTGCTAGAGCACCAAGCCATCTATAACTAACTGGATTTAAGTTTGACAGCTCAAAAGATGTTGAGGATAGGGTCTCGGTCCAAGGTAAAAGGTAATATAAATATATACCAAAAGACATTAGGTAATTACCTAATGGCGGATGCACAGAAAAAAACTTCTCTCCGGAGATATAATTTAAACCATACAGGGGATAAAAAACCTCATCAAATGTCTCTCCAGGAATTGTTCCTAGGTTAAAGAACCGCAAGAAGACTCCAACAAAAAGGATGCAAAGAATAGGAAAATTGTCTTTTACTCTCTGCATATAAGTATTAAGAATATTATTTAAATTAAAAGAAATAAGTTAAATTCCTTCTAGCATTTATTATTTGCCTAAAAGAGGCTCCTTCATTCTATCTAACTTAAGGAATTAAGATAAATAGTGTTTACGTTTTTTTTCTAAAGTCCTTATTTTTGACCAAAATTGTAAAAGGACCAGAACGTTTAAAAGTCCCATGATTCCAGCAAAGCCAAAAGACCAAACATAATCACCATATAAATCAAAAAAATAACCTCCAAAAAACCCTCCTAGCCCCATGCCCGTCCATCCAAAGAAAGATGTTAAGCTCATAGCTCGAGCAGCAAATTTGGCTGAGACCATAACTCTTGTGCATACCAGAATACTTGACATAACGCCTGAATATGTAAAACCAAAGAAAGCGGCTAATAAATATATCCCTGCAGGAGTTGAAATGTGTGGAAACCAGATAACTGAAACTGTTTGACCCAAAGACATAAGAATATAAGCAGGCAAGGCACCTATAATATCACCCAACATACCACCTAGAATTCTTCCAAAAGCACCACAAAACATAAGAACCATAAGGACGCTAGTAGCAAATTCTAAAGTAAAATTTGCATCGGTTAGGAGGGGAACAAGGTGGACAATTGGTACCGACATACAAATACAACAGAAAATAACAGCTACACTTATCCAGGTAACCACTTCTTTCTCTGAAACTGGGAAATCTCTGGGTTCAGACTCTTCTTCGGTTCGTGCACTCTCTCTCCAAGGAGATTCCTTTATAAGGAGAACAATTGGAAGAGCTATTGCGGCATAAATAATGGCTAAACTGAGATAGGCACTTTCCCAACCAGAAGATTCAATCAAATAACCGCTCAGATGAGGAATAAAAGCCTGACCAATAGCTCCCCCTGAAGCAGCTATACCCAAAGCCAGGCCAGGATTTTCTCTAAACCAAAACCCTACATTCGCGTAAAGAGGTGAGGTCAATAAGGCGCAGCCGAAAGCCCCAAACAAGAAGTAAAGAAAATAAAATTGCAGTATAGAGGTTTGGCTGCTTAAAAAATAAAGACATAAAGACATGGCAAGGGCACCAATCAATCCAAACCAACGAGTCCCATATTTATCAGCAAGATATCCCCACAAAACACCAAATAAAGCAGAGGAAAAAGACGCAACCGTATAAGCAAGAGAGGTCTCTCCTCGAGACCAGCCAAAATCTGAAGCTATAGGTTTCAAAAAAACTGAAATGGATGCCAAAGACCCAAAAGCCAGTCCGCTTAAGACAAAAACTACAAAAACCATTACCCATGCATATCTGGGCGTTTTTGATTCAAAAAAATCTTCTTTATTTCTCATATTTAAGGTATGTTAATTTTTTAAGATAATAAATTAGGAGATAAGAACATGCTATCAAGACTAACCATATTATCCTTCATAGGGGTTTTAATGTCTTTTAATGTTATTTCTGCTGAGCCGTATGGATCCCATACTTCAGCAAAGTGGCAAATATGGGCATATACCTCATCTGCGCCAGATTTTATTGGAGATTTTGCATCAGTAAAAGACGGCAATGGTAAGGTCTTAAGGGAAGGCGTCAATGGTTGGGTGTGTTTGCCCTTTAATCCAATGCCTGAAAGGGGTTTCAAAACTCCTCATGACGGGAACCCTGCCTGTGCAGATGCCGCATCATTGGCTTGGGTAGATGCTTATATGAATAACACAATACCTAAACTAGAAAGTGATGGATGGATGTGGATGTTGCATGGAGACACTGGCGTAGACAACTTCAGAGCTTATTCAGAAGGCGACAGAGAAGGCTCTAATCCAATCCACTTTATTGAGTCAGGACCTCACTTGATGCTTTTACCAAGAGACCCGGCAAGCCTTGATACTCAAACCACAGATTTTGATACTGGCGCTCCTTATGTCATGTTTAAAGGAACGCCCTATGTTCATTTAATGATACCTGCTGAAGGGTATTATGATTATCAACCTGGCTCAGCGCCTTAAAAAAATAAGATAAATATTAAATAAAAAAGGAGCTTTTAGCTCCTTTTTTTAATCATTTTTAAACAAATTATTAATATTCTTAAAGGTGTTTTAAAGCGCATAATTTATTGCCTGAAGGGTCTCTTAAGTAAGCAAGATAAAGCTTCATTCCCATCCCCTCTCTTACTCCGGGAGGATCTTCACAAGTTGCTCCGCCGTTCTCTAATCCGGCTGTATGCCAAGCATTTCCTGTCCCTTCATCTTTCACTGAAAAGCCAATGGTGCTACCGTTACCGTGTGTTGCTACCTCACCATCTATTGGTTCTGATATTAAAAAAGTGCTTCCATCTAGAAAGTACATGTACCTATTGTGACCTGTTGGGTTGACGGATAGAACTCCTGGCTCACACCCCAGAACACCCAAAACATTATCGTAGAAAGTTTTAGACTCTTCTATATCGTTAGCACCTATCATTATATGACTGAACATATTTTCTCCTTTTTAATTAAATTTTTGATCTTTTAATTTTATATTACTTTTTATTAAACAGAACTATATCTTTTGCGGGGATTTCTACAGTCCAGTTCCTTTGAGCAGCTATCACCTTAAAAGTCTCTTCTGAGTAAAACGATACATGGGTGGGGTCTTTCCTGTAGTGCCAACCTTCAAACAAATCATCTTCTGTCATAAAGCATGTCATGAGTGCCAGCCAACCTTTTTTCTTCAGAATCTCATCCAGAGCTTTAAATTCCTCGTATGGATTAAAAAAATGCTCCGCAGTTTCGGTACAAGTTATAAAACTGTAGTGTTTCGAAAAGACATCTTCATCAGGGAAAAAGAAAGGGTCATAAATTTCCATTTTATACCCATCCGACTTTAGCATATCAGCCAGAGCCGGACCCGGGCCACAACCAAAATCTAAGCCTTCATCACCGGGAGATAATTTAGTCTTAAGAGGCTCGGAGAGTTTCGAGAGAAATGACCTATACGCTTCGTCGTTAACGTCGTTGTTGTGCTGTTCATAGCGATCCTTTTCGTTATCAGGGTCGAGGTGATGGGTCCTATCTAAAAACTTAGCTTGGCAAAAGCTGCACTTCCAATACTTCTTTTCTTCAATGATTTTAAAAAGTTGTATGAGTTCGCTTTTGCAAACTACGCAGTTCTTAATAATTGCTGAGCTAGTTAAAATATCTATTTAAACTCCCATTTCTACTTCCCACTCATAAAGAGTGTCATCAAGCCTAGAGACCACGTCATCAACTTCTTTTTATTAGTAGTCATTACCATACCCAGATTAAATTGAATAAAAAGAATAAACATTCTAATAAATATCTACAAGTTTTATTGGGGCGGTTCATTAAGGTTGAGTTTTTCTTTATTAATTAAAAATCTAGTTCTAAATCAAAATGATTATCATTTTCCATTCCACTATCATTAAGAGTTTTTGAAACAATATCTGCTAACATTCATAAAAAAAGAGGTTGCCATGGAACAACATGATTTAAATTCACATGAGGTTACTAATATTCTTAATGAAATTATGGAATATGAACTCGCGGGCGTTGTTAGATATACTCATTACTCTCTTATGGTGGTAGGCCCTCATAGACTTCCAATTGTTGACTTCCTAAAAGAACAAGCTAATGAATCTCTGCAACATGCTCAACAAGCAGGGGAATTGCTAACTGGTCTGGACGGTCATCCGAGCCAAAGGATAGCAAAAATCGTAGAGACTAATAATCACTCTATTAAAGATATCCTTGAAGAAAGCCTTGAGCATGAAATGCACGCACTGAATTTATATAAAAAATTATTAGGAGTAGTAGAAGGGGTCTCTGTTTATCTAGAAGAATACACAAGAAGCTTGATAGGGCAGGAGGAACAACATCAGCTTGAACTAAGAAAAATGCTTAAAGATTTCAGCTAAAAAGCTTAATTTTATATGTTGGCCAATTAAGTTTATCGGACCTTTCCTTTCAACTGATATCGCTCTACAACATTCCATGAATCAATCTCATCATAAATAGCAACTAAGCAAATAGAGCTTAAGACTAGCTTTTCAGGAAAATCAATTTCTTCTATTATCCTTCTCTTGGTGTCTTTTTTTGCTTTTCCATAAAATATACTAATATGTGGGAAATACTCACGCGAATTTAAGCCCAACCTATCATCAATTAATTTTTTTAGTGCTAAAAGTTTTTTATCTTCTCTAATTTTTATAAATAACGACTGAAAGAATAGATCTTTACCCTCTATTCCCTCTGAATAAATATTAAATTTATGATATTCATTTGAGATCAAATTAAGAAATTTTCTGACATCTCTGTCTGCCAAAGCCAGCGGGCCGGAAAGGGTTAAATGAGAATCGAATTCAGGCCCTAAAAGTTGGCGGTTTACTTTTTCTTTTGTTTTATTTACATCAATGGAAGATTGATGATCAAATTGACCCCAAATCCAAAACCCCCTTACAGCCTTTTTGTTATTCATTTTTTACTATACAAATAAATCTTTCAGAAAAAATTATTTCAAATTGATTCCAAATCCATTCTATAAGTTGATAATGATTATATGAAGGATTACTCGTCTTACGTTGGCATTGTTGGTGGAGGGATTAGCGGTCTAACTGCTGGCTGCGCTTTAAGACTACAAGGAATCAACGCCATTGTTTTTGAACGCACTGATAAAGTAAGTGAACATGGTGCAGGGATATCTATTTCTCCTAACGGCTTAAGGATTCTTGAAAAACTAGGTATAAAACAGCTCTTTAGTAGCAGGTCTTGTATTCCTAAGAAAGTTGTCTTCCATTATTTAAACGAAGAAATCCTCAGCCTTGAATCAGAAGTAGTAACCTCAAGCAGGCAAAAATTACTCCAAGTTATTCATCAGCGGTATATTGAGCTTGGGGGGGAGATTCTCTTTGAGCATGAGTTAAAAGATTTGGATCAAAGCTCTTGTGAGCTAACGTTCGCAAATAATCAAAGCTGCAAGGTCTCGCACGTTTTAGGGTGTGATGGTATTAAATCTTCTATTAGGCAAAAATATTTTCCTTCTTCTGGGAGACCAACTTACAGCGGGTACAGCGCCTGGAGAGGCATTGGTACTTCAAACGCAAGGGATATTCAATTTCACTTTGGCCCAGGGACTCATATTGTTAATTATCCTATAGATAATCAAGGAAGGACTAGCTTTGTCGGCATTGTGAAGACCAAAGAAGTCGCGGGGGACTCGTGGAAAATTAAAGGCTCAAAAGAGATGATGCTAGAAGATTTCAAATTTTATGATGAAGAAATGTTTTCAATGATTAATTCTAGCAATGATATATACAGGTGGAGTATTTATATAAGGCCTTACCTAAAATCTATGTGTTCCAACAATATTACGTTACTCGGGGATGCAGCTCACCCAATGGTTCCCTTCTTGGGTCAAGGTGGTTGTATGGCCATCGAAGATGCATATACATTTGGTCTTTTAGCTGGGAAGTTAGATACTGATTTTATGAGGGTTCAGGCGCTTTATGAAAAAGTAAGACTTAAAAGAAATAACAAGATCCAATCAGCCTCAATAATGCAAGGCAAACTCAATCATATAAAAAATCCAATTGCCGCATTTATTAGGAATCTTATAATGCAATACACGCCAATGGTATCAACCAGAACTAAGAAAATTTGGGATTACGATGTTAACAAGGAGCTTGGTAAGTTTTTATAAACTTATTCTGCCTGGATCCACTGGTCAATTAGCCCCTCTAAGATAAACAGCGGTACTATTCCTTGATCAAGAATAATAGAGTGAAAAGTTTTCAAATCAAACTTATCTCCCAATGCTTCTTGTGCTTTTTTCCTCAGTTCAAGAATCTTTAACATCCCCATTTTGTAACTTGTTGCTTGTCCCGGCCAAACTATGTAGCGTTCGATTTCTACCCTAACCTCGGTATCAGACATGCCAGTTGTTTCTTTCATGTAAGCCATGGCCTCCTCTCTGGTCCACCTCTTCTGATGCATACCGGTATCAACCACCAAGCGGTTGGCTCTGAACATTTCACTCTGCAAAACGCCCAATTCATCATACAAATCTTTTGCCATTCCAATCTCAACCGCCAATTGCTCTGAATAAAGTGCCCAGCCTTCGGTAAAGGCTGAGGTCCCGTAACCAAACCTTCTGTAGAAAGACAGGTCTGCATTCTCAAGATTAAGTGCTATTTGAAAATGATGACCTGGAACTGCTTCGTGAAAAGTTAATGTTCTCATGCCGAACGTCGGGGTTTGCTTGATGTCGTATAGATTGGCATAAAATACACCCGGTCGAGATCCATCTAAACTTGGAGATTGATAATAACCTCCCGCAGCTGTCTTCTCGGAATATTCTGGAACAGCCCTTACTTCAACTGGGCTTAATGGAAATTTATTGAAGTAAGGCTTAACACCCTCTTCGGCCTCTTTGACCATTTTATTGTAATCCGCAACAACAATTTCTTTTCTGTCAGGCGTATCTGCATAAAGAAAGTCCGGGTTTTCATTCAAATCATTCATCATGGCGCCAACAGGTTTATCTACCTCATAACCAAGCTCGGTAAATATCTCTTTCATACGTTTACCAATTCTTTCAACTTCAGCCAGACCAATTTGATGTATTTCTTCTGCGGAGTAATTGGTAGTCGTATAAGACCTCAGCCTTGCTGCATAATAATCTTCCCCGTTTGGGAGCGACCATACACCGTGGTGTTTATTAGCATTTTCATAATTTGATTCCATAAAGTCTAAGACCCCTTCAAAAGCAGGCTTTACGTTCTCACGAATTACCACACTCAAATCTCTCATCAATTGATCTCTCTTTGATTCAGAAACGTCTAAATCTTCTAACTTCTTTTTAAAAACCTTGAAGAGGGGATTTTCGTTATCTTGATATGCTATCAGCTCTTTTAGCTGCTTGATTACATGATCAAAAACATATCGGGGAGCAAATATGCCTAATTTTTTTTGTTCGTTCAGCCAAATTAGATTCGCTTCAAATACATCATCAAATAACTTGACTCTTTTGATGTAGTCAGAGGCCTCCCTGTAATTTCTAACTGGATGCATGTCCGTCATGAATTCAACGATATTAAGATGGTTGCCACTGATCTGATTGAAGGGATAAGAATGGTATCTAAAATTTTTAAATTCATTGATGTCGTTCTCAACATCAAAAATCGCAATTTCCTTGGTTACTTTCTGAACGTCACTTAATCTGTCAGAATTGTAGCCTTGAAGAATTTCTAATTGCTTTACATTATCAGCATGATTTTCTTCATCTTCTTTAAGTGAGCCTATTGATAGTTTTTGATTGTGTTTTAAAAGGATATTGTAATCATCAAATATGCCGAAAGATGTCATCGCTTCGGGTGAATCCATCAACCCCATAACAAGCTCTTTTGCAAGATAGTGGTCTATTGAATAAGGTCGCATCAGGAACAAGTTGATAGCGTAAAGTGATGCCACTATAAAACCTGTCAGACAGGCATATCCAAAATATTTAAATGCTCTTTTCATCATTAATCTCCCCAAATGTCTTTATAAAGTTTGGCTATCTTATTTATTTAACCGTTGCCAGTGGTTTTGAACGGAGAATGGGTTTTTATGCATAGTTATTTTCAAAATGATGCTCTCTTGCATCCTTTTTCATTCCGGCAGTTTCGTCCATAAACTTGTTTCTTTTGTCTCGTGTTTTAAAAACCCAAATACAAACTGTATCTTGTGAGTGATAAATTGCTTTTAACTCGTCATCGATATCGCAAACTTCTTGAGGTACGTCTACTTTAATACAGATCATATGAAATTAATTCTATCTTCAGGCTTACTCGTCTTTGTCCTGTTCTAGAACTCCCCTTTCTTTCAGCTTTTTTTCAAGCAACAGAATTTTCGAAAGTGCTGCCAAACCAAAAATAAACCCCATTATTGCTAGTGCTTCCATAATTTACTCCTCTTAAACCGCTATTTAACCTACTCCACGGTAACGGAGTTGAATTATTTGGAACAGTTTTTTATTACCTTTATTTTTCATTTTTTAAATTTTCAAACTCTTTGATATGAATAGAGTAAATGGATTAGGCTTCTAATATCCAAGTTTGTATTCTCCACCTTTTTCTAAAGCTACCTTATATGCTGATCTCTCATGATAACGTTCTAAAATTGAAATCAAATTTGGAAATGATTGGAGCGATCCAGAAATCTGTGCACCTTCAAAAACAAAGGAAAGCATAGTGTCCACTGCGGAAAAGGTATCTCTAAAAAAGAAGTCATTATCACCAAGCCTTTCTGAAAGGAAGCTTAAGTGATTATTTATTTCAGAAAAAATCCTTTCATGTAAAGGTTTGGCAGCATCTCCAAGAGAGCTTGAATAAAGTAATAACAATAAAGGCAACATTGCTGAACCTTCAGCGTAATGCATTAATTCAAGATAATTATAATAATCTGAATCTTCAGAATTTGGAGCAAACCCTTTAGGTGCATAGTTATCCACAATATAAGTCGTAATAACAGCTGATTCAATAATGATTTTTCCATCTTCACTAATAACCGGAGACTTGCCTAATGGATGAATTTTTTTAAGAGATTCCGGTGCTAAATTAGTTACCTTATCTCTTAAGTAACTTTCTATTTCATAGGACGCATTCAATTCTTCTAATAGCCACAAGATTCTTTGTGATCTAGAATTATTTAAGTGATGGACAATTATCATTTTTTTTCCCTTTTTTAAAATATATGTCTAAACAGTAGCACTAGCACAGAGAAAGCCAAGCTCTAATTCACTGTTGTGAACTGCGCCCTATATCTCAATTATTAGTTTTCTCTCGTTTTAAACCCAATCAAATGCTTTATTAAAAACAAACTGAGCATCTTGAGTAATTAGACGACCGTGAGCGATAATAATTTTATTAAATTTCCATTGTTTTACACGTTTAACTGATTGTCTAACAGTTTGTCTATCTAAACGCATCATTAATCTTAAATCTCTTGGAGTAGACGGATTGTCATAAATTCCCCCTACACTTCCCATTACTCTTTCAAATAAATTATGGTATGAATGTATGCTTTGAATAAAATCAGTAATAATTAAGGTTTTAGTTTCTTTGTGAAAAAAGAAAACTTCCTTCATAAAAAAACATCCTCTAAAAACCATTTGATCAATTTCTTCTCTCCAGTCTTCGTTGGAATCATCCGATAACACTCCGTTGAATTGAATGTCTTTTCTTTTTTTCTCCAATCCTGGTGCAGCATATATTTTGGCATTGGGGTAGTTATCTACGTAAGAATTAACATAAAGATGATGTAGTTTATTGGGGCAAACAATAATAGTTACCCTCCCAAGTTCATCCAGTCGTTTTTTCAGAGCAGGAGTTAACTTGGTGGGCGAATGAAGAAATAAAGCACTGTTTTTCATTCGAATAACAGTCATTCTTGTGCCTAACTGCATTCCTGAAAAACGTTGAGGTATTTCGTTGATATAAATCTTATTTGCAACAAATTCTTTCATTTGAGATTTATCTTCATTCATCTAAGAAAATGTCCTGGTGCTAAACTATTTAATAGTTACGGAGTGTTTTAAAACTGTTATTGGGGGATTCTCCAGTAAATCTAACCCTTTGTAATATTTTTTTTAGCGGATTAGTTCCTTTTCTAAAAGTTATGTTTTCTACTATGTCTGTTTCCAACAGTTTTTCTCCCTTCTTTCATTATCAATAACTTACCATGTTCTAAGTACACAGTGTGTAGTGAATTTCTCACATCTTAGTCTAACTTACAGATAAAGACTCTGTCCTACTCTTAAACACAAAGTTTGTTATAGTATTTTCATGAAAAACTTTTCTTGGGTGTCTTTTTCTATAAAGATTTAAAAAATGTGTCAGAGTGAATCACATCAGCATACTTGGCTTGCAAGTCAAATAAATTAGCTTGGTGAGCATTCAAATCTCTATCGCCAACACAATCTTCTGCCACTATCGTAAGAAAATTATTTTGCAAAGAATCTAGTGCTGTAGCTCGAACACAGCCACTTGTTGTAACACCAGAAACAATTACTGAATCTACTTGTATTTGATTCAGATGGTTGGCTAAACTAGTCTCAAAAAAAGCACTCGCAAATTTCTTTTCAATTAGCTTTTCATCTTTATTGGGTGATAGAGTTTTCAAGAAGGATATTTCTTCAGATCCAGGTTTTAAAATATTTAAATCAGGAAGTCTAGACCTGAAAACACTTGCTTCAAATTCATCTCGATAAAGCGTGGTTGTGAAAATTACGGGTAAATTCTTTTCTCGAAATTTACTGACCAGTTGAATATTCGCTTCAATTAATTCGTTGCATTCAAAACCAAGAGGTGATGATGGGTCAATAAAGCCTCGGCACATATCAACAACTACTAAGGCAGGAGAGCTGCCAATTCTAGTAGGATGTGATTTGAGCTTGCTCAATTATTATTGATTCAGAAAAGTTGGAGATACCGGAGGCTCTAGGTGAGTCTCTTCTAGGCACCTGGCTTTGATTTCTTCAATGGTTCCCCCAAAATTAAACACCTCATCTTGAACAGTATCTTTAGACATTTTAGCTCTTAAGGCATCCGTCTTTGACTGATCCAGTGACAGGTCCTCATTAATCACGACGCCGTATCTTTTTGCCCCCTCAATTGATACAAGTTTTTTTGCAACGTCTGAGACAACAATAGTCGGATCGCGCTGAAGCGGGTCTCCCCAGCCCCCTCCACCCCAAGTGTTAAAATAAAGGAGGTCGCCTTTGTGCACTTTAATGCCTTCACATTTAGCTGGAATATATTCTTCACTTCCATCCGTTCTTACAAGCAATTTAGTAGATCGTTTGCCTGGCTTGCCTCCATTCACTCCCCATGGGTATGTAAGCCATCTATCATCATGAATTCCAATATGGCCATCTACCAAGAATCTATAAGCTACAGAAAGGCCATTGCCACCCCTATGGAGTCCTGCTCCACCAGAGTCAACAATAAATTCATAGGTCTCTACTCTAAGGGGAAAATATGCCTCAATAAACTCATTTGGCACATTTGTAAAGGACGGCCATAATGAATGCCCATCAGGCCCGTCTCCTATAGGCCTTCCGGGAACTCCACCAAAGCCTATTTGAAATAACTGAAACCAATCTCCCTTATCATCGTAGCCAGAAAAAAATAAATGCGGAGAGTCAGAAAAACCTGCTGCATTAAGCATCTCTTTTGGAGCACCCATGCCTAACAAAGCACCTAAAACATCAAAAATTCTGCCTAATGCATGGGTCCTCCCGGAAAGAGCTGCCGGATAGTTAGGCTTTAAGAGAGTTCCTTGAGGGATTCTAACGTCCACTAAATCATAGAAACCATCATTAAAAACAATTTGCGGATCTACAACATTAATCGTAAAGGACCCAAAGAACATTTTGAACATGTCTTCATTAAGATAAAAGTTTACTGAGCTTTGCGCTTGAGGGTCTGTGCCTTCAAAGTCAAAGATAGCTTTGTCTCCCTCACGCCACATTTTACAATGTATTTTATAAGGGCCCATGCCCATGCCGTCATCACAAATATAATCAGAGAACTCTCTGGGTTCTTCAGGAATAAACATAGAAATAATATGCTTCATGGCATCATAATTTCTTTGCAGCATAATTTTCATCGTGGAACAAAAAACATCATCACCAAAACGATCTGCTATTTCATTGCACCTTTTAGCCGCTGTATTACAAGCAGCAACTAGAGCATTTAGATCAAAGCGATTCCATTGAGAAGTTCTGACATTGTGCAAAATAAGCTCCAATACATCAGACTGAAGCTCGCCTTTTTTGTAAAGTTTGATGGGCGGAATCCTTATCCCTTCTTGAAAAATTGTAGTTGCTTCTGTTGGTATAGAACCAGGTACCATGCCGCCATTATCAGACATGTGCCCAAACATCGCCGACCATGCAATATGCCTACCCTCTCTAAAAACTGGTTTCAAAACCATCCAATCTGGCAAATGGGATACAGCTGCATTACACATATACGGGTCATTGGTAAGAATAATATCTCCCTCTTCAATCTCTTCATCGTAGGCCTCAGTAAAGCCATGAATAAATGATCCAAATTGACCAACCACCATCTTTCCGTCTCTATTGGCTATCATTGGAAAGCAGTCGCCTTGCTCTCTAATCCCCGGAGACAATGCTGTTCTACTTACCAACGCATCCATCTCTTCTCGCGCATTCTTTAGAGCATTCTCTATAAGATCAACGGTTATGCCGTCTACATCAATTATGTTTAATGGAGAATTGTTTGTTTCAATAATTCGTGCTGACATATTATTTTTTGGGATTGATAATTAAATTACCCACTTGATCAACGGCAGCCTCATAATCAGGCAAGATAACGCAGGTTGAATCCATTTCAGAAACAATAGCAGGTCCGGGAATTACCAATTTGGCATGAAGTTTTGTTCGTTCATAGATTTTTGCATCGTGCCATTGTGCTTCATGATAAAAACGCGTGTCCTGAATGACTGCATCTTCAAGTGATCCAGAGAAATTCTTATTTGCTAAAGATTTAATTTCAGACTGCTGAACTTTAACAATAGCTCTAATCATCAAAATTTCATGACCATCACTTAATTTAAATGTGAATAATTGATAGTGCTCATCATCAAATGCATCGGTAATTAATTGAATGCCTTTGGTCTTGTACTCCCTCTCATCAAACTCAACTGTAATTTGAAATGCTTGACCTGCATACCTAACATCAGCCTGGTAGACAACTTCTAAATTAGAGTCGCTCACACCGTCTTTGAGAAGTGATTCAGAGGCTTTATTCTTAAGATCACTTAAGTCACTCAAAAATTTATCTGTCGCAATATCTTGAGCCATGGCTAGATAAGACCTCGATGACTCATCTTGAATTTGAGTTGTAGCATCTCCGTAGGCACACAAAACACCTGGTCCTGGAGGAATGATCACAGGAAAGGAATTTGAAAGAATGCCTAGAGCATTTGCGTGAAGTGGCCCAGCACCACCAAATCCAACCAACGCAAAATCTCTAGGGTCAAAACCTTGCTCTACGGATACTAATCTTAAGGCGCCAAACATAGATTCATTAACAATCCTGATAATGCCCTCCGCAGCTTCCATTAAATCAATGCCAATTCCGTCTGCGATAGTTTGAACAGCTTTTTCAGCAGCTTCTTTATGTATCGTCATATCTCCACCGAGTTGCACCTCGCTTGGAAGCAATCCCAACACTATATTTGCGTCACATACGGTAGGTTGCTCTCCCCCTTTCATGTAAGCAGCAGGTCCTGGAACAGCCCCAGCAGATTCTGGACCAACTCTAAGAGCTTTTGTTAGCTCTGGAACAAAAGCAATTGAACCTCCGCCCGCTCCCACAGTTCTCACGTCAACTGATGGTGCCTTAACTCTAACGTCTCCAACCAAAGTCTCTCTTCTAATTTTAGCTTTTGAGTTTTGGATCAAGGCGACGTCTGTTGACGTGCCTCCCATGTCAAAAGTTAGAATGTTCTCAAAATTAGCTTGGTTACAAAAATGTATAGCGCCAGCAACTCCGCCAGCAGGACCTGACATAAGATGATTAACTGGAGAGTCTCCTGTCGAACGACTTGATGCAAGCCCGCCATCGGATCTCAAAATGGATAGCTGGACATCACTCCCCAATGATTTTTCTAAATTTGACTGAAGATTGTTAACGTAATTAGATACTTGAGGTCGAACGTAAGAATTAAGAACCGTTGTTTCTGCTCTCTCATATTCTTGCATTTCAGGAATAACTTCACTGGATATTGAGATAGGTATATCTGTAAATATTTCACTGGCAATTTGTGCAGCAAGAACTTCATTCTCATTATTAATGTATGAATTTACAAAGCTTATGGTTAAAGCTTCAACTTCACCTTTTGCTTTTAGTTGAGCTAATTGCTCTCTTAAATGATCTTCATCCAGTGGGATAGATATATCACCAGAAGCATCCGTTCTTTCTTTAATGCCATACGTTAATTCTAAGGGAGCAAGCAACGGACCTTTAACAAAACTTACCCATCCCCCTAGGCCGCCTGGACAAAATGAACGAGCAACCTGCAGAACACTTTCATATCCCTTGGTGGTTAAGAGTCCTACTTTCGCGCCATTGCCTGTTAAAACAGCATTGGTTGCAACTGTGGTGCCGTGCATTACAAGGTTAATATCCTTAGGGTCTACTCCGGATTGATCACATATTCTCGAGACCCCGTTAAGAACTCCTATTGAGGAATCTTCAGGAGTAGAAGGAACCTTAGCAGTATGAGTTGAACCGTCTGATTCATTAATTAATAAAAAATCAGTAAAAGTTCCTCCAACATCAACTCCTAATCGATATGACATAAAAATTTAATCCTTTTTTAAAAATTATATTTTAAATCAATACCATAGGTAGCATAAGGTGCTTGATGAATAAAAGATCCACCAAATTCTGGAGCTGGGATTACCTCTGCAAGATACTCTTCATCAGCAATATTTCTGCCCCAAAAAGTAAGATTTAATTTTTCTCCAACAATCGACGCTCTTAGATCAACTAAGGAATAGGGATCACGAACTGATTTACTCATATCAGATGCTACTGGGAATCCTAACAAAGCGCCCCAAACTGAAGGTTGCTGGTTGTTTTGAACAGTGTGAAACCAAGTTTCTCCTACCTCCATATAATCTACTCTAAGAATAAGGTCATAGTTTACTGAAAAAGACGTTTCATATTGCATGCCAAGGTTGTAAGTATGCTCAGGAGCTAGTGGAGCATTATTACCAACTGTATTCGGTCTATGAGTATTTTTCTGAATTTCACCATCAGTGAAACCAATACCGCCGTCAAGCCTCAGGTTATCAGTGAGTGCGTATTTAAAGTCCAGCTCTGAACCGCTTATGTCTAACTCATCGATAGTAGTTACCACCCTCAATAAACCCCATGGTCCAGCAAAAAATTCAAAGAATTGATTATCTTCAACTTTGGTTTCAAAAATAGCACCATTAATTGCCAACCTACCATCCAGGTATCTGCCTTTAAAACCAACCTCAAAAGCTTTAGAGACTTCTTTATCATATGAATCTGAAACACCCAATCCAGCTCCAACTGGAATATTTAGCTGAGAGTTTATTAAAGCCGCACTACCGGACGAATTAAAACCACCCGATCTAAAACCAACACCATAAGAAGCATAAAATGTCGTATTTTCAGCGCTTCTAGTTATTGAAATTTTAGGCTGAAACTGACTATAAGATTTATCTCGCGAAGGAATCTTGCTGCCCCCTGCTGTCATTGCAGGATTTATTGGAGCACCGCCGCCATAATATAAGGCCGAGGTTTGAGCAGGGACATTGTTATCTACTGAACGCTTTTCATTGTCGTATCTAGCTTCAATAGAAAGCTCAGTTACATCAGATAAGTCAATGGAATATTGTCCAAAAATTGAGAACACATCTGTTGAAAAGGTATCGTCAAACGCTAAGTCAGTAGGGTTTTTTCCTGTTGCTGGGACGTAGGGTTTATATTCAAAACCTTTGCCTAAATCTGCTCCGTATGAAACTGCAACATCTCTATCAATTTCAGCATAATAACCACCTACTAGCCATCGGGCCGGTTGATTTTGATCGCTGATTAATTTCACTTCAATAGAAATATCATCTTGGTCGCGTGATTGGAATTGATATCCATCACAAGTATGCGGCAGGTAAGGCCCCAATACTGAGTTTGCAGGTGAAGGAGCCGTTCCAGGAGCTGCAAAAGAAAATCCTGGAGGTAGAGAATTAATTAAGCCAAGGTTGGTTGCAGTATTTGAAGCAGCACATGAAGGCACTCCAAAGTAACCACCAAAAGCCCCCGAAGTTCCATCTGAAATCAAAAACTCTTCAAGTTGATTATAAGCAAATATTGCTGAGAATTCCCTCCCGTTAGCAAGGTCTTCAGTGTATTTAAGAGACATGTCAGATGTTTCTTGCTCATTGACCGGAGGTACATTAAACATATACGTGAATTGATGATCATTAACGTCCTTGAAGAACTGATCAGCTCCAGGGGTACCAAATCCTGTAAAGGCAGGTAAAGCAAAAACGGCATTAAAATTAATGGTGCCTCCGCTAGCTTCGCTTACTCCAGCCCTAAAATCCCAAGAACTATCATCATTATCTACTAAGACTCTGTATCTAATGGTTGTATCTTCAAAGAAATCTACATCTTTTTTATTTGAATATACATTCGTATGCTCTCCATCCGTTTCTCTGGTGCTGATTGAAAATCGTGCATACACGTTGTCTTTTATTTTTGAAGAATTAACATATTGCAATTTAGACGAGTTATTGATACCCATTCCGACAACTGCAGTGCTTTCAGATTCTTCGGACGGGGCTTTGGTGGTAATTAATATTGCCCCGGAGGTCGCATTTCTTCCATAGAGAGCTCCTTGTGGACCTTTAAGAACTTCAATTTGTGCGATATCTAAAAGCTCTCTATTAAAGGCATTGGGGTTTGTTTGTAAAATACCATCGACAACAAAAGCAAAATTAGACTCTGCGTCTCTAGTTGAAGTCAGACCTCTAATTGTTACTAAGGTGTCTCCAACATTAACGGTGTTAGCCATTACAACATTAGGCGTCAAGGCTATAAAATCTTCAGGTCTTTCTATGCCTGCATCGTTAATGTCACTTGCTGTGAAAACACTCATAGAAATTGGTACATCTTGTACATTTTCACCAACCTTCCTAGCTGACACAACAACCTCTTCAAGAATAGGTTCTGCTAAAATATTTAATGAAATAATAGCAAAAAAGAACGCGAATAAAGACCTATGAATATATGTTTTTAAGATTTGCATATTTTACCCCCTCAGTAAATAATGTTGATTGTATTTTATACAGTAAAAAAGCCGAAGACACTAATTATTAGTTCAAGTAATAAAGTTTACAATATTTATTGCTAGTGTTTTTTTCTAATCTCAAGCCTATATAATAAAAGCATGTTAGAGACTACAAAGCCCTTAAAAAATATCAAAGTCTTGGACCTTACACACATGTTGTCAGGACCCTACGGAGGAATGATTCTTGCAGACCTGGGTTGCGAGGTAATTAAGGTGGAACCCCCTATTAAAGGAGAAGGAACAAGGCGTTTACTAGAAAATGATCCAGACTATTCTTTTAATGGTATGGGTGCTTATTTTTATACTCTTAATAGAAACAAAAAAAGTCTTTCGTTGGACTTAAAAAAACCAGAAGGCTTAAAAATTTTCTATGAGCTCTCTGAAAAAGCAGACGTTGTAATCAGTAATTTCTCAGCTGGTGTTACAGAAAAACTAAAAATTGATTTTGAAACTTTAAAAACCATTAATCCAAAGATAATTACCTGCACCGTAAGTGGCTTTGGCGAAACAGGGCCTAACTTTCAACGACCTGCTTTTGATCAAATTGCTCAAGCGCTGGGTGGAGGCATGTCTATTACCGGGCTCTCCTCTTCTCAGCCGATGCGAGCCGGAGTCCCTATTGGAGATTTGAGTGGCGGCATGTTTGCTGTGATGGGTATTCAGGCTGCCATTATTAGCAGAGCCAATACAGGTATGGGTCAGCATGTAGATATTTCAATGCTTGACTGTCAAATCTCAATGCTAAATTACATGGCAACCATGCAAACTATGTCGGGAATAGTGCCTAAGCCTATTGGCAATTCTCATTTTGTTCACATGCCTTATAATTCATTTCTGACTAAAGATTACCCCATAGTGATTGCAGCTGTTGGCGATCAGTTCTGGCCAAGACTTTTAAAATTATTCAATAACTTGGAATTAAAGGACCCAAAATATGCAACCGCATACGAAAGACAAAAAGATAAGGATAAGCTTGAAAAAATTATTCAGGATGAGTTAATAAAAGAAAAATCCGATTATTGGCTAAACTTATTAGAAAAAGAATCTGTTCCGTGCGCAAGGGTAAATAATATTGAGCAAGCTTTAAATGATGAACAAGTAAGACACAGAAACATGTTGGTTGATGTGCCTCATCCCGATGGAGGCTCTGTAAAAATTCCAGGTAATCCAATTAAGTTGTCAGAAGTAACGAACGAAGAATTTCTTGCGCCTCCTCTTTTGGGAGAGCACACTAAAGAAGTTTTAAATGGGTGGCTGGGGTATTCCGATGAAGATTTGGAGTCCTTAAATAAACTGCAAATAATTGAGATGCTTAAATGAATTCAGAATTTGTCTACATCAATGAAGTTGGGCCTAGAGATGGCCTACAGAACCAAAAAACAATCTTAGGCTCGGAAATTCGCCTCGATCTTATAAATTATCTTATAGATGCAAAACTCCCAGGTATAGAAGTTGCCAGTTTTGTTAATCCAAAAGCCGTACCCGCAATGGAAGGAGCTAGTGAGATTATTAAAGGCCTAGTTCATACTAAAGGTTGCGAGATTTCCGTGTTAGTTCCTAACATGAAAGGCTTTGAGTTAGCGCATGAAGCAGGCGCTGAAATCATCACGGTTGTTCCATCTGCAACAGAGACTATGAATCAAAAAAATATAAATATGGGGTTAAAGGAAACCATTGAAAGCTCTTGCAACATCATAAAAAGTGCTAAAAGTTCAAATTTGAAAACTAGAGCATATGTTTCAGTTGCATGGGAATGCCCTTACGAAGGAAAGGTTGAAGGCTCAACCGTTCTCAGCATAGCCAATCAATTGCTAAGTGCAGGCGCAGATGAAATTATTCTTGCCGATACAATTGGAGCGGCGAATCCAGCAAGTGTGGGTTCGTTATTTAAGAAATGTGTAGATGAATTTGATCATAATATTCTCTCGGGTCACTTTCACGACACTCGTGCCATGGCATTGGCCAATGTATGCGCAGCACTTGCAGAGGGAATAAGAAAATTTGATAGCTGCATAGGAGGTTTAGGCGGATGTCCATTCGCTCCTGGCGCGGCGGGAAATCTTGCTACGGAAGATCTGGCCAATATGCTTAATCAGATGGGCTATACAACTGATGTGGATCTCCAAAAACTATCTGAGATAGTGGGCTACTGTTCTGATCAACTAAAAGCGCCCCTTGGCGGAAGAATGTCAGCGTGGCTTTCAAAAGAAAATTAATGTGTCCCTTCTCTGTGTTAATAATTTAATTTATCAATTAATTAACTGAATTTCTCTTTCCATAGTGTTAAGTCCAAATCATTACCATGTGTTTGAGGATTAAAATCTTTATCAAAAAATAATTTGTAATCTGCATAATTACTTCTTAATGCACCTTTCTTTGAAAAGAAGAATTTGAACATACTTTTAAATGTAGATAGTTTCCAAAATTGTTTGTCATGTCTTAACATCTTGATTGCAACTCTTGTGTTTGCATGAATCACATCAATCAACGCATATCTCATTACAATCTTCATTATTCTATCTGAACCATTTACTGCTTTATAAACTTCGTATGCAACTGATTTATGTTCTACTTCTTCTAAACTGTGCCACTTCCACATATCTGCTACTGGATTGTCTGACTTAACAAGATTACCTTTTAATATGCTTGCACCCATTGTTGCAGTAATATGTTCCATTGCAGTTGTGATTGCTAATCGTATTTTGTCGTCTACTTTATCTGTATGAGACTTTTCAAGTTTTTTTGCAAATACACTTTCTAACTCTTCTAAGTCATGCCCTTTGAGTTCACATAATAGTTTATTGTATTTGATATGTTCTCTTGTGTGTGTTGCCTCTTGTATGCAGAACATACGAATCTCTTCAGACATCTCTTTATTCACTTCGTCTTTGAATGCACGAACACTATTCATAAAAAACTTCTCACCTTTTGGAAAACTGATACTTAAAGCATTAAAGATTGCAGTTAAGAATGCATCATCGTTTGCCCAATTTGAAGATAAGTGTTTCTTCAATTCAAACGAAGGGTCTCTCTTTATCATTGTCATATTAATTTTTTCATTTTTTAAATCACTGTTTAAAACTACTCGACGGTGACTGACTTAGCCAAGTTTCTTGGTTGATCAATGTCTGTACCCTTGAGTATTGCCACGTGATACGCAAGCAGTTGAAGAGGGAT
>Ga0209089_10001125_pt1 | contig 24353 bp, 19 predicted proteins | sample ArcticOcean_MG_C_FD_187431 | JGI IMG/M metagenome (GOLD analysis project Ga0209089, IMG submission 187431) | Marine microbial communities from western Arctic Ocean - ArcticOcean_MG_CB2_150 (SPAdes) (version 2) | ecosystem: Environmental > Aquatic > Marine > Oceanic | place: Arctic Ocean: Canada... | reverse complement strand
TTAAATTGTATGATTGAAATACAAATCCAATATTTCTTAATCTAAAGTCTATAAGTTGATTCGAATTTAATTTAGTAATATCATTATTGTCAATTAAAACTTTGCCAGAGCTCGGAGAATCTAGACCTCCAATAGTATTTAAAAAAGTGGTTTTTCCTGAACCAGAAGGGCCAACAATTGCAGTGAATTCTCCTTTTTTAAAATTAATACTGACATCATTCAATGCCTTGATATCTTGGTCTGCTTGTTTATATAGTTTAGAAATATTTTTAGTTTCGATTACATTCATAATAATTAATTATAGTGATCTGATAGCCTCTGCCGGATCTAGTTTAAGTGCTCTCCTTGCAGGAAATAAAGAAGAAATAAGTGTTACAAATAATGTAAGAATAGTGATTCTAAAATAATAATCAATTGGAAGATCCGTAAATACCATTGATTTCATTCCAAAAGCTTCTAATCCTTTAGATACAATTGATAAATCAATACCAACTTGACCATAATAGGAAATCATTAGGTATGATAATAAAATACCTAATGGTAAAGAAATACATGAGATGAAAATAGTTTCAAAAAGAATCATTAAAAAAACTTTAGTCTTGTTAAGACCAACTGACATCAACATTCCTAACTCTCTTTTTCTCTCTAAAACTGCCATAAGCATAATATTGACAATTCCAAAAGATAGAGCTAATAGAATAATACTCATAAAAATTAGAAAAAACCAAACCATTATTTCTTGAACTGATCCTAATTCAGGTGAAATGTCCTTCCATGTCTCTACTTTGTTGTTTGGGAAAAGACCTGCAAGATTTTCTTTTAAAATATTTGAATCATCAATATTATTACATAATATAGCTATTTCATGTGTTGCATATTTATTTTTAAAAAAATCAATTAAGTCTTCTTTTTTTACAAAAATATTTCCACCATCATAAATAGAGTTAGCTGTGTTAAAAATTCCTTCAACCTTAAATTTGATTCTTTGAATATCACCATTATCATCAACAAATGTAACTGAGAGTTTCTTTTTTATATCCAATTTTAAATTATCTGCAAGCTTCTGACCTATTATAACCGGTTTACTTTTTGTTTTTGAAAAATAATTTCCTTTGACAATATTTTGACTAATATCAGAAAAAGATGTTTCCTTCTCAGATTCAATTCCTATAATCTTAACACCTTCAGCGCCATGAGCAGTTGATGCCATAACTGAAATAATAATTCTACTACTAAAAGCCTTAACCAAACTGTTGCTTTCTATCTCTTCTAAAACACAGGTTGGATCTTCAACAACACTATTTATATCAAGATTATATTCAAAGGAAGGATTATGAATTTGAACATGATGTAAATAAGTGTCAATAGCGCTTTTAACTCTTTGCTCATTTATTCCTCGACTCATTGCTACAGCAAATAATCCAGACCACAATCCCAGAACCATAGATGTTATAACAATTAAACTTCTGAGTTTATTTCTCCAAACATTTCTCCAAGCAATTTTAATAATCGTTACCATATTATCTTTTCATTGCTTTTATAGGGTGAAGTTGATAAATAATAAGAATAGGATAAACACATATTATTAAAGAAATACATAAAATTATTAATGAATGAGTTAAAGGAATATCATAAGAGTTCATAAATGGTATAACAGGCTCAAAACCAGCAGTTTCCATTTGTGCTTCCGCAGCACCCCATAACCTCAATGGATTATAATAAAAATAATTTACAATTGGAAGTGACACAACAACTCCAGACATTATGCCTGTAAATGTTAATAAAATAGTCTCATAGATCAATGTAATCATTAGTTTAGATCTTCTCATTCCGATTGAAATTAAAACTCCAAATTCATACAACCTTTCTTGAGTCATCATTAAAACAGTCCCAAAAATTCCAAAAGTAACAATCATATATAATATCATTATTATTAAAATTCCTCCAGCATTATCAGCTTCAATGAGTTGATCTAACTCAGGGGTCATCTCTTTCCATGTCATAATATCATAAGATTGATTATTTATCTTAGATTTTATTACCTGAGCAATTTTATTTTCATCAAAGTATTGTTCTTTATCAATTACTAAATTGGTTATTAAATTATCAGCCGACACAAAATCCTGAGCAACTGGAAGAGTCATAAAAACACTATAATTATTAAGGTTAGGATTTTTCATATCAACCACTCCTTGAAGAGGATAGGCTCCAACGGCCTGCATTCCATGGTATCCTTGACCTATAAAAATAAGTGTATCGCCTATTTTAAGATTATAGTATTTAGCAACTCCTTTCGCAACAATAATAGATTTACTATCTTTTTTTAAAAGTCTACCTTCAATTAATCTTTTATTCCAATCTGTGAGTATTTCTTCATTCTCCGGATCTATACCTGTGATATATACAAATTTGGACAAATCATTATAAGAGGAAAGAGCTCCAGTTTGTATTCTTTTTAAAATAGTGGAAACTCCATCAATGTTTTGAATATCAACTAGAACTGATTGATTAACTTCAAATGCATTATCAATAGTTTTATCATCCCAATAACCCTTACTGTGTAATTGAACATATCCGCTGTAAGATCCTACAACATTATTTATCATATTATCATACATTCCTAACTGTAAAGCCCTCAAAAATATTGCTAATAAAACAGCAATAAATATTGCGGCGATAGTAATTAAGCTTCTTCGCTTATTTCTCCAAACATTTCGCCAAGCAATTTTTAATAACATATACTATTTTAATCTTGAAACATATTGAGTGGAAAAATAATTTTCAGGAATTGAAACATCAAAATTCCAAACATCATATTCTATAACAGTTTTATTTCCTTTATCATCTAAAGGATAAAACTCTAGTTTTGAGGGTAATTTTTTTCCATTATATTCATTTATTTTAGAACCTACCATTCTATTAACTATTTCCAGATCCTCATCATAGAATTCAGTTTTAAGTTGCATATAATTCTTTTTATCAATCCATACAATTAATTTACCCCAAACAACAGAAGACTCTTCATTTGGAATCAATTCTAACTTCCAGCATGTTAGATTTTCAATAATTTCTGTACCTATTATTTTATGAGTATAATCAACCACCATTGAAGATTGTTTTATCAAATCATCATTTGTAAAATCAGTACCCATCCAATTTTGGGTCATCATTGATGGTGGAAGCTTAATTATTCTCTCGATAGTTGGTAAATAGTTCCATGCCTCCTTTTTTCTCTTTAAAAAAACAGAACCTTTTTCTTTTGCAGGGCTAGTTACAAGAGAAACTGAATACTCAGTTCCTTTTGACCAATTCTTAAGATTCATTTTCTTTTCCCATTTGGGTCGAACAATTGTAATTGTTATTTCAGCATACGATGAATTTCCTCTTAACCTACTATCAGCAATTTTTACAATTTCCATAGGAGTCTGTGCGTAGAGATTACAGCAACTAAATAAAATAGTAATTAAATAAAATTTCTTCATGATTTAATAAATTGATTTTTAAGAATTTTCTTTACACTTTCAGATGGAAACTTTGGGTTGTATATTAAATTTAATTGAACACCATCTAAGACTGAAAAAAAATAGTACATCATTGCTTCGGGATTTTCACACTTTAAAGTCTGAAAATATTTAGTAATTGAATTCATGAAAGGCAATGCTTTTTGGATAGTTTTTTCATTTAATATTTCCATTACCTCAGATTGTGAACTCATAGAAAATAATAATTTTGCTCGATCAATATCTTCTATTACAAACTCAAAAGTTTTATCAATAAAAAACTCAACATGTTTTCCACTAGTTTCTCCACTATTTGAAGGGTATTTTTCTATTATTTTGTCATATATATCGAAAAATATTCTCTTTAATAAATCCTCTTTGCTTGTAAAGTAATTATAAATAAGACCTTTTGAAATCCTTGCCTTTTCTGCAATTCTATTTACTGAGGAACCATGATATCCTTCTTCTGCAAAAACTGTTAATGCAGTATCTATAATTAAAGCTCTTTTCTCTTGTCTAATTATTTTATTTTGAACTTTTGTCTTAGGACTCATTTTTGACTGACCGTTTAGTCAAAGATATATAAAATTAATCTTCTATTTGAGGTTTGTCTAAAATATCAGTTTGAATATTTATTTGAGAGTTACCCGATGAGATTTTTATCACATCTTTATCTATTTTTTTAAATTCCTTTGAACTCTCATTGTAATGATTTACAGCTGTTCCCAGTGTGTTTCCTAATTTTTCATGATAAGTTTTGTATCCATTCAAATGATTTGATAATTTTTCTACATTTCTTAATACATCATTAATAGAATCTTCAATTTTCATATTATTTAATGCCTTATTGGTAATCTGTAACATTGGGAACAAACTCATTGGAGAAACAATCATAACTTTTTTTTGAAAAGCGTACGAAACCAAATCTTGTTGATTAATTTTTAAAGATCCTACTCTACTATTTAATAAGTCTTGATACAATCCATCAGCAGGAATAAACATATAAGCATAATCAACCGTGCCTTCATTTGGTCTAATATACTTCGCTGTTTCGTCAATTCTATTTTTTATATCAGATTTGAATTTTTTTTCAAGATCATCTAATTCGTCTTTGTTGGATGACTCAATCATTTTATTATAATTATCCAAAGAGAATTTAGCATCAATAGGTATTATATATTTATTTACCCTTACAATTGCATCAACAATTTCTGAATTTTTAAACGAATATTGCATTTCATAAAGTCCGGGTGGAAGGACATTGGCTAAAAGGTTCTCCAATTGTATTTCTCCAAAAATTCCTCTTTGCTTTTGATTTCCTAAAATTTTTTCCAAGGTCTTCATTTGATTAGCAAAGCTTAAAACTTGTTCATTTGTGCCTTTTATTTTTTCTAATTCAGATGTAACTTCCTTTATTACTTTATTTGATTCTTTAAACTGATTAGACATTGTTGAAGCTGAAGATTTAGTAAAATCAGTCATTTGCTTGTTGATCTCATTTAACCTAGATTCAATATCAACTCTACTGTCTTTGGAGTTTTTATCAATTTCTTTTCTAACTTCTTGAATCTGGTTAGTTAAAGACTCTGAAAATTTAATTAGGTCAGTTGTTTCAGATGAATTTTGATTATTTTTTAAATTATAAACTAAATAGGCTAATGTCAAGACCAAAAAAGCTAAAAAAACAATAATAATTTCCATAATTATTTATATGAGCATCAAGTTAATTGATAGTTTATAAAACTAACAATAATTTAATACTTTCAAGGGTATATATTAACACAACTACTAACACAAAATATCAATTCCATTTGAAAGGATTGAAATATTTAACTCATTCTTGATTACAAATTCAAACTCTCCATCAATTTGAAGGTTTATATAATAGTTTTCTGAGGTAATTTTTAAGTCTTTTAAATTCATGTATTTAACATTCTTTTTATTTTCTATTGAAACACCTAATAGGACGAGCGCAATCAAGTAATTGAGGTGTAAAATATTAGTTTTATTGATAATGATCATATTTAAAGTACCATCGTCTGCTTTGGCTTTAGGTAACAAACTGATTCCATAACCTTGTTTATTTGTATTAGCAATCATTAGAATATAGGGAGTAATTGAAATGTTTTCACCTTTAGATTTGATTGAAAAGACAGGTGGTTCATATGAAATAAAGGAATTAAAAAATGCAGGAAAATATCCCAATAAACCATGAGTTTTACTCTGATGGTAATGTCTTATAAATTCAACTTCAATTCCAAAACCAATATTACTAAAGAAGTATTTATTGTCTACTTTTCCTACATCCATTTTTTTATAAGATCCTTTAACAATTATTTCAAGTGCTTTTTTAAAATTATAAGGAATCTTAAAATGATTCGATATTCCATTTCCTGATCCAATTGGTATAATTCCTAGTTTGATTTTTTTTTTAATTACAATTTGACCAATCTGATTAACAGTGCCATCTCCTCCACATGCTATAATAACATCTGCTTTTAAATCAATTGCTCTATTAGCTAACTCTTCTAAATTTTTAAGGTTTTTAGAAATTCCAATTTGATATTTATCGTTTCTGTTTGAAAAAAAAGAATGAATTTCTACTTCTAAAGACTTTGCTTTACGAAAATGTACAGGGTTTATTATAAAAAAATAATTCTTATTCATCACTTTCAATATAAGACATATTTCCCTCAACAATTCGATTCATATAATCTTGAAGAAAAGCTTGAAATTTATTAGCCAAATCATCCATTTTTTTATTTGACTTATCCATTAAATTGTTTTCAAGATCATAATCATTTGAATCATAAAAACCATTAATCTTTTCGCCGTTTGATACAACAATATATTCTTCATTCATCATAAAATAGCTGCCTCCACCAAAATAATTAACAACAAATGAATCTGTTTCAGCGTCAGAAACCAAGCTTTTACCCCAACTTCTAAAAGGCTTATCATATCCTATTAAATCAACTATAGTTGGAAAAATATCCATATGCTGACCTAAACTTTGGGATACACCATTTAAATTTCCCTTTGGCCAATAAATCATTAAAGGATTTGCAAAACGATTAATAATTTTCTCATAATAAGAGTAATATGTTTGATTCCCATGATCTGCAGTAAAAACGAAAATAGTATTATCAAACCACGGTTCATTTTTTGCTTCATTAAAAAACTTTTTTAAAGCAAAGTCTGTATAACCAACAGTTTCATGCATTGGAACAAATCCTTTATTAAAAATTTCTTTATACTTTCTTGGGAGAATATAAGGATCATGAGAAGTTACAGTAAATACGGTACTCAAAAATGGTTGCTTAGCTCTATCAAGGGTTTCTTTCGTATACTGAAGAAAAGGTTCATCCCATATCCCCCAATATCCATCAAAATCTTCATCATTATTATACTCATCTTTTCCATAATAATTATCAAAACCTAATGTTTTTGAAAAACCCAAAAAACCCATCGAACCATTACTAGCTCCATGAAAAAAAGATGTACTATATCCCAAATTATTTGCTATTGAAACGACGGATTCAATAGGTTGATTTGAATAAGGGGATGAAGTATATGCTATTTCAAAAGATGGTATCCCAGCTAATATTGCAGGCATTCCATGGATAGATTTTCTGCTGTTTGCGTAGAAATTTGAAAAAATAAGACTATGAATAGCTAAAGAATCTAAAAAGGGAGTATAGCCTTTATAATTTGGTATTTTATCTTTTGAGTTTAAACTTCCCCAATACTCTCTTCCCATACTTTCCAAAATAAAAATAATCACATTTGGTTTTAGACTATCATTATCGTTTTTTGGATAAAACTTTATAGGATTAACAATTCTTTTTATTTCATTTTTAGTAAAAGCATTACTTAGCTTAAAATCTGTTTTACCGAAGGTTCGTATCACGGTAAAAGGAGTATTTAAAATGAAATCAGCATGCTGAGGATTATTTACATTTTCCATTGCATGAATAATAGTAATTGGGCGTGTACTTTTTTTAAAATCTCCTCGTATACCACCTATACATAAAAAAATTACAATGAGAAAAGTTAAAGATGACTTAATCAAATTTAAAGTGCTATGTTTTTTTCTAACTGGCTTGACGCTGAACAAGCTATATAGGTAATACCAAAGACCAACAATAAATAAATAGAGTAAAATTAGATGTATGTATTCTCTAAAAAAGTGAAAAAACAAATTTGATTTATTACTCTCATTCTCAATAACTTCAAAAACTTGAGCATTGACTCGCATTAAATTAAATCTGTAATATGCAAAATCAATAAAATTTAACCCAAGACCTATTAATCCTCCAAAAAAATAAAAAAACTTTAGAATTAAATTATACCATACACTAAAAGAAGGCCTTACTGGAAAAAAATACATTATAATAAAGACACCTTGTAAGTAAATGATAGCTGCTAAATCAAATTTTAATCCATAAAAACTCAGCAATAAAATTTCTAATAGATTACCAATTTTAATTATGTCAGAATTAAAATATAAAAATAACCAACGGCTGATCATAAAAAATATAAAAACAAGCCCTATTCTATACAAGAACACTTTTATTTCTTCAAACCAATTAGTCATACAAAGGGAAAGTAATATCCAAATATACAAAGGTTAAGAAAACGTTAATCGCTTAATGTTTAGATTTTTTTATAATATTATGAAAATGTTCTAGATTCAAATTTTTTTTATTGATCTAAGTATTTAATTTTATATTTGAAGCCCTAATATATTATTCTATAGTGAACAAACTAAATCTGCTTTTAGTATTATTAATATTTTCTTGCAAAACAAGTGAAAATAACCAACAAATAATTTCATCCACAGATGATCCTGACATTAATGATGGAAACCAAGTAATGCTTATTTGGTCTGATGAATTTGAAGTTGACGGCCCACCATCTTCTGAAAAATGGTTTTTAGAAACTGTACCTCCCAACAATGGAAGTTGGTGGAATGAAGAGGATCAGTATTATACTAATAGAAGAGAAAACTCAATTGTTGAAGGTGGTGTTTTAAAAATTATCGCTCGTAGAGAAGATTATGAAAATAAAAAATACACTTCTGCTAGAATGACTACACAAAATTTATTTGATTTTACATATGGAGAAGTCCAAGTTAGAGCTAAACTACCACAAGGACAAGGGACTTGGCCTGCAATATGGATGCTAGGAAATACTATTGATACTTTAGACTGGCCAGAGTGTGGTGAGATTGATATTATGGAGCATGGAAACAAGGAGCCCGGGTTAGTTTCTTCTTCAGTTCATTTACCTAATGAAAATGGAGATCATTATTATCTTTCAGGAGAGCAAAAAATTGAAAATGAATCAAGCGAATTTCACGTATATAAATTAAAATGGTCGTCTTCCGAAATAGTTTTTTTTGTAGATGATATTAAGCATCATGCATTTTATAGTAATAGTGATATGCCGTTTTGGAAACCTTTCTTTTTAATTCTCAACGTTGCAATGGGAGGTCATTTTACAGACAATAATATAGATCCTGATTTTATTTCAGCCACAATGGAAATAGATTATATAAGAGTATACCAATAAATAAATTAAGTTATAATAAAAAAAGCCTTCCATTTTAAAGGAAAGCTTCTCATCAGTTGCTCTACCTATTACAGGTGTTCGCAACACACAACATTTTTTATGTTTTTAAAAATCACAATTATTATAAATTTTGTGATTTTTGATCTACAAATATAAACTTTTAAAATTATAAAGCTATTAATGACTATTTACCTTGATAGATACAATCTAAAAAATTAAAAATTAGAGTATTTTTTTATTTAAATTCATTTAAAAAGTGACTAATATTATTTTAATATATTTATACACAAACACTTAAGTCATGACAAAAAAGTATTTTCTAATAACTTTCTTTTTTACAATATTAATTGGTTGTAATCAAGAAATTCCCTCATGTGATATATTAATTGAAAATGGAATGATATATAATGGATCAGGTGAAAAACCATACCAAGGTTCAGTCGCAATAAATAATGAACAAATATTATATGTAGGACCCAAAAAACAATTTATATCAAAAAAAACAATCAATGCTGAAGGAAAAGCTGTTTCTCCAGGTTTTATAAATATGCTCAGCTGGGCTTATGGATCATTATTAAAAGATGGTAGATCCTTAAGCGATATTAAACAAGGAGTAACTTTAGAAGTTTTTGGAGAAGGTAACTCTCCAGGTCCAACTGGGATTAAGGATAGTTCTGATTATATTTCATTCGGAGATGCTATGTTGAAATTAGAATCTAAAGGGGTTTCAACTAATATTGCTTCCTTCTTAGGAGCTACAACTGTGAGAATTCAAGAAGTTGGATATGATAACCGAAAAGCATCGTTAGAAGAAATAACTAACATGAAACAATTAGTCAAAAAAAGTATGGAAGAAGGTGCTATGGGAATTGGATCATCATTAATTTATGCCCCTGCAGACTATGCTAGTACTGATGAATTGATTGCTTTAAGCAAAATTGCTGCTGAATTTGGAGGGATGTATATTTCTCATATAAGAAATGAGGACAGTAGGGTTCTAGATGCCATAGATGAATTAATTACAATTTCAAAACAAGCAGATATTCCTGCTGAAATTTATCATTTAAAAGCATCAAGAGAAGCTAATTGGAATCTTTTAGATAAAATGATTGAGAAAGTTGAAAAAGCTAGAGCTGAAGGTCTGAAAATTACAGCTGACATGTATACTTATAACGCATCATCTACCGGTTTAACTGGAGTTATTCCTACTTGGATTCAAGAAGGAGGGCATCGAGCATGGATCAATCGAATGCAAGAATCAGGTCCTCGAAAAAGAGTAATTGAAGATATTCGGAAGGAGTTACAACAACAAACTCCAGAAGGTATTCTAATGGTCGGTTTTAATAAAGAATCTATGGCAGAAAAATATATGGGGATGACAATTGCTCAAGTAGCTAAAATCAGAAATCAAAGCCCAGAAGAAACCATAGTTGATTTAGTAATAGAAGACGACAGTAGAATTCAATGTATTTATTTTAGCATGAGTGAAGATAATATTCGAAAAAAAATTAAACTACCTTGGGTTTCATTTTGTTCTGATGCCGGCTCTTTTTCGGAACCCTCTGAAGGATTCAGAACTCATCCAAGAGCTTTTGGAAGTTTTATTCGTGTGTTAGGTAAATATTCTCGTGATGAGGGGCTAATAACTCTGGAGGAAGGAATTAGAAAGTTAACGGGTTTTCCTGCTCAAAATTTAGGATTAAAAGATAGAGGTTTTCTTAAAGAAAAGTATTATGCTGATGTGATAGTCTTTGATCCAAAAGAAGTTAGAGATAATGCCACTTTTAATGATCCAATTCAATATGCAGAGGGAGTTGAACATGTTTTAGTAAATGGACAACAAGTACTTGAAAATGGTCAACATACAGGTGTTTTTTCTGGAAAATTTATTAAAGGTCCAGGATATAAAGACAATTAAAAATTACGATATGTACTATTAATGAATTCATTGGCTTCATTCTCCAAGAATTTGGAAGAAGCATTGTCCCAATGAAGAGTTTCTCCAGGAAAACGACCAGCAATTACTCCTAAAAGAATTGTTTCGGTTAATTTTGAAGCATAAGAAAAAGGTGCCGAACACTTAGCGTTCCCAAGACATGAATTTACAAACTCGTGATAGTGTTTTTTACTTTCTAGCTCATAGTTTCTAACAGGTATTCCTAAATCAAATTTTTCTACATCTATTTGATGATATTCTCCATCAATAATCAACTGAGGAAGTTTTTGAAAATGAGGTAGATATAGCCTGCCTTTTTCTCCCATAAACATGGCTCCTTGATCATGTAGATCATCATTATTTGGTAGAATTAAATCATTATGCACTCCAGGAGCTCCTATCCCATCATACCAAACCCATTTTAATTCATTGGTTGTATACTCTGTAGAAGGAAAGATGTATGTTACCTTATTTTTTTCAGGAAAACCAAACCCGTTAGGAAACCTACACTCGTTTTTAATAGTTTTTGGAACATCAAGAGATAATGCATTATATGGAGTATCAAAAATATGAACACCCATATCTCCCAGAGTTCCACAACCAAAATCAATTAATTTTCTCCAATTTCCAGGATGATAAATCCCTTCCTTATATTTGTGACTCTTTGCTGTTCCTAACCAAAGATTCCAGTCTAAGCTAGAAGGGATAGGGTCAAAACTCTTTGGAGAGGGGCCATCGTATCCCCAATTTTTTGGTGACCATGCACGAACACAATTTACTTTTCCTATGATACCAGACTGAATTAATAATGTAGCTAGCTTATAATCATAAAAAGAATGGACTTGAATGCCCATTTGGGTAATTAATTTCTTTTTTTTAGCCAATTTAGCCATCTGCCTCGCCTCTGAAACATGATGAGTTAGTGGTTTTTGACAATACACCGCTTTACCTAAATCCATAGCCATAAGTGATGCAGGGGCATGGGTATGATCTGGTGTAGAAACGACAACTGCATCAATTTGATCACCTATTTCGTTTAACAATAAACGATAGTCAGAAAAAGTCATTGCTTTAGGATGAACCGCTTTAGCAGTATTTAGAGCATTTGAATCAACATCGCATAAAGCTACTATATCAACTGATTTATGAGAAGCAAACGCTTTTAAATCTTCTCCACCCATTCCTCCTACACCAATATGAGCTGTTCTTAATCTTTTGTTTTTTGATAAAGCCCATCCAAGTGAAGGAATAAAAGCAGTAGAGGCTAATGTTGCAGCAGATTTTAAAAAGGTTCTCTTGTTCATAATTTTCTAATTTTTATTTCTCTAAAAGCCAAGGGACTGTCATGATCTTGAAGTCCAATAAAACCTTTTTTATATTTGCCATAATCAGGATATTCATTCCATTTACCAGTTTCTTTTCTTTTTTTCCAATCTTCAGACCATGGAACAAAAGAAAGAACTAATTGACCATTTAACCAATGCTCAACTTTTGATGGAGTAAAAATTATTTTGGAACTATTCCACTCCCCAGCAGGTTTTACCAATTTTTCAGTTCCCTCTGCTTCATACATTCCATAATCAGCAGCAGTTTTTTGCCAATTCTCAAGAGTGTTATCGTTAATTTCACCCCACTTTAAGTCGTCTATTAATTGGTATTCTGGTGACACCTCGTAAGGAGCAGCATAATCTTCTTTAATGTGGTATAATATTCCACTATTTCCACCTGCAGGTAATTTCCATTCTAAATACAATTCAAAGTTTTCAAATTCCTCATTTACATAAATTATATCTCTTCCTCCTTTGTATTCAGTCTCTAGTCTTTTCTCTGTTTCAAATGTTAAAACTCCTTTTTTAACTATCCAGCCTGGAGGCATTATTTCAGAGTTATAACCTTTCCATCCACTAGTTGTTTTACCATCAAACAGGTATAACCAATCATTTTTATCATTACATGAAATAGAAAAGAACATCAAAACAAGAAAACCAAGAGTCTTTTTCATGTCAAAAAATGTATCTTTTAAATGCTTCCATAGCTTCATACTCTGCCATACCTAATCGATTATACTTTTGAGCTGTGTTTTTATTCCTTTGTTCAGCCCTTAACCAAAAATCTCTATTATCTTCTCCTTGAAACATAACCTTATCTTTTTGTGATTGATGATATAATATAGCATTTCTTTTTTGAACTACCTGACTTGGGCTCATTGGAACAGCCATTTCTATCTCTTCTATATCCCATTCTTGCCATGCACCTCTGTATAACCACAACCAGCAAGATTTCATAAATGATTGATTTTTAATTTGCTTAACAGCATCAAGCAATATATTTAAGCACACCCTGTGGGTTCCATGAGGATCGGCTAAATCACCAGCGGCAAATATTTGGTGGGGTTTAATAGATTTAATCAAATCAATTGTTATATCAACATCATTTTTTGTTGCTTCATTTTTTTTAATTTTTCCAGATTCATAAAAAGGAAGATCCATAAAATGTAAATTAAGATCTGAAAGACCTAAATAACGAGCTGCAGATAGACATTCACTTCTTCTTATAGCTCCCTTAAGTTTTAATATTGATTTAGAATTATTATTTTTTTGAATTTTATCCGCTATTTTATCAGTAACAATAATTTCTTCTGAAAACGAAAATTTTGCTATTTCAATAAACCTAAGAGCTTCTTCATTGGAAACGCCAATGTTTCCTGAGGTTTGATATGCTATATGAACATCATGACCTTGATCAAAGAGACGTTTAATCGTTCCCCCCATCGAAATAACATCATCATCTGGGTGTGGACTAAAAACCAAAACACGCTTTTTAGCTGGATTAGCTCTTTCGGGACGATCACTATCATCAGTATTCGGTTTTCCTCCTGGCCAACCTGTAATAGTTCTTTGAAGCTGATTAAACATCCATATATTTAAATCATAAACAGATCCACTAGATATAATTAAACTTGACAAACCATTCTCATTATAATCTCTTTGAGTAAGTTTTAAAATTGATTTATTTGTTTGTTTACTTAGCCATGTTATAGCCTTTTTTTTAAGTTCATCAGTCCAATTAAAATCTTTAACTAACCAAGGTGTTTTATATTTTATCAATTGTGCGCTTGATTCATTATCTAAAATAAAAGTAGTATTGTTATGTTTTTGTAGGAAACTAGCTGGATAGTTAGAATCTGTATTTCCTTCTATAGATTTGGATATCACATTTGATTTTTTATGACCCCAAGCTAATAAAATAATTCGCTTCGCATTTAGTATAGTTCTGATGCCCATAGTAATTGCCCTATTGGGCACAGACTCAACACCATTAAAATCTGAAGCAGCATCTTCTTTAGTTATAGAGTCAAGACTTACTATTCGAGTACACGAATTTTGATTTGATCCAGGCTCATTAAAACCAATATGCGCAGTTCTTCCTATTCCTAGTAATTGATAATCAATTCCGCCAAGAGAATTAATCTTTTTTTCATAATTATCACAAAAGTCTGAAATGTCGTGCTCTAACAATTTTCCTTGTGGTATATTAATATTGTTTTTAACAATATCTATATGAGAAAATAAATGTTGATACATAAAGCTATGATAACTTTGTTCATTGTTCTTTTCAATTGGAAAATATTCATCCAAATTAAAAGTGATCACTTTTTTAAAACTTAACCCTTCTTCTTTATGTAACCTCACTAATTCCCTATAAACTCCAATTGGTGATGAACCTGTAGCTAAACCTAAAATAAAATGATCTTTAGTACACTTTTTTATTGAATTGGCTATTTCATGAGCTACCATTTTAGATCCTTGTTCTGCAGAGTCAAAACAAACATTATGTATTTTTTCATACCTAGTAGTCTCATCACTTCCAGGAATTTTAAACTGAATAGAATTATTATCTTTTATCATTATGACAATTTATAAACTTTTTTAGTATTTAATTTCAAATCTGAATACCCTTCAGTTAAATCATAAAATACTATTATAAAATAGAAATAAATATTCTTGACAAGATAATTAATTAACTTAAATTGAGATATTTAAATTGCAATGTTATTATTGACTAATAAATAATTTATTTTTAGTTTTATTTATATATTATTTATATGCCTAAATTATTTTCATATGGAACACTACAATTAACAATTGTGCAACAAAAAACTTTTGGAAGAATTCTTGATGGACAAAAAGAAGAATTAGTTGGCTATCGAATCGAGAATCTAAAAATAACTGACCCAGTAGTTATTAAATCTAGCGGAAAAGATATTCATCCGATTCTATTTTACACTGGGAATAAAAATGATGTAGTAAAAGGTGTGATTTTTGAATTAACAAATGCGGAGATTTTACTCGCTGATTTATATGAAGTGAATGATTACAGAAGAAATAAGGTTGTTTTTAAATCAGGAGTTTCAGGATTTGCATATATTAAAAGGGGTTAGGCTATTCTTTTAAGACTATTTACCTCTACCTGATTTCCTTACTGCAGTTGAACGTTTAGCAACATTATTATTAACGGACTTTTTGTTTGTCTGCTTTGGAGTGTTTTTTGCCAACCTATTTCCGAAAAATTTACTACTCATTATTAAAATTTTAATTAAAGATATGACAATTTAAATATGGTATGTGAGAAATTATAAATTCTTCTTAAGAAAATAATTTCTTTTTATCAAAAATATTTAAATTTATGTTACAATATTTGTATTCAAATCTGTTAAAAATAAATATGCATAGTTTATTTTATAATTGTATTAGATGGATAGTTTGTTTTATTTTTTTATATAATATTCCATTAATTGCCCAAAATAAAAAAACAACAAATCCTCCAAACTTTAATGCTTCTTATCTTTCTAGCGATCCTAAACTGGATGGTAACATAATTACAGATCCAACATGGGCTGAGATAAAACCAATTACAAATTTATCTCAAGCTAGACCTTTTTATGGATTTCCTGCCTCTGAAAAAACTGAAATTAGAATAGCTTTTACTAACAAAACACTTTATGTTGGAGTAATATGCTTTGATAAAGAACCCGAAAAGATAGTGGTTTCAGATTCAAGGAGAGACTCTAATCTAGATGACGATGATAGTTTTCTTTTTATTTTAGACACATATAACGATCAGCAAAATGGATTTTTATTTGGTACAAATTCAATTGGTGTAGAGTACGATGCTCAAATTGATAATGAAGGAGAAGGTAATTTACAGCAAGGTGGAGTAATAGGTGGTGTAATAGGTGGAACTAACTTAAACTGGGATGCTTCATGGGAAGTGAAAACTGAAACCGGAAAATATGGTTGGAGTGCTGAGTTTGCAATCCCATTGAGGACTTTGCGTTTTGGAAACGGTAATAACAAAACATGGGGAATTAATTTTCAAAGAAATATTAGTAAAACCAGTGAAATAGCTTATTGGGCTCCACTTCCTATAGCATTTGAAATTAAAAGACTTTCCTTAGCAGGAAAAATGAATGGGATTAACTTAAAAAAACCTAAAAATTTAAAAATTTTCCCATACGCTTTAACTCGAAGCATTAATGACAAGTCAAACAATTCAAAATCAAATAATCAAGAGTTTGGTGTTGATCTAAAATATAGCCTTACACCTGGATTAACTCTTGACATGACATATAACACAGATTTTGCACAAGTAGAAGTTGACGAACAGCAGGTTAATTTGGATAGGTTTAATCTTTTTTTTCCTGAGAAAAGAGCTTTTTTTTTAGAAAATGCTGGACAATTTAGCGTAGGTAGTCCAGGTGAAGTAGATTTATTTTTTAGTAGACGCATTGGTTTAAGTGATGATGGTTCTGTTATACCAATAAAAGGTGGATCAAGAATATCTGGTAAAATAGGACAAACTAATGTAGGTCTATTAAACATGTATACTGATGAGGTTAGGTCTGACGGAATTCATGAAAATAATTTTTCAGTAGCTAGAGTAAATCACGATTTTACTAAAAGTAGATCTTCAATTGGGGGAATCTACATAAATAAATCTCAGTTGGGTTCTGAGGTAAATAATTATAACAGAGTGCTAGCACTTGACGGAAAGTGGGGAATAGGTAAAAAAGCTCAAATCACTGGTTTTCTTTCAAAAAGTTCAACTCCAAATATAACTAGCAAAGACCATGCGTTAAACTTAAAAGCAGAGTATGCCTGGGATGGTTGGAGAATTCATGGTGCATACACAGAAGTAGGTGAGGGGTTCAATCCTGAAGTAGGTTTTTTACTTAGAGAAGCATTTAAAAAACCTGAGTTTTTAATTTTTAAGCAATGGAGACCAAAAAATACTGAAAATTTTCTTGAGGTTCGCCCTCATATTTCTGGTCACAGATACCTAAATTTTAATAATGATTTAATTTCTAGCTTTCTGCATATTGATAATCATTGGGTTTGGAAAAGTGGTTTTGAAATACACACTGCAATTAATTTTACAACCGAAGGGGTCCTTGAAGATTTCCCAATATCAGGAGTTACTATTACAGAAGGTAAATACAATCATAAAGAATTTGCTCTTATGGTTTTTACAAATAAAAACAATCAAATATATTATACATCTAGAACTGTTGTTGGAGGTTACTATGGAGGTGATAGATTTTCTTCTAATAACACTGTAAATATGCGTTTCGGAGATAGATTCAATTCGGCTTTAACAGTTAACTACAACAAACTTAATCTTGAAAACGGATCCATTAATGCTCTAATAACAGGAGGAAAATTTACATACTCTTTTACCCCAAGAATATACCTTCAAAGTCTTATTCAGTATAATAATATCTCTAATATAACATCAATTAATGCAAGATTTGGATGGTTAAAAAATGCTAATACTGGTCTTTTTATAGTTTTAAATCTAATTAAAGATGAAGATTTTATTGATAGAATCAATAATCAAGTTGTAACTATTAAATACAATTATCAATTTGATATTCTAAATAATAAATAAAAAAGATTTATTATTTGTAATTTGATTGTATATAAGTGATATGTCCACATGGAATCAGAATATCTAAGCAAATTAATTCCTGTTGTTTTTCTTTTGGTTCTAGGAGGATTAGAAGCTTTAGGAGGGTTATATTTTGATGGCAAACGTAGTAAAAATGATTTTACAATAGAATTACTTTCCCTTGCTATTTTACCAACTCTTATTCAACCAGGAATATTTATTTTTTGCTTTTGGTTATCAGATTTAACTATTCCTTTTTTGGAAAATTACTTTATTAATTTTTCTATATTTTGGCAAATAATAGCTTTTTTAATATTTGATGATCTAACACAATATTGGTGGCATAGATTTTCACATCAAAATAAAACTATGTGGAAACTTCACAGGCCACACCATGTAGTTGAAGAAATGGGAGTATTAGTCACATACAGAAATGCGACTTTATATTATGCTCTTATGCCCGGCATCTATCTCTCTGCAATATTAGTTTACTTAGGAATGGGGTATGTATATTTATTTTATTTACCAGTAAAGCTTATTGTTATTTTATTAGCCCACAGTGAGACTAAATGGGATAAATTTTTATACCAATATAAATGGATGCATCATATAGCATGGGTTATTGAAAGAACTATTTCAACACCTGCTACTCATTTTGCCCATCATGGATTGACAAAAGAAGATGGAATAAGTAATCCTAACGGAAACTATGGAAATCTGCTTTTTTTGTGGGATATAATATTTGGAACTGCAAAAATAACCAGAAAGTATCCTGAAAAATTTGGAGCATGGAATTTAATGAAAGAACCGTGGTATGTTCAATTAATGTTTCCGTTTATTAAATCAAAAAATTCAAGAAGTGAATTACATTCACTAACTACAAAAAATGATTATAATCCTTCAGTAGATTCTAAAAGTTTTAAAAATCAGAAGTAAATCTATTAATTCTTTTAACTTGTGCTTTTTTTAAAATTAATTTAAATGTCTGTTAAAAAAATCAACTATTCCTTTGAAGATATGCAAAATGCAATTTTAAAAATTATAGGGCAAATGAGGAAAACAAATTGGATGCCTGAAATTGTTTTAAGTGTAAATAGAGGAGGATGTGTGCCTGGAGTATATTTATCACATTATATTGAAAAACCTCATAAAGTTATTGATGTTCAGTTAAGGGATAGTTCTGTTAGTCCTAATTTATCTGTTTTGAAAGATTCTATAATTAACAATAATCGAATTTTAATTATTGATGACATAAATGATTCGGGTTCTACTTTCAATTTCATCAAAAAAAACATAGTTAAATCTGACTCTGAAGTACATTTTGCAGTGCTAATCAATAACTCGAAAAGTAAAGTAAAAGTAGATTATCATGGGCAAATTATTGATAAATCTATAAATCCAGTGTGGTATGTTTTTCCATGGGAAAATTGGTGGGAATAAACATATTTATTAATGAATAAAAAAAATACTTTCAATCTACTATTTGCCCTAATATTATTGCACATTAGTATTACTACTTTGTCAAATGCTTTAGTTTCAATTCCTCTTACATTATTTAACTTTAAAATTACTTGGGCTGCTTTTAGTTTTCCAATAATAGTAGTTGCTACTGATTTAACTGTAAGGCTTTTAGGAAAATCTATTGCTCGTAAAACAATTACATATACCTATCCTGTAGCTATTATTTCTTCTATTCTAATAGTTTATGCAGAAGGCAACCCACAATCAATTGCATTTCGAATTGGTTTTGCTAGTTCCACAGCTTATGCATTAGGTATGTTAATTGATATTTATGTTTTTCAAATTATAAGAGAAAAATACTCTGCTTGGTGGTTAGCTCCAGCTTTATCAACTATAGTGTCTAACGTTATTGATTCCTATACTTTCTTTTTTGCTGCTTTTTCTGGATCAGATGATTCTTATATGGCTTTGAATTGGTTTGAAATTGCAGGAACTCAAACAATTTTAAAAATCATTATTGGTTTGATTTTCTTTCTTCCAGCATATGGACTACTACTTAATTTTCTTTTAAAAAAAATTACTAAGAAATAATTTCAAGCGGTTTTGTGATTTTCCAATTTCCTCGAGTAAAATCAGGAAAATTCTGAGGTGATCCATTCTCAGCAATTGATTTAGCGGTAAGAGGTGTAACAGAGCTCCAAAAACATCCTTCATAAACATTTTGGTCTAATGAAATTCCTTTTTGTAAGCATTCTGCTATTCTCGATAGCATAATACCATCTGACCCCCCATGATCACTACCTTTGGCCTTTTTATTTAATCTTTTCCAAAAGGGATGATCATACTTTTCAATAGTTTCTTTTAAATCACTTCCCGAGACCCATTTGTGAGAAGAATCAGAAAACCCTTTTAGACCTCCATCAATTGCTATTTTTATAGGATTATTACTTTTATACACAATATTTTCAATATCATGCCCAGTTAATATCCCTTTTGTTCCTTGAATTAAATTAATTCTAGAATATGGCCTTGGACTTGTCTCATCCCACTGAACTAGAATAGTTCTTCCAAGATGAGTTTTTATTATTGAGGTGTTTAAATCTCCGTTTTCAAAATTTAGTTTATTCCATTTATGATCTTTAGGATAATTCTTCCTAGCGTATAGTTCTCTTCCCATTGAAGGAGAAGAATATGATACAATACTTTTAAACGTATCTTCAGTTCTAGCTAAATTCATGTATTGAGCCACTGGACCTAAACCATGTGTAGGGTATAGATTTCCTCTACTTTTGGCATAATGAGGGGTTCTCCATGATCCGGTTCCACGATCTTCTTCTTCCATTTGAGATCTCAAATCATGAATGTAAGCAGCTTCTCCATGCTGGAGATCTCCAATTAAATTTTGTCGTATCATATTTAAAAACATCATTTCTGCTCTAAAATAATTTACGTTTTCAAGCATCATGCAATGCTTTTCATTTTTTTCAGAAGCGTCAATTATCTTCCACATATCTTCTATAGTGTTAGCAATTGGTACTTCAACAAAAACATGAGCTCCTTTTCCCAAAGATTCAATAGACATAGGAGCGTGATTATTCCAATTAGTAGATATAAAAACAATATCAGGCTTTATTTCTTCTAGCATCAATTTCCATTTATTTTCATCTCCCCAATACTTTGCAATTTTTTTTACTTTATCTACTCCGCTATACTTTTCTAATCTTGAAATAGCTTTATTGACATTATCCTCATAAAGATCACTAACAGCAACAACTTCTACTCCTGGAAGACCTCCAAAATATTTTAAATGACCACTCCCCCTGTATCCCACACCAATAAAAGCGACTCTAATAACATCTATCTTAGGAGCTGCAAAGTCTCCCATATACTTTCCTTGAGATGGAGGGTTAAGGTTATTGTCACAGGAACTGTTTACCATGCTGCTAACACCTAACGAAGCAGCAGCAGAAAGACTAGATGTTTTTATAAATTTTCGACGACTGTAATTCTTCATATGATGATTTATTAACTTATTTAGTTTTACAAATTTATACCCTTTATCAAATTATTAAATACTTGAAAAAAGTTTTCTAATCAAGATAATTAATATACGAAACTATGTCTTATCAAAGCGATCTAAATTCATAACCTTAGTCCATGCAGAAACAAAATCATTTAAAAATAATTGTTTGGAATCTTTACTTGCATAAACTTCAGCAAGTGATCTTAATTCAGAATTTGAGCCAAAAATTAAATCTACTCTAGTCCCTGTCCATTTGAGTTGATTTGTTTTACGATTACGCCCTTCAAATATATTTTGTTTATCAGAGACAGCTTCCCAAGTTGTATTCATGTCCAATAAATTTATAAAAAAATCATTACTAAGTGTTTCTTTATTTTCAGTAAAAACTCCATGATCAGATTTATCTGAATTAATATCCAGCACTCTCAAACCACCAATAAGAACTGTCATTTCAGGAGCTGTAAGAGTTAAAAGCTGAGCTTTATCTACAAGCATTTCCTCTTCAGAAATTGAAAATTTAGACTTCACATAGTTTCTAAATCCATCTGCGTTTGGCTCTAAAACTAAAAAAGACTCAATATCTGTCATCTCTTGAATAGCATCAGCTCTTCCAGGTCTAAAAGGAACACTTATATCTTTTCCAGAATTTTTTATTGCTTTTTCAATTGCAGTAGATCCTGCTAAAACAATTAAATCGGCTAATGACAAATTTTTGTTTTCTGTTTGAGAAGAGTTAAATTTATTTTGTATTTGTCTAAGTGTTTTTAGTACTAGTGATAGCTCATCAGGTTTATTAACTCTCCATTTATTTTGAGGTTCTAAAGCTATTCTAGCTCCATTTGCCCCTCCCCGCTTATCTGAACCCCTAAAGGTGGAGGCTGATGCCCAAGCAGTGGAAACAAGCTGGGAAATAGATAAACCTGAAGAAAGTATTTCGTTCTTTAGATATAGTAAATCATCATTATTTATAAGTTTACAAGTAGTCTTTGGGATTGGATCTTGCCAAATAAGTTCTTCATCTGGAACATACGGCCCTAAATATCTTTCACGTGGGCCCATATCACGATGAGTTAATTTGAACCAAGCACGAGCAAATGCATCAGCAAAATGATTAGGGTTTTCATAAAAATATTTTGATATTGGCTCATATATTGGATCTTCTCGTAATGCAATGTCTGTTGTTAACATAATTGGAGCATGGTTTTTATTAGGATCATGAGCGTCAGGAACGCTTCCAGAACCTAGACCACCTTTAGGTATCCATTGTTGAGCACCAGCAGGACTTTTAGTTAATTCCCACTCATAGCCAAAAAGATTTTCAAAATAATTATTACTCCATTTTGTAGGAGTAGATGTCCAGGCTCCTTCAAGACCACTAGTTATAGTGTCAGGTCCTTTTCCAGACTTGTATGAGTTTTTCCATCCTAGACTCTGTTCTTCTATACCAGATGCTTCAGGCTCAGATCCAACATATTTACCTGGATTAGCTGCACCATGAGTTTTACCAAAAGTATGTCCTCCAGCAATTAGCGCTACAGTTTCTTCATCATTCATAGCCATTCTCCCAAAAGTTTCACGAATATCTTTTGCTGCAGCTAAGGGATCAGGATTCCCATTAGGTCCTTCTGGGTTAACATAAATTAAACCCATTTGAACAGCTCCTAAAGGATTTTCTAATTCACGATCACCAGTATACCTGTTGTCTCCTAACCATTCCTTTTCTGATCCCCAATAAACATCTTCTTCAGCTTCCCAAACATCTTCACGCCCACCTGCAAAACCAAATGTTTCAAATCCCATAGATTCAAGTGCACAATCACCAGCCAAAATCATAAGATCAGCCCATGATATTTTTTTACCATATTTTTGTTTTATGGGCCAAAGTAATAGTCTAGCTTTATCAAGATTGGCATTATCTGGCCAACTATTTAACGGAGCGAATCGTTGAGTTCCAGAGCCAGCTCCACCTCTTCCATCAGCAATTCTATATGTACCTGCACTATGCCATGCCATCCTAATAAAAAATGGTCCGTAATGACCATAATCTGCAGGCCACCAATCTTGAGAAGTCGTCATCAAATCAAAAATATCTTTTTTTACCGTTTCAAGATTTAGAGATTCAAACTCTTTAGCATAATTAAAATATCGTCCCATTGGATTAGATAAATTAGAATGTTGGCGAAGAATATTTAATTTTAATTGGTTAGGCCACCAATCTCGATTTATTGGTTCGTGTCCAGCACTACCTTTAATTGTTCCTCCCATGAAAGGGCATTTACCTTGATTGTTGTCACTAGAAAATGAAGATTTGCTAGAATGTAAATTATTATCCATCTGTATAATTTATTTGTTTAGTAAGGTGTTGACTATCCTAAAAGTATTTAAAATAGATTTACTTTCATCGAAAGGATCATAATTTCTTCTTATAATCATATTTGATTTTTAAATATATTTACAAGACCTACTCAAATACAAACCATGAAAAACAATATTTATTTAATTATTGCAATAATATTTGTAAACTCTGTTTACTCTCAGTCAAAGAAAAAGCTCCCTTTAAATCCGGATAGGTTTATCAAAATTCAAACAGATGAAGGAACTTGGATGTCTCTTGACGTACATCCTGAAGGAAATAAAATAATTTTTGACCTTCTAGGAGATCTATATGAACTTCCAATTAATGGAGGAAAAGCTTCAAGGATTACTGAAGGATTAGCTTTTGATTCGCATCCTAGATATTCTCCAGATGGAAATTCTATTCTTTTTCTTTCTGATCGAAGTGGTGGAAATAATGCATGGATAATCGATAGAGAGAAAAAAGACACTATTAAAGTTACTAAAGGAAACACAAAACAGATGCAATCAGCTGATTGGTCTCCAGACGGAGATTATATTACTTTAAGTAAAGGCA
>Ga0209089_10001115_pt1 | contig 24482 bp, 19 predicted proteins | sample ArcticOcean_MG_C_FD_187431 | JGI IMG/M metagenome (GOLD analysis project Ga0209089, IMG submission 187431) | Marine microbial communities from western Arctic Ocean - ArcticOcean_MG_CB2_150 (SPAdes) (version 2) | ecosystem: Environmental > Aquatic > Marine > Oceanic | place: Arctic Ocean: Canada... | reverse complement strand
TGGTGATTCCCCATTGATTAGACAGGCGGCGGGAGCCGCGCAAACGCTCTTCGATGAACGCCAGTTCAGGATCCGAAAGTTCACCCGCCCAACCCGGTACAAGTAACCTCTCATCGCCGATCCTATGGGGTATCAAATATTGCTGCATGACCATCCACTCTGATGCTCGAATATAGCATCAATTTAAGTCATGGTCGTTGACCTAGAGTCACTTAAACCGCTGTCTCAAGCGTCTCCATCAATTCGTCGCCACTACCAGATAGAGACGCTTGAAGATGAATGGAAGTTCACGCATATCGTGGCAACTAAGGACAGCCTTAGCCCTATCCTGTCAGTAATATAGGCGGGTTGAGTAGGAAATCTAATTTGGTAGTCGGAAGCGAAGCTGTTCAATCGTGTTCATGCCCATCTATCGAAGCTAACACTTCATCGCTGCATTAGCCTTCTTGAATAAACTTAGCTCCTTTTTCGGCAATCATTACGGTTGGGGCGTTGGTATTACCCGACGTAATTCTAGGCATTATTGATGCGTCGATCACCCTGAGGCCCCGGATCCCGTGAACTAAGAGACGATCATTAACGACAGCCATCGGGTCATTGCCCATCTTGCAGGTGCCGACCGGATGAAAGATAGTGGTACCGAGTTCAGACGCCGCGTGTAACAGTTCTTCCGTATTATTGAGATCTGGGCCCGGCTTCACCTCTGTGGGCCTGTATTTGCTGAGAGCAGGTGCTGACATAATACGGCGTGTGAACCGGATTCCTTCTACAGCAACTCTCCGGTCTTCTTCAGTAGAAAGATAATTTAAGGTAATCCCAGGCGAGACAATCGAATCCGGACTTTTTATACGAATATGACCACGACTGCTGGGCCGCAGATTACAAACAGAAGGCGTAATAGCATTAAACCTATGCAACGGCTCGCCGAATTTGTCGAGAGAAAGGGGTTGGACGTGCCATTCTATGTTGGGAGAGGGCTGGGATGGGTCACTTTTTGCGAAAGCTCCTAACTGCGAAGGCGGCATTGTAAGAGGCCCGGTTTTAAATGCCATATATTGCAGTCCCATCATAATTTTCCCGAACAACGAATTAGCTCGCTGGTTAAGCGTAACTGTATTTTCGACTTTGTAGACGGAGCGAACTTGTAGATGATCCTGAAGATTCTCTCCAACGCCGGGCAGATCATGAATCACTTTAATACCCTTGCTATTCAGTAGCTGGCCGGGACCAATTCCCGATAATTGGAGGATTTGTGGAGAGCCAATAGAGCCAGCTGAAAGGATGACTTCTCGTGATGCATTGAAGTTCAACACTTCGCCACTGTCCATACGTACTTCAACACCGGCCGCTCGTTTACCATTAGGATCGTCCTCGATAACAAGCCTTTGCGTGTGCGCATTAGTCAACACAGTAAGATTTGGCCTAGCTATAATTGGGCGCAAAAAAGCCTTAGTGGCACTCCAACGCATACCGCGACGTTGGTTCATCTGGAAGTAAGCATTACCATAGTTGTCGCCACGGTTAAATTCTTGGATTTTGGGAATCCCACATTGTTCGGCCGCGTCACGCCATGCTTCTAGAATTTCCCAGTTCACTCGTCGCTCCTCAACCCTTAGTTCTCCATCTCCGCCATGAAATTCATCGGCACCATGTTGATAATTTTCGGAGCGTTTAAAAATTGGTAGGACATCGTTCCACGCCCAGCCCCGATTCCCGAGTTCTTCCCAGTGGTCATAATCGCTCCGTTGACCTCGCATGTATATCATGGCGTTAATTGACGAACAGCCGCCGAGCACCTTGCCCCGAGCGTATCCGATGCTTCTTCCATTCAACCCCGGATCAGGCTCAGTCTGGTAACACCAGTCGGTCCGTGGGTTTCCTATGGTGTAAAGATACCCGACCGGTATATCGATCCAGAAATAATCGTCTTTCCCTCCAGCTTCCAGCAAGAGAACACTAGTGTTGGGATCTGATGAAAGTCGGTTGGCAAGTACGCACCCGGCAGTCCCTCCTCCGACAACGATATAGTGATAGTTCATACTTAAAACTCGTTAGCTAATCAATTCCATTGTAATTTATGGGTATCATAGCGAATGTTTGGGGAGTGTTTCCAAATCAGCTGTCTATCCAATCCAATTCCTATAGCGCTCTTGAGTGCGCTTGACCTTCGAATATTGGGCCCATAACGATTCCCCAGATTCCGCCGGGGTGTCTCTGGAACAAGAAAGTTCCATCGAATGAGGAAGTTTTTGGCATCTTTGGTACTGGGTAAAGGTGGTTACAGTGGTTTCCTGGCCAACAAGAAGAGTACCCCACTCATGGATCCCAAGCCACCTAATATCAGCCAAGCAATCATGTAACTGCCTTGCGTGTCAAAGATAAACGCTGCGAACAGAGGCGCTGCTAACATGAATAAATACATCGGCGCACTGGAAATGCCAGTGATTGTTGCGAAGGCGCTTGGCCCAAAATACTCAGCTCGAATAGCTACAGTTAAGGGATTACGGCCGCCAAAACCAGCACCGAATAATACCGCAAACAGAATAGCCATCGGCATGCTTTCGGCAAACACAGCTACAATAAAACCAGCGGCCTGGATGAATCCGAAAACGGCGATGGCCACTCTGGTTTCCATCCGGTCACCCACGTATCCACCTATCAACTGAAAAACTGCCGCCACTCCCATCATCGCTGAAAACACGTTGGCTGATGATTGCAAAGACAACCCCTGATCTGTAAGCATCGGTACTAAGTGCACGGTCATTGTCGCAAAAAGCATGCTGGAGAAGGCATGGCCAAAAGTAATTAACCAAAAAGCACTGGTGCGAATTGCTTGACCCGCCGTGAAGTCAGGTTGATCTCTACTACCGATATCTCGTGGAGGAGTCCTGACAGCCTCAATTTGACTCATCGAGGCATTCGGCGATGAATCACCATCGGCGCGTTCGCCATAATCTTCGGGCCGTTCACGAATGAACCTGGATATCGGGAAGGCCAGGGCCAGGAAAACTATTCCTATCCATAGGGCCGTCGTACTCCAACCGAAGTGGCTAGGAGTGACCGCCCACGCAAGTACCGGTAACAACAATAGGCCGCCCAACGGAGACCCTTCAGCCGCTACCGCCATTGCCAAACCGCGTTTCCGTATGAACCACCTGTTAACTACCGTCATGAGCGGGAGCCAACTCCCTGCTGCAGTGCCTAACATGATCAGTCCATAGGAAACATAAAATGTCAGTAAGTTGTTGGTACGGCTGAACAAGACAAAACCCAGACCGGTGATCACTAGTCCAATAAACACCATGCGCCGGGAACCCAAGCGATCGATGAGGTAGCCGAGTAAGGGGCCAAATATGCTGCCTTCCAGCTGGGCAAGAGAAAATGCACCTGTTAACTGCGCCCTACTCCAGCCAAATTGCATCTCGAGAGCTTTGACCCATACACCAACTCCGCTCCATACCGGACCGCTGGCTAGGCCAATTACCAGTAGAGAAAGCCCGGCTAGCTTCCACCCATAAAACATTCCTCGCATGCGGCGGTTGACCTCTTGCAAAACAGTAGTGCTGGTGACATAGAAGGTAACCAGCGCAGCTCTAGTTTAATACCGAGATGTGAAGTCCGCATACATTTGATTAATCGCAGACCAAGTCATGAAACTTCTCCTTTCTTCAGACTTAGTGTCTCATAGGACAAGTGCTCCAATGGCCTGTCGGAGACACTGTGGGCTATGTTTAGCTGCTGCGGTAACTGCCCGAAGCCACGGTCTAGCAGAATCTCTATGGCTTTCAACTGGTCTGCTGGCCGCACCTGCTGGTTCTTACGTGGCCTGGACTGGAGCCTTCCTGCACAGCTACGTTAGGCATGACGCCCCTGGCGATGGATACCAGGGCATCTACCAGCTCCTTGCCGCCATCAGTGGTCTCAAGCACATAGCCAGCTAGGTCTCTAGTACCTTTGGGTCTTCCACTAGGGTGGCCACTCTGGCCTAGCTGCCAAGGGCTTAAGTTGTTTTCTGAGTTGTTAGCAGTGGTCATAGAGCCCATTCATCTCCGAGAACACTGGTGTAGCGAGGTGATTGAATACTTTCTATGAACAGGTATTAGACATCATCTCCACTCATGATTAATATAACCTCGAATCGGAACTCTATTTCTAACTTGGAGGCAAGCATGGCAGCATACGTGATTGGCGCTATCCAAAGTGTAAACGACCCAGCGGCTTTTTCGGAGTACCAAAATTTGGCTTTACCCACTTTGGCGAAGTACGGCGGGACCGTCGTAGTCGGGGGCACTAAAATCGAAGTGGCTGATGGGAATTGGTCGCCTACCGGCATCGTCGTGGTAGCGTTTCAAACCATGGCGAAAGCAAAGGAATGGTACAACTCTCCTGACTACAACCCGCTGGTATCGCGTCGAACTGCCTCAGCCGACAGTGGGGTTATATTTGTAGACGGAGATTAAACGGCCGTAGGTTAACTATTGGATGCTCTTAACCATTAAGATTCGGGTTCTAATTTATTATCCGAAATCTGTTGAACTGAATTTCACATCCGAGGTATGGCGTCCTTTAACCCCACCCCAGATGCCTTTTCGACGGGGTTGTCGTTGAAACAAGAGAGCCCACTCATTTGAGTGGGCTTCTTTCATCTTTGGCGCAGGGCAGACGATCCCGGTCGCTTGAGAGCGCTCGTGTTATCAATTTGTTTTCAAAACGTGGCACAGCCAGCCCAAGCAAAAGCCCTCTGACCTGCAGTCAGAGGGCTTTTCGTGCCTAAAAATGAGTGGTGCCGAAGGTCAGAGTCGAACTGACACGGGTTGCCCCACTGGTTTTTGAGACCAGCGCGTCTACCATTCCGCCACTTCGGCGCCGTGTGATTTTATAGCTAAATCCGTGCCTTCGCTACCCCGTGGCGGTAGTGTCTTGAGCATTTTGTTTTTAAGATCACTAATTTTTGGGACATTTGCCCATCAGTAGGCTCTGATTTCCAATGCCGCTTTGTCTCGTACCTCCAGTGTTTGGCTTGTCAAAAGTGACTACCTGACTGTTACGCTAATGGTAGTCCTACGTCACGAATGTGCGAGAAGCAGCGGGTACAGATGTCTAATTTGCGGTGTTAGATGTTTGCACAACTTTGGTCAACAGAGGTGCTAATGAATCTCTGAATTTTTAGGCACCAATCCAGTGGCCAGTTAATAAAGACTCTTCAACTTGATAGAGTGGCACTATGAAATATGACATTACTGTGGGCGACGGACGCACCACCGAAGAACTTGTAGCGGAGGCCAATTATGGATATAGCCACTCTCAAGTCTTCTCAGACAATTTTCCAACTAGACCCTTCACCGGCGAAATGTCACGGGAGATTGTGCTGCTGAGCTTTGACCATCCTGTGTCCTCGGAAGAAGCCACTGCAGAGGCTGCGAAACAAGGCCTGGATCGCCCTTATTTATGAAGATGCCCTCTATTTTGGGGTCAATTACCCAGACGTCCAGTTAGACGGTCCCGTGGCGTTCCTGCATGACCCGTGGTTGGGTAACCACGGGCGTAGGGACACAATGTGTCTCCGGAATAACGCCAGTCGCAGGGAGTTGGGCCTGGAAGGATATGATGATCAAATTACCGCCTAGCATTTGTGCGTCCAGCCAGTTCTAAAGCCTAATTACGAAAAATGGGAGAAATTAGACCCTCGCGATACTGCTAACTGCTTGACGCAATATTTAGGCACGCCTATACTTCTTCGAAGTAAGGATGTGTCTTTGTGCCTAAACGTACCTATCAACCCAAGAAACGACGCAGGTTTCGCGTGCATGGTTTTCGCCACCGTTCCAGTACTTCCGACGGCAGGGCGATTCTTAAACGTCGGCGGTTTAAAGGCCGTCACAATCTAACCGTATAACGTCGGTCTCTATCAACTCACCCAATAGCTTGAGTAAAAGCTTAATCTGTAACCCCACCAGTAACCCTTCCAGTGGTTCAGTCCGGTAATGCAGCACAGGCAACGGCTAACGGGCAGCAAAAGGTTCACCCAGATTCACGTGGAGGGTAGTAGCGCGGCCAACAGGTTATTGGTAATCCGATACCTGGCAAATGGCTCAGACTGCAGCCGCTTCGGTTTTCTGGTGAATAAGCGCATTGGTAATGCTGCTGTGAGAAATAGGGTGAAACGACGACTGCGGGAAGCGGTTCGATCGGACCAGATCAAGTCTGGCTGGGATGCCCTGTTCATTGTCCGGCGTGGTGCCGGGTCTGCCAAGTATCAAGACTTGAAAAATGCAACCGATAATCTGTTACAACGCGCCAATCTGGTGGAGAAACCTCCATCGCCCAACGGTCCAGGGCCCACTGTGGACCAAGTTCTTTGATTAACCGCAGATTAATCTACCAAATGAACAAACAGATGGCAGTGGAACGAATCACCACTTGATTTTTGTTGGAATTGCCTAAATGAGGTTTGCCGTGTTATCGGTGATTGGGATCTATCAAAAGACCCTTTCACCTCTGCTGCCCACGTCATGCCGTTATTACCCTAGTTGTTCGCACTACTCGCAAGAGGCGGTGGAGAAGTACGGGGTGTTAAAAGGGATTTGGCTCGGCGTGAAACGCCTCGGTCGCTGTCGACCACTGGGCGGACAAGGATACGACCCCGTACCGTGAGAAATATTAAATCTCCTCATTTTAATCAGCTCAAGCAGCTGTGGGAACCTATCATCCACAACAACATCACTAATCCTGAATTAAAACGGTCTCGAACTAGCAACCGCACTGTCAGCTCCCAACGCAGAGTCAGCCGACGGTTTCTGATTCTATTTGCCGTTATCCTTTTGCCTCTGATTGCCGGTTGCACTGGAGACATCGGTAGTGAAAGCGATGGATGGAACCCTCCAATCAGTGAAGACGGAGTAGTCTACGTTGGTACTAAAGAAGGGAAAGTGGTTGCGCTCATTGACAACGGGTTTGAAGGCGTAGCCCAACGCGAGATATGGTCCTTCCCCACTTCCATAGACCAAGCCGATATAAGCGGTTCATATTCCACTCCCTTGATTCAGGGCAACCTGCTCTACGTTGCGGGGATAGATGGTTATATCTACGCCCTCAATAAAGAGAACGGTAGCCTGAATGACGGTGGCTGGCGCCGACCCAAAGGGTTGGTGGACGAATTGGATCCCTTAGTGGCCGGGCTGGCTTATGACCCAATGAACGACATCATATTGTCGGGCAATGAAGATGGTCAGCTAAATGCCTACACAGCAGACTTTGGCGAGAATTTCTGGGAGAAACCGTTCCAAGCTGGCGACACCATCTGGTCGACTCCCGTCATTGAGAATGGCACTGCCTATTTTGGATCCCATGACCACAAGGCCTACGCTGTAAGACTGAGCAGTGGCGAAGAAATCTGGCAATACGAGACAGGCGGCGTAATCGCCGGAAAGCCTTTATTGTTTGACGACAAGATTATATTCGGCTCCTTCGATAAAAGCCTCTATGCCCTATCACATGATTCCGAAGGCAATGTGTCTTTAGACTGGTCTTATGAAGGTGACAATTGGTTCTGGGTTGGGGCTGTAACAGACGGAAAGACGATTTTCGCCCCTAATATGGATGGCAACATCTACGCGTTGGACACCAATGGGAACTTGCTGTGGAAGCATAACGTCGGCGCTTCCATCGTGTCTCAGCCCGTTGTAATCGATCGGGGCCTGGTGGTGGTCAACAAAGATGGTGAGTTGATAGTGCTGGACACCGGTACCGCAAACCGAGGTGTCGGCCGTGAACTGTCCAATCCAATCAAGTTGGACGCTCAAGTACAGGCGGCGTTGTTTGCGGTTGGCGACTCTGTATTCGTTGGCTCCCAAGATCGCCGGGTCAGACGTGTTGATCTGAAGGTCGGAGAAACCGCTTGGTGCTGGGACACCAAGGAGGGTTCATGCAACAACTAATGCAACAATTTACCCAAAAATTCAAACGAAATACTCCGGCGTTTTCGCTGGCAACAAGGTAGGTCTCTTTGGAGATCATTTCAATCCTTTGGACCGAAGTAATTATTCGGCCCATGCTCAACATGCTGGTGGTGCTCTACACCGTCCTATTTAGCCAGATGGGCTTGGCGATCATTGTTCTGACTGCCCTGATACGTCTGGCCACCATGCCATTGACGCTGAAGCAACTGAATCAGATGCGGGCCATGAGCTCGCTTCAGCCAAAGATCAAAGAGATCCAAGACCGTTACGCCAGAGACCGATCTCGAGTCTCTCAAGAGACAATGCGCCTTTACAAAGAGGCTGGTGTAAGCCCCTTTGGCTGTCTGGGCCCAATGATTGTCCAGATGCCTGTTTTGATTGGACTGTTCCGGGTTCTGATTCAAGTGGTATTTTCCAGACCTGACAACCTGGTTGGTCTATCCGAGAAGATGTACACCTGGATACCCATAGCGCCCATCTTCTCGGCGGCGCCAATGGACTCCGGGTTCTTGTGGCTGGATTTGGCCAAATCCGACCCCACCAACATCATCATGCCGGCGCTCGTCTTCGCCTCCACTTGGGTTCAGCAGAAGATGACCATGCAGCCGTCTACTGACCCCAGACAGGCCGGAAACCAGATGATGATGCTCTGGCTGATGCCTCTGATGATTGCTTTCTTCTCGTACACGCTACCCAGTGGTCTGGCCCTGTACTGGACAACATCAAACGTAATCGGTATAGCAATTCAATATTTCGTAACTGGTGGTTGGGGACCCTTATTCCCATTGTTCCCCAAAACTGCTCCGCAAGCAGCGCCGGTGGCGGCAGGTAGTCCATCCCAAAATGATTCTCAGGAGGAGACGGTAGAAGATGGAAGAGATAGTGAGGAGCGCCCGAACCGTCGACGAAGCAATAGAGCTAGCACTGAAAGAGCTCGACGCCGACCGAGACGAGGCCGAGGTAGAAATACTAAGTAAGGGTAAAACTGGCTTCTTGGGCATTGGTTCAGAACTAGCCCAAGTCAAGGTTACCCGGATCTCCGCAGACCGAAACGATGCCGGAGTACCAACTACATCAGCAGGTGAAACTACTGCCGCAGGAGTGGCCACAGATGCCGTGGGCCACATACTAGAAGCAGCTGGTGTCAACGTCACTCGGACCCTTAGGTCCGCCCATGACCCTGAGTCAGGTGGACCCATCATTGACCTAGCCGGAGAAGACTCTGGTTTACTTATTGGACGCCGCGGCCAGACACTACAAGCCCTACAGTTCTTGGTTAATCTGATTGTCAGAAAGCAATTTGACGGCGTCAGGGTCGTGCTCGATGTTGAGAACTATCGCCAACGGAGAGAGGCTTCCCTGCGAGAAATGGCTACCACGATAGCTGAACGAGTCGCCCAGACGAACCGGAGCATAACCCTAGAGCCCATGCCTCCAGCAGACCGTCGCATCATCCACACGACCCTTACGGACCACCCCAGCGTGGCCACGGAAAGTACCGGAGAAGGCGAAGGTCGCAAAGTAACAATCCGACCTAAGCGGGACTAAGAGGCCACAATTTAGGTACTTTGGTACCTGTCTTGTAAGCTAGAATCACGGCATCATGGTTATTTGAGCTCCAATTTACATTGATGTAAAATCAATAGGAATTGGAGATTCCAGTTCGGCCCTAATTTAACTTATACTGAATAGCAGCATTCGAAAGTCATTTAACTGGTGTTTTTTGATGTTGACCTCTGCGATTTGGATTACATAAAATAATATCGTGAGTAGCGAGTTCGATTTTTCCTTCGGCAGCGCCCCGTTTGATACCCCCAACGAAGAGTGCGGGGTAGTTGGGCTATACACCCCGGAAGGGGATGCTAGCCGGTTGGCATTTTTCGGCCTTTTTGCCCTGCAACACCGTGGACAAGAGAGCGCTGGAATTGCCGCCGCCAACGGCGAAAATGTTGTAGTCCATGCCGACATGGGCCTGGTGACTCAGATTTTTAGGGAACCGGATTTTTATCCCCTGGTCGGAGACATGGCCATCGGCCATACCAGGTATTCCACCAGCGGCAGCAGCGAACTCTGCAACGCCCAGCCCCTATTAGTTGATAGCCAGCACGGTCAATTGGCCGTAGCCAACAACGGCAATATCATCAACGCCCTCCAATTGAAGGACCAGATCCAGGACGAATGGAATACCACCTTCACCTCCACTACAGACACTGAAGTCATCGCCCAATTATTGGCCCACGCAACCGGTGCAACTTGGGAAGATCGTGTTTTCCAATGCATGCGTCAACTGGAAGGGGCCTATTCCATTGTCATCCAGACCAAAGACACCATGATTGCGGCCCGAGACCCCCTGGGAATCAGGCCACTGTGTCTGGGCACGCTGAACGGCGGTTGGATTGTAGCGTCCGAATCCTGTGCCCTAGACCACCTTGGCGCTGAGTACGTACGTGAACTTGAGCCGGGTGAGGTTATCGTCGTCGATGGCAATGGCCTCCACACCGCCATCTGGTCTGGTGGCACCGGGCGTAGCGCTCTCTGCGTTTTTGAACTGATTTATTTCGCCCGGCCGGATAGCATCATGGCCGGACAGTTGGTCCACTCGGCTCGACAGGAGTTGGGCGCTCAGCTAGCCCGAGAACACCCAGTGGATGCCGACCTCGTGATTGGCATCCCAGACTCTTCTACCGCCGCCGCCGTGGGTTACGCCCAAGAATCTGGCATCCCCTTCAGTGAAGGCTTGGTGAAGAACCGCTATGTGGGCCGAACGTTCATTGAACCCGAGCAACGGCTGCGGGATCTTGGTGTGCGTCAGAAGTTCAACACCCTGGTGGAAGTAATCCAGGGCAAGCGATTGGTGGTGGTGGACGATAGCATCGTTCGTGGCACTACAACCCCTCATGTTGTGAACCTGCTGCGCAAAGGTGGGGCCAAAGAGGTACATATGCGGGTGTGCGCTCCGCCCATCAAGCACCCTTGTTTCATGGGCGTGGACATGGCCTCTCGTGAAGAACTATTAGCCGCAAACAACACCCTGGAACAGATTCGCGAGAAGGTTGGCGCTGACACATTGGGCTACCTAAGCGTTGAGGGTTTATTGAAAGTGGTTGGCGGTTCCAAAGGCGGCTTCTGCGACGCCTGTTTCACCGGCAACTACCCTGTGCCTATCCAATTAGAGTTGTCAAAGTTCGCCTTGGAACAAGGTAGCAACAGCGCCGATTAACCAAGGCAGATCTATGTCTTACTTATCTGCGTTATTTTTGGCTAAACGAACCTCATTTACCCTCTTTTCCGACCGTTGCAAAACCCTGGATAACCCCAAATGCCCCTTGCCATTGTGCCCACTGTGAATTAACCTTTTACAGCGGCAATTCACCCTGCCTGCCGCCGGGCGGATGGCAACGGGAGGATCCTAATTTTGGCAAGTGATGCATACCGGGAATCGGGCGTTGACCTGGACCGGATGGACGGCCTGAAAGAGCGAATCAAAGGGTTCGCCGCCACTACCCATAGTCCCCAAGTATTGGACAGTTCCGGAAGTTTCGCCGGCCTCTACCAACTTTCAGGGTACCGGGCACCAGTTCTGGTTGCCAGCACCGATGGCGTGGGCACCAAGATCAAGGTTGCGGCCCAACTTGGACACTTTGAGTCCGTGGGACAAGACCTGGTCATCCTGAACGTCAATGACATCCTCACCAGGGGCGCCAAACCCCTGTTTTTCTTGGACTACGTGGCCTTCAGCAACCTGGACACCCAACGGCTGGATAACCTCATGCGTGGGATCACCTGGGGTTGCCTTGAGGTTGGCTGCTCTCTGATCGGCGGCGAAACGGCGCAGATGCCTCAGGTCTACACTGGAGACGAAATGGACCTGGCCGGATTTGTGGTCGGTGCAGTGGAACGAGACCAGCTGCTCGAGTCGAAAAACATCAAGGCTGGCCAAGTTTTGATCGGCGTTCCATCCAGCGGCCTCCACACCAACGGGTTCTCCCTGGTGCGACAGGTGTTCAAAACTGATGAGAACCCCAACATTCTGTACCAACGTTTTGACGAGTTAAAACACCAACTCGGCGAAGAACTCTTGATACCCCACCGTAGTTACTACCCTTTGATGGAACCGGTGTTGAACCTGATTACCGGTCTGGCGCACATCACTGGCGGAGGGCTGCCCGGCAAACTCCCAGCGATACTGCCCGACAATCTAGCGGCTGAGATCAACGGTAGGTCGTGGACGGTATTGCCCATCTTTGAATTGATTCAAAAAACGGGCGGAATCAGCGACGAAGAGATGTACAGAGTATTCAATATGGGTCTCGGTATGGTCGCGGTCTGCCCAGAAGAAAATGTTTCCAAGGTACTAGAATGTCTCCCAGACGCGGTTGTCATTGGCAAGATGATTGACCGAGGCGAAGGCGAGCAGGTGCTCATCAAAGACTGACCGGCCCAGAACCCCGATTTAACCGTTGGTCACTGACTGACCAACAATTCACCGCGCAAATTTTATTAGAAGACGGAGAGGATGTTGAAAGCACTGCTCAGCGTCTATGACAAAACTGGCATAGTAGAATTTTCCCGCCAGGTGGTAGCTGCCGGTTACGAGCTGATTAGCACCGGCGGCACCCACCGAACGCTAACCGAGGAAGGCGGCCTCACGGTGGGACAGGTGGCTGATTACACCGGGTCGCCAGAGATTCTGGAGGGTCGGGTCAAAACCCTGCACCCGTCGATTTACGCTGGCCTTTTGGCCCGGCGTGACTCTCCGGATCACATGGCCGAATTAAAGGCCCAAAACCTGGACACGATCGACTTAGTGGTGGTCAACCTATACCCCTTTGTTGAGACAATCAGCAAGCCCGGCGTAACCCTGGCCGAAGCTTTGGAGAACATCGACATCGGCGGGCCGACCATGCTCCGCGCTGCGTCCAAGAATTTCCCATCGGTCGCCGTGGTAGTGGACCCGTCCGACTACAGTTGGATTGGCGAGAAACTGGCCAATGGCGGACTTTCCGTTGAAGACCGGCGAGGCCTGGCTGCCAAGGCCTTTGACCATGTTTCCACCTATGACGCCGCCGTCACCGCTTATCTCATAGCGAGCGAGGGTTCCGAAAATGAACTACCCGAATCACTGACCATTTCATTGAAGAAGATTTCCGGACTCCGGTACGGCGAAAACCCGCATCAGAACGGAGCTCTCTACGCTCCGACCAGCAACCCCGTTGGAATGGCCGGCGCCCGCCAACTGCACGGTCGGGAGCTTTCCTACAACAACCTGATGGACGCCGACGCCGCATGGCGCACCGCGTCCGACTTTGCCGATGCCACGGTCTCCGTGGTGAAGCATGCCAACTCCTGTGGTCTGGCCAGCCGAGAAGACATCGCAGAGGCATACCTGCAGGCTTACGAAGGCGACACAATCAGCGCCTTTGGCGGAATAGTTGCCTTCAACCGCACAGTGACTGCCGCCGCTGCCGAGGCCATGGAGCCGGTGTTCTACGAGGTGGTCATCGCTCCAGACTACGAACCCGCCGCATTGGAGATACTGCAAAAGAAAAGAAACCTGAGGGTCTTGGCCATCGACAAGCAGCCGGAGACCGCAGCCTATGACCTGCGACCAATCACCGGGGGAATCCTGGTGCAGACCGCAGATGCCATAGACGAAGACTCCAGCACCTGGACCGTAGCTACGCAGCGCGCACCCACAGATAGCGAAATGAATGACTTGGCCTTTGCCTGGAAGGCCGCCAAGCACATCAAGTCCAATGCCATTGTCTTTGTTAAAGACCTGGCCTTAGTGGGCATGGGCGCCGGTCAACCCAACCGGGTGGTCAGCGTGCACCTGTCCCAACGCGCCGCTGGAGACAAGGCCAAGGGCTGCGTGCTGTCATCAGACGCGTTCTTCCCCTTCGCCGACAACATTGAGCTGGCCGCCGAGGCTGGAATCACCGCCATCGTGCAACCAGGTGGTTCCATCCGTGACGATGAAGTGATTGCCGCTGCCGACAAAGCCGGGCTGGCCATGGTATTCACTGGCGTCCGCCACTTCCGGCATTAGGCCGATTCTGGAGCGCCAGATGAACCGCAATAATGAGTCATAGCACGGGTATGGATCTATTTTGTCGAAACCTGCCCCGCCAGTGAGCGCGACAGTTGACATAACCATTCCCGTTTACAACGAGGAAGAGGTTCTCCCGCGCACCATTAAAGCCCTAACTGAGTTCTTGGAAGACAACCTGCCCAACCCTTGGCAGGTGACCATTGCCGACAACGCATCAACCGACAGCACACAATCGGTGTCCGAGAGGCTCTGCCGGGAGTATCCTGGCGTTAACTATCTCCGCATCCCTCAGAAGGGCCGGGGAAGGGCGTTGCGGATAGCTTGGCTCGACAGTCAGGCAGACATTGTCAGCTACATGGACGCCGATTTGTCCACTGACCTGTCTCATTTCCCTCAGCTGATTCAAGCTCTGGAGTCAGGCAGCCACATCGCCGTTGGCAGTCGACTCAGCAAAGAGTCAAAAGTCAGCCGGGGATTCAACCGTGAGTTAATCTCCCGGGCCTACAACCGTCTGATTAACATCATGTTCTTCACCGGCCTGCCCGACGCCCAATGCGGCTTCAAGGCCCTGACCCGAGCCACCGCTGAGACCATCATCCCCAATATCAAGAACAACAACTGGTTCTTTGATACCGAACTGTTGGTCATTGGCGCCAAACGCGGGTTTAGGATTGCCTCTGTGCCCGTCAAATGGGACGACGACCCAACTTCCACCGTCCACGTGGTCAACACCGCCAAAGAAGACATTAAGGGCTTGCTGCGCCTTCGGTTCGGTGGAGTGCCACAGGTCAGCCCTCCAGAACCTCTCACTACCGATTCATAGCCCGTCTATTACCTGCACCCATCAGGTTCTTTTTCGTAATGCATAACTGCAAGGAGATTTCCCATGGAACTTGGACTACGGGGTAAACACGTCATCGTCACTGGCGGCGGCACCAACATTGGCCGCGCCATCGTCCACGCATTTGGCACAGAAGGTTCCCGCATTTCCATCGCGGAGTTAGTGCCAGAGCAGGGTGAGAAAGTCGCCGCCGAGGTGGCTGCTATTGACACCGGAGCGGTGGTAAATGTCATTCCAACAGATGTTACAGACTCGGAGAGAGTCGCCACCATGATCGAAGCGGCCATCGCCAAATATGGGCCGGTTGACGTGTTGGTCAACAACGTGGGTTGGACCGTCGACCGGCTGTTCATGGAGAAACCCCGCAGCGAATGGGAGCGGGAGGTCCAGGTCAACCTCTGGGGAGCCATCAACTGCATCCACGCCGTGCTGCCCGGAATGATCGAACGCGAGTCGGGATCCATCGTCTGCATCAGTTCTGATGCTGGCCGGATGGGCGAGTACCGAGAGGCGGTCTATTCCGCCTGCAAGGCCGGGGTGATTGCCCTGAGCAAGTCGATAGCCAGGGAAACTGGCCGCTACGGTATACGCCTCAACGTAGTCTGCCCCGGACTGGTGGTGCCGCCAGACGAAGAAGAGATTAGCGGTGAGAGTATGTGGACCGAGATGCGTTCCATATTCACCGAGGAAGTCAAAGAAAAGGTAGAGCGCAACTACCTGTTCCGCCGCATGGGCAAAGCGTCAGAGGTAGCCAACGCCGTAGTCTTCCTATCCTCCGACGCCGCCAGTTACATTACCGGACAAACCCTAAGCGTCAGCGGCGGCTACACGATGATGTAGGTGTGAGTTTCACAAGCAGACACAGAAAAAGAGTCCTTCCCAACGTTGTCGGGAAGGACTCTTTTAAATTGCCGTGTTATGCGGGTTGCGGGTTAGCTGTTGTTGGCAGCAACTAGGTCCCAGGACCGCTTCTCGATCTTGGGCATCAATCCTTGAATCAGACTCTCGTCCAACTCAGAAGCGATGCTGGGGTAGCCGGCGCGCTCAATCATGGTCTTGAGCTTGCCGCCCTTGAACTGGCCCAGGGTCCACTTCAGGGTCTCACCGGAGGTGGTGACGTCCCAATAGATGCGGACATCCTGATTTCGGGGGCCATAATGATAGTGGGGCGCAACCTGGAAGCAGTCAAAAGCCAAAACTTCAACTTCTTGCCCTGCGATATCAGACAGTACGTGGATGGCCAACCCTTCGTCATTGATCTGAGGCAGGTGTCGATACTCTAGTCCAAACCGGATGTTTCCGGCTTCAATCTTATCTCCGTCAACCAACTCGGGCATCATGTGGTGGACGGTGCGGCGCTCTTCCCGGACCATCTCGCGTGCCTTGTCCTCAACCTTGTTCAAAACAGCCTTTTTGACCGGAGTCTTTTCTAGAGAGTCGGCCAGGTCTTCGTAGCCGGACCGGCGCACCATGTCGGTCATATTGTTACGCAGATTGTTAATGGTCCAACCAAGAGGGTTTCCCGACGTGGTCTTGTCCAGGAACAAGCGTATGTTGTGGTTTTCCGGCCCGTAGTGATAATGAGGGGCTTGGTCGAAGCAGTCGAATCGAAGAATCTCGGTGTCGGTGCCGTCAATCACGGAATAAACCTGTACGCACAGGCCTTGGTCGTCCATAATTTCCTTGCGATAGCTCATCGCAATTTCTACTGAACCAGCGTCAAAAGTTGTTCCACCTTTATCCATCTTAGTCCTCCCAAATTTCTCTGTTTGAATTGTCTCGGTGACTGGCTAAACAAATCAACCAATCCAGACGTAATTTGGAGAGATTATAGCATGCAGATTGCGCTCCGCATATCGGTAAGTTACTGTTGGCGCAGACTATTTTTGCCGGAAGAGTCACTCGGCCTCTTCAGCGTCCTAAAACTTGAATGGCCTATTGATAATTCGAGGGATTGATTGAGCGGCAAGTTGCGATTATCCGCAGCGGTTCTTGTGTTGTCTTTAATGGCGTTGGACATTGGATGCTCAGACACTCAGCCAAACCGAACGCTGGTCTTTTCAGTTGGGGATTCAAACGCCTCGCAGCCAACGCCGACCCTAGCCCCAAACGTGATTGCCACGCCTACGTTGCCGCCAACACCAACTCCGTTTCTCGAAGCACCCATAGCCCAATTTGAGCCCACTTTCGGAGCTGGCGCCGCTACGCCCGATTCAACGGCAACAACAACACCGGAACCCACATCGTCCCCAACGGCTACTGTACCTACCACTGCAATTCCAGACATGACGCCCGTTCCAATTCCCACTCCAGTGCGCACAGCAAAGGTCATCCCAACTGCGTCACCAACTCAAACACCGTTCTCGACCATAGTTCCCACTACCGTTTCGACTCCCGCTCCAACACCCCGCAGTGCATCGATTGCAACCCTAGCTCCAACTGCTAGTCCCACCGCCGTTGTTGCGAACGCAGTCGTCCAATGCGTGTTCTTTGACGGGGCTGGTGAAGACTACTGAAGCAGACGAGTATGTTGAAGTGCTGAATCAAGGTACTGGGGCGGTGAACCTGGAAGGGTGGCAGTTGATTGACCAGTCCGACGGCACACCCCAGTTCGTGTTTCCCGTTTATTCGCTGCAACCTCAATCGTCCGTGCGGATTTATACCAACGAGGTGCACCCGGAGTCGGGCGGGTTTTCCTTCCAGCGGGGGGGCTTCAATCTGGAACAATTCCAGCCCCGACACCGCCGCACTGATCAACCCCAGTGGCGAGACGCTGTCCCCCAACGACTACCCACCAGCCTGCTAACGAGCTTTGCCGAGGAACGCACGGCGGGTTTATACTCGCCTGCGGTCATTGCATAACAATGTTGATAGATTAATTGACGCTTTTTGGGAGGCACCAACCTTGGAGATAGGAATATCAATTCCCCGGATACCAGACGTTCCGGGTCTGAAACGATTCGTAGAGACGGCGGAAAACCTTGGCTTTGAATCTGTTTTAGCCGGCGACCACATCGTCCTGCCAACAGAGGGCACCAACCAGTACCCCTACACCGCTGACGGGTCCTTTTCCCGGCCATCTAGCGAGCCGTTCTTGGAGACCATGACCTTACTCGGGTTCCTGGCCGCCTGCACCAGCAGGATCAAGCTGGGCAGCACAGTTATCATCCTGCCGTATCGGAACCCGGTGGTGCAGGCCAAGATGTTTGCTTCATTGGATGTACTGACCAATGGCCGCATCATCTGCGGCGTTGGCGTGGGTTGGCTGGAAAAAGAGTTTGAAATCTTAGGACTCGACTACCACCAACGCGGCGCGATGACCGACGAGTTCTTGGGCATCATGCAGGCGCTTTGGAGTCAACCCAACCCGGAATTCCACGGCAAGTATTACGACATTGATGGCATCCAGTTTGAGCCGAAGCCGATCCAGCAGCCGGGCATTCCAGTCTGGGTAGGCGGCCACACCAAGGCGGCTCTGCGGCGGACGGCCAGGTACGGCAGTTGCTGGCACACTACCCGGCAGACCCCGGAATTCGTGGCGGAAAACCTGCTCTACCTGCGGGAGCGCATTGAGAAAGAAGGCCGTGACCAGTCTGAAGTTACGGTGTCCCTGAAGCGCAGTCTGCATTTCACTGACATGGGAATGGACGAGGGCGGTTACGTGCGCAGCGGCGGGTCATTGGTCGCCAGTACCCAGGAAGTCATAGACGACCTACACGCCTGTCAGGAAGTCGGAATCGACCAATTAACCTACGATTTTCGGGTCGAGAGCGTTTCGGACTGCATCAAGGTCATGGAACACCTCGCCGAGCACGTCCTACCGGTAGCAAGTCGCCTGGGTTAAACACAACTCCATATATTCTGGAATAGAAAAAGCCCGGGTCTGATTAGACCCGGGCTTTTTGTTATTTCCTACTCCGACGTGAGGTCTACAGGCCGCTGTCCTTGAACGACTTGGCACGCTTCACCAGTTCTTCATTGGTGTGGGCCATCTGGGCAACCTGCTTGTCAGTAACCTCGCGTTTCACTGACGCCGGCGCTCCAGTGACAAATGACCGATCCGGGACTTGAGTCCCGCCAAGCACCACCGAGTTCGCAGCAACCAGGCAGTTTTCACCCAGCACCACACGGTTCAAAATGGTGCAGTTGTTGCCCAATAGGGAGCCTTTGCGCACTCGATCACAGTGGACCACCACTGAATGGCCAACCGATACATGATCTTCAATGGTGAGTCCGTTGCCGTGAATCACAGAACCTTCTTGGATATTCACGTAGTCGCCAATTACTATGGTGTCCGGGCTATCCCCCCGGATGGTTACTCCGGGCCAGATGCTGGCAAACTCGCCTATTTCAACATTGCCGACAACGTAGGCAAACTCACTGACCCATGCGGTGTCGGCCACCTTGGGCGTGATTCCTTCTAGGGTTCGAATCAACTTGGTCCTCCAGATCTCGTACGTATCCTCGGCCGCCCAACATGGGGATGCAGGCCGTAACAGTCACGGATTCATAATGCATGCCACCAGGCTGGAAGGCATGCATCAGCGGTAGATTATAGCTCAATGGGGAATTACGGGTCAGTGCAGGGGAAGACAGGAGAACATCGGAAAAACGAAGCGAACGCAGTTCCTATTCCCTAAGGGAACCGACCGACCGCCTGGCCTCGCGGTCCATGTCGCGGTCTCTGATGGCGTGGCGCTTATCAAACTGGCGTTTGCCCCGTGCCATGCCGAGTTCCACCTTGGCCACGTGGCGTTTGATGTATACACGCAGGGCAACAATCGTAAGACCCTTCTCAGCTGCGGAGGCGGCCATCTTTTGTATCTCGGCTCGGTGTAGCAGCAATTTGCGGTTGCGTTTGGGGTCGTGATTGTAACTGCTGGCCGGGTCGTAGGGTGCAATGTAGGCATTGTTCAGCCACATCTCCCCGTTGGTGGACCGGGCGTAGGCGTCGCTGAGGTCGATCTTTCCGGCTCTGATGGACTTAATCTCAGTGCCCATCAGCTGGATACCGGCTTCGTAGCGTTCTAGAATCTCGAAATTGAAAAAGGCCCGACGGTTTGACGCCACCGGTTGATAATTTTTCTCAGGCGGCTCTTTTTGAGCCGCTTTTTTGTTCGCCGGAGTTGTTGGTATCGATCTCTTTTTCTTAGCCATTGCCGGTCACTGTGTTCTTAAAGCCTAGGTACCCAGACCGATTTCTTCCCTTAAGATTTCAATCGCCCGGTCAAGATGCACGTCTTCTTCTTCTTCTTCTTCCACCGGGTCAAGTATGACATCAGGGGTGATGCCTGCGCCTTCAATCAACAAACCATTGGGAGTGAACCACCGGGCGGTGGTGAAGTTCACCCCAGACCCATCAACCAGCGGCCACAGGTTGGTGACACTACCCTTGCCAAACGTCGTAGTGCCGATGACTGTGGCCCGGTCATTATCGATGATTGCTCCCGTGAATACCTCACTGGCGCTGGCGCTAAATTCGTTCACCAGTACCACCATGGGAATATCCAGGGCTTGGCCTCCGGATTTAACGCCCCAATTGCGACGGTTGCCCTTGGCGTCCACCTGATAGAGCACTAGGCCATCTTCAATGAACTGGCTGGTCACATCAACAACTGATGACACCAATCCGCCCGGATTATTACGGAGGTCAAGGATTATCCCAACGCCTTGGGAGCGTTCAAACCGCTCCAGAGCTTCCTTTAATTCGTCATTCGTTGAGCCAGTGAACCCAGACAAACGCAGGTGCCCTATGCGCCCCACCTGCATCAGCAGATTGACGCTCTCCAGTTGAATTATATCCCGTTCTATCTCGATTGAAACCGGTTCGGCGCTGCTTAAATGACGCAACAGGATGGTGACCACGGTTCCCTTGTCGCCTCGAATCAGCCGGACTACTTCCAAGAGACTGAGACCTCGTATACTCTCGCCGTCCACTTCCAGGATGATATCTCCGGGTCTCACGCCCGCCGCCTCAGCTGGAGTGTCCGGCATTGGAGCCAGGATGGATATCTCTCCGTCACGAAGGCCGACTTCAGCGCCAATGCCACCGAAGAACCCGCGAATGTCCTCTCTTTCCAGAGAATATTGCTCTCGGTCTAGGAACCCGGCATAGGGGTCTCCCAATGCGTTCAACATGCCCCGGATTGCGCCGTCACTGACCACCGATGGGTCCAATTCTGAGCCGTTAATCTGCTCTCGATTTAGAAGCGTCCAAACCTCGGTTAAACGGGCAAACTCAGGGGGAAGCCCTTCAATTTCGTTATTGGCGTTGCTGCCATTACTGCTCCCAGAACAAGCCACCACAACCAAAAGGACTATGGCCAGCAATGCTACAGCCAAACTGGTGGCAGATAAAAATCTGCGGAACATCGGGGTTCTGATCACGGGTGTTTACTCCTGGCACGGTGGAAAGAACGCTCTCCAACTGAGTAAGGAAGGGAGTTCTGTGGCAATCACATTGAAGGTCTCGATTGTAGCATAGGCCATGTCCTGCCTAGACCCTAGCCGTTCGCCGCGGAGGCACTTAACGGGAAACGGCCCCAGGCACGTTGACACCAATTTCGGCAAGCTGCTAGCATGGCGAAAACGCTGCTATTTAACCGGTGATTTTAGGCCGTAACAAGAAGGTGCATCTTGGCAGGAATCGCGTCCTTTGGGGCATACGTACCTAGATACCGATTAGGATCTGAATCCGTCGGTTGGGAGTCGGCCGGTCAACGGTCGGTGGCCAACTTTGACGAAGACAGCGTCAGCATGGCTGTGGCTGCCGGTATCGACTGCCTGAATGGCCGAGACCGCAGCCTGATAGACGGGTTATTGTTCGCCACCACGACCCCGCCCTACGCTGAAAAACAGTGCGCCTCGATCATCGCCACAGCACTGGATCTAAGACGGGACATCTTCACCGCTGATATCACCGATGTACTGCGGGCCGGGACCACAGCCATGAAATCAGCGTTGGATTCAGTCACCGCCGGTTCGGCCAAGAATGTGCTGGTGATCGCCAGCGACAGCCGCCAGGGAGCGCCCAAAGGCGAAGCAGAACGAAATTCAGGCGACGGCGCAGCAGCGTTCATCATCTCCAATGAAGATGTGATCGCCGAGCAAGCCGGATCCTACACCATCACCGAAAACATGATGGACACCTGGCGCAGCGCCGGAGACCAATTCGTCCGCTCCTGGGAAGATCGGTTCGCCATTGAAGAGGGGCTAGAACGTATCCTGGGTGAAGCCGTCTCAGGCTTTATGAAAAAAGAGGGGTTGGCCGTCACCGACGTCGCCAAGCTGGCCCTGTATTGCCCTGACGCCCGCCGGCACGGACAATTGGCCGGACATCTGGGTTTCCAACCGGAACAGGTTCAGGATCCGCTCTTTGGCCGGTTGGGAAACACTGGAGTAGCGTTCCCTTTAATGCTGCTAGCATCGGCCCTGGAAAATGGCTCACCGGATCAATTGCTGCTCACCGTGTCCTACGGCGACGGCAGCGATGTTCTGGGATTCAAGACGACAACATCTATTAAAGATGCTGAACATGGTTTGGGTGTGTCCGGTTATCTGGATTCGGGAGTAGTCCTAGACAGTTACGAGACCTATGCCAAGTGGCGAGATGTCTGGCTCACCGACTCGTCATCCAGACGTCCCCAGGCTCAGTCGCCGTCAGTGACTGCACTGTGGCGGGAGAGCGATCAGAACATCCGATTCCACGGCGGCACCTGCAACCAGTGTGGGTACGTTCAATACCCCGCCCAGAGGGTCTGCGTTGAATGTCAGGCTCTGGACGACTACGCACCGATCAGACTGAGTGACCAACCAGGCACCGTATTCACCTATTCGTTGGACTACCTTGCCGGCACGGTGGACACACCCTTGGCAATCGTGGTGGTGGACTTTGAACCCGGTGGCCGTACCCTCTGCATGATGACCGACCGTGAGGTTGATGAAGTGCAAATTGGGCTTAAAGTGGAGATGAGCTTTCGCAAGCTGCGGGTAGTTAACGGCATCCACAATTACTACTGGAAGGCGATTCCACGACGTAAGGCCGAATAAATTATTTTAGATATAATCGCAATCAGGCGTTTAAGGCACAGGAGAATATCATGAGCGGAATAAAAGACCGAGTTGCTGTTATTGGCATGGGCTGCAGTAAGTTTGGCGAGCGTTGGGACTCCAGTTCCTCAGATCTTCTGGTGGAAGCGGCCCATGAGGCCTTTGCCGACGCTGGCATCGAAGGCAAAGACGTCCAGGCTGCCTGGCTGGGCACTGTCGCCTCGTTCCGCACCGGCCAGCCTTTGGCCGCGGCCCTCAAACTGGATTACATTCCCATCACCCGGGTTGAGAACGCTTGTGCCACAGCCACCGACGCCTTCCGCAACGCCTGTTACGCCGTGGCCGCCGGTATCTACGACATTGTCTTGGCTGTTGGCGTAGAGAAGCTCAAAGACTCCGGTTTCTCAGGATTGGCTGTTGCCGAGGCTGCGGGCGCCGACGTTAACCCGCCCGTGCCACCGCCGTCCCAATTCGCACTTGCCGCCACCCGCTATTTCCATGAGCACGGTATCTCCTATGAAGATGGGAAGATGACCCTGGCCCAGATTGCCTCCAAGAACCACCACAATGGGACCATGAGCCCCAAGGCCCATTTCCAGCGTGAGGTCAGCGTTGAGCAGGTTGCCAACGCCCCGATGGTTGCTTGGCCGCTGGGGCTGTATGACTGCTGCGGTGTCTCCGACGGCGCAGCGGCGGCCATCATCACCACGCCGGAGATCGCCAAGACGTTTCGGGACGACTATGTGCTGGTGAAGGGCCTGGGGCTATCTGTGGGCGCTTACGGAATCATGCGCAGCGACTGGGATTTCACCCATTTCCCGGAAACTGTTCGCGCCAGTCAAGCTGCCTATCAAGAAGCGGGTATCTCTGACCCGCGCAAAGAAATTGACATGGCGATGGTGCACGATTGTTTCACCATCACCGAGTTAATCATTTATGAAGACTTGGGGTTCAGCCCCAAGGGCAGGGCCAGCGAGGATGTGGCTGCGGGCACTTTCACACTGGAAGGCGAGGTGCCGGTGAATACGGACGGCGGCCTGAAGTGCTTTGGCCATCCCATTGGTGCTAGTGGCATTCGAATGATCTACGAGGTCTACAAACAGCTACAGGGCAAGGCCGGAGGCCGTCAGCTAAAGGATCCAACTCTGGGCCTAACCCACAACCTGGGAGGCCGTCCCGGCTCGTTCACCTGCTCCGTAGCTTTGTTTGGAACCCGCGACTAGCCAGCAGCGCTGGGTTTCTACCTTCGGTTCAACAGATTGGTTTTACGGCACTGGTATTGCTCGTATTGAGTGATATCGGTGCCTTTTCAATTCCCACATAGACCAACACACCCTTCAAACCCTTCACACCGAACCCGCCCTACACCCGTCATTCTGAGGCCGCAGCCGAAGAATCTCGTTGCTCTTCAACTGCTCTCCCGAGAACAAAGAGGCCCTTCGTTACCTCAAGGTGACAGTTATCCACGGTTTATTCAGATTCAGGTACAGCTCTCGGTTAATGTCTCCTAAACGGCCTACATCAGGTTGTAATTCCGGTCTCTAGGCTCAGTATTGGACATAATATAAAATTTTGTTTAAAA
>Ga0209089_10001114_pt1 | contig 24501 bp, 21 predicted proteins | sample ArcticOcean_MG_C_FD_187431 | JGI IMG/M metagenome (GOLD analysis project Ga0209089, IMG submission 187431) | Marine microbial communities from western Arctic Ocean - ArcticOcean_MG_CB2_150 (SPAdes) (version 2) | ecosystem: Environmental > Aquatic > Marine > Oceanic | place: Arctic Ocean: Canada... | reverse complement strand
ACTTATAGTCCCTTCTATTTCAGTTACAGTGAGAAGATTGCACGATATTAATAAAAATGGCTGGTGGAGTTTATTGTGGGGATTACCTATTATTGGTTGGGTAATACTGGTCCTATGGTTGTGTAAAAGTGGAGATGAAGGTAAAAACCAATATGGCTTCGCAGGCTAAATGAAACGCCTCTGGGTCAAATAAAGGGTGAAATATGAAATGTTTATCATGTTCACATAATTGGAAAAGAACTAAACTTACAGAATATGTATCTTTATTAGCCTCATGTCCAAATTGTGGTAGTCGCCTTTTAGCAAGAAATGATTTTATTCTTTCAATTGTAAATGTCATTAAGAAAGTTTTTTCTAAACCTAAATGAAACGCCTCTGGCTCATATTACCTGTATTATTAGTCTTCTCTTGTGAGGATGAAGATAAGAAAAACTGCATTGATGAATCAAAGATAACAAATAACCCTTGTACAAAAGAATGGAACCCCGTGTGCGGTTGCGATGGTAAAACCTATGGAAATGATTGTATTGCTAAAAATGCAGGTGTCCCTGAATGGATTAAAGGTGAGTGTAGCTAAATGAAACGCCTCTGGCTCAAATAAAGGATAAGAAAATGAAAATTAAATTATTAACAATCTTGATTATATTTATTGGGTGCTCTAATAATCATCAAGAATATTCAATAGAAGATTTTATGAATACTATTTCATTTGGTGGTTCAAGTTTTTCTCCTGATGAAAAATCAATATTAATTCGAAGTAATGAATCTGGTATTTTTAATGCTTATGAAGTTGATCTAGTCAATGGTAAATCAAATCAACTCACCTTTTCAGATACAAATTCAATATCCCCAATATCTTATTTTCCAAATGATAAGCGTTTTTTATTTAGAAGCGATCAAGGTGGAAACGAAATTTGGCATATTTATGTTTATAATGTTGATGGTTCAACTAAAGATTTGACACCAGGTGAAAAATCGCGCTCCCTTTTCTTGGAATGGGCACATGACGAACAAAGTTTTTTTTATACATCAAATAAACGAAATCCAAAATATATGGATGTTTATGAAATGGAGATCAATTCATTTATTTCAAAAATGATATTTGAAAATAATGATGCGTTAAATGTGGCGAGTATTTCCAATGATAAACAATATATGGCACTAAATAAAACTTATACTAGAGACAATTCAGATCTTTATTTATATAATATAAAAAATAAAAGTCTAAAAAAAATCAGTATTGAGGCTAAAGATGTAAATCATAACCCAACTGGTTTTTCTATTGATTCAAAAAGTCTCTATTTTTTAACGGATTTAGATAGTGAATTCAATTTTTTAAAAAAGTATGATATTGATAATGAAAATATTCAAGAGGTTCAGAAAGAAGACTGGAATATTATCAATAATTATTTTTCATATAGTGGCAAATATCATATCACAGTTATTAATGCAGACTCACAAACCAAAATTAAAATTTATGATAATGAGAGCAGCCAATATTTCAAACTACCAAATATACCAAATGGAAGTATTTCATCATTAAATATATCAAAAAGTGAAAATCTATTGAGTTTCTATCATGGTAGTGCAAAATCTCCATCAGATCTCTATTTATTATATATCAATAATGGGAAATTAAAAAAACTAACTAATTCAATGAACCCGTCTATAAATAAAGAACACCTTGGAGAAGCAAAAGTTATAAGATTTAAATCTTTCGATGGGTTGGAAATTCCTGCTATATATTATAAGCCACCACATGCATCAAAGGGGAATAAGGTACCTGCTTTGGTTCGAGTACATGGTGGGCCTGGAGGACAGGCTAGAGTTGGTTATCGTGCATCTACACAATTTTTAGTAAATCATGGCTATGCAGTCTTAGATATTAATAATAGAGGCAGTGGAGGTTATGGAAAAACATTTCAAACGCTAGATGACCAAGCTCATGGTAAGGGAGATCTAGATGATTGCGTTTGGGCTATGAATTGGTTAAAAAATCAAAGTCATATTGATAAGAGAAAAATAGGTATTCTTGGTGGTAGCTATGGAGGATACATGGTCATGGCAGCAATGGCATTTAGACCAGATGCTTTTGACGTAGGTGTAAATATTTATGGAGTAACCAATTGGATTAGAACATTAAAAAGTATTCCTCCATGGTGGGAAGCAGCGAGAGAATCGCTATATAAAGAGTTAGGAAATCCCTTTACTCAAGAAGATTATCTATATTCAATCTCTCCACTTTTTCATGCAAAAAATATTAAACGACCTGTTTTGGTTTTACAGGGAGCTAATGATCCACGTGTCCTTCAAGTTGAATCAGATGAAATGGTTGCAGCCATTAAAGAACAAAATGTACCTGTGGAATACGTTGTATTTCCTAATGAGGGTCATGGCTTTACTAAAAAGAAAAATCAAATAACTGCAAATAAAACAATTCTAGAATTCCTAGATAAATATTTAAAAGGTGATTCTGAATAATAGAATAAACTTCGTTTTATTTCAAAAAGCCTCCTCACGGGGGCTTTTTTGTTTATAAGTACGGGATTAGATTCAATGCATGAAACACCTTTGGTTTATATTATTTCTTTATCTAGGATGTCAATCAAAAACCTCTATTATATCATCTGGGGTATCGTGGGAATTAGCTCAATATAGAAAGGCTACCATATCGGATGTTCGTTATAAACTTTATTTTGATATACCTAAAGATAAAATCAAACCTATTACTGTAGAAGAATTTATCCATTTCAAATTATCAGATTTAACTAAGGATGTAGTTTTAGATTTTCGTCAACCAGCAGATTATATTCGTTCTGTTAGTGTAGAAGGCAAAGCAGTTCCATATAAATTAGTTAATGAGCATATATTAATTGAAGCTTCTTATTTTTCTAAAGGAGAAAATGCTATCTTTATTTCCTTCAGAGCAGGAGATATGTCTCTAAATCGGAATGATGAGTTTCTTTATACATTATTTGTCCCAGATCGTGCATCAACAGCGATACCATGTTTTGATCAGCCCAACTTAAAGGGTAGATATTCATTAACTTTATCTGTACCAACTGATTGGACAGCAATTGCAAATGGGCCTATCCAATCAGAACAGGTAATGAATGATAAGCGCGTAATAGTTTTTGGTGAAACACGACCAGTGAGCACCTATATATTTGCTTTTACTGCTGGAAAATTTAAACGTGTTTCTCAAGAAAAAGATGGTCGACAGATGACAATGCTCCACAGGGAAACAGATCTTGAAAAAGTGGAACGAAATAAAAATGAAATATTTAATCTTCATTCCCGTGCTATCTTTTGGATGGAAAATTATACGGGAATTGATTATCCTTATCAAAAATTTGATTTTGCACTGATCCCTGGTTTTCAATATGGTGGCATGGAACATCCTGGTGCTATTTTTTATAAAGATGCCAGTCTATTTTTAGAATTATCAGCAACTAAAAATCAATATTTAAGTCGTGCTGGATTAATCTCTCATGAAACAGCTCATATGTGGTTTGGAAATCTTGTCACTATGAACTGGTTTGATGATGTTTGGACAAAAGAAGTTTTTGCTGGTTTTATGGGGAGCAAAATTGTTAATCCAAGTTTTCCAGAAATAAATCATGAAATTCGTTTTTTAAGTAATTACTCCTCAGCATACGGTGTGGATCGGAGTTTGGGGGCAAACGAAATACGTCAGCCTTTAGAAAACTTAAATATGGCTGGAACCTTATATGGCTCAATCATTTATTCAAAAGCACCAGTTGTAATGAAACAACTTGAATTACTTGTAGGTGAAAAAACCTTTCAAGAGGGAATGCAAATATATCTTTCTAATTATGCTTATGATAATGCTACATGGCCAGATTTGATTAGAATATTAGATGACCTATCTCATGAAGATCTAAAAGCCTGGAGTAAAGTTTGGGTGGATGAGCCTGATCGTCCTATAGTTGAATATGATTTAGTAATTGATCAAGATACTTTAATTCAAGAATTGACACTCAAACAATCAGATTCAAAAAAGAAAAACAGAATATGGATGCAACATCTTAAAGTTAGGTTAGGGTATGACAATGGTGACATCTTACTTCCAGTTTATTTAAAAGATAAAGAGATCAAAATAGTAGAAGCGAAAGGAATGAGTAAACCCAATTACATTTTACCTAATGGAGTTGGTGTTGGATATGGTTACTATAAAATGGATCCATTAAGTCGTTCATTTCTTTTAGAAAATCTACCAAAAATCAATGACTCATATTTAAGGGGAATAATTTGGCTAAACCTTTGGGATGATATGCTTTATGGAAATATAAAACCCGTTGATATGATTGAGTTATGTATTGATGCTTTAAAAACTGAGAATGACATTTTGAATACACAAAGAATTTTGGTTCGACTCAATTCTACATTTTGGAATTTTTTAACAAAAGATCAACGCCAAGTAAAAGCAGATGAATTAGAATCAATATTAAGAATCCATATGAATGAAGCGACTACTCTGACAAATCGTTCTATGTTTTTTCGGTCATTACGTTCTATGATTTTAACAGATAATGGTTATGAATGGTTAAAATCTATCTGGATGAAAACTGATTCAATCAAAGGATTAACTTTATCAGAACGAGATTATATTGCTATTGCTTCTGAGTTAGCTTTAAGAGGGAAGAATGATAGTCAAAAGATATTAACTACGCAATTAAATCGAATATCAAACCCTGATCGCAAATTACGTTTTAAATTTATAATGCCTTCATTGTCTAATGATTTAATTATTAGAGATAAATTTTTTGAGTTAATTAAAAAAGAAGAAAACCGTGCAGTAGAACCTTGGGTTCAATCTGCAGTTGCTTATCTTCACCATCCATTGAGAGGTAAAGAATCAGAAAAGTATATTCAACCTAGCTTAGAATTACTTGAAGAGATTCAAAGGACTGGAGATATTTTCTTTCCAGCTAGATTTATTAACGCAACACTTTCAGGACATCAAAGTATAAGTGCGAGAACTATAGTTAATCAATTTTTTGAAGACTATCCAAACTATTCACCACCTTTAAAATTAAAGATTTTACAAGCAGCAGATAATCTTTTTCGTGCTTCAACTATAGTAGAACAAACCTATTGAAATTAGTTTTTGCAATTATTGTACTTGACGCAATGCGAAACAGCGGAAGTAAATAAAACGCCTCTGGCTCAAATAAAAGAGGTTAGCCGATGTTTGAATGTCCTTTAATCGTCTAACTTTAATAATCAAAGGACAAAATTAAGGGATCCTAAAATGAAAAAAATAATAATGTCGTTTTCCGCATTGTTAATAACTACTAGTTTGTTGCTAGCCGATGATAAATCTGAGGTGGTAGACGTAGTAAATAAACACTGGGAATATCAACAAACAAAAGACTGGAAGAAATATGTAGGGACTTTGCATTCAGGAGGCACCATGAATGGTGATTCAAATGGTTCTTTCTGGTATTTGCGTGATGCAACCGTAGCAGCGGTTACAGAAGGTCAGTCTCCTGATAACGAATGGAATGTTGCACCAAGATATATTGAAGTAGATGTACTTGCAAAAGGTAAGGTAGCTGTCGCATATTACTATTTAGTAGGTTCATATACTATTAACGGTGTGCAAAAGAATGACTATCGAACTAGAGTAAGTCAAATTTTCGTCAAAGAAAAAGGAAATTGGAAAGTCAAAGCTGGCGACTATACACCGTTGTATAGCGGTAGTGGAATTCCAAATTAATAAAACCTTTTATTTTTATAAAAAAGCCTCCTCACGGGGGCTTTTTTGTTTATAAAAGAGACACCGACTTTGTTGGGTGATTTTTGTGTAATTTCCAGTATGAAACACCTCTGGCTCAAATCTATGAAACATTTTTATTTACAAAGAAACAATGGGAGGGAATCTATGTCCAGAATAATGGCCATTTTGCTTAGCTGTTTCCTTGCCGTGGGGTCTCTCTCCGCAGGTAAGCTGAATTTTGTTATAACCTATCCACAGGAAAGTGACGGAAAATTATTGGAAGGGCGGCTCCTGCTACTGCTGGCAAAGAAGGATGATCCTGAACCCCGATTTCAGATCACGTACCGGAATAATACCGGTCTGATATATGGTGTAGACGTTCTAGGTCCAAGGCCTAACAAGGGTGTAGTAATTGATGGCGCCGCACTGGGTTACCCCATTGAATCGCTCAATGATATTCCCGTTGGAGAATATTGGGTACAAGGATTGTTACATACATACGAAACGTTTAATCTGAATACGGGACAGACCGTTAAACTTCCTATGGATAATGGAGAGGGGCAAAAATGGAACCGTTCACCTGGGAATCTTTATTCCAAACCTCAGAAAATATTTTTAGATCCAAGCAAAATAAAAACGGTGAAAATTACCTTAGATCAGGTAATTCCAGTCATCGAGCCACCGAAGGACAGGAAGTATGTTAAGCATATACGTTTCCAAAGTAAACTGCTGACAGAATTCTGGGGTCGCCCCACCTATCTAGGTGCGCACATTTTATTACCGAAAGATTTTGATAAACATCCTGAGGCAAAATACCCAGTGATGGTTTTTCATGGACATTATAATCATGATTTCAGGGGATTCAGGCCTGAACCGCCTGATCCTGATCTGGAGCCTGAATTCAGTTCTCGATTCAACTGGGAGGGGTATAATCGGACGGTTCAGGAATATGAACATCAATTCTATAAAGATTGGACAAGTGATGATTTTCCTCGCGTCCTGGTAATTGATATTCAGCACCAGAACCCATACTATGATGATTCCTATGCCGTTAATTCCGCCAATATTGGCCCCTATGGCGATGCTATTACCTATGAACTGATTCCTTATATCGAGGAGAAATTCCGTGGCATTGGTGAGGGTTGGGCTAGATTCCTTTATGGCGGTTCTACCGGAGGCTGGGAGGCGCTGGCGGCACAGATTTTCTATCCCGAGGAATATAATGGATGTTTTGCGGCCTGCCCTGATCCCATCGATTTTCGAGCATATTGCCAAGTGAACATCTATGAGGATGAAAATGCTTACTACAAAAAGGGTCCATTTAAGCAGGTTGAAACACCGGCACACAGAAATTACCTGGGCGAAGTAAATGCCACCATGAAAGATATGAACCATTTGGAGCTGGCACTTGGTACGAATGGTCGGTCGGGCGACCAGTGGGATATCTGGCAAGCCGTTTACAGCCCCATGGGTCCGGATGGTTATCCCCAGCCGATCTGGGATAAATACACAGGAAAAATTGATAAGGATGTAGCCAATTATTGGCGTGAGAACTACGATCTCCAATACATATTGAAGCGTGACTGGTCAAAGATAGGCTCCAATTTAGAAGGTAAAATCCACATCTACTGTGGTGATATGGATAACTATTACCTTAACAACGCCGTATATTTAATGGAGGAGTTTTTGGAAGAAACCACTAAACCCTATTACAATGGAGAAGTAGATTATGGCGATCGTGCCGAACACTGTTGGAATGGTGATCACACCCGTCCCAATGCTATTTCCCGGTTGCGATATAATCAAATGTTTATACCCAAAGCAGTTGTGCGGATGGAAAATACAGCACCACCCGGAGCAGACCTAAAAAGTTGGCGATATTGAACCAACTTACGGGGGCTTTTTTGTTTATAAAAGAGACGCCCACATTGCTGGGTGATTTTTTTGTAAGTTGTTGTATGCGTAGCTACTACAGAATAATGCTTGGACGAGGAAGTAAATATGCCAATGAATGTCATGAGAAAGCCTTCATTGGTTGTGATTTTGATTTTAATAGAGACCTCTCTGGTAAGCTTCCAGAGAATTGGCGTGATTTCAATAAAGAGTTCATTCCTTATTATTTAGAAAAACAACCCGGTAAATCTAAAATAACTGCTGGCTTAGCTTGTGGATCCACACATACTATTTGTAATTGAATAAAAAAAATAGATTAATAAAATGAAATTAAAAAAAATAATACCCATGCTTTTATTATCAGTTGTACTTGCTGATGAAGGCGATATAACAGATTTTACGCTACAGAATGGACTTAAGGTTATTATCATGGAAAAACATGCCGTTCCTGTAGTATCTGTAAATCTTTGGTATGATGTAGGTAGCCACGATGAATGGGATGGAATCCGTGGAACTGCTCATTTATTTGAACACATGATGTTTCGAGGAACTCCATCTATTCCTGATGGTCATCTTGATAGTTTATTAAAAGAAGTTGGTGGAGATTTGAATGCAAGTACAAGCGATGACCACACTATTTATTATGAAAGATTACCTGCTGTTAATTTAGAGCTAGCTTTTAGAATAGAAGCTGATCGCATGCAGAACCTTATATTGAATCAAGAAACTCTTGATACTGAAAGAGAGGTTGTTCATGAAGAAGAAAGGCAAAGAAGCGCAAATCCGATTCAAAAGCTAATATTAAAATATTTAAGAAGTTCTGTTCCAGAAGGGCATCCTTACGCAGAAACGCCGATTGGAATCATGGAACAATTAGATACTGTATCTGTTGCTACCTGCCAATCATTTTATAAAATGTATTATGCTCCAAATAATGCTGTATTAGTTATTGTTGGTGATGTAAAACCTCAAAAAGTAAAACAACTAGCTGAAAATTATTTCGGTGCTATTGCAAGGTCAAAAAACTTACCTGAAAATCCAGACCTTTCTCTTCCTCCGCGTGAAAAGAAAATCACCCTATTAGAAAAATCTTCCTTCGATATTCCTGTAACTTTTATGGGCTATCAAATTCCGCCTGCGAAACATGATGATATCCAAGCTTTAGTAGTGCTAAATAGTATACTGTCTGGAGGTGAAAGTTCAAGGTTAAGTCAGCGACTTGTTCGAAAAGATAAAATTGCACTTTTTTCTGCAGGCCAGCCTATCACAAGGCAAGGCCCAGGGCTCTTTTTTTATTTTGCAGTTTATTTTCCACATATTAAACCTGCAAAGATTGAAAGTACCATTATTGATGAATTAGAAAAAATTAAGAAGGATGGAGTTACAGAACAGGAGCTAACTAAAGCTCAGAAACAATTACTATCAGCCAAAATTTTTGAAAGATACTCTGCCTCTTCACTCGCAAATAGTTTAGGGAGTGCTCAAATGACCTATGGAGATTATAGGGAATATGAGACAGAGATTGAACGATTTTCAAAGGTGTCTAGTGAGGACATAAAAAGAGTCGCAAATACATATTTTATTGATAAAAATTTATTAGTGATGCATATATCACCTGAGAATATTGGATTTGGTAAAAAACTTATGATGCGTCTTGCATCATTATTCATGTAAGGTTATATATGAAAAAATTATTTTCTTATTACTTATTATTTAATTTGGTTTTTCCGCAAAACGTCACAATTAAATATCCTGATTTTGAAGAGAATACTCTTCAAAATGGTTTAACAACTTATGTGGCGAAACATACAGAGCAACCTGCTGTATTTTTTAAGTTACTAATACCTCTTGGAGAGTTTGATTTACCTAGCAATCAAAAAGGTTTAGCATCCATGACTGCAGATATGTTATCAAAAGGAACACAAACTTATAATGCAGATGAATTTTCTGAAGCAATTGAATCGACCGGTGGCTCATTATTTGCATCTGGTGCAGATGAATACACTACTATTTCCGGTAGGTTTTTAAAGGAAGATCTTTCATTAGGATTAGAACTCCTGTCTGAAATGCTTATTAAGCCAACATTTCCTAAAGATGAATGGAAGTTACTTAAAAGACAAGCATCTGAAGCAGTGAAAACCTGGCACTCAGATGCTATGACTGTAGCTTTGGCACATTTATATCGATTAGGTTTTGGTGATGTCCCAATTGGAAACATTATGACCAAATCCTTATTAAAAAATATCGATCTCAAAAAGATGAAAAGTTTTCATGAACGGCTAGTACCTCAAAACTCTATTTTCGTATTAATTGGTGATATAGAAATATCAAAAGCAAATGAGTTAATCAATCAAACATTTGAAGCTTGGAAAGCTGTCGACTCAAATCAAAATAGGGTAAATATTAGTTTTGCCGATATAAATGGAATCAGGTTTCGGCTAATTGATAATCCTGAGTTAGAACAAGCTACAATTGGTGTTGGATTTAAAGGGATTCCTTCTAATCATGAAGAGCGTCACGCATTGAATTTAGTCAATTATATTTTTGGTGGACATTTCTCATCCAGGTTAAATAAAACTATACGTGCTGAAGGTGGTAAAACGTATGGTATTAGCAGTCAGTGGCAAAGTTATCGCGATTTTGGTGTTCTTGGTATAATGACATCAACCCGAGTTGAAGAGGTAAGGAATACTTACGATCTTATTATTAATGAAATGCAAAAGTTAGTTGATTCTGGAATCACGGAAGATGAATTGGTTAGGGCAAAATCTTATATAACAGGTTCTTTTCCGCTTCGCTTTGAATCCCCAACAAGTTATGCAGATCGAGTAGCATCTAATAATTATTATGGATTTACAATGGAGGATAGGAAAAATGTTATAATTAATAGAAATGCAGTAACACTTAATAAAGCAAATGAGATTGCAAGAAAATATTATTCTCCAGAAAATATTATTTTAGTCATTGTTGGAAATCAAAAAATTATAAAAGATAAAGTATCTGATATAGGCTCATTTGATGAGGCTTATTACAAAGATGATCCAAAATAATCTCTTTTAAAATTATGAGAAGATATAAGAAAACTATTTTTCTTTTCTTGGTTTGTTTTTCTACACTTTATGGTGCAAATAAATACTCTAACCAATAGAACCATTTATGAAAATTTACAATTATGTTTTAATTATTTCGTTTATTTTTTTGACATTAAGTTGTTCAGTAACCAAAAGGCAACAGCAAGGTTACGTCTTACCAGAAACGTTCGATTATAAAACGAATTTCACTACTGCAAAATCAGTAATTATTCTACCGGTCGAAATAAACGGAATTATGAAAAATTTTCTTTTTGACACAGGAGGAGATTTAACTTTGATTCAGAGAGATACGATTCTTGGAAAAACAGAAAAAATATCTGGAGCTTCTAATCGCAAAATTAAAATTGGTAATGTGAATTTTGAGAACACAGTCGCTTGGAATGGAGATTTTGTGGGTTTAAAAGAACAGATTCCAAATTTTGGAGGCTTGATAGGGCAACCAATAATTAGCAAAGCAAATTGGCTAATTGATTATCCTAATAAAAATATTCAGTTTTCTGACAAAAATCTAATTGACAACTCATTTCAATCAATTGATATTAAAAGAGAAGATGGAGCACCTTATATTAAATTAATGATTGGAGGAAAAGAATATAAAGCAATTATAGATTTAGGCTCTTCAGCAACATTATCAATTCCAAAAGATTCTAAACTCGCTAAAGTAATCTTGAATACATATAATTTTAAAGATAACGAAAGAGAAATATATTCAGTAGGTGGACTTCAAAAAGTAAAAGAAAAAATCGGAGTAATTCCATTAATAAAAATAGGGGATATCGATTTTCTTAACGTTAAAACTGACATTAGACATACAAGTCAATTACGGGTTGGAAATAAATTTTTCAAAGATTACAAAGTGTATATTGACAATATAAAAAATAATTATAGCTTGAAAAAGGGTAACTGAGAAAGCACTACTCACAACAACGTGTATAAAACATAGCTATTTATGTATTGGAGAATGAGTAACTAAATGAAACGATATTCAATAGGATTAATAACAAGAATATTACTTACTGCAAGTACCTTAGCTCTTATTGCCCAGGGAGATGCGAGTGGTCTAACACTTGAAAAGGATGGGGAACAGGTATTGATTCCCTTGGATGAATGGGTAGTGGTCTCCAGTGCCTATGGCCCCAGTAATACGGTTCGTGGTTTATATATGGGCATGACGGTTGATGCCCTCCGCATCCAGGAAAAAGGTGAATCTTTTGAAAGGGAAATTCCCATGGATGAAATTAATTCGATTTTTACAGGCAAAACAAAAAGTACGAAGGAATACGTTTGGGGTGGTATAAAGCTTGGTGCCTTGGTTTCTGTCGGAATAGGAGGCTTCTTTACCGTTATGCTATCAAATGATAGTAGGAGTGAGGGGACAATCTATCCCCTCTCCGGGGGACCCTTTTACTGGGGTGGGTTATTTGGACTTTGGTCAGGTTTTTTTACAGTGCCAGCCGGGGCTCTTATTGGCTATATGCGCGGTCAAGCCGCCCAAGGGAATAAAGTGGGATATGTGATGGGCGATGGGGAATGGGTGATTGTTAAATGAAATTATTTGATTTGATTAAAGGAAAGTTATTTAAAGAACCTCCTCCATTACTTGATTATGTCAGAGATAAAGAATGGTATGAAAATGGACAGAAAAAGTCTGAAGTAACTTTCAAGGATGGTAAAATTAATGGATTAGTTACTTATTGGTATGAGAATGGAGAGAAAAAGTCTGAAGGAACTTACAAGAATGGGAAAAAAGATGGACTCTTTACTTGGTGGTATGGAAATGGAAAGAAAGAGTATGAAGGAACTTACAAGAATGGAAAAAAATTTTCTGTTAAGGAGTGGAACGAAGATGGTTCGATTAAGGAATGATTAAATGAAACGCCTCTGTCTCAAATAGCCTCCTCACGGGACTTTTAGCTAAAACCAAGTTATACAATAGCAGCCTTATTATTGATCTAAGCATATGAATATGATAAGGAAGTGCTAATAGAATTTATTCTTCTTATATTTTATATATTAGCTAAACTAAGATAAGGACACTAAACATGTTAAATAAATATTCTTTGAAATATATTTTATTACTAATTATTTCTTTTTCCATGTCTTATTTAATGGCTCAGGAAAAAATTGTACTTTTTAATGTTAATGTAATTGATGGACTTAACTCAACTGTACAAAAAGATATGATGGTATTTATCTCAAATGGAAAGATTGAGTCAATAAAGAATATTGGATCAACACCCAAAGGATATAAAGAAATTGATTTAAATGGAATGTATATACTTCCTGGTTTTATTGATGCCCATACTCATATTAGTTCATTGGATGCTGCTAAGCGTGCTTTAGAATCAGGAGTAACTACAGCTCGAAGTGCAAGTACATCTAGTTTTCAGGATGTGTCCATACGTGAAATGGTTAAGGCTAGAAAATTAGTTGGGCCTGATATGATTGCTGCAGGTATTTTTGTAACACCAAATCTTGGAGAAACAATTTTGGCAGATGTACGCCTTGCGAATCTTGCAAATGGTGTTAATAAGGAAAATGAATTAAGAAAGCTTGTTCAAATTAATGCAGATAGAGGTGTTGATTTTATTAAAACAAGGGGCACTGAGCGTGCTGGCCTACCATATACAGATCCAAGGAAACAAACTTATACTGAAAAGCAATTAAGTATTATTGTCAATGAAGCAAGTAAGTATAATATCCCAGTTATGGCTCATGCGCATGGAGATGCAGGAGGTTACGCTGCAGTTAAGGCAGGCGTAAGGAGTATTGAACACGGTACTTATTTATCAAAAAGAACCTTATCTCTTATGAAAGAGAAGGGCACCTATTTAGTTCCAACATTTACTACTGTAGTTGACTTGACTGAGCCGGGTGGAGATTATGATAATCCTGTACTTTTTATTAGGGGACAACACATGCTGCCAGCTTTAGAAAATACCGTTAAAACAGCTTATAAAATGGGAGTTAAGATTGCAACAGGTGCAGACACTCGATATGGACCAAATAGTACAACTCGAATTGGAATGGAAATAACAAACTTTGTAGATCTTGGAATGAAACCTATAGATGCAATTAGATCAGCAACAATTATAGGTGCAGAATTATTAATGATTGCTGATAAAACTGGAACGATTGAAGTAGGAAAAGAAGCAGACCTGATTGTTGTAACCAAAAATCCTTTAAAAAATATTCGTACAATTCAAGATGTTGTTTTTGTTATGAGTAATGGTGAGATAGCTTTAAAAAGAATACCTTTCAATAAGGAGTAAGTCAGTCAAATCATCCATATGATCAATAAAAACTTTAACTGATACAAAGATTTTACAGAAAGAGTTTTGGACTGAACTAAAAGATCACCTTACAGACAATAATACATTTTTAAGTGTGAGAACTCCACGATCACAACACTGGTATTCATTTAGGTGGAACTTCTGATGAATCAGGCGGTGATATTGGAGGAATGCCTTTTATCGGCTTGCGTAGGAAATTTTAGTAAAATGAAACGCCTCTGGTTCAAATAGCCTCCTCACGGGGGCTTTTTTTATAAAAGAGACACCCGCATTGGTGGGTAATTATTGTGTAATTTCCAGTAGAATTTTTTTAATCAGGGAGTCATTATGAAAAGAAACTTAATCATACTATTTATTATTACCCTTTCGTCTCTTGTTTTCGCATTGGAAGCAGGTGAAAAAGAATTGACCGTTAAATGCGTTGTATCGGGAGATGAGGTCGACAAGGATGAGTACACAAAATATAAAGACGGGAAGGTGTATTTTTGTTGTGCCGGATGTAAATCAGATTTTGAAGAGGACGCCTCAAAATTCACCACCGCTGCAAATTACCAACTGGTGGCCACCGGGCAGTACGTGCAGGAATCTTGCCCCTTAACTGCGCGAAATAACAAAGCGGATAAGCAGGTGGATGTAGATGGCTTGGCGGTAACATTCTGTTGTAATAACTGCCTGAAAAAAGCGAAAAAATCAACGGATAAATTATCGATGCTATTTTCAGATGCGACTTTCGATAAAAGTTTTGGACACCCAAAACCGGATGTCAAAAAAACTGATGTCAAAAAGGAAAAGGGTAAAAAGAAATAACCTTTTACGCCTGAAATATTTGTTAATAAATCAGCCTCACCAAGCGTGGGGCTTTTGTTTTACCAGAAGTATTCAGACTTATACCTAACATATACTAAAAGGGGATACAGATTTGTTTATCGTGTTGTTATGTGAATATATTGAACTATAAAGTATTTATAGTTTATATTGATAAATAGATTTATGCCAAAATTTACACTACGAATTAATAAAAAAACTCACCGCATTAATATAGATGCGGATACACCATTATTGTGGGTTCTTAGGGATGAATTAGGTTATACTGGTACTAAGTATGGTTGTGGACGTGGGCTTTGTGGAGCGTGCACTATTCATATTGATGGTGAAGCCACACGCTCTTGTATGACGGCAGTTGATAATGTGGATGGTGCCGAGATCACTACAATAGAGGGATTATCTACAGACAATTCACATCCTATTCAAAAGTCCTGGATTTCAGAGGAAGTACCTCAGTGTGGTTATTGTCAACCTGGACAGATCATGACAGCGGCAGCTTTATTAGATCGAAATGCTGATCCTGATGATGAAGACATTGATTCTGCAATGAAGATGAATCTATGTCGGTGTGGTACTTATGATCGAATTCGTAAAGCCATCCATCTGGCTGCAAAGGAACAAAAATGAGCCAAGATTTTTCACGTCGAGATTTCTTGAAAGTATCTTCCACAGTTGGGGTAGGTTTGGTCATTAGTGTGGCTTTGCCTTATAAAGAACGATTGGTTGCTGCTGGGATAGTTGAAAATTCTTTTGAGCCTAATGTATGGATCAAGATTTCACCAGATAACAAGGTTGTAATAACCTTAGCAAAGTCAGAAATGGGACAAGGAGTTAAGACCTCTTTGCCTATGATCGTGGCTGAAGAACTTGATGTTGATCTACAAAAAATAATTATACTTCAAGCTGATGCCCATACTACTAATTACGGTAGTATGATGACGGTTGGGAGCAGAAGTGTAAGAGGTGGCGCATGGTTGCGTCTTAGAGAAGCAGGTGCAACTGCCAGAGAAATGCTGGTTTCGGCCGCTGCAAAACGTTGGGGAGTTAGCCCTGAATCCTGTCGAACAGAGAATGGTTCTGTTTTTCACGAATCATCTAAAAGATCTTTGACATATGGTACGTTAACAGTAGATGCAGCAACCTTGAAAGTACCAAAAAAACCACAGTTGAAAGACCCTTCTCAATTTAGATACATAGGCAAATCCACTGTTCTTATCGACACGCCAGAAAAGGTGAGTGGAAAAACTATCTATGGAATTGATGTTCGTCTTCCAGGTATGCTTTATGCAACGGTTGTCCATCCACCAGTTTTCGGTGCCTCAGTGAAGAGTTTTAATGATAGAGAAGCAAAAAAAGTTCCTGGTGTAAAAAAAGTGTTTAAAGTCTCATTAGGCTTAGCAGTTGTGGCCAAAAATACATGGTCAGCTTTCAAGGGTGCTAAGGCTCTTGAAATCAAATGGGACAATGGTAATTTTAATATGGACTCAAATGATATTTCAAAAAGTTTCCAAGACTTGGCTAGAAAAAAAGGTGTAGTGGCTCGTGAAGATGGGGATGTAGAAAAAGCCATGAAAAAAGCTAAAAAGCATATGGAGGCAATATACGAAGTACCCTATTTGGCTCATGCAACGATGGAACCAATGAACTGCACAGCTCATGTTCTAAAAGACTATTGTGAAGTGTGGGCTCCAACACAGAACCCCCAAGGAGCTCAACGGACGGCAATGCAACTCACAGGTTTTTCGAAAGATAAAGTAAAGGTTCATGTTACTCAATTGGGGTGTGGCTTAGGTCGTAGAAGTAGTTCCGACTTTATTCAAGACTCTGTTGAAATTGCCATGAATGTTGATGTACCTGTAAAGCTTATATGGACAAGAGAAGAAGATATGCAGCATGATTTTTATAGACCTTCCACTTATAATCTCTTTGAAGCAGGTATAGATGAAGCTGGGAAGCCATTAGCTTGGAACCATCGTGTGGTTGCGTCACCTTTAAGAGGAGGAAGCGCCAACACATTAGATAGGTCTGCTGTTGATGGTGCATCTAACCTACCATACGATATTCCAAATATCTATGTGGATTATTGCCGATCTGATTTAGCTGTCCCTGTTGGTTACTGGCGATCCGTAGGCCCTTCTCAGAATACCTTTATTACAGAAAGTTTTATTGATGAAATTGCTCATGCTGCTGAAAAAGATCCATTTGAATACAGAAAAAAACTGCTGAAAAATCATCCAAGATTATTAAATGTTTTAGAACTTGCTGCTGAAAAATCAGGATGGGGTAAGAAGCTCCTTGCAGGACACACAATGGGGATTGCAGTAGTTGAAGATAAGGGTAGCGCCTGTGCGCAGGTTGCGGAAATTTCGATTGAACAGAGTCAAGTACAAATTCACCGAATTGTATGTGCTCTTGATTGCGGGCAGGTGATCCATCCAGGAATAGTTGAATCGCAAACGGTTGGTTCTGTAGTGTTTGGCCTGACTGCCGCTCTATATGGAGAAATCAACATCAAAAAAGGAAGGGTAGTCCAGAGCAATTTTCATGATTATCCTCTTCTTGGGATTCATGAAATGCCGGATGTAGAAGTTTATCTTGTAGACAGCAATGAAGATCCTGGAGGAGCGGGTGAACCAGCCGTACCACCAGTAGCTCCTGCTGTAACTAACGCTATTTTTGCGGCCACAGGTAAGCGCATCCGAAGTCTGCCAATTAAATCAAAAGATCTATAAGTTTAAATTTTTTATATAGTTTAAGAATCTAGTTTGAATATTTCTGCAACAATTCTTGCTGCGGGCTCTTCTGAAAGGATGGAAAGTGTTAATAAGTTATTATTACCGTATAAAGGTGAAGCATTAATTAAAATAGTTTCTAAAACTTTAATTGATTCCCTTTTAGACCCTGTATTTGTTGTTACAGGTTTTGAACATAATAAAGTGGCTAAATCCATACCTAAATCATTAGATAAAATCATATATAATAAAGATTGGCGCAAGGGTATGTCTATATCAATATATAAGGCTATATCTTCATTACCAGCTAATATAGATGGGAATATGATTGTTTTAGGTGATATGCCACTAATAAAAGTGAAAACAATAAATAAGTTGAGAGCAGCTTTTTTGAATAATAATGGTGAAAAAATTATATATGCTGAATATTTTGGTAAACAGGCAAATCCAGTGATTTTCCCAAAGAAGTATTTTAAAGAAATGCTTCTTTTAAAAGGTGAAAATGGATGTAAGGATATAATTAGTCAAAATAGAAAGAACACTCTAGGAGTATCAGTGGATTCGTCAGAAGTTATTTTTGATTGTGATACAAAGGGTGATTATTCTGACTTAGTATCAAAGATATCTACTAATGTCTAAAAATAAACTTTTTTTAAAAGAAGCTTTAGAGCTAGAAAACAATGAAAAACCATATGCTATAGCGACTGTTATTAATGTTAAAGGTTCGTCATCTGGCAAAGTAGGAGATAAGGCAATCTTTGATGAAAAAGGTTATAGAATTATTGGATATGTTGGTGGGGGCTGTATTGAGAATAGAGCTTCAGATGCAGCTATAGAAACTTTAATTAACGGAATACCTAAAATTATTGAAATTGATCTTGATAGTGAGACTATTGGAATGGGTATTCCATGCGGAGGTAGTATGTCAGTACTTGTTGAGCCACAAATGAATGATCCTGTTATTTTAATTAGAGGGGAGGGTAGCATAGTTGAATCTTTATGTACTATGGCAAAGATGTTAAATTTTAAATTAATTATTCATACGTCTAGAAGTCATATTCATACTTCAAAAAGCAATGAAGAACTTTATCCAAATGCAGATAAAATTATAACGGAAGGTTTAAAGGTTGAAGATATAGATGAAAAAATAAATTATTTCATACTAGCTACTCACCATGGAAATGATGACAAAATAGCACTAGATGCTATTAGAAAAGGAATAGCTTACGTTGGAGTTATTGCAAGTCAAAAAAAGGCTAATCTTATAAAAGAATATTTATTAGGCAATAATGTTTCAGATTCTGAATTAAAAAATCTTCATTCTCCAATTGGATTAGATTTAAATGCAACAACACCTGAACAAATAGCGCTTAGTATACTATCGGAAATAGTGATGTTAGAGAATAGAGCAACAGGAAAACAAATGAAACACCTATAGCTCAAATAGCCTCCTCATGGGGGCTTTTGTTTTACCAGAAGTATTCAGACTTATACCTAACATATACTAAAAGGGAATACAGATTTGTTTACCGTGTTGTTATGTGAATATATTGAACTATAAAGTATTTATAGTTTATATTGATAAATAGATTTATGCCAAAATTTACACTACGAATTAATAAAAAAACTCACCGCATTAATATAGATGCGGATACACCATTATTGTGGGTTCTTAGGGATGAATTAGGTTATACTGGTACTAAGTATGGTTGTGGACGTGGGCTTTGTGGAGCGTGCACTATTCATATTGATGGTGAAGCCACACGCTCTTGTATGACGGCAGTTGATAATGTGGATGGTGCCGAGATCACTACAATAGAGGGATTATCTACAGACAATTCACATCCTATTCAAAAGTCCTGGATTTCAGAGGAAGTACCTCAGTGTGGTTATTGTCAACCTGGACAGATCATGACAGCGGCAGCTTTATTAGATCGAAATGCTGATCCTGATGATGAAGACATTGATTCTGCAATGAAGATGAATCTATGTCGGTGTGGTACTTATGATCGAATTCGTAAAGCCATCCATCTGGCTGCAAAGGAACAAAAATGAGCCAAGATTTTTCACGTCGAGATTTCTTGAAAGTATCTTCCACAGTTGGGGTAGGTTTGGTCATTAGTGTGGCTTTGCCTTATAAAGAACGATTGGTTGCTGCTGGGATAGTTGAAAATTCTTTTGAGCCTAATGTATGGATCAAGATTTCACCAGATAACAAGGTTGTAATAACCTTAGCAAAGTCAGAAATGGGACAACATATACGTACTTCAATACCAATGATAGTAGCGGAAGAACTTAATGCTGATTGGTCTCAGGTTAATGTTGTACAAGCAGATACACATCCGGATAAATATGGAAGTCAAAGCACTGGCGGAAGTGGATCAATTAGACGTTCCTATATGCGATTAAGAAAAGCTGGCGCAACAGCAAGAGAAATGCTGGTTTCGGCCGCTGCATTGAAATGGGAAGTTCCAGCTAGTGAATGTAAAGCATACATGAGTGAAGTCATTCACTCGAAATCAAAAAGATCTTTGAAGTTTGGAGATTTAATATCATTAGCAGGAAAACTTGATGCTCCTATTGATCCAATCTTAAAAGATGAAAAAGACTTTACATTAATTGGTAAATCACTACCTGGTTTAGATACTGTTTCTAGAGTTAATGGATCTGCAAAGTTTGGTCAAGATATAAGATTACCAAATATGCTATATGCTACTGTACTTAAATGTCAAACATTTGGAGGCTCTTTAAAGTCTTTTAACGCAAAAAAAGCAAACAAAATAAATGGTGTAAAATATGTTTTTGAAGTAGAAGGTGGAATAGCAGTGGTGGCTACAAATACTTGGTTAGCCATTAAAGGTCAAAGAGCGCTTGATGTTGAATGGGACCATGGTGATTTTCATTCATGGGATAGTAAAAAAATTAAAAATATGATGGAAACTAAATCTCAGGATAAAGCAGTAATCGCTAAAGAAGTTGGTAATACAAAAAATTTGAAAAATAATATTTCAATTGAATCTAATTATGAGGTTCCATTTACATCTCATGCAACAATGGAAACTATGAATTGTGTAGCTCATGTTAATAAAAATTCTGCAGAATTATGGGTGCCTACCCAGTCCCCTCAACGTATTCAAAGTTCCATTGCTGAAAAACTTAATTTTGATATAGAAAAAGTGAAAGTAAATGTGACTTTAATGGGAGGAGGCTTTGGAAGAAGGTTGTGGTCAGATTTTATACCAGATGCTGTTGAAATTTCAAAAAAAATAAAAAAGCCAGTTAAGCTTCTTTGGACAAGAGAAGATGATATGAAGCATGATTTCTACCGACCTGCGAGCCTTCACAAACTTAAAGGTTCTCTATCAGATAAAAATGAACTTATTTCTTGGGAACACCATATAGTTTCTCCTTCAATTTCAGGGCAACGTTCACCTGAAAGATTTAAAAATGGGCAATTAGATCGAAGTGCAGTTAATGGTGCTAATAATTTGCCCTATGACGTACCAAATATTTTAGTGGACTATGTAATGTCTAACACTGAAGTCCCTGTAGGTTGGTGGAGGTCTGTTTATAATTCTCAAAATGCTTTTGCTAATGAAGTATTCATAGATGAGCTTGCTTATAAGGCAGGTGTAGACGCATTAGAATTTAGAATGACCATGCTAAATAACTCACCGAGGCATAAAGCAGTATTAAGATTAGCAGCTGAAAAAGCTGGATGGGGCAAGCCTTTAGCAAAAGGGCAAGGTATGGGATTGGCAGTCCATGAGTCTTTCGGTTCTTGGTCAGCACAGGTAGCTACAGTAACAGTCTCGAAGACTGGTGAATTATCAGTTGATAAAATTGTTGCCTCTATTGACTGCGGTATTGTCATCAACCCTGATGGAGTTAAAGCACAAATGGAAGGATCAATTGTATATGGATTAACATCTACTTTAAAAGGCGAAATAACCATTGAAAAAGGTGCCGTAGCTCAATCTAATTTTCATGATTTTGAGCTTTTACGAATTGATGAGATGCCAAAAGTAGAAATACATATTGTACCAAGTATAGAACCTCCAAGTGGAGCTGGTGAACCCGGACTTCCTCCTGTTGCACCTGCCGTAGCAAACGCTATTTTTAATGCTAATGGTAAAAGAGTGCGAAAACTTCCAATTAAATCAAAAGATTTAAAAGTTTAAATTTTTAGTTTAAGACTCTAATTTAAATATCTCTGCAACAATTCTTGCTGCAGGATATCAGTCTATTATCTGGAATACCAGAAACAACTTTGGGCAGCAAGTCTCGGCAGGGATTTACTTTTATCAGATTCAGACCAAGGGCTTTGTTAAGACCCGAAAAATGGTGCTTCTAAAATGAAACACCTCTATCTTAAATAAACGAGAATGGAAATGAGAAGAAGAAGGTCACAAGCAGTATATGCGAAAAGAAGAGAGATGGTTTCAAAGTTTTGGGCTAAAATACGACCAAAGTATCAAGGACGATTAGTAGGTCTATTTATTTTCTTATTGGTTGTTTGGTATGTTTGGGAAAAAAATGGAAAAAATATTAATGAAAAAAGCGAAATAACTAATATATGGAAAAATGAAATATTTAATTTTGAAAGTGATTCTATAGCTATGCATAGACTTAGAAAAAGAGGTATTGATGGATTTACTTTGAGATTTTTTTATAATAAAAGATATCCTGTTTATAAGTATGCCACTGTACAATCTCTTTTTATAAAAGAATTTGCTAATCTAAATGATTATTATGTTTTTCCGATTGAAAGAAAAGGATTTTATTTAGTAACCGAAAAAGAAAATAGCATGTCTTTAGGTTATGTTAAAAAAAATAAAATAAGCTTTGATAGCACAGCAAATTTTGTCAGGTTTAATGAAAACTTAATTAAGAGAGAATGAAACGCCTCTGGCTCAAATAAAAGAGAAATATAATGTTTAGTAAAGCGATTCAAATTTGTATAAAAAAGTCTTTTAACTCTTCAAACACTCATTGGCAGAGATATCCAAAAATTTGCGGTTTTGAAGTAACCAGTTTTGTTTAGGAGCCCTTTTTTTGAAATGTAGTTTAATCCATGCCTGAACTTCCGGAGGTAGAGACTGTTGTTGCCTTTTTATCGCCTGCCCTTCAAGATAAATTTATTTGCTCCATTGATTTGCCGAATGGATATTCTAAAGTCATTGAAAATGGAAATTTATCCTCTGTAATTAATGCAGTTAAGGGGAGAAAAATAGTTCGGTTAAGCAGGCGCGGGAAATATATTGTTTTTGAATTAAGCCAGGGGTTCCTGGTATTTCACCTGCGAATGACAGGGAAGTTGCTTCTTCATCCTCTTCGGAAGAAATTTGATAAACAACTTTCGTTTCATATCGGATTTAAAGACAATTCGAATTTATATTTTTACGATACCCGTAAATTTGGCCGAATTTATTTTAGCAGAACATTGGAATGGCTGGAAGAAAAACTTGGGATTGAACCTCTTTCAAAAGAGTTTAATCTGAGCTGGCTGACTCAATCTTTAGGACAGCGAAAAAGGATGATGAAACCGTTATTTCTTGATCAATCTTATATCGCAGGATTAGGTAATATTTACATTGATGAAATTTTATGGAAGGCCAGCATACATCCTCAAAGTATTTCGAATAAAATTCCTGAACAAAGTATTCCTCATTTGTACAAAAGCATCCGGTCTATTCTTCAGGATGCAATTTCTCATAATGGCACTACGTTTATCAATTTTTCTTTCGGAGAAAATCGAACAGGGGAGTTTAAAGAAAAGTTAAATGTTTTTGGGAAGCAGGGCCAATCTTGTCCGAACTGCGAAGGCAAGATTCAAAAATTTCAAGTAGGGCAGAGGGGAACTCACATTTGCAAACATTGTCAGAAACTTTATGCGTAAAATTGTTTTTACCAGGAATTAGTGTAGTTATTAGAACGCTCCATGATACAAATAAACCTGGCTGGTATATATTAACCTGGTTAGTAATTGTGGTGATTATTTAGACATTGATTACATTGTTAAAAAGTGGCTTTTTGACCAAAACGACTATGGCTTAAATAGCCTCCTCACGGGGGCTTTTTTGTTTATAAAAGAGACACGCACATTGTTGGGTAATTATTTGTAATTTTTGTCAAATATTAACTGATATAACTATTAACATAGAGGTGCTAATAATGAATAAAATCAAATACTCACTTAACCGATCATTCTATAATAAAATTATAATAGTAATAGCACTATGCTGTTCGTTTATTTATTCACAATCTCTTCAAGATGTTATAAATGGTAATCATCGCTCTTCAAAAAATAAAGCTCGTGATGAGTATAGACATCCCTTGGAGACATTGCAGTTTTTTGGCATTAAAGATAATATGACCATTGTAGAAATATATCCTGGTGGTGGATGGTATCAAGAAATATTAGCCCCTTATTTAAATAAAAATGGACAATATATCAGTGCTACCTCTGATCCTGATTCTGAAGAGCAAACAACAAGAGATAGATATCAAAGTGAGAAGGATCGATTGTCAGCCAAAAAAAATATTTATGGAAATGCAAAAATGGTCGCTTTTAAGGGAAATGCTTATGACAAAGCTTCTTCAGCTGATATGATACTTACTTTTCGTAATTATCATAATTGGGTTGGTAATTCAGAATTTGAAAAACTAAGAGCAATGTTTAATACACTTAAGCCCGGTGGGATACTTGGAATTACTGATCATCGAAGTAATACAACAGTTGACGAAAAAGGATACACTTGTGAGCCATGTATGATCAAGGATGCTGAAGCGATTGGTTTTATATATGTTGGTTCCTCTCAAATAAACGCTAATCCAAAAGATACCAAAGATTATCCTGGAGGCGTTTGGAATCTCCCACCAACATTATCTGAAAATAGAATAGATAAGTCTAAATTAAAAAA
>Ga0209089_10001108_pt1 | contig 24547 bp, 20 predicted proteins | sample ArcticOcean_MG_C_FD_187431 | JGI IMG/M metagenome (GOLD analysis project Ga0209089, IMG submission 187431) | Marine microbial communities from western Arctic Ocean - ArcticOcean_MG_CB2_150 (SPAdes) (version 2) | ecosystem: Environmental > Aquatic > Marine > Oceanic | place: Arctic Ocean: Canada... | reverse complement strand
CGGCTGGCTGGGAGATGGTGCCTCCGGCGAGTTCTCGATATCGACCCAGCAATTGAATCGCCATCGGGTCCTCCCCCTGGAGCCAAGCTGTCACCACCGATTCGGCGAGGATTTCCAGCATCCGAGGCAGTAACTCATCGGGAATCCCCTGCCCCTGGGTCAGACAGATCAGAGATCGCTCATAGGAGGGCAAGATTCCAGGTTGTGGCAAACTGGTGATCAGCGATCCCTGCTCATCGAGAAGAGGGCGTCCATAGCGCACCAACTTCTGCAGCCCGATGCGAACATTGGTCGACACCAGGACAGCCTCGATGTTGGAGTCATCGAGTGATTCCGAAAGTCCACCGGGACGGGAACGAAGCACTCCCTGTGCCGCCCAGTAAATGGCATGAGCCCCTGGAGTTCGCCAATCGACCGGACCCAGATACCGGGAGAGTCTCTCCATCAGTTCTGGTGACATGTTCAACTCGCCCTCCAGCAGGCGTCGCCTCAACATGTCCTCCACTTCTTGCCGATGTTCGGCGGGGAGGCGGGGAATCGCGATCTCGACTCCTTCTCGCAGAACTGGCTCGGGATCATCGAGCGCCCTGTCGATGGCATCGACCAGCCGTCCATCTTGTAGCCACGGTAGGGTCGAGGAAGATGCCTCCGTTGCTGCGTTAGAGATCCTCTGTAGAACTTCCCGGTATGGCTGGGACTCACTCGCGGAAGGATCGCCGAGGATTCCACGCCAACGCTGACACAGTCGCCGCTGGTAATACCCTGCGGACTCATCCTGGAACTCACCGATCTTGAACCAGAACAGGTAAGAGAGTTGGCCGTGGATCTCGTGGCTGAAGGGATTGGCCCTCAATCCCGGTCCTCTGAGCAGGTCGATCGACTCCAGCACCCAGGACCAGCGTTGCTGTGGATCCCTGCTGTCGAGCGCCAGTTCAAAGGCCAGCAACCACGATTGGAAATTCCAGACCCTGGGAAAGTACGGTTGTAGCTTGGTGATCCAGGTCGCCAGTTCCATAGATTCGTGGAGCCGACCCTGTTCTCTACGTTCCAGTGCTCGAAGCCACAACGCATCGATGGCCCAACCCCGAAAAGCACCCAGTGCTTGCTGCATCAACAAGACATCGGCTGGAACACCAGTGGCACGGGAAATCGGCAACGAGATTCCATCCTCTTCGAGCCCACGATCCAGCGGTACCGTGATCGCTGCTGCAGCAGCCAGTAGCAGTAGAAACAGCAGCAGGGGAATCGCCTCCGATCGATGGATCATCGGTCCACTCCCAACCCGTGCTCCTTGCGGGAATTCAACCAGCTTCCCAGTAGCAGAGCCACACCGACCCAGATCAAACCAATCGTGGTGAACCCGGAGTAGAGCTCCGACACCTTGACATTTTCTCCCGCAGCGACGCGCGAGCCGGTCACATGTCGACTCCAATCCCCGAGGAAGCTGACGACCCATTCCCCTCCACTGGCCAGCAGATCGATGAGGACCCTCGAAGGTTCCTGATCCCGAGGATCGTGATGGGACCCTCCATGGCTATCATCGAAGGCACCCGCAAATCCTCCTCCGGCCGCTGCGATGAAGAAGCACAGCATCAGCAGAGTGGCCACCGGCAAGCCGAGGAAGGTCGACACCAACAACCCCAGTGCAGCGACGAACCCGCAGCGGATCCACAGCAACAACTGCGAGCGTATCAGCGAGGAGAGCAAGGAATCTTCTCGAACCCTCAGTTGCAAAGCGTCCAATCCGCTCCAGTTCAACGAGGGGATGCGAATCCCTTCTGAAACGGCTCCCAGGAACTCCATCGTGACGACGACATCGGTCATGCCGACGAATTCATCCGGCATCTCGATTTGACTCCTGACCGAGTTTCTGAGCACCACATCTCTGGATTTGCCCGCCAGGTGAAGGCGAATCCGGGCCCTCTCCGATCGATGAAGACGACCCAGCGACGGCCTGAACTCGAGCACTGCACCTTCGCTCAATCCAGCGGGATAGTGGAAGTGGTAATCCATCGGAACTCCCTGGACCAGCGAGCGCGACCACCGATCGAGACGCGATCGAGCAATGCGAATCGCCTTGTCTCTTTCAAGCACTCCCCACCCTGCCGGATCTTCCAGCATCTGGAGTGCCAGGTAAATCTCCACATCCTCGCGAGTGACCTCCATGATTTCGGGTGACACCAGCGCCACCGCGGGTTCACCGAACAGATCGGTAGAACTCTCCACCACCTGTCCGCAGAGGATCCAGAGCATTGCCGTGGCGGGTACCAGTAGTGCCAGGATGGCCCACAAACTGCCCAACCATTTTCCCGGCAAGAGTGCACTCTTGCCGTAACGGTGAACCACCAGAACACGCATCCTGCCGGTCACGATCTCGTCTGACAGACTTCCGCTGGTGATCCACATCGAGAGGAGAAGCAGTACAGAGGAGATCCATACCTGTCCGTAGTCGAGGAGGGTTTGTAATTGCGACGATTCCTCGGATGAGTCCTCGAGAATCCACGGTAACAGCGCCAGGCCAAGAAACAGGATGGCACCGCAAACAGGCAATACGCCACGGCGCCATATTTCTGCCAGCAAGGTGCGGGAGACCGCTACCACTGCTCCGCCTGGCAGTGGCGCACGGATCGCCAGCTGGACAGCCAGCCCCATCGTCACCCATGCCAGAGTTGCCATCAGAAATGGCATCAGCGAAGCACCTCGGACTGCCCCAGAAATGCCGGTAGCTTTCCACCGATTCCCGCTCCAGTGGTCTTCTCTCCACTTTCGCGAGCCTCTTCCACCGTCTCCAGAAACTTGTCCTCGAGACTTCTGGTTCCTGGGCCCATCGACACGACCTCGATTCCAGATTTCTCGATCTGGCGGCGCGCCTCGGCAAGGATCTCATCACCCGGATTGGATGTGACCCACAGGGCTCGATCGTCACGAGCGAGAATTTCCTCGATCGACCCCGACGTCTGGACCTTTCCTCCATAGAGTATCGATACCCGGTCGCAGACCTGTTCGACATCTGCCAGCAGATGACTGCTGATGAGAATTGTTTTTCCCCTCTGCTGTAGTTCACCGATCCAGTCCTTCATCTCCCGGACTCCGAGTGGATCGAGTCCGTTGGTCGGCTCGTCGAGGATCAAGATATCCGGATCATGGATCAGTGCCTGAGCGATTCCAATCCGCCGCTGCATCCCCTTGGAGTAATCCCCGATCTCTCGGTCTCCGGCACCTTGGAGCCCGACCATCTCCAGCAGATCTCCAATCCGTCCCTTGCGTTGAGAATGGGGAACCTTGGCGAGGCTCGCCGAGAGATCCAGCATCTCCCAGCCGGTCAGAAAGGGATAAAAGACCGAATCCTCCGGGAGGTACCCGATTCGATTCTTGATCTCTGCGGTTCCTGGGGGCTTCCCCAGCACCGAGACCTCTCCTTTGCTGGGAAAGAGCAACCCGAGCAAGATCTGGATGGTGGTCGACTTCCCCGATCCGTTGGGGCCCAGCAGTCCAAAGACCTCCCCTGAATAGATGGTCAGGTCCACCTCTCGAAGAGCCTCGACCCGGGGTCGCAGCCAAAAATCACGGAAGACCTTGCGCAGGCCTCGTACCCGGATCACTTCGACTTCTTGTCGAACTTCAGACTCCTCGATGGCGGTCATCGTCACTCCTCTTTCCCTGGGCTCCAGGTTTGAGAGTATACTCACAAGCCCGGATGTCCGGGAGAGTGCACTCAAAACATCCAACCTTCAAGATGCACCTGTGGAGAAGGAGACAGCCTGGATACCGTATCCGCCTGGTGGCGAATCTCCCTGGCCGCATTTCGAGAAGGGCTTCGTCCCTCCTTTCACGCAGCGATGCTGCTGGTAGGAATCGGATTGGTCGGCATTTCACCACTGCTGAGTGCGTTTGCCCTCGGCGATGAGGATTTGCTGCTGGTCGACCTCTCTCTCAGCACGATGCTTGCCTGCGGCCTGTTCCTTGGTGCCTTCACCGCAGCGTCCAGTCTTGGAGACGAGATACGTCGCAAAACAGTGATGGTCCTGCTCAGCAAACCGGTCACTCGAACCACGGTGCTACTCGGCAAGTTCACTGGAATCGCGCTGGCACTCTCGATGGCGCAACTGTCGTGGATGGCAACCCTCGCGCTGGCGATCCGTCATCGATCCATCCATTCCCAACTGGTCGAAGATCAGGCACCGGTTCTATGGGTCAGCATCGCTGCGGTCCTGATCTCGCTACTCCATGCGGCGTGGGCACACCGTAGAGGAGCCAGTTTCCCAGCGATGTTGTCACGCAATTGCATGGTGACACTGGTGGCCGCTGCCATCGGGATGTGGTGCTGGGGACCAGACGGCTCATTCCGCTGGCCGACCACCGAATTCGATTCCGATCTCCTGTGGGCGATGCTACTGGTCCACGAGGGGGTGCTGGTCCTGGCTGCGGTGGCGTTGACCGCTTCCACTCGACTTCCGACTCCTGCGACCATTGCTCTGTCCTTGGCGACCCTGTTCTCGAGTGTGGTGATCGGTTCTCTCTTGAGGGGCTCTGGCTGGGCCCGATGGGTTCCTGACCTGCAGCGCCTGTGGGTCTCTGACGGATTGATTCGAGGGGGACAGTTGTCAGGTTCGACGGTGGCCTGGGCGAGCCTTTGGGCGGGAGTGACTCTCTGTTCGGTGCTGTGCCTCGGGGTCGCCCTGTTCGCCCGTCGTGATGTCAGTTGACGATCAGAAGGGCCGTCGTCCCGAAAGTGTCTTGAAACGTGCACTGGTATATTTCCAGCCCACCCCCGCCTCTCGCGCGGCTTGCCCCTGGATCTCGAGAACCCATACCGGTTTACCTGCGGGTTTATTGCGACGCTCAAACTCCACTCGAGCCAGAACAGTCGCAGTAGTGGCTTGCTCCTCGGGACCGTCGAATTGCACCACCACCTGCTCCTCGAGAATTGAGGCGTGCCAAAGAAAGGACCGATCCCTCGGATCACGCTCCCTCAAGAAAATCCTCACCAGCGCTGCCCGAAACGAATTCGAATCGAGCGAGTATTCAGATTCCTGGAAGTTCTCCGAGCAGTGACGGAGTACATCTCCTGCATATTGGGAATTGAAACCGTCTCTCATCTCCAAGATGGACTGGACCAGTTGCTCCTGCGGGCTGGAGGAGCCACCGAAGAAGAGCACCGACACCAGTAACAGGACGATTCCCAGGGGAACTCCCAGGCGCAAGATGAGGCGAAGTAGGCTATCCACCGATCTCATGCATTCGACGGCTTGCGTGGATTCCTTCATCGAGGGCATGCCCGACCGGCTTGAGGAGGATCGATTGTCGAAGGGCATGGCTGACCGCCTCGACCCCTCCTCCTCCTCGGATGACTGCCCTCAGATCCGCTTCGTCATCTCTCAACAGGCACAGTAGCAATTTCCCCTCAGCAGAGAGCCGAACGCGATTGCATGCGGAACAAAAGGGATCGCTGACCGGACTGATGAAACCGACGGTCCCGATCCCGTCGGAAAACTGATAGTTGCGACTTTCATCCGACGGGTGGGTCGCGGGCAACGGAATCAATGGACCGATACTATCGGTGATCATCTCCATCGTCTCCTCTGAAGAAACCACCTTAGAGAGTGCCAATTTGGATTCGTCACCATCTCCCATCGGCATCAATTCGATAAATCTCACACCCCAGGGCCGAGTGAGAGTTTGTCGTGCCATTTCCACAACATCGGTATCGTTGTCTCCCCGCACCACGACCGAATTGAGTTTGATAGGAGTCAGGCCCGCATCCTCAGCCGCTTCGATCCCTGCCATGATTTTCTGCACATCGGCAAATCTCATCACCTGGCGAATCCGTACTTCGTCGAGGGTATCGATGTGGATATTGACTCGATCCAGTCCCGCATCCTTCAAGTCTCTCGCCATCTTTGGCAGCAAGATTCCATTGGTCGTCATGCCGATCTCGGCATCCGGACCCTCCGCGCGGATTCCAGCCACCACTTCGATCAGATCACGCCTCAGTGTCGGCTCTCCCCCGGTGATCCTGAACTTGCGAAACCCACAGGAGACTGCGGCTCTGGCCACCAGAGAGATCTCATCTGCAGTCAGCAAGTCCTCATCTGGGACAAACCTGAGGCCTTCCAACGGCATGCAATAGGAGCAGCGTAGATTGCAACGGTCCATCACCGATATGCGGAGGTAATCAATAATTCTTCCATGGCCATCACGCGGCATTCCAGCTCCCTTGGATCGATGGGGTTTTCAGCCTCACGACTCACATCTACTCATCTACTCATCTACTCATCTACTCATCTACTCATCTACTCATCTACTCATCTACTCATCTACTCATCTACTCATCTACTCATCTGGCCCTGGATCAGTCGGAAACCTCAAGAGGACACTGGTCCTTCAACTCTGCTGATCAAGCCAACTTTTAACCTGCTCGTGGAGACTACCCAACTTCTTCTTTAGCACCTCGAGTTCACGTCGGCTTGGTGTCCCTCTGCGCTGAATTCCATTCTTCGAATTCTCTTTGAGCCAGTCCTCACGACTTTGGCGATTGATTCCAAATTCTCTTCGCCAGTTGGTCACACTGGGAGTGCTCACTCCAAACCTGCCTGCAGTCCTCGCGACTCCCTCACTGATCGAGAACTCAGCGACCTCTTTTCTGAAGGTTGGAGAGAACTTTCGTCCGGTAGAGACTCGTTGGCTTTTCGGCAGTGGTTTTTTCGCAATCTTCACTCCCTTCCCCTCGATCGCCGCCACTTTCGTCTCCCGAGAAACTCCATATAGTTTTCGCCAGTTGGTCACGCTTGGAGTCGAGACTTCAAACTTCTCTGCAGCAGTGACGATCCCGTTTTTCACCGAGAATTGAACCACCTTGCGTCGGAATGCTTCTGAATACTGGGGTCGACTCGACGCGACCTTTTTATTGACGCTTTTGTTGGCCGTGGATCGAGATTTTTTCTTCTTCGATCCCCGGGTACTCGTCGATTTGGAACTCTTCATGGATGGCCGTCCATTCTTCAATATTTTGTGCGGAGTCACCGGCCCAGACTCATTATCGGACCACGGAGACCCCCGGTCGTTAATATCCGTCATTTTATAGGCAATTTCCACAATATCCGCACCGAACAGGCGTGACAATTTGCAGTTCAATCTACACTTATGCTCTGGACGAATTTAGCCACTTCTATATCATCAGCCTTCTAGTGACTCCCCGTGAGCAAAGTGTGCAGGAAGTGCAGGATTTCCAGGTGTCGTCAGACCGTTTCTTCTCTGAATCATCTCCGGTCGGGGATCTGGGGGCTGAAGGTGGAAACCTGGATCGCCAGTCTCGCCTGCGAAATCTGGCCCTCGTGATCGAGGGGAAGAACTCCGACCTCAAGTACGATTTGAAGCACCTCGAGTGGATGGTCAGGCAGGGTGTCGGGACCCAAGAATGTCCGCTTTCTGCTGCTGAAATTTCCTCTCTTTCTCTCGACCTCGATCGAGTTCAGCAGCAACTGATGACCTACCTTGCCGGAGATCTGGATCGGAACAGTTTTCACCACTGGGCCTGCACCTTGATCAAGATCTCTGTCACGCTGCTACTGGCAAAGGAACAACCAGAGGGCCAGAAAATCGATTCTGCCCTGGGTTTGCTCGCCTTGCTCCTCGACGACGACTTTGCCTCTCCCGACAGTTCGAAGCGACTCTGTCGGCTGCTGTTCGATCGGATTCAATACCGGCGCACGGTCCCCTGCCGTAGAGCCGTCTCCGAGATGCTGAGGGAACTGGGAGTGGCCCATTTGACCGTGATGGCGCGAGAATCGGATCCTTCTCTCCCTCGTTGGGTGGATCTCGCCCTGTTGCCCCGTCGCAAGAACTCCGGGGAAGCCCCTCATCCGGGCAAGTCTGGCTGGTTCCAACCGCTGTCGATCAGTACCGCCAGGCTGTGGAGCCAGATCGCGCCTGACGATCGCTGGGCCAGTCCCGAAAATAATCGAATTCCGGCGCTGATCTGCCGCGAACCGTGGCTGGGACCCGAGTTGGAAGGCTTGCAAATTTTCCTCGATCCAGGAGGATTGGCGGAGGCTGTGGTCGAAACTGAAGGTCTCCAGTCGATAGATATGAGAAAAGCTGTGGCCGGCTTCAGAGCATTGCATCAATTGAATCGGTGTTACCTCGATGGAATTCCCGTACACTCCCGCAAGGAGGACTTATGAAAACCCAATCGCCAGACGAACACGCCGGTAACGGCGATGAATCGTCAGAACTTCAGCAACAAATCGAACGCCTCGAATCGCAACTGATCGATGAGCGTGAGAAGCACAACATTGAGATGAAAAAAGGGCTGGATGCCTTCCAGAAGTTGCAACAGGGAAGTGCTGGCGAGAAAAAAGAACGACACCTGATCTCGATCGATGGTCATGAGTTATCGCCCCACCAGCGTGTTGCTATCTTTGTCGATGTTCAAAACATGTACTATGCCGCAAGAAATATCTTCCAGTCCAAGCTTGAGTTCTCCAAGTTGCTGCGTCACCTGTTAAGAGGGCGAGTGCTGGCCAGGGCGATGGCATATATTGTTGAGCGTCCGGGAATGAACCAGGATAAGTTCATCGAAGTCCTGCGCCGTAACGGATATGAAGTGAGAAAGAGAATCGTTGGTGAACGAAATGACTCCACCAATCGAGGCGACTGGAACATCGGAATCACACTCGATGTGCTCTCTCTCTCCTCCAAGATCGACGTCGCGATTCTTGTCACTGGCGACGGGGATTTCGTACCCCTGGTCGACCGACTTGCGATGGAGGGTGTGAGAGTCGAGGTCGCATCTTTCCGTGAAACGACATCCTCGGAATTGTTCCATGCCGCAGATCAGATGCACTTCCTCGATGAACGGGTTCTTCTCCACGGAACTCACTTCCAGCCTTCCGAGGAGGAACAAGAGGAGGAAGAGGAACACGAAAAAGAACTGGTCCCACCTCGATCACGAAAGCCTCTGCGTCGCGCTCGCGGCCCCGTGGAAGAGGACTTCGATGACGAGGACAACGAGGATTGACGGAGACGGCCTCCCCGATTCTCCCGGGGATGGCTCGCTGATCTCCAGTTACCAGTTCGAATTGCCATCCCGGCTGATCGCTCAAGAACCCTCACCGGAACGATCCGCATCTCGCTGCATCTTTTGCTCGCGAACTTCGGATGATGCAGTCGAAGCTCCATTTCACACCCTCGTCGATCGCCTGGTCGGAGATGAAATCCTGGTGGTCAATGACACCCGGGTTCTGCCCGCACGGATTCGTTGCCGCCGACAAAGTGGTGGAGCGATTGAAGCATTTCTGTTGAGACCTCTAGGGCAAGGCAGATGGCAATCGTGGCTCTCCCCCTCCCGAAGAATCCAAGCTGGCGAGATTCTCGAGACGAGTGGTCCTCCGCTGAAGGTGATCGAACGGCGAGGTTCGGGCTGGATCGTGGAACTCGGCTCCGAGCAAGTCCTCGAACAAATTGGAGAGGTTCCACTTCCGCCCTACATCGAGAGAGACGAGCAGGATCAGCGCCTGCAAAATCTTGATCCACAACGCTATCAGACCATCTTCGCCCGTCAGCCAGGTGCCGTTGCCGCTCCCACTGCCGGTCTCCATTTCGATGATCTACTCAGATCTAGACTGGAGGAGAAGGGAGTTCAGATCGTTCCGATCACTCTTCATGTTGGGCCCGGCACCTTCAAGCCGATCGAGGTCGATCAAATCCACCAGCACAGGGTCGATCCCGAGTGGTACTTCGTCAGCGAGGAGAGCCGCAGCGCACTGGCGATGGCAAGAGCCGATGGCCGCAAGATCATCGCAGTCGGTACCACCAGCCTCCGGGTTCTCGAGAGCATCGGTAGCATTGAAGAGGGCCCGGAAATCGAGGCGGAAACAGCTCTGACCATCTTGCCAGGGCATCCGTTCGAACATGTCGACGGATTGATCACTAATTTCCATCTTCCTCGTTCATCCTTGCTGGTGCTGGTCTGCTCTTTCCTCGGGCACCGCCGCACACTCTCCTACTATCAGCGAGCGATCGACCTCGGAATGCGTTTCTATTCCTATGGTGATTGCATGGCAATCTTGCCGGATAAGCAAACTCGATGATCCAGTGCTGGGCATGCAGGGCTCCACTAGCCGCGGATCAAATCACCAGGGACGGAATCATCCGAGGACGAACTCAGGATTCAGGCGGCCCCTATCGAATCTACAACTGCCCATCTTGCCGCAAGCAGAATCGCATCGAGAAGTTGACCAATGGTGCGACATACTGCTCTCCGGCCAAGGAGATCTCTCTGATCGACTGGCTCTTCGGTTGGATCGAACCGCTCGCGCCTGAAGACTTCCTCGAGATCCAGAGATGGCACCACCAGCACGGTGATGAGCGACGGGCTGTATTCGAAGGTGACGGAGACCAGAGATACTCTCATTCTCTGTGGGGTCGCATCGGTCAGTGGATGAAGAAGTGGATCAGGCCACCCGACTCCGCTGGTTCTGATTCGCCCGACAAGGAAGTTCCGGATGCCACCGAGCAAGACCCGGCAATGGGCGCACGTCACCTCGACCCAGCGAGAGAGGCTCTACCCCATCCTTATCGTATTCTCGAACTTCCAATAGACGCTACCGCAGAACAGATCCGCGCCCGATTCAAGCAGTTGATCCGAGTCCACCATCCCGACAAGTTACAGCACGCCGATCCTGTCCAGGTAGAGGTGGCTAGCCGCAAACTTCAGGACTTGATCGAGGCCTTCGAAGAATTGAAAAAAAAGGGCGAGGTGTAAATCGATGAAATGGCTCAGGTAGCACCGGGCATCCAGTTCAAAGCCTGGGTCATCAAGGTCACCAGCAGGACCACCAGGACCCCCACCAGATTCAACACCACACCACAGCGGATCATCGTTCGGATCTGCACCTTGCCGGTCGAAAACACGATGGCATTGGGTGCGGTCGCCACCGGTAGCATGAAGGCACAGGAGACCGAGAGTACTGCTGGCAGCATCATGTGAATCGGTGCAACTCCTCCCTCAAGTGCGGCTTCCTTCAGAATCGGCATCAAAACGTGCATCGATGCGGTGTTGGAGGTGACCTCAGTGAGAAATGTAGTCGCCAGCGAGATCGTCACCACGATTCCCGCGAAGGGGAGATCGACCCACTGGGCCATCCACTTGCCGAAGTGACTGGAGAGCTCACTCTGTTGAAAAGCACCTCCGATGGCAAATCCTCCGCCGAACAGTAGCAGCATGCCCCACGGAACCTCCTTAGCCTGATCCCAGTCCAGTAACGGTGCTCCCCCCTTTCTCCCGGGGATCAGGAACAGCGAGATGCCCGCCACAAGTGCCACGAACGAATCGTTGAGATACTCGTGGGCCGATCCATCAGCCATGCCCATCCAACCTCCCACCACGCCGCTCCAACCAGAAAAACCCGCTCCCCCGCGGGTCATCCAGAGCAGTGCAGTGCAGATGAAGACCACCAGCACCCTGGCTTCCGCCGATGAGATCTTCCCTAGAGATCTTCTCTCTTCTAGCAGTGAATCCATCCCACTGGTGGAAGTCCCGGGGGCCAGAGGAAGCAAGAATCTCGTCATCAAGAACCCGATGATCGGTATGAAGATGATCACCATTGGCAACCCAAACTGAAGCCAGTGAAGGAAGTCGATGTTCACTGGCGGAATCAATTCCTCCGCATTCTTGGTAAAGATCAGGTTAGGAGGAGTACCGATCAGCGTACCGATTCCTCCGACGTTAGCGCCATATGCGGTGCAAAGGAGCAAGCAGGTCGTGAATACTGTTCCATCACTTTTCATTTCTTTTGCTGTTCGCCTGGCCACGGAGATGGCGATCGGCATCAGCATCAGTGTTGTCGAAGTGTTGGAGATCCACATCGAGAGCATCGCCGAGGTGATCAGAAACCCGAACGCCAGGCGACGAGGGGATGTGCCGACCGTGGTCAAGGTCGCCAGTGCAATTCGCCGATGGAGCCCGGAACATTCGACCGCTTTCGCCAGAAAGAACCCTCCCAGCAACAGCAAGATCAGATGATGTGAATAATACTTGGCCGCCACCGAAGCCTTACAAACTCCCATCAACGGCAGCAGAACTGCAGGGAGTAACGAGGCCGCAGGGATCGGGATCGCTTCGGTGACCCACCAGGTGACGGTCCAGACCGTCACCAGAAGTGTTCCACGAGCCGCTTCAGAGAACTCCGCTGGAGCCCCCAGGTAGGCCGCAATGGCCAGGACCGGCCCCAACAGGATGGGCCCGATTCGGACCCTCCGGCTCTCTCCTTCTACACTGTTTTGGTGGCTCAAGCGTTCCTCCCCTCAGGACGATCCTGTCGAGAACCAGGCTGGCTGTTCGACTCCATCCGGCTGAAAACCCATCCGTTCCTCGTCATGGTGTCGCCGTGGTAACATCGACGACACGAAACCCCAAGGAAACTCTTCGATAACTTTATTGGAGCCTGATCATGAACTGGCCTGTGGTCCCTTCTCGACTCTTACAGCGCTCGAATCTTCCGCGAAGTCGTGGCCACTCATCCCATACATACTCAGCACCCACGTACTCAGCACCCACGAGTTCAGTACCCACGAGCTCAGCGCTCGTCGGGACTCGCAGTTTTCTCTCGCTCCCCATGATGAGTGTAGCCCTGCTGCTGCTCACTGGCTGTTCAGCCATCTTGCTGCGGCCCCATGCGATTTCGGTCTCCGAGTTTTCTCGAGAAAAAGATGTGATCCACTTCATGGTCTCCATCGAAGACTCTACGCAGGAGCAGGACTTTTATCGCTGGTCACAGGATCACATCCAGGAGAATAACTTCCAGTTCGAGAATCCCGATCATGAAGGGGTCCCCCTCTACGAACTTCACTACCACTTCAGGAAAAGAGGTGGTCGGTTTCGTAGCCAACGCATCGCCTATCTGATGTGGAGAAGATCAGAGGCATCCCCTTACCGGTTCGAACACAAGTTGACCTATATCGGTTCAGGAATGCCGTTGAGGAGCGGCAGATCATGGTGAGTAGAATCGCGAACACCCTTGGGGCTGGGAGCGGCTCCAGAACACTCCAGTCCTTATTGATCGCGGTACTTCTTCTCGGCCAGTGCGGCTGTGGGCTTCTCTACAAGCATCGCGTGGAGACTGCCGTCGGCACCCTCTGGACCAATGGCAATCTTCAACTCGCTCGCCAATATCAAGAGGATCTCCGCTGGATGAAGGAAGGACTACAGCAAGTCCTCCCCAACAACTCTGAAGGAATAGGTTCCACATCGATTCTGCTGGTCCAGAACGATGACGATCGAATCATTCACGAGGACCAGATCAGAACCGCAGGCTGGTATAACCACACCTTTTCGCTGATTCGATTCACTCCGACTCCTCCGGCGGAAAAATTGCTCCTGCAAAACCAACCCGATCCGGAGGAGCACCGCACACTTCTCCACGAACTCGCTCATCACTTCACATCTGACGACCAGCGGATTCGATCGACCTGGTGGCTGGCCGAGGCTATCGCCTGTTCTCTGGAAATTTCATACCTCGATCCGCAGGGGAAATTCCAGGTCCCGCCCCTTCACCCGATGCAATATCAGATCGCGAGAAGCGCTCTTTCTAATCTGGGCAGGGCAAATTTCACCAAACTGGCACGGCAGGTCATCTCGGAGAACTGGCTCGGCTTCTACAGAGACGACGGCGATCTGGCCAAGCGGTACGCCATCTCCTGGGCCATCTTCTGGACCCTGCAAGGTCAACAGCAAGGGACACTGGAACAACGCCTGGATGCAGTATTGAAACTGGAAGACGAACAGATCATCGAACAGATTCCGGCTGTCATCCAAGCCATCACTCCAGCTATTCAGACTCAACTGCAGCAACACCTTGAACAGGATCATCACCGTCGCTGGGCCATCGATCAGGCGCTCAGAGGGTACCGTATCCATGGACCGAGAATACTCGAAGCCATCGATCTGGAACTGGCGTCCGCCGATCCTGAAGGCCATGCATGGGCCTGGTCCAGTGCAACTCGACTCCTCCTGCGCCCCCGATCCAGGCTGGACAGAGTTACTCGCAATGACTGGCTCCAGCGAATCGAACAACAACTCGTATCCGGCTCACTCGAAGTCAAGTTGGCGATCTGTACCGATTTCCCCGAGTATCGCTGGGCTTCCACACTATTGCCTCGACTCATCGATTTGCTGGAAAGCTCTGACGGCAACCTCAGGAGTGCGGCGGCCGCAGCACTCTCCCGTGCCAGTCAGCATCCCACCATCATCAATCCCCACTTCTGGAAATTCGCTCCGGAGTCGGAACGAGCAGTGGAAGTTTCCGACTGGCGAAGTTGGCAGCAGAATCAGTGACCTCTGCCACTTCACCAGACGCCATCCGGTCCTCCGTGTGACTCTCTTGACACCATCCCCACGACCGTCGATGCTGATCATGATGAACAGAACTGGATGGTTGGAAAACTTGCGGGGAGACCATGATGCAGATCGAAGTCCTGCTCTTTGCCTCACTGAAGGATCTGGCTCGCGCCGATCGCATCACTGTCGACTTGCCGGCAGAAGCTTCGGTCAGCGACCTGGTCGAGGCGATCCGTGTGCAGTATCCACCCCTTGCCGATCGTCTTCCCGACACCCGGGTAGCCGTCGATGACCTGTTCTGCTCCCCCGACGATCGAATCTCCGCTGGATCAGAGGTGGCGTTGATTCCTCCGGTCAGCGGCGGATAAAGATGCCCGATCCAGAAGATTGCCACCTGGCGCAACTGGTTAATGAGCCGATCCCGGTGGAGAAATACACGCGCTGGCTTGGCGAGCCCGGCTGCGGTGCGGTGCTACTCTTCTGCGGAAATGTCCGTGATACCAACCGAGGGCAATCGGTGATCCGCATCGATTACCATGCCCACGAATCGATGGCACGAAAACAACTCACCCGTATCACCGCATCGTTGGTCGAAGCCGGAGCTCAACGCGCTTTGGCGATCCACCGGCTCGGCACCCTGGAAGTTGGCGAGACCAGTATCTTGCTAGGAGTTTCACTGGCCCATCGAAGGGACGGTTTTAGACTCCTCGAACAGGGGATGGAGTGGGTCAAGTCGGATGTCCCCATCTGGAAGCATGAACACTACCAGGATGGATCCGTGGCGTGGATCGAAGGGTCTTGAGTTGTACTAGACCGGATAATCTCGTAATCGAGCTCCGGTGTAGATCTGTCTCGGACGGTGAATACGATCATCTGGATCCTGTCGCATCTCGGTCCAGTGAGCGATCCAACCAGGCAACCTCCCCAGGGCAAACATCACGGTGAACATATCGTTCGGGATTCCGATGGCCCGGTACATGATGCCTGAGTAGAAATCGACATTGGGATACAGGTTCCTGTCGATGAAGTACGAATCGTTGAGTGCCACTTCTTCCAGTTTCCTGGCGATCTCAAGCAGCGGATCCTGAACACCGAGATGATCCAGCAGCCGATCACATGCTTCCTTGATGATCTTGGCCCGGGGATCGTAGTTTTTGTACACACGATGCCCGAAGCCCATCAGACGCACGGAAGAATTCTTGTCCTTGGCCAGTTTGACGAAGCCCGACACATCTCCATCATTCTTGTGAATCGACGCCAGTTGCTCGAGGACTGCCTGGTTTGCGCCCCCATGTCGAGATCCCCAGAGTGCTGTGATCCCTGCAGCGATGCACGCATAGAGGTTTGTCATGGCACTCCCGGCCATCCGAACCGTGGCCGTGGAACAGTTCTGCTCATGATCTGCATGAAGGATCAGCAACAAGTTGAGAGCACGCTCCACTTCTGGATCCACATGGTAAGGCTCTGCCGGGACCCGGAACATCATGTGAAGAAAGTTACCGCAGTATGAGAGGGAATTATCCGGATAGACGAATGGCTGACCAATCGACTTCTTGAATGAGAAAGCAGCCAGCGTTCTGACCTTGGACAACAGTCTGCAAACGGTCAGATCGATGTTGTCGTCTTGCTCGGGATCATCGTTTTCGGTGTAGAAGGTCGAAAGTCCCAGCACCATCGCAGAAAGGATCGCCATCGGGTGCGCAGAGGATGGGAACCCCTCGTAAAAGTGACGCATATCCTCATGGATCATCGAATGACGACGAAGGGACTGACGGAACCGCTCGTACTCCTCCGGATTGGGGAGTTCTCCGTGAATCAGCAGGTATGAAGTCTCGACAAAGTTCGAGTTCGCAGCCAACTGTTCGATGGGGTATCCACGGTACCTGAGGATTCCCTCTTCTCCATCGATGAAGCAGATGGAACTTCGGGTCATCCCTGTATTCACGTAGCCAGGATCGAGAGTGATGTACCCACTCGTTTTCCGAAGGGCACTGATATCGATGCCTTTTTCTCCCTCGGACCCGGTGAACACCGGAAGTTCAACCTCTTGGCCATCGAGTTTGAGAATCGCTTTTTCGCTCGTCGTCTGCCCATCCATCGAGAGTTACATCCATCCATTCAACTGACCATCGGTGCATCAGCTGAGACTTCATGAGTCTTCTGCCTCCGGGATCGACCCGATCCGGAGTCGCAACAGTCTGTCTATCCGAAGGACCCACGAGGCTTCGCGGTCCACACCTCAGGTGAAACCTGGGGAGATCACACCGAGAGGCCCTGTGGGTCCGAAGTTGATCATCGTTGTAAATTCAGCCCGGAGCAAGGGGTTCCAATCCGCTCCTTCAACGTCGATTCAGGAATTCCCCGGTGAGGATCCTGGCTCGATGCTCCGATCCAGGTCATCCAGTTGCCAACCCGACAGCGAACGAGCGATGGGAACTCGTCGGCCCAATCCGAATGCCCGCGGTGAGACCCGCAAAATGGGTGCGGATTGGCGGCGCTTGTGCTCACTAGATTCGATCAGACCGATCACTCTGCGAACCATCTCGGCATCGTGACCTTGCTGCTGAATCTGCAGCCCCGACTGACGTCCCTCGATCCACGCTTCGAGCACTTCATCGAGCTGCTGGTAGGGAGGAAGGGTGTCCTCATCTCGTTGATGGGGGGCCAGTTCGGCGGATGGAGCCTTGTCGATCGTCTCCTGGGGGACTCTTCCTCGAAAACGCTCCAGCTGGGCTATCGCATACACCTCGCGCTTTCGAACATCTCCCAGAGGGGCCAGCCCTCCACACATATCTCCATAGAGAGTGCAATATCCCACCGAAAGTTCCGACTTATTTCCGGTCGCCAGCACCATCGCTCCCTGGCGATTGGCCACCGTCATCAACACCGTTCCGCGGATCCTCGCCTGCAAGTTCTCCTGCGCCACTCCCCACTCCCCCTCGCCGAGCAAGGGTTCCATGACGGAGCGGAGGGCCCGATAAGAGGAGTTGACGGAAATCTCTTCCAGATTGATGCCGAGTTTTTGCGCCAGATCCCGCGAGTCCTCGAGGCTCCCTCTGGAGGAGTACGGTCCAGGCATTGCAATTCCCATCACCTGATCTGCGCCCAGCGCTTCGACTGCCAGCAATGCGGTGACCGCCGAATCAATCCCACCGGAGAGTCCCAGCACCGCCCGATCGATGTGACACTTGTGGAAGTAATCGCGGATGCCCAGCACCAGCGCACTGGCGATCTCCTCCACCGGATCGAGATCGACCTCAACGGAAGGCTTCTGCCCGACCACACCGACCTGTTCCTCAAACGAGGTGAACTGCTCGAAGGATCGATCGGGGTGAGCCATCATGCTGGCACCGTCAAAGATCAGTTCTGTATTTCCGCCGACCAGGTTTGCCAGGACGATCGGAACTCCATAGCGAGCCGCCTGGTCTCGAAACAGTTGCCGGCGGACGCCACTCTTTCCTCGACGAAAGGGGCTGGCAGAAGGGCACAGGATGATCTCTGCTCCGGCATCGATCAATTCTTGCCCTGGATCGCGGCGGTAACTGATCTGCCCCGGCACACGAGAGGTCCAGAGGTCCTCACAGATGGCGATGCCGACAGCATGACCAGCGATCGAATGGACCTGTACCGGGCCTCCCGGCTCGAAGGTACGAGACTCGTCAAAAACATCGTAGGTCGGTAGCAAGACCTTGTCGGAATGTGCCACCACGGCACCGTTCTCGATGATGGCTGTACTGTTATGAACCGGCCGGGCGGCACCCTCGTCACTGCGCCGCAGCGTCCCCACGACCACCGGAGGTTGCCCCTTTAACCGCTTCGCCAGGGTGTCGGTGGCACGCTCAACCGCAGCCACGAAATCTTCTCTCGTGACCAGATCGAGCGGCGGATAGCCACAGATCGCCAGTTCCGGAAAGAGCACCAGTTGCGCCCCGGCGGCGGATGCACTCTCCACGGCAGTGACGATCCGGTCGCAGTTGCCGACCAGATCTCCCACGGTAGTGTTGATCTGTCCGATGGCGATGCGCACGGTCAGATTATCCCATCATCCGAAAACCACCGTCGACGTAGATGACTTCCCCGGTGATTCCGCTGGCCAGAGGAGAGAGAAGGAAAGTCGCGGCATTTCCCACCTCTTCGGTGGTCACTCCTCGACCGAGTGCGGCTCTCTTCTCGACCTCATCGAAGATATCGGAAAACCCACTGATTCCCCGGGCTGCAAGAGTCTGGATCGGTCCGGCGCTGATGGCGTTGACCCGAATGTCCCGTTCTCCGAGATCCATCGCCAGATATCTCATGCTCGCCTCGAGACTCGCCTTGGCCACTCCCATGACGTTGTATCCGCGCATCGCCCGCTGCGACCCGAGATAACTGAGGGTGATCATCGAGGACCCCGGTCCCATCCGGCTGGCGGCCTCTCGAGCCAGTCGGGTGAAGGACCATGCACTGATATCATGAGCCTTCAGCCAACCTTCATGACTGGTGTCGATGTAGGAGCCCTCCAGATCCTCCTTGTCGGCGAATCCAATCGAGTGCACGAGGAAATCGAGCCCGCCCCACTTCTCATCGACAGCGGCGAAGAGTGCCTCGATCTGAGAGTCATCGCTGACATCACAGGGCAGTAGCAGTTCCGCATCGACGGTCTCTACCAGAGGCCGCACGCGGCGCTCGAGTCGATCTCCCTGGTAGGTGAAACCGAGTCGAGCTCCACCCTGATGGAGCACCTGGGCGATTCCCCAGGCGATGCTGCGATCGTTTGCGACGCCCAGGATCAATCCCCTACGCCCTGAGACACAATCGGCAAAGGCCATCGGGCCCCCTTTCTGGATCACCCTGATCCTACCCCTTGGAGCCATCTGAGGGGAGCGATCCGCTCCATCTCGGGTCCGATGAAAAACTGCCCCCAGCGACTTCCGAAGAAGTCGCTGGGGGCAGCAAAGAAACGGGTTCTAGCCGCAGCACGCACCGGGCTCACACCGATCTACAGTTGAGACCCTCTTGCAGCCGGTTCCTTCTTCTCCTGCGAAGAATCCGCGGCTTCGGAAATTTGCTCCGTGAAGGTGTAGAATCGCACTCCACCCTCGACGATGGAAGTGCGCGATGCTTGCCAACCGAAGTACTTTCTGAACAGCTCCGATTCAGGGATATTCTCCGGATCGAACAGGAATAGCATATTTTCGTCGCCACCAAGATCGGGAGCGATCAGTGGAAGAAGTCCCAGCAACGGGCGCAAAATGTCTGCGGCCTGGCTCAAGGACTCGCCGAGATTGGCCATGCTGATTCCATTACCCTGGGTCGCCTTCACCTTCGAAAAAGCAGCTGCAGTTCGCTTATCGGAACCAAAGGGAGATCCTCCCTCCCCATCGATAAGGCGCAGGGACGCCTGGACCTCCTCGGCCGCAGTCGAAAAGATCAACCAGTCCCCTTCGACACACCAGCTGGGCAGCACCGACGAGCCTTCACCGGCAAACTCTGGTGGCACATCTCCGAGAGGATCAAAGCTCCACAGGTCGCGACCCATGAACTCATCCTTCTGGAGGGCGGCGCCCATCAACTCGGGTCGCCCGAGCGAATCCATCAACTTGTCAAATGGTCCGCGATTCGCAAGTTTCATCCCGACCACGACGGGGAAACTGGGAGCTCCACCCCCCATCATCATCGCCATCGGATCGAAGGCGGACTCCCCCGCTTCCTGCGGAGGTGTGAAAAAACAGATGGTTCCTTCGATGGAGTCGACCAGTTCCATCACACCGACACCAGTGGTCATCTTGGCCATCTGGAGTCCGGCCTCCATCTCCGCAGCAATCTCCTCAGGATCGCGACCATCGAAAACTGCCGCGATGCCGATGACGATGTCAAAGATGTTTGAAAGTTCATATCTCACCAGAGAAAAATTACTGGTGCCTTCCGGAACAAATCCTGGAATGGTGATATCCGAGTTGGCTTGCGGAACCAGTCCGGTGACTCCCGGGCGTCCTTCCAGTCCCACAACGATATCGCTCCCGACCCCACCATCCTCGATGTAACCAGAACTCGCCAAGCCACAGATGGCTTCGAAACCAAGGGCTGCGATGATCTTGGATGGCGTCATATCGGGTTCGGTGGGTGAAAAATCCTGCCCAGGTAGAGGAGGTAGATCCTCTCCCGCCGACGACTCTCCAAATCCTGGTCCCGAATCACCCAATGCCATGTCCATCATCGGGATCAGGTTCCACAAGGCATCCAGATTCAGGAATGAATGAGTGGAGCCTCTCTTGAGATGGGTTTGAGCCAGTTTGTAAATTTCGGTCGAGTTGAACCTCTCCCCGACAGCGGTATCTCCCTCGGCGAGGTACTCTTCGAGCCCATTCTTGCTGGTGCCGATCAGATGGTGATCCTCGAATTGGCCGATATAGAGACCGACACCCGGCATCACCTCGATGCCGGAAAACTCGACATCTCCGATGCTGAACTTTCTCCTCGAAGCCGGTTGCCCTCCCGCTTCGATCATCGTCTGCATCTTTGTCAAAATCTCCTGGTGGACCACGCCGAACTCCGCCGGGCCGTGGAAGTCGACGATCAGGTCGGGCATCGGCATTCCCATATCCATCCGATAGCCGACTCCCAGCACGAACTCACCGGTCATCTGTTCTCCCAAGTTGGAAAGATGTTCCCAGACCATGGTGAGGTCATCCATCATCTCGGGCTGCTCCTCGAGGCCACCGCTGATCAGGCCACTGACGCCCGAGATCAATCTCTCGGCAGTCGCCTGAACACTCGGCTCATTGAAGAACCTGGCGTAGTCAGTATCTTGCCCCTGCTCTCGCTCCGTTTGCCAGTCATCGACGGTCCAGACCACCACCGAGTACTTTCCCAGTCGATCTCCGCCAGCATCTGCTGGAGAGGATCCTGCGGTCAGCAAGAGGGACGCAAACAACATTCCATAGATGAACTTGGATACCATTTCGGTATCTCCTTCCGCGGTGTTTCCCGCATCGGTTACCGGAGTTTGCGGGTCAATCTCCGGGTTGGTTTTTTCTCGGCGGTGGCAAGTAACGCACACCCGTATTCGGTTGGCTCTCGTCAAAGAGAAACGCTTCCCTACGATCTATGAAAAACTTGACCTGATCGAGAGGAATTGCGAAATTTAGCCCTTCAGACTGAAGGATTTTCATGTTCGTGACCCCGATCACCTCTCCCGCTTCATTGAAGAGTGCGCCGCCGGAATTGCCGGGATTGATCGGTGTGGTGGTCTGGATGTAGACCTGACCCTCGAAGGACCGGTAAGGATCGGAGATGATGCCCTCGCTGACGGTCCTCTCGAATCCCCGAGGTGTGCCGACGGCAAACACCTTCTGGCTCCGATCGAAGGAACCGGTTGCAGCGAACTTGACCGGTTTCAACTGCAGATTCTTGGCATCCGGGATGCGTAGTAGAGCCAGATCGAGGAACGGATTGAGAGCGACGATCTCGACATTTTCAATCTGCTCCTTACGAGCACCTCCCTCGGCATCATCGAGATAGAGGGTCAATTGAAGATCTCGTTCGCCTTCGACCACATGAACATTGGTGATCACCAAGCCGTCATCATTGATGATGAATCCGCTACCGAGGCCACCTCCGGCCATCACCCGGACCACTGAACCGCGAGCGCGATTTTCCGCTTCCTGCAATGGCAAGGGGATCCCAGGTCCGACCTGATAGACACTCTGGGAATCGGAAGATTCGACCACTTCACCCGAATCGGTGAGCGCCTGTCTAGAAATCACCGAATTGAGTGGGATCTGGATGATGGTCGGACCGATATCGACAAACACCTTTTCTTCATCTTGTTTGATGACGGTACCTGAAAGGTCATTTCCTCCGACCAGTTTGATCCGTTCGCGCTGGACCTTGGAGACGGGTCCATCCACAGAAGAAGGCGGAGACTGCACCGCAACGAGGGAAGTGAGCAGGACGAGGATCCAGGAATTCATGTGGTTTCTCCTCTAAATGTAATCCCTCAGGGGTTCTACTCATCACCGATAGTGACTACCATTCCGTGATCTGACATATTGATCTGCTGCGAGATGTTCTGCAAGGATCTACATGTCAGCCCGGGAGTATTTCTGGACGCCAATCAGGAGGATTATCATGGCCCAAGTTGAACCGATGACCCGATCGTGGCTCCAGATCTGCCTGGCTCTGGCCACCCTCTGGACACTCTCCTCCACTACTCTGTCTGCCGATGGGAGTTATGGATTTTCCGATCTCCAGGTCTTCCGCCTCTCCTCCGCTGGAGGGCCATGGCACTCCGCCGATCTCGACGGCGATGGCGACATCGACCTGGTGGTGTGGGACGGCAACCGGGGAGAGTTGATCCAGTTGCTGCGCGATCCACAGGTGACCGGATTTACCCATCATGAAGGTGGCAACACCCTGGTCGATCCCGATGGCTGGAGGCGAGCTTCGATTCCCGTTCGCGCCTCGGTCGAGGCGATTGGATCCGGCGATGTCGATGGCGATGGTCAACTGGATCTGATCCTCTGCTGTCCCGCTGCCAACCGGATCGAAATTCGCTGGGGATCTGCAGATCCCGATCGGTTCCGATCCGATTTCCGGATTCGACTTCGCGAGATTGCACGCGGCGACCGCAGTATCGACATCGAGGAGGGAGAGAAGGGGCAGACGGTGATCCGCATCCTCTCGAAGGAGGGTGTTCATGAGATTCGAAATCTGACTCGCTCAGGTGTACCCGAGATCGAGACGTTACCAGGAACCGCAATCAATCCGATCTCCTTGCATCGCGCAGACATCGATGGGGATGGAATGGCCGACTTACTGACGGTCAGCAGTGCTTCCGCAGATCGACTGCATCCACTGCGGGTGCGCCCGGGATCTGCCGACGGTTGGAGTTCCGAGATCCTGCTGGAAGCGGAAGATTCTCGATTACTGGGGCTCGCCACGACCATCGATGGAAGCCTGCTGATGATGGCGGACAAACAGCGCCCGGTTCTGCGAGGTCTTCGCATGGAAAGGGGCAGAGGAAGTCAAATTCTTCCCGCTCCCGAAGTCTTCCCACTCTCCCCCAAGGGGATCGGAGCCGGCTCGCTGTCAGTCGGAGACATCGACGGCGATGGCGATCCGGATGTAGTGATCTCCGATGCACAGTCTTCGGTGCTGAGACCCTTCTGGAACCGGAATGGGCAACTCACGCCAGGCTCCTCCTCCGCCACGCTCAAGAAACCAAAGTCGCTGCTGATCCATCATCAGGAGGTGATCATCACCAGCCCCGAGGAAGGGGGAGCCGGCAGGTCGACTGTCGACCAGAGCGGTTTTTCCTTCCCGTCACTGCTCGAGGGAGAGCAGATCTCGACACTGATCGCAATCGCCTCTGCCGGGGAACAGTTCCCACTGGTCAGCCTCCATCGTGGGGATGAAAAGACTCGTACTTACCAGTTGCTCCAGTGGCCACTGGGGAGTGAGGTCTCGACCACTTTCGAGTCCGATCGGGAACCGAGTGCCCTGCACCTCTTTCCCGGGCCGGACGGCGCTCAGATCACCGTGGTGGAGATTCCATTCGAAACTCCCAGGTTTTTCCGCCTCCAGTCCGATCGGTTTGATTCGATCCAGATCCCGGCGACCGTCGAATCGGGTGGCAACGTTCAGAGAGGTTCCGCTGGCCAGTTGCTGATCGCCCGGGAAGGACGCTGTCGCATCATCTCGATCGATGGACTGAAAGCACAGGTAGAGCAGCAGATCGATGCTCCCGGAGGCTCCGCCAAGCTGGTAGCTGCAGTACCGATCCGGCTGGTCGATGATCGTGCCCAACTGGCTCTCATCGACGCCGGTCAAGGTTTGATTCATCTGGCTGACAAATCAGCGGTGTATGCTTCGATCGAAGGACCTTTCCAGAAGGTCAAGCAAGTGACTGCCGCAGATCTGGATGGAGATGGATTCGACGAGATCCTGATGCTGACCGATCGAGCTCTGCTGGTGGTTCGACCCTCCGATCCGGACTGGATCCCCAGCGAAGTCTTCTCTCGTAGGAGTGACCACGCAAATAGCCGCTCGACTGCAATGGCCAGTGGAGATCTCGATGGTGACGGAGTCGACGACCTGATCGTGGTGGATGGGGTCCGAGCGGAACTGGAGATTCTCGCCGGGGGAGACGATCTCTTCAGCAGCGTGCTCCGTTTCCCGGTCTTCGAAAAGAAACTGTTTCGAGGCGGAGGACGAGGCATCGAGCCGCGC
>Ga0209089_10001101_pt1 | contig 24607 bp, 28 predicted proteins | sample ArcticOcean_MG_C_FD_187431 | JGI IMG/M metagenome (GOLD analysis project Ga0209089, IMG submission 187431) | Marine microbial communities from western Arctic Ocean - ArcticOcean_MG_CB2_150 (SPAdes) (version 2) | ecosystem: Environmental > Aquatic > Marine > Oceanic | place: Arctic Ocean: Canada... | reverse complement strand
TTCCCCTCTGCATAATCAACGACAGACCAATAATGAAAAGGGTCTCGCATAATTTTTCTCAGACAATATGCTTTTTGTTCTGCCCAAGTCGCAAACCGACTTGTTCCGTTATAGGCAAAAGAGTATGTCAATTCCCGACCCCGCGCACCATACCCCTTCCACGCAACAGCCTTAAACTCCGCTGTGACACCAGCGGCATCTTTCCCATCAGACCCACCACCGACAGGAGTCAATGAAAAACCAAGAAGTTTCGCTTGCGACCATTCGAATGCACGATTATAATTAAACGGATTGCCAAAACCTTTCGCGTTAAACCACCGGAGAACAGAAAATAAAATCACTTTCATTTCGTCATCAGACGCATGTGTTATTGTTTCGCGTATTGATTTACTCATTATAATCTCTCAATGGTGGCGCCCATGCGCCACACTCAATTTCTAAGACTATTATACCACACATTCCATCAAACAACAACAGCAAGTGCGGCGCGTGTGCGCTCAATCGCCTCCAGCAGATACTCCTCATCCATCTCAATGCCCACGAAGTTCAACCCGAGTTGTGCCGCAGCGACAGCCGTTGACCCCAATCCGAGAAACGGATCGGCGACCGTGCCGATTCTGTCACGCCCGTGAAGCCGCAAGCACATCTCTGGGAGCTTCGTTGGAAACGTGGCGGGATGCGGGCGATCTTTCGCCCGGCTCTGAATAGTCGTGTAGGGAATGAACCACGTATTGCCGCGACACCGGACGGTCACCGCCGTATTCCATCGCGTGACGTTTGAGGCGTCTTGGTATTGCACACCAATCGCGGTGCGGTCCAGCGGCACATCGCCGTGTGGGGTGAAGTGGAAGATGAACTCATGGCTGTCATGGAGAAACCGGGGACTGTTAATCGGCTTGTAGTGCCCGGCCGTTAGGTCTGTGTCGTGTGCGCCTCGCTTCTCTAGTGTAATCGACTTGATCCAGTGTATCGTATTCTGTAACTCAAGATGTGGGCGTGCGGCGAGGGCGATATCGATGGCGGTCCAGGGTTCCGACGGTTTCGCGCCGACGTTCAGGAACAGCGACCCCATCGGAGAGAGCGTTGCCGCAGCACGTTGAACCCAGTCTGCGGTCCACGCCAAATAGCTGTCGCGTGGCAGTCTATCCTTGTAGGTGCGATACTGAATGCCGAGGTTGTATGGTGGAGACGTGACAATCGCATCGAGTGAGGCCGCCGGCATCCCGCCCAGCACCGTCATACAATCCCCAAGATAGAAACGGTAGGACGTCTCGCCGGATGTCAGTATGGTATGCGGTGTCGGCCTGTCATGGTCTGTCATGCGTCAAGAAACCCTACCCGCTAGGTTCCCGTGTGCCCGAAACCGCCGTCGTCGCGATCAGTCTTTGGTAGCACGGTCACGGTATCCCACGCGACCTGTGATACCGGCGACACGACAAGCTGTGCGATTCGCATACCCGGCTTGACGACGAACGTGTCACGCCCGTGGTTGATGAGCAGCACCTGCACCTCGCCGCGAAAGTCACTATCAATCGTGCCAGGCGCATTCAGCACCGTCACCCCGTAGCGGTTCGCTAGCCCTGAACGCGGGCGTATTTGCCCTTCGTATCCTTGGGGAATTGCCAATGAGAAACCGCACGGCACCAGATGCCGGTCACCGGGTTCGATGTCCACTGGGTCGGGAATCCTTGCGGATAAATCCATTCCGGCCGCACCAGTCGTCTGATACGCGGGTAACGGTAGGTGAAAGCCCGCATGCAACCGGATGATGGGGATCGTGAAGCGAACCTTCACGTGCGTATAGACATCGTTCTGGTTCTGTATGGCCATACTATATTTCCTCTCGCTAATTTCGCAATCGCGACGCGAAGTGTACCGAAGAGCCTATACGCCGAACGACTGACCGCAGCCGCACGTCGTTTTGGCCTTGGGATTCTTGACGGTGAATCCGCCGCCAGACATTTTGTCGACGAAGTCGACCTCTGCACCGGCGAGATACCGGACGCTGATGGGATCGACGAAGACCTTGACTCCATTCGAGGCAAAAATTTGATCGGTGTCGACGTCGCCGTTGCTCTCCTCGATCATCAGGCCATATTGAAACCCAGAACATCCGCCGCCCTGGACAAACACCCGGAGCCCAGCGTCGGGCGCATTGTTCTCAGTCAGCAGCTCGGAAATTTTGCCGGCTGCCTCGTCGGTCACACTGAGTGGAGATTCGGCCGAATTACACTGCCATTGTGTTTCTTTTTCGACTTCCATATAAGTAATTATACCACAACTTCGTATCGAGCGCAAACTTTATTGTCGGCCGATAGAATAATATGTCATTCCCAGTTCTCGCATCTTCTGGGCGTCATACAGATTGCGCCCGTCAAAGAGTATCGGCGTTTTCATCGCAGCCTTCAAACGCCTAATTCATTAATCACATAAATACTTTCGTGATATCTTTTCGGGAGCATTGCCAATTGGACGAGGCCTTTACGAACCCTCTGCCGATTAAGGTGACCAACTATTCGGGGTCGTGGGTCGCAACGTTTACGGTGCCCGATCCTCGCGGCGACAAGTCATATGAAATCGCCTTCACCGCGCAAAGCCTCAAGATTCCCGATAAGTTAAAGACATCGCCCGTCGTGTGGGAATTCATCTTCGCCCAGGAGTATTCGGTACACGTCTACGACACGCCGGGAGGTATGTATGGCGTCACAGGCGGTGGGAATGCGTTCGCGGTATTTGCGACGGTCATTCATGCGCTAAAAGTGTTTTCCCGGTTATTCGCGGGCGACCGGCCGTTTATAATCTTTACTGCCAAAGAAGCCTCGCGGCAGAAACTCTACGACCGCTTTGTCCGTATGGTCGGGTCCACTATACCGGGGATGCACGGGTTCAAACTGATCAATACCCCGGCGGTAAGAGCCGTATACGGAAACATGACGAGTGGCTCGGTAGGAATTAGTAGTTATGTCATTGTCCCAACTCATATATCGCTGAGAACTGTGACCAAGCTGATGGGTGCCTGGCACAAGAAGACCGACATGAACACCGATGAGTTCCTGAGCAGTTTATAGTCACTCACTGACGCCCGATAGAGTAATACGTCATTCCTTGGTCCCGCATGTCCTCGGCGTTATACAGATTGCGTCCATCGAAGAGTGTCGGCGTTTTCATCGCAGCCTTCATACGCGGCACGTCCACGTCTCGGAACTCGTCCCACTCCGTCACCAGTGCCAACGCATCCGCACCACTCAGCGCACCGTAGCGTGTACCCACGTACACCACATCCGGGCCGAGTAGAAGTTTGGCACGTGCCATTGCTTGTGGGTCATAGACTCGCACATGCGCACCGGCAAACAGCAATCGTTTGATGAGTCGGATCGAAGGCGCCTCACGCATATCGTCGGTGTTGGGTTTGAACGCCAATCCCCAGATAGCAATGGTGCGCCCACGTATCGACCCCCCGAAGTGCTTGAATATCTGTTCAAACAAAAAATCTTTCTGGCGTGTGTTGACCTGTTCAACCGCTTTTAATATCTTAAAGTCGTAGTTCTTTTTGCCCGCGAACGACACAAGTGCGGCGACATCTTTGGGAAAACAACTTCCTCCATAGCCCGGACCCGGGTGAAGAAACTCGGGTCCGATTCGACTGTCCGCACCCATCGCGCGCCGCACATGGTCAATATTGGCACCGACACAATCACAGACATGGGCCATCTCATTCATAAACGAGATGCGCGTAGCCAGCATTGCATTGGACGCATACTTACACAGTTCCGCACTCGCGGAATCCATCGTAAGGTAGCGAATTCCATCCAAACTACGTGGTATGATAGGTGCGTAAAGTTGGCGCATATACGTCGTCGCACGTTCATCATCGACACCGACAACAATTCGTTCAGGGCACATGAAATCTTTGATGGCATCGCCTTGCTTGAGAAATTCTGGATTGCTCACCACACTGAACGGTTGCGTCGTGGCGGCACCGACGGCATGCCGAATATGTGCCACCGTTCCCACGGGTACGGTACTCTTATTGATGATGACAGTATAGCCCGCGATCGCCTCGCCGATACTCGTCGCAGCTTTTATGACATGTCCCACGTCCGCAGAACCATCCTCATGATTCGGTGTCCCGACCGCAATAAAGACCACATCCGCCTGATGGACGGCCTCGGCCAAATTTGTGGTGAACGCTAACTGTTCTATCTGCTGGTTCCGTAGGACGAGCGTTTCTAACCCCGGCTCATAGATGGAGATGCTCCCCTTTTGGAGGCGTTGAATCTTGTCCGTGTCTGTATCCACGCAGGTCACATGATGCCCGACTTCGGCCAGACATGCGCCAGTCACCAACCCCACATACCCCGTGCCGATCATTGCTACTTTCATACAGTTACTTTCTTCGTTATTAAAGGACGCCACCACCATTGTTCTCGCACATACCAGTTGACTGTTTCTTCAAGCGCCGCAATGAACGACACGTGCTGCGGCTGCCAGCCCAGCGAACGTAACTTTGCGGTATCGAGCGCGTAGCGTCGGTCGTGCCCAAGTCGGTCGGCGACAGAGCGAATCCTCGTTGTGGGAAGTTTCAATAACGCTAGGATGCGATGCGTCAGGTCAAGGTTCGTGACTTCGTTCCCTCCGCCGATGTTGTAGGTTTCTCCGTTCGTTCCGACACCAAGCAGCACGTCGATTGCGCGACAGTGGTCCTCGACGTGTAGCCAATCACGCACGTTCAATCCATCACCGTAGAGCGGCACCGTGTCACCCCCAATCGCATTAGTGATGAAGAGCGGAATGAGTTTCTCGGGGAACTGGTAGGGACCGTAGTTGTTGGATGCTCTGGTTACAATAACAGGCACCCCATAGGTTGCCCAGTAACTGTATGCGAGACGGTCCGCCGCCGCCTTGCTGGCCGCATACGGATTGCGCGGCATCAGCGCATCGGTTTCCTGGCTCTTGCCGGTTGTTACACTCCCATACACTTCGTCTGTCGAGATTTGAACAAAGCGTTGAAGCGTGGGATTGTGCCGTGCGGCTTCCAGTAGGACAAACGTGCCGATCACATCCGTCTGGATGAACGACGCAGCCGCCTGGATTGACCGGTCGACATGAGTCTCTGCGGCAAAGTGAACAACGATGTCGGCGTCTTGAACCAGTGGGTCCACAACCGCAGCATCCATAATATTGCCATGGACGAAGACGTGTCGTGGATGGTCGAGTACATCGTGGAGGGTTTCTCGGCGCCCTGCGTATGTCAGTGCGTCGAGTGTTGTGATGTGCCAGTTTAGATGATGTTTGAGTCCGTAGCGTACGAAGTTGCTGCCGATAAATCCTGCGCCACCCGTCACTAACACCTTCGTTATGCCCATATTATACCACACTATTACATATTGTATTTATGCGCGTTGATATTCAAATGTGTTGGTTTCTTCGTTCTCCGATAGAAGTTTTGCGCCGTTTCTGATATGGAAGTCTCGGGCCATTTGTGTTTTTGGACTCATCGTGACCAGGTGTTCGAGTTCTGGATGATCCTGTAGGATGCGTTCCCGCGCGGCGTAGATAATGGCGCGCCCTGCGCCGCGGCAATACGACCACACAGTATAGAAGACGACGGAAGTGCCGAGCGGCAAACTCCATCGACTTAATTCGTCGATGGTATGGGGAATTTGAGAGACGTATGCCGCACAGATGACGGCGAGAAGTGCGGTTCCTTCGTAGAGCCCGTAGACTTCTCGACCATCCGCAAGTCGAAAATTCATATCCAACTCAGGGCGCACCGGATCATCCTTTATGTTAGCAAAATCATGTTTGTCGATGCGCTGTAATAGCAAAGAATACCTCTCCAAAGTTAACTCGCCTCGGTATAGACTTCGTCCGTGTCGTAGTCATCTACAGAAGGCGATTTACAGCAGTCGGACGTATCTCCCTGGCGGTGAGGACAGCAACAGCAACACACGTTCCTACAGCATTGGGAATCTCTACAACATTCGAAAGACTCGTCAACAGGACACGCGACGGGGGCGGCCGATTTCGCAAACTTCTCTGCGCCCGTCAATCCAACGCCCACTAACACAACCATCATGATGCTGGTGTAGATATGTTCTGATACCTCTGCACCATAGAATACGTTTGCAACAAAGCCTACGACCATCATGATCACGCACAAGAATACGACAATGCGTTTTGACGAGATGGTGCCGTTCGTTGAGTCCGAGACCATGCTTCTGATGTTGCCAAAAAATGTGTTCATTATTACCCTTTGGTTATTTGAAAGGATTAATCCTATGGACAGCAGCGAAGTCACATGATGCAAATCGCCGCCATGTTCTAGCGCGTTTTGGATTTATATAGGTGATATGGATTGTGATGCCCTCTTCTACGGCGGCCGTGAGTTTAGACATAAGCGCCTTATAGGCGAGTCGTGACCGTCCAATTGATCGTTCTTCTACCGACCGGGTCTGCCCCACAAGCAGGCACCCCGCTGTGTCTTTGGCCTTGTTGCCGGAGTGGATGCGGATGCCTGAAAACATCGGCACATCAAGCACTTCGGGCATGACCTTTTTGAATCGGTTACTCAATGAGAGAATGAGTTTATAGCGCCCCGGTGGAATCGCAGTTTTGCTGAGAACTTTCTCCCCCGGTGGGCGAATGACATCTTCGAGGGTATGACATTGCCAATAATCATCGATGAAGAGAGATCCGAGGGTCGTGTCGTCCCTACTTGGTTCACGCACAATTCGAATATTCATAGTGATAGTATTTATGTGTCCGAACCAAGTATCGTCCAGACCTCATGCACTTCACAGCCACGGAAGCGTCGCGCGCCAAACTCTACGACCGTTTCATTAAGGACGTATCCTCCGTGATCTCTGGCTATCAGGGGCTCAAGGTGTCTGGATATGGTAATGTAGATTATTTAAATAAACTACTCTTCGCCTTACCCGCCTCGCACGAGGCTTATATAATCGTGAAACGAACGATACCCTTGGAGCCTAACGGTCGGCGCTGGACCCAAACCCGGTCGGCTCAGACGTAATATAGCCCGTCTCCGAGTGCGATGATACTATCCCAATAGCCACGCGTACTCCGCAGACAAGCCGCGCTCCAACTCCATTGTCGGCGCAAACCCTAAATCGTTCTGGGCCTTAGAGGTGTCTGCCTGTGTGTGTCGCATGTCACCTTTCTGTGCGTCGACATTGACAACATTCAACGGCTTCCCCACTATACGTTCAATCATCTGTAAGACCTGCTGCATCGTTACGCATACACCACCTCCAAGATTATAGACTTGCCCTGGTACACCTCGCTGGCCGGCACTGACCATTGCCATCACAATATCGGTGATGTAGGTAAAATCGCGCGTCTGTTGCCCGTCACCAAAGAGCGTAATAAGCTGCCCCGAGTGAGCAGCTAGGAGGAATTTGTGAAAGGCCATATCTGGGCGCTGACGCGGACCATAGACGGTAAAGAACCGCAGCGATACTGTCGGCACGTTGTAGTTCGCGTAGTAGAGATAGCAGAGATGTTCTGCGGCAAGTTTGCTGACACCATAGGGCGACACGGGTTGTGTGAGGCTGTCTTCTCGCATTTGCCAGGACTGGTGTGGTTCGCCCAGGGCACGCCCCGGTGATGCGACGGCGTCACCATAGACGGAGGAACTTGACGCATAGACCAATCGTTCAATGGGCACGCCGACACAGGCTTCCAATAGCACCTGCGTGGCTTGGATATTGTCGGAGGTGTAGATATCAAAATCTGGCCCCCAACTTTTACGCACACCGGGCTGACCAGCGAGATGGAAGACATGAGTGCAATCAGAAAGTAGTGATTCCAGAATCGGCACATCCTGTAATCGGTTTTCGATGAAGCGGAAGTTGTCGCGTTTGCGCAACCGATTGAGGTTTTGTTCTTTTCGTTGCGGGGATAGTAGTCGGTGAAGCTGTCAATCCCCACCACATTGACACCCGCGAGTGTTAGATGTTCGGCGAGTGTCGAACCAATGAATCCCGCAACGCCAGTAATCAGAGCCTTCATTATCATGTTATTTAATCCACTGATACGTGGGCACGGGGCCTACCGTGTCATAGATGTGCGGATGTGTTAGTAATGCGCGGCGATATGGCGTGAATGCGATGCCTCGCCCCCAGTTAAGATGTTGTGTCATTAGCTCCCTTTTGGTAATGCACCCATGCTGCCGAATCAGTTCAATAAGTTCTAATGCCCGTGGTGACTGCCGTGGTGCTATGGTGTCTATCGTCGTTGTAATATACTGACTCATCTCTCGCATGGTTCGTGTATCGTCGAGAAACGTCAGCGCGTGTCGCCGTGCGCGTTCTGCGTGTGTATTGCGATGTGGTTCGTCATCCAGATAGCGATGAAGTAGCCGCACCGCATCCTCGACCGTCTGGAAGCGTTCTGCGAGGGGATCGAGTTCCCGGTAATAGTCAGCATCATATGTGATGTAAGGACAGCCAGACATCAAGCCATCGGTTGTGGCGATACTCCAGCCCGCATACTGCTGCTTTGGGGCAAATCCCACGCGACAGGAACGGAGTTTCGCATAGTATCCTGCCTTGTCGGAGAATGTCTCTTTTTGTATCCACGGTTCTGGCGAAGTGTCCAAGAGCGGAATCCACACTTGAAAGTCTTGCCGTGTCAGACGCAACTGCCTGACGATTTTTAGAAACGTCGGATAGTCTTTGTAGGGCGCTGGGCGATGGTTAAAGACGATGAGCTTCTCGGTCTGTGTGTCAATATCAGCCGCGACATTCGACACGGAAACACCCGGCGGTTGTGCGACCAGAATGCGTTCAAGCTGTTGGATAACCGACGGCGCAAACGTCTGTGCGGCTTCCTGTAGAACCAAGGCTTTCTGTGCGTTGGTATTCAGATAGCAGCGGTCCATGTGTAAGAGCCCGCTGACGTTCTCGCGAAAACTTCCTGCTTCCCATGTCGCGACAGAGGTCAGGTCAAACCAATGGGCGTAACCAAAGAACTTCGGGCGATGATGGGTGACGTTTGATAATGTGGCGGCCAGCGCATGTGTCTGTTCAGGGAGATGCGACCAAACAAGATCAATATCAATGAACTTCGATAGAAGTTTCTGGATAGTTGTGACGTTAAAATGTACACGCATCACCGGCGCATGTGTCGGCAACGGCACCACCAGTTGCTGCGTATTAGGAAACTCCAACACAGAAAGATGTTCTGGTGTGAGAATGTAAAAGAAGAGGTCGTCGCGGAGACGATTCAATTGCCGAATCGCATTCGTGAGATAGACTACATAGCTATCTTTCGTTAGGTCTTTTGCATACGTGATGTTTGGATAGACTAGAATGCGAATCGTTTTGGCCGCGGCTGTGGGAACCGGGGCATCAAAAAGAGTGTTCATATTAGGCGCCAACATTCCAGAACAGAACCACACCGGAACCGGAGGGGCGTGCTGTACGATACCAGTCCATCATCGGAACCCAGGCTTTCGCGTCATACTCTACCGCACTCGGAAACGGAGGTCGTTCGTGTAACGGCACGCCTTTATTAAAGGTATAGGGGGACCGATGAAAATGTGCGCGGCCGATTTCCTGCTCACTCATCTGATGCCCTGTTGAGACAACATGCACCTCGGCGTCTGGCCATGCCAATTGTAGCGAACGATTCAACGTGCCGCTTGAACCGACAGTCCAGACATACTGAGGCACAATCGGCAAGTTACGCGCAACGCGAATGAATGAACCACAGACAGTAGGATGTTCAAGTCCAATCGGCAACAGCATCCGTGTTGTCGGAGACTCTGCGACATACGCCCGCGCACGGGCCTGCGTCACCGAGAGCATTCCATTCGGCACCCAGTGGACATCAGCACCGGCATCCAGCCCGCGCTGTTGATAGGGATGGAGCGCGTCGAGTCGGCGCTTTGCCATAAAGACGACGGCTCGTTTCTGATAGCGCCCGCACACGGTGGGCAGACTGATTTGTGCGTAGCCAGAAGCTGGGCAGGAACCATACACCCATTCCTTGATGTGGGCGTATCGCGCATCGTGCCCGATGAGGTAATCAACGCCTCGAACTTTCGTGCCGGCATCGAGCATGTCATCACGCACGACGTGGATGCCCTGGTGTATCTCTACAATGGGAGTGGGATGGGGGTCGTGCCAATCTCCAATTTGGCCAAGACAATCGGCGGCCTGGTCATCATCAAATAACGAATTCATATAAGAGTAATTATACCACAAATCTCATCGAAATATAAATATATTTACGCTGATAATGTTCTCTCACGGGTCTGTGTGATAATACGAAAACGAGGAGGAAAAAACTTCGTATGAAATTACAAGAGTCGGCCGCCGTATCCTTTAGCCTCAGTTTCTTGCTGCAAATCCTAGGCGCCGTAATCCTTGGCGTCTGGGGATATTCTCAACTCGATGCGCGTATCAGCGAACTGGCCCAATCATCTCAGGCCTACGGAGAGAGTATTGACCGTATTGATGATAGCATGGAAAAAAATCAAGACATGCCCATCTCAAGTGATCATGTTCAAAATACCAGTCTTCGTTTTTTAGAAGCTGAACATCGTGATCTGTTAAGACGCCTTGATACTATAGATGACCGCATCTATGAGTTGACTGTTCGCGAGATGTCAAAGTAATACCATTATAATCGGCAAAATATGTGGACCAAACTGATGAACAACCCGCGCAAGCGGGTACCAAAACGGATCGCCGTAATTGACCCGGACCGGTGCTTTGGCGTTGCCTGCTCGATTTGTCAGGCTGCGTGCCCGGTTGAGGATTGCATTGTCGAGGAGCAGGATGTCCATGGCCGTTGGGTCTGTGCGGTCCTCGTTGACAAATGCATCGGCTGCGGTTTGTGTGTCACCTTGGGGAACACCACCGCTCCCCAGCCACGAGATTTCGGATGCCCAGCGGATTACGACGCAATCGATATGCACGATTGGGATGAAGTCGTCGAAGTGCTAGAGGCCCCGCCTAAAACCATCACCTAAGTTCCCTGCACAAAAAAAGGGGGAGTGCCGAAGCACTCCCCCAAGGTGTTATCCGTGATATCCGAACCTTACATAAGGTTGCGGACGTTTACGATGCGATAGTACTGGTTCGCACGAGACACGATGGTCCCAGTGCTGGTCCCGTCCGCATTCGCGAACGGATTGGTGACGATACCATATCGTGTCTGGAACCCGATCTTCGGCTGGAAGCTGTCGGGGTCCTGCGCACGGAGCATCTGGAGCGGAACATACGGGCAGTAGAACAACCCTGCATCGTATGGACTCGTTCCACGATAACCAACCACAAAGTGATTGACATCGTTCACCGCAGCATACGGATCAATATACACCTTGTAACGTCCCTGCAAGGTGCCGACGAAAGTGCTACCCGTGTCATCCACGGCGAGCTTCGCGTCGTAGTTAGGCGCATACGAAAGGAGTTCAGAAGCAGCAAGCGCACTAGCTACGTCAGACGAGCATAGCACGATGTTGCCCTTCCCTCGACGAGTTGCCTTCGCGATGGCATTGGCGTCACGTTCAATTTGGAAGAAAAGTCCCTTGAAACGCTCAACCATCCAACGTCCATCAGAGTCGGTATCGAGGTCGAACACACCAGCAGTCGTAGTGTTATTGTTCGCACCCAAGACGGCACCGAAGTAGATGGTACGAATAATCTCGCGGTTAATCTCCGCAAGAATCTCCGCAGACAGGATGTTAGCAAGTTCCGTCTCAGCATCGAGACCGTGAACCGCCTTCAAGTCCTGCGCGATTTCAATCGTGTACTCTGCTTTCAGTTTTCTGGTTACCGCAGTTACGGTTACCTTATCAATCGAGAACGCCATCTCAGGGATAGCATTCGCGGCCGAATCTCCGCGCGTCTCACCATATGCGGTCGTCATACCCGTGTCATACAGGAAGTTCGTAGAGTTGGAAACCGCCGACGTGTTACCAGCAGGCAACGTGCCCGTCTGTGTCGCAGCGTTAGCAGAGAAGCCCGTGTTCGCCTCGTTGAACAATGCTTCCGTGCCGGCCTGCGTGGTGAACTTCGACTTCATCGCAAAGATGAGGCCAGTAGGACCTGTCATCGGCTGAACGCCGCACAAGTCATACGCGATGAGGTTCGGCATAGAACGACGAATGAGCGAGATCAAAATCGGATCAAACCCCTGCAAGTTGGCCCTCGGGAACGCTCCCGCGGCATTAGCTGGCGCAGCCTCGGACAACAACGTCTCGTCCATATACTGTGCCGACTTACTAACCTCACGTGAGGTATTCTCCAAACAGATCGCAGTGACCCGCTTTTTCCACGACTCCTTGATATCAGGAAGGTCGGGGTGATTAATGACCTTCGCCCACTTACTTTTAATCTCTTCGGTTAGAAATGTATCTGCCATCTGCGTGACTCCTAAGATGAATGTTAACTATCGCAACAGTTAGATAATGCTGTTGATTGTTATTTAATTCCTTCGAAACTATTACAGTTTACCAATCACTCGACTTCGCTTGACGAGTGATGACCTCTGCAACCATATCTGCCTCACCTTTCGGCGCGCCTCCTTTTTCTGACACTTCTTGAACATTTTCTTCAGGTAGACGCACCGCGCGATTCGGCTTCTTTTCGAAGTAACTCTCCTTCAGCATTGTCAACTTTTCGCGGAAGTCCCTGGCACTGACATACTGTGTGTCCTCTGCCAACTTCTCCAATTTCCCTGCCTGCGATTCACTCATGTCACGCGCAAATGTCGCGACAATTCGTTTCTTATTTGCTGTCTCTGCCAACCTGCGCAGTTTCAGCTTCTCCGTATACTGCTCATTAACCTGACGCTTGAGTGTTTCCACCTGATGCGTAAGGCTCTTCACCACATTTGTCTTACTCTTTGGTACGTCGATGTAATGCTCCGTGAACAACTTCTGTAAGCCATTCAGGAAGTTCTCCGACAGTTCAGTGCGAAGCGAGGTTCGTATGGGCACAGCATTCGTCTTCACCCACTCCTCGACAACAACATCGAGATAGGTATTCAGACGATTCTCAATCAGCCCCTGCGCTTTCGCTAGACGCCTCTTGTGAACCTTCGAATAATGCTCATGAATCTGCTTACCGACCTGTCGTGTGGTACTCTTGATAGCCGATTCAAAGATGGACGCAACCTTCTTCTGTTGCTTGACGTTGAATCCGGCAGACTCGAAGAGCGACGCTTTTGGCATCTTAATGGAAATCTTTAGCGACTCCTTCAGATCCTCTTCGTCATCGTCCTCGTCAACTGCGTCGCCGCAGTCTTCGTCAACTTCCTTCTCGTCATCGTCGTTTTCGTCGACTTCGAGACCTCCATCGTCGATTTCTTTGTCCTTCCGGCCGCCGTTAACGGTTTCGTCGATTTTCTTCTTCAGGAAGTCAGGTTTCTCGTCATCGTCCTCGTTGACTTCCTCTTCCTCTTCGTCGTCTTCGGCTTCGTTGACTTCTTTCTCGTCATCGTCGTCGTCGTCGGCTTCGTTGACTTTTTTGTCATCGTTGTCGTCGTCGTCGTTTTCGTCGACTTTCTTATCTTCGTCGTCGTCGTCGTCTTCGGTGACGTAAATTTCCGTGACGGGCAGACTAGCAAGTTCATCGATGGCCTTATCAAGGTCATCAACGTTCTCGTCTTTCTTCTCATCGCCAAACTCAATCTCGACGTCGTCGGCTTCGGTCACCGTCTCTGGGTCTTCATCGTCCTCCACTTTCTCAAGATCCTCTTCGTCTTCAGTCTTGAGATGCGTGGGCTCTGCGGCAACAGACCGCGGAATGGACGAATCGGTTTTCAGATTGCCGGCGTAATTGAGCTTGCTGTCGGTCGCGTCACCGAGTTCGTCATGCGAACCTGTATTGAGATGGGTGGGTTCCGAATTGCGCGGGCTCAGTTGCGCAGCGGACGCTGGATTAACAAGAGATTCTGCCATTGGTATTATCCTCAAAAATTGTGCCGACTTACAGACGCCGGCATCCGATGGATATATTTAGCGTTATGCTATTCTCTACGAAACTCGCGTGCCTCTCTTCAACTCACGCATGAATGATTCAAAGATGCGTGTTTCCAACGCCCGTGCTTGTGATCGAGTTTTCACGGGTGCCTTGGTGACGGTTGTATGGAGATTCTGGACTTGTGCAGTCGACAGCGTTCCGTTGTCCCAAACCCATTCGTGCTGCTCTCGCAGACCACGAACGAACGCCTCTGGCGCACTCGGATCAGCAACAATGTCCGCGGCTGTCGCAAGGAAAAAATCGTCCGCGACGACATCTCCCCCACTAGAGTTTTCCAACGAACCAACACCACGAGACGACACGCCAAACTTGACGCCCTCGTCGATGAAGGACTTCACAATCTTACCATACGGCGTATCCATGATCTTCGCACGGCCCATGAAATCTGAACCGGTCGCTTCCAGTTTCGTAATCATGTGACTAACACGTTCAAGATTGATGTGTGGCGATTCGGGATGACCCAGTTCGCCCAACGCGCGGTTCTGTGTAACGTATTCCTCGTTATATCGGGCGACCTCGCGCTGCAACACCGCCATCGGATACGTGCGCCCGTTACGATTCTTCACTTCCGCTTGGAGGAACACACCCTCGATGGTATAGGCTTTCTGCCCATCCTTCGTGGCTTCCACCAACGGTTTGATGTGATCGTAAACTTCGGCGATGAGTTTCATAGGTTACTCGTCTTTTGCTTCATATCCCGCATCGACTGCTTTGAAAAATTCGCTCTTCTTGTCGTCAGGAATATCTTTGGGCGACGAGACATTCCATTTCTTCAACATCGAGTCGAAGTGCTTTTTATACGCCTCGCCGGCGTCTTCCTTGAAAATGGTCTGACGTTCAGTCTCGATACGGTCCGCCACCTTCTGTTGCATGATCTCCTTAAAGACCTGCCCGGCGCCTTGCCAGTTAGCATCCTTGACGTTCTGTACGAGATGTGTAAATGAATTCATGAGATGTCCTTTATATGCCGCTCGATGCATACCCGCGCAGTTTCACCAAGTCAACGATGACGGTGTATGCGGCTTTCGCACTCGCAGTCGTATAAGTGCTAATGTAAAAACTGCCGTCCGCGTTGGTACCGATACCGGGCGCATTGGAGATAATCTGCCCCGCAAGCGCATTCTTACCGAAGTAACCAGAACCGGAGAGAAGCACCGCAGGAGCGATTGCGTTTTCGCCGGGTGCGCCCTTGAATCCCAGTTCGACCGTCATATCGGGGTCGATGGAATACCAGATGCTGCGAATGGCTAACTCACGAACCAAATCCAGTGACGCGGCCGATGAGGCTAACGCAGCGGTGCTGTTCGTGACTGTGGTTTTCAGATCCTCGCCATTGGTGAACGCGCCCGACGCATTCGTTACGACGAGCGTACTCGCGTCCCTTCGCCATTCAACAATCTGTGCGGTCTTTCCGCTCGTTTGGCCTGTCACGGTGTCACCAGACTGGAAGACACCAAGTTTTGTAGCTACTGTGAGCGCCACCGTTTTGTGTGACAGTGTTGCAGTGTTTACCTTCAGCACATCCGATTCGTCTGTGCCGTCAGATGTATAATACAAACACCGCACAGTCGCGTGTTGTGCGCTCTCCGTAAGGACATGAACATTAGCGGTCCCTGATGTGATAGCCATAGCGTATTCCTATTTAGTTGTCGGCAGTCTTCTTTGGAGATGAGGCATCTGTGTCATCATCCGCAGGAGAAAAATTCGTATCTGTCTTTCCTGCCGGAGAATTGTTTATGCGCAAGGCCTCGTCGGCTTCGTGATCAAACGTGTCGTCTTCACCTGGACGCCCGGCAGGCGTGGGTGGTCGCACACGATTGTCATGCGCAATTTGCACAACATCATCATTCGTTAGCTTGAGAATGTCTCTCTTGACAAATGCTTCTGAATAATATCGACCGACAAACGCATCGGCTTGTGATGCTAAATTCATGCGCGTTGTCAGGATTTCGTTCATTTTCAGTTCTTCGAAGTATGAATCCTGTTGCCAGGTATAACGAAGGCTGTCCTTAATATCATGCCACTCAGCCTCCGTCATGACATTCTTGAGACGAAGCTGACGTTCCAACAACTGGTCAAACAGGTAATCAAACTGTACTTGTAGTCGGTGAATATACTTGTTGAATCGCAGTTCGTCGCGTGTAATCTCCGACGCACGCCCGAGATTGAAACCCTGCCCCTGGTCGATACGCGACGGTGGCAGACTCAAGGCACGATACAGTTTACGCCGGAAGTAATCGACATCTTCCATCTGCCCAAGATTCTGGCCACCAGGCAACGACTGGACTTCCGTACCCTTGCCACCCTCACGGCGTGGCAGCCAGAAGTCTTCAAGCATACTCATGAACTTGCGGTCGTCGCGTATCTCGCCAGTTTGGGTATCATACACGAGCTTGTTCCGGTGCTTCTGCATGATGTCGTAGAGATACTGCTCGGCTTTGGCTTTCGGGAGATTGCCGACATCGATGTAGAACACCCGCCGCTCTGGTGCGCGGGAAACGCGATAGATGACAGAGGAATCTTCCACCATTCGCAGGAGATTCAGTGGCTTGATGGCTTTGTGTAGCCATGATAGCACAGTGCGTTTGTTTGCGTCGTAGAGCCCTGATGGGCAGAACGCAACAGAGTCTGCTGCGATACGCACGCCGTTGTAGTTCATCAGCGCACCGTTGGGCGACTGTGACGCACCACTACCACTCGGTGAGACAAAGCCCATCGGATTGTAGACGAAGTATTCGCGTTCCACTTCGATGATATCAGACTCCGTCTCGGGATGACGCTTACGCTGGACTTCACGCACCTTACGGATTGTACGCGGGTCGACAATACGTAGTTCCTGAATACCAGACTTGGTGCTGCTCTCATCCACCACCAAATGCAGATAGAGTCGCCCATCAATATACCATTGACGCACAATACTATACGCATCCCGATGGAAGTTCAACATCTTGAGAAGACCGATGAACTCCGCTTGAACACGAGCTTTTAGTTCTGGTGTGAGATTGGCAAAGTCGAGATTGAGAGAGACGGGCAGCCGGTCCGCATCTTGTACGACGAGTTCGTTGATGATTTGGTCAATCGCTTCATCAACTTCCGCGACGATTTGCATCTCGCGATAGCGATTGATAAGTTGGAAGTCGTCGACGATGCCGCCGTCGAGGTCGAGGTAGTAGCCAAAATGCCCACCAGCCGCGCCAAACTGTACGTTAAGCGCGCCGTCCTGATTGTCAGGCGGTACGAAACTGACGGTGTTGGATGTCGGCTCGTTCTTGACGGCAATCGGCGCTGATGACCGCCTATTGAAATCAAACTCAAACCCAAATAAGCGGGGCAATTATATATCCTCGGGTTGGAATGTGAATGACATACGACAAGCTCACTTTCTGGGGGGCCCGTTAAGGCGCCCTCCTCGAAACATTAATATGAATGGTTTAGCCAAACACAGCACCGATACTGGCGCTTACACCCCACCCCGCGCCCGGCGCGACCGCAGTGGACGTCCAGTATTGATACTGGAATTCTACTGTATATTCTTCGATAGTGTCCGTCGTACTCCAATCCACCGCAATTGTGCTAAGTGCCGTGGGGAATGCGTCGACGAACGAATACCGTATCGGGGCTGCGCCGCGTGAGCCGGAGCCGGATCGAGCCAACTGTGTCAACATTAACTGTTGTTGATACGAATTCAGCGACGTCGCGCCTCTTGCGGTTTCGTGGTGTGCGATGGTGTCCATCCACTGTTCCATTCTTCCACGAACATGAAAGCCTTCGTCATTGATCATGGTGACGGACAGTGTCGCGAAGGTACGGTCACCGGCAATCTTGAGTTTTCTTCCCATGAAGGGCACTTCGATAACACCAACAGTCGACCCCGGAATCTCCGAAACCTTACACAAGTAACGACTGTCATACGTCGCGCCGCCGTCCCCGCCAGGAAAGTTGATTTCCATTTCAAACAGGTTTGGCCGAGCGCCGCCATCCTGCATCCTAGACCGAAAATCATTGAGAGAGAAACTAGCCATCTGTATAACTCCTTTTGACTACTAAACGCGGGTCTGCTTGGGCGCGTTAAACTGCACCGACTACTTCTTGGAACGATACACCGGTTCGCACGGCGACAAAGTTCAACTGAATGTAATTAATCGAACGGGCTGGCTTCACATAGATATCGCCGGCAAACTCATTCCTGTCGATAACCTCTGACGTGTTGTTAGTCGCATCACAAACAACCAAGAAGTCTGTAATACCACGTCGTGCTTGGATATCCCGCAGATATGGTTCGACCACATTTTTAAATGACGACCGAGTGAACTCGTCATTGAACTCAAATAGATTTGATTTCGCATATCGCGAGATTGCCTTCTCCAGCACGATGAACAAACGGCGCACATTGATGCGGTCAAACGCACTTGGCCGATTCAACAGCGTCTTGTCGCCATACAGCAACACACCCTGTCCGGGGAAGCTCACGACCGGGTTGATGCCGAGCTTATAGAGGTCATCCCGGTCGCCTTGCGTCGGCGTCCACGCGAGTTTTACTACATTCTTGATATTGCCGCGGGTGAAACCAGCGGGCGAATACCACGGGTCATTCGTCTGGTCGGTTCTCGCGGACAATCCCGCAATATCACCATTGAGTGGCACCCAGCGATATACGTCGTTGTACTTATCATACAGATATTTCCAGCCGCTATCCATAAAGGCGTAGCTGCTCGACGGAAGAGTGTCTCTGTCAGTCGAGCAGGCAGACTTCTCGCTCCCGACGTTGTCCACGACACTGGCTTTCAGTGGCGACACGAACGCAACCGCATCCTTGCGAACTGCTGCGATGTTATCGATGATATAGGTGCCCAACGTCGCCGGTGTCGCAGGACCGCTGATCAACAGTGAAACATCTGACGAATCAGGATCTTTGAAGAGGTCCCATCCTGTTTCAATTTCCCCAACGGAGATGTTCTCGTTGTCATCGTTGCCACCTACCAGTGACTTCGTATACGGCAGCGACTTACTACCAAAGGTCAAGCCCAGCGTCGCCGAACCCCAGTTTGTCGTGGTGCCTACGTGGCTCAACCACCACACATACTGCGAGTTGCGATTCAACTTATTTTTATAGTAGTTGTTATCGCCGTTCGGAGACTTACCGTCCGAGGCTTTCGAGACATAGGCATACTTTTCTGTCGGATTGTCAACTAAGCCCTCAAACAGCCCATCTTCGTCCGTGACTATCATATGCATTTCGTCGGTGGTAGCTCCATGATCAGTTCCGTACGCGCTCGTTCCCGGTGCGCTATCGAAGAGGTTCCAATATTCCCACTGACGCTGCCAGTTGGTAGTCGTCCACGTATTTGCGACAACTACAGATTTCGACACGGTCATCGACGTGTTGGTTGCTACCGCACTTACCTGATACCGCGCACTATCGATGGTGATGTAGTCACCAATAATCAATTCTGTCTGGAATTTGGTTGAGGTGCCGGTGACCGTCGCACTACCTGCGGTCGTGATAAGACTACCGGTCGCATTTGCCTGGAAGGCTTCTGCGGATGGGCAGATACTGAATTTGATCGAATTTCCCAGTTCACCTGGCCACTTAGCCGCAACGGCTCCGTACCCTGTTGCACCAGAACCGTAGGTGTTATCCTGGTGGGCATCGTTCTTGATAAGAATACCAGTCGAAGTGAAGGTATTTGAACCAGAAACGGCATTAGTCAACGCAGCGGCGAGGGTTAGAACGGTGTCGCTGGTGATTACGGAAACAGTGGCTTTTTCGCCCGCACTGAAGGTAATTTCTTGCCCGACCTTCAACTGTGTCTGAAACACTGTGTTAGTGCCCAGAAGGTTTGTCGTTGAGGTATTTGCCACTGTGCCGGTGAGCGTGAAGCCCTCGCCCGTCGAATTCAGCGCATCACCGCTGATCGCTCGAACAACTTTGAGTGTATTGGAATACGCCAAAAATCCTGCGGCAGAGAACCAATACTGGAAGGTATTAGTGTCCGGCTCACCAAACTGGCCCTTCAGATCGACTTCAGTGTTGACGTTCTGTATCTGTAGACACGGACCCCACACAAAAGGACCAACGACCGCGCCTGCTGACAGGGAGACATTTTCGATGCCTGCTGTTAGATCCCGTTCCGTAACATTAATGCCGGGCGAAACTTGAAATGCCATAACCCTATATCTCCTTCGTAACGGGATTCGGTAAAAGGAATACCGTGAAAAACTGTGCTATCAGTGTATGACAGCGGATATGTGTGTATTTAGACTTCCGCGGCGTTCGTCATCTCCAGAAGTCGTTTGCGATATCCTCATCCGATAAAGACCAACGATCGCCGTCTTCGGTCCATGAGACCGTGGGTTCGTCGCTCAGATATCCTACAAACGGTTCGTCGAGCGTGACGGGTTCGTATTGATTGATGAGCAGCTTCCGCATGGACAAGCCCACATAGTTCTCAAATCCCCTTTGCGCGGTCAACCATCCCAACAACACCAGCGTCATTACACAATCGTCATGGGCACCCTGTTCTGCTTTGTAGTTATGCCCATGCGCAACGAACGTCGTTAGCTCTCGTAATGTCTCGTAATCATAAATGAGAAGCTGGTCCTTCTCAATCATCGCTCGGAGCGCAGCACAGCCAATACGCTTTGTGGCTTGTGTCTGCCGCAATCCCATCCGCGACTTCACATGAAACCCGCCGGCCAACATCTGCCCGCGCTTGGGATGCATACGTACGAAGAGGATATGCTCGTACTCTAGTTCCGCGTGTAACGTATCCGCGACAAGAATGCCAACGTCGTTGATTTCTATCAGCGTATATGCGTTACAATAATACGCCGCGATATCTCGCACGATCGGCGCAAACAGTTGTGGAGTGATATTGTTCCGTCGATATACCGCGACTTGTCGAAACGGCGATATCGACACATCAAAGATATTTATCACACTATAATCTTGCTCTTGCCCCTGCGACACATCGACCATGGCCACATAGATATGCGAGGGGTTCCCTTTTTCGTCTGCGCGAATTGGTTGCGCATAGATTTTGAGGTCTCCCCGAGTATCCACTGGCGTCATAAACGTCATGGATGCGAGCTTGTGCCCTGGGATGAGTGTATTCGCACTGCCCTGGAAAGAACAATTATGTGAAACGGTGTCGTTTGTGTAGAATGACTGTTCGGGGTGATCGACATCGATAGGATCAAACAGGAGTTGTGCACGGCCGAGTTCTTTATGTTCAATGAGATGTGATCCGGTCTTTCCAATGATACTCGCGCCGACCTCGATATTGTCAAGGGTGACATATCCTGTTGACGTTAGCACACGATGATGTGCGCTCCCCTCTAACGCGCACACACCACCAGAAAATATCCGTACGGTCTCGCGTTCGATAAAATGGAGACCGCGGAAATTCCGAAATCCGTCTGGTGTCAGGATATCGTATTTGGTATTAGGGACAAACACGGTGAAGAATTCCTCGTAGTCCGTTTGGCGTAAGGCCAAAAACTTTGGCATACCGCAGAACAAACGCGCGGTCGTATGTCAGCACAATACCATTGCTTATGTGGGGCACGCCGACATCCGCAAGCGCAGGCTTACTCAAATACAACTCACGTAATGTGGCTTCTTGTTCTTCTGTGAGCTTTCGCTTGTGTAGTGCCGGTTTGCCTTTCCGCATCTCACTCATTCGCGCTCTGTAACTCGACGAGTGGTGCCACCCCACCCGAGGCGATCGCCGACACCTTTCTTTCGCCGAGTCGCTCATCTTCTTACGGGATGCCGCCGAAAATTTATATCCTCGTGTGGTGAATTCGGGAGAATTATGCCCACAACCTTTGCCACTTTTAGTTAGGTTTAATCCGTTGGGGTGTAGCGTATCGTATTTCTCGATAAACGCACCTTCCTGAACCAGAACGTCGGTCGTTGGGCCGGTGAGTAATATTTCAATGGAGAAAGAGGTTCCTCGGTATCGTGCGGAGCGACGATGGCACGCCATACGACCAAAAAAGTTATTTTGATCTGTCGTGCCAATGTATTGTTTACCGTCACTTGTCCGCAGTAGCCTATAGACATAGTATTCCATACCAGCCTATTTAGTTACAGTCAAAGTTCAGTAGCCTGGCAGCGGAGTATCTGAAAATAGACGGTCATACAACACCCCAATGGGTATCGTCTCTACCACCTGCGTTACTTTGTTCCGCACGGTCACATCCGTGTTATAGACCACCGACTCAAATTCCTGTTCCCAGGCCTGTTCGCTGCCAAGGTTCCTCCGCATCTCATCGGCCCATTCTTCGTCGCGCCCAGGCACATCTCGCCAGGTGAAACCGATGGGAAAATAAGAGTTGCGTTTCTCTTCTGCGTCGTTCCATATCTTATAGAAGAGGTTGTATCCGTTTGGTGTGCTGACGATGAATAGCTTGGTGGTTTTACCCGATGATATTGTGGGGAACACCGACGTCATAAAGTCGCCAGCGATATTCTCTGGCACAAACGCAAACTCATCGAGGAACAGAATATTAAAGGTGTCGCCTCGAATCGCGCTGGCACTCGTACTCTCCGCACGAACGCGGGAGTTGTTCGCCAGCATGATGAGCTTCTGGTCCCACTTGATAATTCCCTGCTTCAGAAAGTTCGGCAGGAGTTCGTAGGACTGCTTCAGCCGACGTAGCAGTTCGATGGCGGTGGACTCTTTGTTCGCGAGAATACCGACGCTGACGTCGGGGCGAAAGAGAATATACCAGAGGAAGTAACCACAGACAACAACGGTCGACTTGCCGGACTGACGCGAGAGTTTACAGATGACGAAGCGGTTGTCCTCAAACGCTTTGATAATCTCTCGCTGGAAGGGCCACATCGCAAACGGCACGATGCCGTGATCGACGTGGACAATCTTCACAAAGCTGTTGATGAAGTAATAGACATCCTCCGCACACTTGACATACTCTTTAAGTTCTTTGTCAGTGAGCGAGACTTCGGCATTGGGGAGCGGAAGATTGGGATTGCCGTTATAGCCCGCGTCGGACTTGAAGGAATTCTTGGGCATTTATTCTTCACTAATATCTATGACCTTCGGTTTATCTTTCGACAACGTGCGGAGTTCACGCAACAGGTCGGAGGCGCGCCCCACAAATACCGCCTTTTCGATTGTTACACCAGAAGTCGATGCGCCACCCTCACGGGACTTGCGCGTGTCCTCTTTGGTTTTATGGAGTGCCAATAGTTCTTTATTCGCATTGACGATAGCAGTCAACATTCCCGCGACGACCTCATAGGCCCGCGCACTGTCGCCGGATTGTGCCAGTTCGATTGCGGTGACTGCGGCGTCGCGGGCCTGATCGATACTCTCTCGCACGACCGACCGCGCATAGCCGAAGTCTTCTTCAAACGCATCCTCCGCTGTCGCCGACACAAGTTTGCCGGGCGGCGCAGTGCGTTGAAGGGCTGTCGTCTCTTCCTCGGTTGTCAGTGTGGGATCGAGATCGAGAAGTTTGTTCAACTCCTGTTTCTGTATTATTTGTCCGCGTTGCATTTAGGATGATGGGCTGGCTGAAGCCGACGGACTGGCTGATGCCGACGGACTGATGGACGATGACGGGCTACGTGACGCTGACGGGCTAATCGATGCCGACGGACTGACGGATGCCGACACGGAGGTCGACGGGCTCCGTGACGCGGACGGGCTCCGTGACGCTGACGGGCTCCGTGATGTCGACGGACTGAGCGATGCTGATATAGACGTCGACGGGCTACGTGACGCTGACGGGCTAATGGATGTCGACGCACTCGGGCTACGCGACGTTGACGGGCTAATCGACGGCGACACCGACGTTGACGGGCTAATCGATGCCGACGGGCTACGTGACGCTGACGGGCTAATGGATGCCGACGGGCTAAGTGACGCAGACGCTGACGGGCTAATGGACGCTGACGGGCTAGTCGACGCTGACGGACTGACTGATGCCGATGCGGAACTCGATGGGCTACGTGATGCTGACGGGCTAATCGACGATGACGGGCTAACGGATGCCGACGGACTGATGGATACTGATACGGAACTCGATGGGCTAATCGATGCCGACGGACTACGTGATGCTGACGGGCTACGTGACGCTGACGGACTATACGACGCTGATGGCGATGTCGAGGGCGCAAACTTCCCAAAGTCTAGGATAGTCGTGGTGACTGCTGCCTCTCTGGCACTGATCACGGATGTCTCTTCAGATGACGGACTGGCGGAGGCTGACACGGACACCGACGGCACCACGGTAATCGCAACCTGTGGTGATGCATCTGCCGGCGGCGCAGCTAGGTCGTCGCTACTTGAATTATACAGATCGACAATGACTTTTTTAATACGGGTTTTATCTTTGACCGGCCCGTAAAAATATACCTTCATTGAGAATTCTAAATCCCACACAATGATACGACGTGTCTCAAAACTGCCCTCGTAGTTATCCGTCTGGGATATGCTTTGTAGGATAACAGGCACAACATCCACCAACTGGGGATAGTTCGCCAGCGGTTCCATCGCAATCGTATAATTTGGCGTGAAGTAGGGCAGAATCTGTTCCACGATCTGCATGCCGTCCTGTTG
>Ga0209089_10001100_pt1 | contig 24611 bp, 54 predicted proteins | sample ArcticOcean_MG_C_FD_187431 | JGI IMG/M metagenome (GOLD analysis project Ga0209089, IMG submission 187431) | Marine microbial communities from western Arctic Ocean - ArcticOcean_MG_CB2_150 (SPAdes) (version 2) | ecosystem: Environmental > Aquatic > Marine > Oceanic | place: Arctic Ocean: Canada... | reverse complement strand
AAGAAGAAACTGAAGAAGAGCATATGAAAAATAGAGAACTTCTTAAAGAACAAAAAGGTATTAGTTATCCCAATAGTTAAAAACCTATAAATTATAAATAAAAAAGAAATTGGACATTATGACAACATTAATTTCACCCCAAGAATTTACTACCACCACAAAACAACTCAGAACTTTCTTTAATGACCTCGGATTTCTTGAAGTCCATACGCAAAATCGTCTTTCGATTCTTGCCGCATGTGAAGATCCGACTACAGTTTCTACTTACGATTACGCAGGACAAATTTGGCCTCTCCCTCAGACTGGTCAAATGTGGTTAGAATATGAATTACTACAAAATCCCGATTTACTTGGTGTATATTGTGTATCAACATCTTATCGACAAGAAAAAAATCCAGTAGCAGGAAGACATGATTTAATCTTTCCCATGTTTGAATTTGAAGCACCAGGTACATTTGAAGACCTTCTTAAACTGGAAGAGGATCTTTGTTGTCATCTTGGATTCAGACCATGTGTATATCCCATTAAAAAATATACTGAATGGCAAAAAGAATTCAATACAACCGAAGAATTAAATCATGAACACGAAAAACTAATTTCAGAATCACTCGCAGAAGGACAAACAGATCCATCGGGAGTAGGATTTATTACACATTTTCCTTATTCTACATCACCTTTTTGGAATATGAAGAAAGAGGGAGATTATGCAAACAAATGTGATGTTATTATGGGTGGAATGGAAACTATTGGATCTGCAGAAAGATCCGCTGATCCGAAAGAAATGGCAGAACAATTTCATACAATATCAGATGGCGAATATGCTAATTTATTGTACGAATTATTTGGAGCAGATAGAGTAGAAAAAGAGTTAGAAGAGTTTTTAAGTTTTGATTTCTTTCCTAGATATGGTGGAGGAATTGGAATGACAAGACTTATTAGTGCATTAAAATAATTTGTGGAGTGGCGAAATTGGCAAACGCAATCTGTTGTTGGCAGAATAAATCTGGTGGTTCGACTCCACCCTCCACAGCCAGCTTGATAAAGAATTATTTATGAAAATATTGATTACTGGATCCCGTGGATATATCGGATACAATCTAATACATTACCTTCGAAGGCATGCCCCCGATATCGAATTAATAGGTCTTGATTCTACATTTAAAGAATTATCATCAAAATCTAAAGAAAAACTCAAAGATGACCACAAATCAGATATTTTGCAAATTAATGATTCAATATTAGAAGCAAAATTACCTCTGGATGTTACGCATGTAATTCATCTTGCAGGAAGAACTGGTGTCAGGCGATCATGGGATGCTGAACAACTCAAGTCCTATTACGAAGCAAATGTATTATCAACTCACCGAATTTTTAAGACTTATTCTAGACCCCCATATAAAAAAGATATTCCAATTCTATATGCAACAAGTTCGTCTGTAAGTGAACTGAAATCTCCTTATGCAATGACAAAAGCAATGGTAGAGATGGTTGCACCATTAAGCGCAATAGGAATGAGATTTTTTACAGTATATGGCGGAGAATATCCCAGATCAGATATGCTATATGGAAAAGCATTGAGAAATGATATAGATGAGCTTACAGAGAATAAAAGAGATTTTACACATGTAAATTATGTTTGCGAAGCAATTCATGCCTTGCTTCTTTATGGAAAACCTGATAGAATATATGACATAGGGTACGGTAATCCAAAAACTCCAAAAGAGTTTTTAGAAGGTTTAAATATTCTGCCAACAACAGTTTTGAACTCAATACCAATAATAGAAAAGCTAGATGAATCACAATGTACTCAAGCAGACCCAACAGAAATAGAAAAGATTTTATCACGCAAGCGGTTAAGAGAATTAAACGAAAAAGTTAATCAAGAGCAAGAAGAGGCATATCAAGGGGAAAATTAGAGTGAAAACCAGTAACCCCATACATAGGTGTGTACACCTTTCTTCTGAAAAAAGTTATAGAATTATAATGAACAATTCCCTGTTTTTTCTTACGCTAGAAGCGATTATTTTCTACACAATATTATATTATGGCACCACTTGGATAAGCCACACAACACCATCCACCGAGAACACATTAAGGGAGTTGCTCACGCAGAATCCCCCATATAATTCAATAAATTCAGAACAAATTAGAGAACCGAGGAGATCATGACAAATTATGATATCGATGAGTTAGAGAGACAAGGACTAAGAGACTTCATTGACCAAAGGTACGATTTCTTTGATCTGGAATCAGAGATTCAGAATGTATGGCAGACAAAAGACGATTTAGATTCAATCACCGGTCGCTTGTATGACGACCCAGATGGTCCAATGACAGAAGATGAAATAGGGAATGTTTTGTGTGGACTGAGTGAATTACACGAAACTCGATGTAAAAAATTATGGAAAGTTTTCGAAGCGATTCTTAGTCAGAGGCGTAATTCGCAAGAAGCGCATCCAGTGGAAAATACTGTTGACCTTCCATTTCCGCTAGATCGTGGTGCTACTGCAGACAACAACGAAATTACGAGAGAGACTGGCAGAGGCGTGCAATTAGATAATGAAGGAGAAAGATTTAGAAGCGAAGGAGATGATCCGAACAAATGGGATTCAGGAAACGATGAATATCCCGAAGAATACAGCATCAAAAAAGTACCTAAGTATTATCGTGATGGGATGAATGAGAACCCCGAAACAGATTGAATCACAAATCCGCGATGCAATAATAGCATTGGAACTAGCAAAAACAAATTGTTTTGATGAGCCAATGATTGACAAAAAATACAACATAGAAAAAGCGGAACAAGACATTATAAAACACACAATAGAATATTTTACACAACACATTAGAAATTAATATGGCACAAGAAACATTTGAAGAATACGACCTAAAAGAGTGGAAGGTGATTTATCTTACACTATACAACTCAATATTAAAGAATGACGATTTAATCGATTTGAAGTTCATGGATGATTTACAGAAATATCTCCAACAAAAAGCTGAAGGAATCGGACTCGATCCTCTTGATCATGACACTTGGATAAATTGGTTAAACAACGTAAAAAACACGCCGTCTCCGTCAGCATCAATACTGGATCGAGAAGTTTTACCAGAGAGTAACAGTAAAAAAAGAAGAACATTACAACATGTATAAATATAAACATTACAACATATAATGACCAATTGAATGAAAGGAATACAATGAGTCATCATGCAGAACTACTAGAAAAAATAACAGAATACACAGAAAATCACGACAAATTTGTAGAAAAAGGCAATAAAGCCGCTGGCACAAGAGCCCGAAAAGCTCTGTCAGAAATTACCAAATTAGCAAAACATCAGAGAAAAGCAATCCAAGAAACTAAGAATAATGCCTAATTACATTATGATAGGTTTACCTGTATTAGCTACTAGTGCATGGATTCTAAATTTAATCCTCATTATAATTCAATGATAAATGTTAATTATCAGTCCAACAAAGGGAAATTATCATATGAAACAGTGGATAGACCATCGCATAGAATTAATGAATGCTAATATGAGCAACGTTATTATATTTCCCTCAGAAAGAAGACAGAATCAAATAGAGGAATCAGAGAGACAGAAAGAAAAAATGCGTGGAGATGCTCCGCTCATCGCTCGAAGTTCTGATCATTTAAGTAAAAATAGTAAGTTTCCGCCTGATTATGACGGGAATCCTCCAAAAAGGGCCTGATTTAGTGCGGTTAATTTAACCGAAATAAAGCCGGTTTGCTCCTTTGGAGGACGATAGTTAAGTTCTCCTCCTTCGGATGCGCGGCGCAAAGCTGTGATCGATTGTCAATTAGCTTCTTCTTTTACGGTAATGTGCCGCCACCATGCAACAAGTGTGCCAAGGAACTAGAAAGGAACCAGGTGTTCAAATGTCCTTGGCATAGTATCTTCACAACCTCCCGTTTCCCATTCGCATTGCTTACGTTTTTCAATGGTGCAACCATCGTGACCATTTGAACCATGTTAGATACTTTCACTAAATGGAAGTAACGGACATTACCTAGGACCGTTAAGACCCTTGACATTTTCCATTGACTCTGCTATAATTGGTGTGTAGCCAATTGATAAAGATAAATTAAATTTAATTTGGAATATTCCCATTATTAACTTGACACTCCATCAAGTTTTCTGTATAATAGTAGATGAAGATGGAGGATAGATTGCGAACCCTGCCTCCCTCTCACGGCATGTCTCGGAGACAGAGGAAGTGAACGCATCACCCCCTCAAGTGTCGATAGAAAGATCGTAGTAGAGGAAGCAAGAATCTTGCTGGATCCTCTCAGATCATCGGTTGGGTGAGGTTCGATTCCTTTCCCGATTACCGAATTTTCGCATATTGCGCTAGTCGCAAATGACTCAGCTCCTACTCCCCCGCTCTTCAAGCTAACCGAGTGAACCTGTTGAGTCAACAACTTCAAAAGAGATATCCACATGGAACTAATGACTGCACACGTAATGACTCAGATACACGAAAACTATGGAGCCCATGACTGGGACGGAGTCGGTGAGTGCCCTCAGATGTGGAAAGCAAAAGGTGGAGAAGACTACATTATAGTAGGTGCCCCATCTATCGAAGATGCAGAATACTTTGTTAATTTCCATAAGTGTTCTAATGATGAGTACAGTACCGAGGAGGTCGTGTCCAGTACTGAGGTGGAAGAAGGATTCCGCACAGAGATGGAGATATTCAGTCATGGTGACTGTGAAGCAGTACGTATAGACTGGGCTACGGGGAGATGATGTAAAGTAGGAAGGCAGACCAACTGCGCTACAATATCCTGTCACAAAAACCCTATACTTTTTGTGACAACTAAACGTTAAAAATGCTTTCTGTCTATGCTACATGTAGAACTCAAAGTAGTCAGGCAGGAAGGATAATGCGAGGTCCACGGACAGCGAGTGGAATGTGAAGAGCGAGAGCCGTTTGTTCTGTGTATGAACTGCTCTCGTTTTTTTTAGTCACTACCCTTTAAGGGGGGCGGGGGCAACATGCGACAGCAGGGGGTGGCAAATGTGCTAGCCATCATGCAAAGCGCCATGTAAAAGCATAAAAAGATTTTTTCTACTATAAAATTTTTCTCAGTATTTTTTCTGTCTGTAGGATGGAGATTTAGCTTGACACTTTCCCCAAAATGCCCTACCATTATAGTAGTGTTTAAATAAATCGGGATAGTCCCTCTTTGTGTTAAATGCTTTCTTCCCCCCCGCCATGCGACTGAGAAATGATTATGAATGATTATGAAAAAGTGCAGATAGAGATAAACGAATCCATAACCTCTGATAATTTCAAAGAACATCTACGAAAAAATTATCATAATTCTTATGATGAATATGAATCTGATACTAGACATATTGATTTAGATGTTTACTATGAAAAGAACTCAATACCACTTAGTGAACTCATTCCTTTTGGGATGACCATAAAGAAGTATTTCTCAAAAGAAGAAAGACTTAATCGAGGGGAAAATATTAGTTACGTAAAGTTCGATTAAGTCAATCGACCGTAGATGACACCGTGTGACCATTAGCTACATATCACATGGGAACTATCATCATTAAGAAATGGACTGTAGCTACGGTTCAAGTAGTATATTACATTCCGGACTATCTGCATATAGTAAATGAATTCGTATGGCAGACTGATGATCAGTTACCAGAGTATCCTCGCATTACTAAATTCCTAGACTATTGGGATAAGAACATTGATGGTCCTATTAAAGAGGTATACATTTATGATCAAGGGGATTCCATTATACGTAGAGTTGATAGACATTTAAAATTAAATTAACGAAGTTATGAATTTTAAAGACGCAGGCATTTTATCAAAAGATTTTCCAGATTTTAATGTACAAGACTATATTCTTGATTCGCAAACATTTTTTGAAAAGCGCAGGGAAGCTAGTCTACATAATAAAGTTTATGTCTTTGATTTGCGTAGCTTTGAAGATTACGAAACTTCACATCTACCTGGAGCCCACCATATACTATACTCTGATTTTGAAGACTCTATCTACCAGATGCCATTTGCTGGTGAGATTATGCTATATGGATATGGGAAGAAAGAGTTATTCTCTGCGGCAGAAATACTTTTCGATAATGGATTTGAAAACTTCTATATCTGGAAGAATTCTTATGCTGATCTATTGAAAGGTGTTGACAATTCTTTCTTCAATATAAGTCTGGATGCAAGGGGATATCTTTTAAAAGAGAAAATAGAATTATTACATTTGATTATAGAAATTAAAACAGATAGCAAAGCAAACTATAGCATTGCACTCTCCAATCCGAAAGACTATCCTCTAGACACCATTTCTATAGATTTCAGTAAATGGGGAATCGTGGTTGCAAAGGAAGCCATACCTTATCTGGAGGGAACTGAAATACGAATGAATGAAGAAGGTGATGCGATTGAAGCATTCAATCCAAGCATGTCCCTTAAAGAACTCAGTGGTTCTGTTGAAGAGCGAATTCAGTTCGTGTTGGATGAGGAAGTTAATCCAATGGTTGCTGAACATGGTGGATCAGTCAGTCTACTTGAAATTAAAGACCAGAATCTTTATCTTGAGTTTGGCGGTAGTTGTGTAGGATGTGGAATGGTTGATGTTACTTTGAAGCAGGGCATTGAAGAAATGTTTAAAACACAAGTTCCTGAAATTGAAGCAATATATGATATTACTGATCATGCAGACGGAACAAATCCATACTACCAAGCATCAGAGAAATAGAGGACTATTCTATGGGGAAGTTACTAATTGTAATTTTAGCATGGATAGGAATGATTCTGTTTCTAATAACATTTCAAGCGTGTAGCTATGATACTAAAGTAAGATGCGATTACGAACATCATTATGCCATGGAAATGCTTAAACTAATAGAGAAATGCAATTACATTGAGTATGGTGACACATGGGTTAAAAAGGATATATGAAAAAACTTGAAAATAAAATTAACAGATGGTATGGTTCTAGTAAAGCTACTAGAAACTGGCTTGCAAAACATTGGTATCGTTATATCAGCTATGGCTGTCCTCAGCATTATATAGAATGTTATTGTACTTCTATTGATAGTCCAAAGGGGTTTGCAGAAATGGCAGAATATTGTTATAAAACTTATGATCATGGATATGTATGAAAAAAACAAAAAGACAAAGAGCAAATGAAAAAAAAGTATCTCGTCCACAAGTTATCTCCCACAGATCGTGGTCTAAGAAGACTGCTAGAATTTTTGATAAACAGTTTGATCAATTCTTACATGATGAACTCTATGTCCCTACTAAGAAGGCTTGGGGAGACTGGGAGAAATATTTGACAGTAACAGATAAGATTCAAGAACACAAAACTGAGTGAAATGACCAAAAGTTTTCTTTTATTAAAAGAAGCAGAACTAAATATACAATTTTATAGTGAAGAATGTTTGCAACAGGATCAACACTATCTACAACTTGTATTAGACAAGTGGATACTAAAAAAAGATCAGTTGATTCAATCTTTATCCGAAGATGAAGCATGGGAAGTTATGAGTTCCTTTAATGCTTTTTATAATGATTTAAAGAATAAAGATGAGAAACATCCAAAGTATTACTATAAGGTAGTTAGACAAACATCAGCTATTAAATGGGATGCTGAAGAATATAAACAATTTTGGAATCGTTTCGGAAAAGAATTTTTACCTAAATTGATTGACTATGAAATTTCTGATTCTTACATAGAATTGAAGATGGAATATATTGAAGGAGCTTCACCCCATGATACGGATAAGAAGATGCCTATAACATTTAATTATGGCTTACTACTTCAATATGTTTCAAATAAGATTATTCCTTGTTTATATGAATGGAGTGGGGAGAGAAAGGTACGGGGCAGTAGTAGTGACACAGGTGGAGATGAGCATGGCAAGAATCAACATGGAAAAATATATTACCATAATGATTTGACACCGAATAATTTTTTAATAACTAAAAAGGGCAAAATATATCTTATTGACATTGATTCTTTTTATTGGCGGACTTTTGAAGAGATTCAAGAGATTACTTATTCACAAGAAGTTTTTGTTCCTGAGCCACCTCCTACTAAGAGAGAAACTTTCATATAAAAAAATTATTTTGGTTGTATGATTGGTATATACTTAATCTGACCACTATATAGAAATGAGGCAAGAAATTGCTGGCGGCCATAGGGAGTGAGCCGGAATCACTCTCTCCTTTTCTATTCTGAAATGAATAGACGGGTTTTGGGTTCTTGTCGATAAGAAGAACATCCAGGACGAGTGTTTACATAAATTGACAAAAGTGAATGTGAAGTCCTTCTATATAATGTCATCACGTAGGAGTAGCTATCGATTAACTCTGGCTTTTTTCTGGCGGGTGGTTGATCCTCAACCTTAAGTGATTGGTACTACTCCTACTCTATGAAGAACAAACCTCTAAACTAGCGAGGTGTGTCGAACAGAGTCAGGGCGGTATTACCTCGCTACCCTTGTTTAAAAAAATAATTTTTATACCATTTTTAGCTTGACAGGATTCTTATATTATGATATCATAGAAGTAATAAAATGAAAATATGTAAAGAGAACAATTCTTTCTGGTTCATTCAAGAGATTATAGCCCGTGAAATGAAAGAATCATTTAGACTACGTATGACTCCATCCGAGATTGAATATAAAAATAAACAAAAAAAATAATATGAATTTGTATAAAGATACTATTGGTAGACCTTCATGTAGAATATGTGGTAAACCTGCTGATATGAATAATAAGTATTCTTCTGGTAAGATTAAGTGGCGTGATATGTGTTATGATTGTCATGATCATAGAACAGATAAAGGCTATCTTGCGGATGCTTATAAGGGCAATTCTTTAGATATATAAAAAAGCGCAGTAGCGTTAAAAAGAAAAATTATTAAACACTAAGTTCCGCGGCTTATGTATATTGACGAAAAGTTATATGACTTATTAGATCACCTTAATGTATTAAACGAACAATACAATAAGGGATATAGAACATTAGAAGCATGTAAAGACTGTGGTTCTACTACTGGTTCTCAACTTGCGATAATATCTATTATTAGAAGAATAGAAGACTTACTTGATATTAAGGATGATCCCGTAGAACGTAAAGAACTGGGACTTCCAGAAACAATTCCAGATACTATGAAATGGTATATTTAAAATGAAAAGAGGTAAAAGAATTGTACCTAACTTTCAACCTAATTATGTAAAAGTGAAACATAAATTCGAATGCCATTGGGAATGGAAAGATAATCCTGATAAAACATATGAACAAGATTCCTTAGAATATGTTATAGAACATTTTAAAGATAAGAAGAATCTTGTAATGCTTGATATAGGAGCCCATATTGGTTATTGGAGTATTCAAATGTCACCTTACTTTTCTACTATACATGCATTTGAATGTAATCATGATTTGTTTCCTGTATTAACATACAATATACTCAAGTATAAAAATATTAACTTATATCCTTATGGAATAGATACTTCTACAGAAATGGTAGAGTTTACTTATCTTACTCAAACCGCAGATGGATGTATTGGTTCATACAAAATCCCTAAGACTGAATTTTATAATTCAGAAGAAATGTATAAAGAGATAACAGTTACAGTATCTCCTCCTAAAGTAAAAGGTCCAGTTGATTTTATTAAGATAGATGTTGAGGGTGCAGAATATAATGTTCTTAAAGCGTGTGAGAAATATGCGAAACATGATCCTTTGATTCATATTGAAATACATAATGATATTACTAGAAAAAAATACGAAGAGCTTATTAAAATAATCCATAGTATTGATGAACATAATCATATTGCGAGATATATAAAATGACAATTAATGAATTTATAAAAAAATATAGAAAAATGAGTAAACTGCCAGGCTTCACTAGATCATTTATTCCTCATATAGTTTGTAAAGATGGATTTAAAATGTCTGTTCAAGCGGGACAAAGTTTGTACAGTACTCCAAGAGATGTAGCAGATGAATATGAAGATGCGGAAGTTGGCTTTCCTTCAGAAGAAGAAAAGTTGCTCACTACGTATGCAGAAGATCAAGATAATCTCTGTGGTACTGTCTATGGTTATGTGCCATGTTCTGTTATTGATCAAGTGATTACTAAGCATGGTGGAATAGACGAATCAAAATCGAAACTTTTTACTTCTTGAAAGGATATTTTATGAAATGGTGGGAGAGTAATCATTTAGAACATACTCAACTAAGTTATTTTAAACATTTAATTCTTGGTATACAATTAAGTTTTATGGCATTAGCCGTTTTTGTACTTGGAATAATTCATAGTTTCATTCCAAACTTTTTGCCATTTCTTCCAATAGAAATAATTTATAAAATAAAAGAAATATTTGAACATAACTATAGTACAAAACCTGATTGATAATGAGTGATAATATAAAACCAGAAGATTTTAAGTTTACATGGGTTTGGTATGAAAGAAACCATTTAGAAATAACAGGAGTGAGTTATCTTACTCATGCTAGACAGGGTATAACATTAAGTCTTTTATGTTTAGCAAATTTTTTCGTGGGAATTATTCATGCTTTGATTCCAAATTGTATACCGTTTATGCCTGTAAGCATATTCGAAGTAATGTTACATAATTATAAACGAACCGTAGCTAGAGAAGGATATGGACAACGAAGAAGAACATAAAGCACAGAAAGAACAAGGCGCAGGAGATCCAGAGTCGGAATTAGCTGTAAGAGGATTTAGAACATTCATGGGTGATGTGACACCAGAAACAATGAAACCCTTGATAGACTGGATTATTGCAGAGAACTTTAATAAACAAAAGAAACATAAAGAACTAACTCTTGCTATCTGTAGTCCTGGAGGCGATCTCAATGCTTGCTTTGCATTAGTAGATGTTATGAAAGGATCAAAGATTCCTATTCGTACAATAGGTATGGGGATGATTGCATCTTGTGGATTGTTGATGTTTATCTCTGGAGAAAAAGGAAAGAGAATACTTACTCCTAATACTTCTATTCTTTCTCATCAATATTCATGGGGAAATTATGGAAAAGAACATGAGTTATTTGCTGTGGTAAAAGAGTATGATTTGACTACAGAAAGAATGATTGCTCATTATAAAAAATGTACTGGACTATCAGAAGAAGAAATTAGAGAATATCTTTTGCCTCCACATGATGTTTGGCTTTCTTCTAAAGAAGCAAAGAAGCTAGGTTTGTGTGATGCAATTAAGGAAACATATTAATGCATCTTACTACTGATAAGCAGATATGGATTCCAGATGATGATAATTGGCCTATTTGGGGAGCAGATTTTGAGCAAGAAGAAATTGCTAATATATTAAATTATCATATAACTAAATGGGATGTCGCACTTGATGTTGGTGCCCATGTAGGTATTTGGTCTAGAAACTTAGCACACGCTTTTAAAAAAGTATATGCATTTGAACCTATTCCAAAACATATTGATTGTTGGAAACAAAATATGTTACCATGGAAAGATAATAGTATATTACATGAAGTAGCACTTGGTCATAAGAACGGGACTATTGAAATGCAAGTTCCTGATTTAGAAAATAGTGGAATGGCGGCTATTGTACAACCATGGCTTGAACACACAGATGCTTGGGAAAATGGAATTAATTCTTCGAAAATAGAAGTTCCCGTTAGAACATTAGATAGTTATGAATTTGATCAAGTAGATTTTATAAAAATAGATGTTGAATGGTTTGAAGTTCAATTTTTGAAAGGTGCTAAAAATACGATAAGAAAACATAAACCAGTTATATACCTTGAGATAAATGATACTGCAGTTTATGAAACTATGTCAAACATAGACTCTGATTACAAAGTTTTTTATACCAATAATCCAAATCTTGAAGGAAATAAATTATTTAAAATTGATTCTGATTTTGATACCTTAGATAAATATTGTCGTGATGTTTCACTAACAGAAAATGTTTTTTATCCTACACCTGCGATTAGACATGCTTTGATAAAATTAAAACTTAAAGAGCTTGAATTATGATAGCAGAAAAAGAAGTTCAGATATTTATTGATGGAAAAGAAATTCTATATTCGCATCAGAATATATTAGCCGCAATTGATTCTTTCTTACCTTATATAACAAATGATGACATAGATGATTTAGTTAAAACCCTTACTTCATTAAAAGATCATAGACGGCAGAAAGAATACCTATCAAAGCTAGAGACTTTAAAACACTCTTGGCCATATCCTGATACAAAATTACAACCTGAGCAATTAGAAAATGATTAATACTGAACACAAAGGACTTGCTGAAGCTGTTTACTATAGTAAAATAAAAAAAGAAGTAGAAGCCAAGTACCTAAATCGGATCGAATATTTGGTGAACGCAAATAATGAACTCATGAAAGAACTAGAACAATCTGAGAAGCAAAGGTATGAGCAATATACAGCCACAGCTAGGTAAAAACCACAACGGATTTAAAGACCTCACTCATACTAACATGTGTTACAGATGTGATTGGTGTGATCAAGGATACAATCAAATTTACTGGTTAAATCAAATAGCCATGGAGTATTACATTTGCGATAATTGCCAAAGGTACTACAGGTTGACTACTCAAGACTTAATTGAACTACAGTATGTAGAGACTAGAGAACAATGGCGAGATGCGGATTGCTGGCCCAATCGGGGATTCTTTCCTTATCCAATAGGATTTGATACATGACTAAGTGGATACTCATTATTATAATAGCGGGAGCATTGGCTTTAGTCAGTGGATGTGCAGATACAGCAGATGCCGAAACCTCATCTATGGCTACGACATCCTCTGAATCAAACAACGATTCAACAACAACAAGTAAGAGTGATAAAGAATGGATCGCAATAGTCATGACATGGAACCCTGTCGTTTATACAATAGACAAAGAATTTTCATCTGAAGTCGAATGCTGGAACTACTACGATAATGGTGCAGGAGAAACTAAAATGCTTAATAGCTACGGCACACAAATTCTAGACCATCAAGGCAATAAGCCTGACAAAGACTACATGAAAAAACATCGCCCTTCACATCGAGTATACCCGACTAGAATGTACAAGAATTTCGGGGGGTGGATGATGTGGCTAACGTGTGACCTGAGAAGTAGACATAAAGATTTATGAACTTTGATACTCAAAATTGGAAGCCTTTTAGAAAAGATTTTGAGACCGAAAGTCGCTTAACTATTGATAGTCATCCATGGAGAGAAGTTTATACTGGTATTATTACTAGATATTGTCAAGAAGGTCAAGATGAAACAAAATATCTTTCGTATTCTGATGTTAATTGGGATGATATTACATTCTTAGATATTAAATCAACAACCTTTGATTTATCAGGTGTGTATCAATATGATCCTACAAACAAAATTACATTCGAAAAATCAACTTTTGGCGAACATGTTTTAAATAAAATACTTTCAAATTCTCAGAAATATTATATAATTCATTATGTCGATACTGATGATGGCCATGGGAAAGTAAAAAATAAATTTTACGATTATTTTAATAAAATGGATGATCCACCCTTGTTATTTTTAGAATATCATTTTTATTGTGAAGAGGATGTAATTGATTTTAAGAAGAATATGAACATGGACTGTTTTGTAAATATATATTTTCATAAGATCGCTCCGAGATGATATGATAGTAGAACAAGTTAAAGTAGTAGAATTAACATTTGAAGATGGAACGAAAAAGATATGTCGTGGTGGAGAAGAATCAGTAGCAAGGGCCTGGGAAACTTATCCAATTGTTTCTGCTAGATGGACTGGCGAGGAACAAACAATGCAATGGGTTCCTGCTGAAGATGAAATTTATTAGGTAGAAGAGTTGACAGATCAGAAGAAACCAGTTATAATAGAATAGAGAAATAAAATGGACAGTAATGTAGAAAAAGTTTGTAAGGCATTAAAAAAGAGAGAAGAAAAAGGTATGAACACCTATGGTGTAAGCACCGATAGAACAGACCTTACGACACGGGAATGGTTGCAACATCTTCAAGAAGAATTGATGGATGCTTCTGTATACATAGAAAAATTAAAAGATTCACACGAACCCCTAAAAGGAACCTATGGTCGTACATGGCCCCTACCTAAACATCTACTAGAACCAAAACAAAGGAAAAATAAACAATGACAGGAGTAACATCAGCAGAATTTCTCGCAATACTTCCAAAAAAAAATAAAGAAGATCATGAAAAGGATATTAAAGTAATGAAACAAATGTGGGAAAAAAGTAAAAAAACAAATCTTAATCCTAAAGTAGATTTAGAAGAAGCCTCAAAAGCAGTTAAAGTTATAGAAGACAATTTAAAAAAGAAACGACTAATGTTGTTAGAGGATGAATGATTTCTTTCGGAAAATATTTTGATGATCAACATGATGCGATAGTCAAGGCCATGCAGAACAAGAATAAGCAGTTGAATGTTGAATGGATGGAAGCTCATGAAAAAAGAGAACAACTAAAGGACTATAACCATAGAATGTCAATCAGGAACCCAGTTGATACTCATAAAATATGACACACAAATATAATTTTGAGAATGCTACAGAGAAGGAACAGGCAGACAAAGAATTTGGTTACATTACTATACCAGTATGTGATGGTCAAGTCAAACACCCCGAACATCTAGAGCAACACGAAATGCTACAGATTCTACAGAGACATGCATTAAATGAAGAGTGGGGAACAGTTAAACGTATGATTGCCGAACTGCCAGAACATCAAAAAAAGGATACAATCAATATGTTAAAAAAGACTAATAACGATCCTTTGATAGGAAAGAACTTTCCTAATGAAGCATGGTTTTTTCAAAACAATAAAAGTAATGGAATAACTTGAAAAAGAAACGAGTTGGTAAACGAGGTAGAGCAGGATGGAGAAAACGTAGTCCTCGATGTACTTTATGTACTGGGATTCGATGGATGGGAAATATAAAAGGTAGACATCCAATGAGAGAATTAAAACAATTAGATAAAGAAAAATATGATAGAGAAAGTAAAACCTGTCACCAAGATTTATAAAAAGACAGACCTAAATAAAGAAGATAGGCGTAAGTTTATACAAAGAGTTTTTGTTGATTGGAAAGCAAAGAAGACAGAAGCAATGTTGAAGGATCAAGTGGTTATTCAGAAAGTTGAATATGATCCAGAACGACAATCACCTTCCGTGTGGACTAAGAGTAGTGAAACAAAGACTGGACCCCCATACATGAAAAATAAAAATGGCTGATTTTACTTTTGCTCATAGAGAAGAAGGATTTGATGAACACATTAATAGATCCGTCAGAGGATATTCGGATCTATTACAAGATGTTATTTCTCTTTCTAGATATTTCATTGAAGATGATACACGGGTATTAGACATTGGATGTTCTACGGGAAAAGTAACAGAAGCAATGTTGAATTATAATTCAGATCATTGTAAACACGCAAAATGGGTTGGCGTAGAAATTGCAGATGGATTTAAAAAAGATTTAGATAAGAGAGAAGCCAAATTAAAAAAAGAAGGACATGATGTAGAATTTAAACATCCAATAGATATTACAAAGTATAGAGACTGGGCGGGAACAAGCCTTGTTACATCAATATTTACCTTACAGTTTATGTCGAAAAGAGTTAGAATGGAAGTATTGAGAAATATATATTCTGGATTAAACGAGGGCGGTGCTTTTATATTTGCAGAGAAAACAATATGTAAAAGTGCATTGGTTCAGGACATGCTTACATTTAATTATTATGATTATAAAAGATCAGTAGGCAAATTTACTTCAGAAGATATTATGGACAAAGAACGCACCTTGAGACATATGATGAAACCGAATACATGGGAACACGTTGAACATATGGTATCAAATGCAGGATTTTCTACAGTACAACCGTTTTGGAGAAATCATGCATTCGTGGGAGCGATTGCTCTTAAATAAAAATTAAGTAAAAGATTAAAATGAAATTTAAAATTGTAGAAGAAGATTATCAAAAAAAAATTACACAAGACATACAAGAAAATAGTATATTATTGTATATGAAAGGAACACCATATGCTCCACAATGTGGGTTTAGTGCAAAATGCGTAAACATATTAGAGCAATTAGGTGCTGATTATGAAACAAGAGATGTATTATCAGATCCAGAATTAAGACAAGGCATTAAAGATTTTTCTAATTGGCAAACTATTCCGCAATTATATGTTAAGGGAGAATTTATTGGTGGTTGTGATATTGTAATTGAGTCTTTTGAATCTGGTGAGTTGAATGATATCATACACGATAAACAGTTAATAAAGAATTAGAGTTGGGCAAACGACACTAAAGCCAGGGAGGAGGGACGGACTCCATACCTGAGTGCGAGTAAGTGACTCTACCTAGATGAAGTTAAGAGGTCTATCCAAAAAGGCCCACCGTACGTGCAACGGGATGAGGATAGAATAGTCTAGGCCCTACCCAACTCTTCTCAAATAAACTTATGAAAATTACTATTTTAGGTAGAGGAAATGCTGGATGTTTAACTGCTCTTTATTACGGTTATTATACTCGTAATCAGTCAGATGTTTATATTGAATTGATTCATGATCCAGATATTCCTCCCGAACAAGTAGGACAAGCTACTGTACTAGAACCTCCAGGTCTTTTGTGGAAAGCTCTTGGTATAAATTGGTATGATAATCCAATAGATGCAACTCCTAAATTAGGTATTTTATATGAAAATTGGGGAAAGAAAAATCATAAATTTTTTCATCCTTTTCCTTTGAATGATATTAGTATTCATTATACTCCTTCCAGATTACAAGATGTTATTTTAGATTCTGGATATTTTGATGTAAAAGAAAAACATATCAAAAATTATAATCAGATTGATTCTGATTTTATTTTTGATTGTAGGGGAAGACATACAATTAATCAAGATGATTATAATACTTTAACTAGTCCCGTAAATTCTGTTCTTCTGGCAGAAAGTGATACTAAAGAACGTGATGTCAATTGGACAAGAGCCGTAGCAACACCTGATGGATGGACTTTTGTTATTCCCAAATCAACTCAGAACACTTCTTATGGTTATTTGTATAATGATGAAATAACATCTATTGAGAAAGCATCTTCTAACTTTGAAAAACTATTTGAATTATCAAAGCAAAACATTGAAAAGAAGAATCATTTAAAATTTGAAAATTATATAGCAAAAAAACCTATAATAGATAATAGAATTATTCTAGGAGGCAATCGTTTATTTTTTCTAGAACCTCTAGAAGCTACTGCTATTCAGGCTTATTTGTTTTGGGCACAAAGAACATTTTGGTGGATTATCGATAAAAGAAGTAATCCAAATTTTGCTACTCAGGAATTTTATAAGTATACAACCCAATTGCAAAATTTTATTTTGTGGCATTATATGTTCGGATCTAAGTATAATACTCCTTTCTGGAAGTTTACAGAAGAGATTACAATCATTGATGATGAATTTAATAATATAGTAGATGCTATCAAAAAGTTTTCTTTGATTGATATAATCGATGATCAAATTGATATTGGAGTAAGTCTTCATGGTTATGGTCAATGGATGCCATGGAGTTTTAAGAACTGGTACGAAGGAATGACTGATTTTCATACAACCTGGGATGAAAGAATGACTAATGACAAATATTAAAAAAGGTGGACACACTAGTTCTCAAATTGGTCCTACTGAGGGTAAAAATTTTGAAGACTTTTGTGAACTTTTTAATCAATCAATTACTGAAAAAGATTTAGATAAATGGGGAGAAGTCGTTTTTAAAGTGAGAAGAGCAAAGGAAATGGATATTGCTCCTTTACCTGGAGTTGTGGAAGTTGAAATGATATATGGAAATAATATTATGAGAACTAGAATACGAAGATGATTTATATATTTGGAGATAGTTTTTCCGCAGAATATGCTGATGTTTCTTTTAATGGTGAAACGGGACCCTGTTGGTATGAAATAGTCAGGAGAAAAGGAACCAGTCATAATCCAATGGATGGAGAACAAATAATCAATTATTCTAGTAAAGGGGAAGGATCTTATTCTTCAATGGAAAAACTTTATCATCTTGTAGAAAATAATGAAATAAAATTAGATGATAAAATAATTATTATGCTTTCTTCCCAATATAGAATACCATTTGAATTTTTAAATGATAGTATATTTAAAGACGATAGTTCATTTAAAGGAGAACAAAATTTTGATTATCTTATAGATTATTGGTTTAATGTCAAGGGGCTTGTTGGAGAAATGGAGAATATGGAGAATTCAGAATGGACAGAACAAGTATTTTCTTCAGAACAAATAAAATATTTAAATGATCATTCAGAAGTTATTTTATCAACGTATATAGCTTTAAAAGCAGAAATTGATAGGGCGAATGTAAAAAATATATATTTTTTAAAAACACTTTCTCAACTTAAAAAGATAAAAATTATTTGTTTTCTTTGTTTTGAATATACAAATAACCGAAAAATTGATTATGAGTTTAATAAATTAAATGATGATTATTTTAAATTACATAATGAAGTTTTATGGAATGTGTGTTTACAAGAAAATATTAATAATATATTTGCTGATACCTTTACTAATTACAGAGCCAATCATTTATCATATTGCAATCATAGAATACTAGCAAATATAATTTTAAATTTTTTTTCAGACTATCCATTTAATCTTGATGAAAAATTTCATAAAGATATAATTGAAGATTCACAACCTAAACCATTTATGTATAATTGAAGCGATGGATATAGAAACAATAAAAGATAATATTGATACTGAAAGAATATATACTGAACTTCAAACATTTGTTGTTAATGAAGATCAATTTCAAGATCAAATGGACGATCCTCATCTTTCAGTTCAAATTTGTTTGCAAGGAATAAATGAAGAAATGGATCCTTATTTTGGAAGCCGAACTCTAAAACATATAACAGATGAAGGATTTGAAGAAGAAGATTTTAATGTATTTCTTTTTTCTGAACTTGATTATACAAATTCTATAATAGAAGATTTGCTTATGTTCAGAACCCGTGTGATGATTTTAAAACCCAAAACGTGTTTATCATATCATGCAGATCCAAGAAAACGTATTCACATACCAATAGATACAAATGAAAATTGTTTTCTTATGATAGATCAATATGCACATCATTTGTTTGCTGACGGTTCTGCGTATATTTGCGATACTACTAAACCACACACTTCAATTAATGCAAGCCTTGGAACTAATCGTACACATATAGTTGGTGTAATACCAGAAATGTCTTGACACTCCACCTCAGAATTGATACCATATAAGTGAAGGTTGGAAATTCTTCTTGCCTCATTAATTTGTTAAGGAGAATATTATGATTTGCAGTAATTGTGGAAAGAGAATATTAAAAGGATCAATAGACATAGGTCATCGTTGGAATCTTAGTGAGGATCTTGCGTTTGCTTGTTCTGAAAAATGTGCGAAAGAAGCACCTAAGAATTGGTTGTCAGATTCACCTGCTTCAATTCTTAGCAAAAATAAATTTAAGAAGGAATAATAAAATGGGATCAGAAAAAAAGAAGTTTAATGATCATATGATTAAAGAAACTGAGAAAGTTCCTCAACATGTATTAGATGATATTCGTGGAGATGAGATTAGAATGTTGAGAAAAGAACAAGCTCAAAGGGAAATGTATGATGATCCTTATATGAATTGGAGCGGCTTGAGATAAAATGAAAGTGAAAGATGACAAATACATGGGTCCCATTAAGTATCGTGGGAGATTTTTTCTCAAACTTGAGAAACGATTAAACTTTAACGCTTTTACAATCCATATATTAAGTAATAGAAATGGAAAGCAAGCAACTTTTTATAATATAAAGAATGAAAATGATGTTCCTATTGATGAGGGTGATTGTATTGCAGTAACAGCAACAATTGCTAAGTACAAATTATACAAAGGAACATCACAAACCTACCTCAATAGAGTCATTTTAATTGAAAATAAAGGTAAGGCGAGTGTCGTATAATGGTAATACCTGAGATTTCCAATCTTATAATGCGGGTTCGATTCCTGTCACTCGCTCCAATTCCCTCCAAAATAATTCCAAAATAACCAATTATTAACTTGACACTCCACCCCCCATTTGATATAATATAAGTGAAGGTTGGAAATTCTTCTTGCCTCATTAACCTCTCATTAGAGATTAAATATGCTTAGTGTACTCGTAACATTTGAAAATGTCGAAACAGTAGAAGAGTTTCTCGCAAGAGGAAATAAGATCGAGAAATCAGAAAAAGTTCTTGGATCTAAATCCCTCAATTTGTTTTCAAGATACTCTGCGAATTATCGTGCTGGATCTGGGAAAACTCGTATGGGGAAAAATGGATCGGGAAAATTTCGAATGTCAGAATCATATACTTCAATCAAACACCTTTCAGCATAGATATAAATTATGACAGATATAATAAAAGAAGCAATGACCGATAAGGTTGAGGAATTACTTGATGCTATGAAGGAAGACTATAGCCGTTGGCAGAATCAATCTGGTATAGATGATGCACGGGTAGCAATCCGTCAACAAATGGAAGTAGAATATAATGATGGTCTTCATACTGTAAACGGTTCTAAGTACATAAAAGTAATAAGCAGTACAAGAGGAAGTTCTTCTGTTTGTGCTTTTGTTGTTAATACTGAAAATGATAAGAAATTTAAGTTTGGTGATATTTTGAAGCCCGCTGGTTGGGCCGCTCCTGCAAGGAACTTTGCAAGGGGAAATGTTTTTGAAGAAGATGGTTTTAGTTGTGTAAGATGGACAGGAGCTGGTTAAAATGAAAGTTAATCTTCATTGCAGAAATTTTGATCAAAATGTTAAGGATGCAATTGTTGGTATGACCGCTTATGGTCTAACTAAATTGCTTCCTGGGCGGGAAAGACTTCTAAATAATGTAGAAGTAGATATTAACATGAGGCGCCATCATACTGGTGGTGAAGCAAAAATTAAAGATGGAACTAATATCTACAGACCAAGAAAGTTTCAAATTATTCTAGACCATCGCCAAATGAATGAAGATGAATATGGTCGTAGACGGGAAGGTGATGAATGGGTTCATCAGATTCTTGAAACTATAGCTCATGAATTAATTCACATTAAACAATATCTTCTTGGTGAATTGACCTGGAGATCAGGCAAATTATATTGGAAAAATAAAGATTTTTCTCCCGAAGATTTAATTGACTATTATGAATTACCATATGAAGTAGAAGCGCATGGAAGACAACGTGGTTTGTTTTTAGCATTTATTTCAGTTTGGGATGATTTTGTAAAACAAGAAATTGAAGGAAAGAATTAATATGAATGATACTGATGATTTTTTTATTGGTTTTTCAGCCTCCAGAGAAGGAGAAAAAATAAATTTCCAAATGAGGAGAGGATCTACTTTATCAGAACTTTTGAAAAACTTTAAACATTTTTTAAATGCTTCGGGATTTGAATATGTAAAAGTAATAGAAGCAAAAACCGAACATGAGATATATTCATCAGATGAAGAAGGAATGTATGAAGGTACATTAGGAGATTGTGTACAAGCAATAGCCGAAGTTGATTCTGATGAATCAGATGATCTTCCATTTTAACAACGGGGAGGCTGAGCAAGTGGCGAGCCCAACTGACTGTAAATCAGCCGTCTGAGACTGTGGTGGTTCGACTCCACCCCTCCCCACCAGATGTTGACGGTAGCTCAATTGGTAGAGCATTAGATTGTGATTCTGATGGTTGTGAGTTCGATTCTCATCCGTCAACCCAAAAAGAAAAAAAACTTAAAATGATTACAGTTTGGATATGGAAAAATTTAATTTGGATCTCTTTAGCACATGCGATTGTTACGCATTGGGGGCAACCCCACGGATTTTAACGATTAGCTAACCACTTGTACGAGTGAGTTGACCAGCTACTGCCGCCCTAGGGTGGTGAACATGCCAGACGGAACTCGAGGATACAGGTGCTATGAGGGGTATGGGGAGCGTGGAATAAGCTCAGAGCTACGCATAAGCCTGCCCCTTGCTATTTTTACGGTCCCATCGTCTAGGCGGCCTAGGACACAGGATTGTCAATCCTGCAACATGGGTTCGAATCCCATTGGGACCGCCACTCCACACAAACAAACCTCAACTTTATTATGAAAACTATATTCTATTTTATTACATCATTAATATTAATCGGAGGATGTGCAGATATCAAAGAAGAACATGGTGAATATTCTGCTAATACTAATGATACTAAAGGCAAAATTATTGTCTATGCTGTTAACTATTCGTTATAGAGGAAACATGAAAAAAATTAGCGTAATTATTTTTATATACTTTCTTTTTATTAATAGTGTTATTGCATGGACACATTCAACGACAAATAATTATGGTTGGGTCTCAGAGGCTTTTAGATATTCATATCAACTTAAAGACTCAGAAGGTAATTGGACTACAGTCGTTGATGATCAAACGTATTATATTATAAAAGAAGGAAGACAGTTAGGCGATTCAGAACAAACCTTTTCTGGTTCACTTCCTGAAAGTGGAACGTATGTAAGTGGAAGAATGATAGCAAAAGCGTGGATCGTTAAAGCATGGGTTGTAGACAATGGAACAATTTGGTATACAAATAACACTACTGATAACAGTTTTGAATATCAGAATTTTGCTACAGATGATGAATCCAAATATGGTGAATGGACTTTAGATTTTGAATCTTCAGAAGAATTTAAATCTACAGGAGGAATGGTTTTTGAACAAAATTTTTATACGCCATTAGTAATTGGAGATGAAGATGTTATTTTTACTGGTCTTAATATTAGTGATTATGATGATGGTATTTCATTAACAACGGGTGCAGATAAATGGGCACATGGAATTTATTTTGAAAAAGAAAGATTATTTAAAGGATTAGTTCGTGGTATACCTAAGAAAATAATAAGAATAAATTATTATGCTACAAAGACAAATGAAGAAAATACGACTGGAGATGTTGTAATGGTTCTTGATGAAAATGGGAAATATTTAGATGGTAGTTTTTATAGAGGTCATCAAGGAGATATTCCAAGAACATTGATATGGGCTCTTGGAGCCACTGGTGTTGAATTTAATAATTTGGCTTCAGATGGACTTAGCGGTGATTTTAAGATGACATTTAATGCAAGCGATGGAACAGCTTATAAATTTATTGAAGGTTCTTTTGATTGTAGTACTGGTTATGCAGATATTATTAAAATTCAAAGTTTAGATGAAGATTTAAATGTAGAATCAACCATAGAAGCTGGAGAAACATCTTCTGATGAAATAATCTTACAGGGATCTGGTTGGACCTTAAATGAAACAGGAACAACAACTTGTCAAGATTTGACTACTAATTAATCATGTATAATTCAATTAAATTTTATAATGAAGACATTCCTCCTATTTCTTGGGATATGGAAGAAATAAGAGGATTAGATTTTCAATTTAGAGAAACTTATAAAATAAATAGTGCATTTGATGATTATCATCATGATCGATATAAAGACATTATATGTAATGAAACATATATGATGCCAAAACGAATGCCAAAGTTTGTTAATGAAATTTTAAAATTATCTATTTTTGAGAAGTATAAAATAGCAATGGCTGGATTTCATAAAATGAAACCCGGAATGATATTACCAGAACATTCAGATCCTTATATTGCTTTTGCTCAAAGAAACGAAATAGAAAATATAGAAAAAATTACAAGATATGTTATTTTTTTAGAAGATTATAAAACGGGGCATTTTATACAGATAAGTGATAATGTTTATACTCGTTATAGAGCCGGAGATTTTGTAAAATGGAGTGGATATACTTCTCATGCCGCATATAATTTAGGAACAGAAGATAGATATACCTTACAAATAACATGTTCGTAACATTTGACATTTTAGCAGAAAAGCTATCTCAATATACTGGGTACAAATATGTTGTTCCAACTGATTGTTGTACTCATGCTATTGAACTATGTTTAAGATATCAGAAGCCAGCTTTTATCGGTATTAACAGTAAAACATATTTAAGTATACCCAATCTTGCACATAAGTTGGATATAGGGCTTTATTTTTATGATGAAGAATGGGAAGGCGAATATCAAATAAAAGAAACTATCATATATGATTCTGCTAGATTATTATCAAAAAATATGCATGAAACAAATACAGTCAAATGTATTAGTTTCGGTCATGATAAACCAATTGATATAGGAAGAGGTGGAGCAATATTATTAGATGATTATACAATGTTCAAGTGGCTTGACAGAGCAAAGTATGATGGAAGAGATTTAAAATTCAAAGGACATTGGAGTAAAGATAAAAACTTAATTCCTGGTTATCATTATAATATGTCCGTGGAACAAGCCGAACAAGTTATTAAGAAGTTAGACACATATAAAGAGCCTCGAATCTTTAAAGGTCATGAATGTTATGAGATTTTTTCTAAAAAGCTAAAATAACCAATTATTGTCTTGACACTCCACCCCCCATTTGATATAATATAAGTGAAGGTTGGAAATTCCTTCCGCCTCATT
>Ga0209089_10001097_pt1 | contig 24651 bp, 18 predicted proteins | sample ArcticOcean_MG_C_FD_187431 | JGI IMG/M metagenome (GOLD analysis project Ga0209089, IMG submission 187431) | Marine microbial communities from western Arctic Ocean - ArcticOcean_MG_CB2_150 (SPAdes) (version 2) | ecosystem: Environmental > Aquatic > Marine > Oceanic | place: Arctic Ocean: Canada... | reverse complement strand
TAGGTTTCCGACTGAAACCATCAAGGTTACAGATGTTCTACCGGATCTGGACAAGTACAAGGGTCCCCCGCTCGAATTTGGTCGGATGGAAGCAACGGCCTCTAAACCTGATGTGCATCAACAGTTTGGGATGATCGCCGGTATTCCCAAGGCCGGGCAGGTCAATGCGCTTTCCACACTTAATATTCGTGGAGAGCGTTCTGTTACATGTTGGGGCGAATACGATAAACACCCTTCAGAGGGACCGTTGCCGGCGGGCGCGCCGCCGGTCTGTGAAATATTCCGGCAGTTTCCCGATGCGCTGGAGCATGCAGCAGAGCTCGATACCGAATATGGCTCCGACCCAGACCTGGATGCGATGCCCATGTATGGTGTAACCTTTTCGTTTAAGGACCCGTTCGACACCATGGATATGCGTTCGACTGGTGGCGCGGATGCTGCTTATGACAATGACTTCCCGGCCAGAGATCATCTTTTGGTGGAACAACTCCGCAACAAAGGTGCAATCATTTTCGCTAAAGCGGTAAATACCGAATATAACGGACGCGCCGGCGACCCGGGGGGGGAAAACCATCCTGATCAAGTGTTACCCTCAACCTTGGGTTACCAGCGGGCCACCTGGGGTGGTAATCCGTCCAATCCTTACGACACCACTCGCGCAGCCTCGCTCGGATCAAGTTCTGGCTCGGCGCTGTCTGTCAGCACCAACTTGGTTATGGCGAGCCTCGGCGAGGAAACCCGCGCCTCGTGTCGTGGTCCGTCGAACCACAATGCCGTCGCGCTGATCCTGCCCCATAAGTCGATGATTGGCTTTGATGGCGGCGCGATAGGGGCAGATATTTACTGCGACCGGTCGGGTGTCCATGGTAAATCGCTCTCCGATTGCGCGAAGATCCTCGATGCCCTGAAGGATTCCAGAGAAGGCTATTACGATCCGCGCGACCCCTACACGACGGTGCCGCGCTCGTCGGTTCTCGCTACGGCCTATGCGAGCCATCTTACCCACGAGACTCCTGCAAAAGCTCTCAAGGATGTGCGGCTTGGGGTGGTACGTGAATCCATGGTGTACCCCAAAGATTCCGTGACCGAGCAGCCGATCGTGGATGCAGCAACCGCTGAGATCAAAGATGTGCTCGCGATTAAGCTCGGAGCGACGCTTGTCGAATCCGGCGATCCTCTCTGGATGGCGGATCCAGACTTGGAACAGATGAAAACTGATTTTAGGAAGGCGCTAACCAAGCTTATTCCAATCTTCATGCCCGATATTCTGTTTCGGCTGGGGCCGGACGGTACTCCACAGTTCAAGGAATTTGAGGCTGCAATCAAGCCAACCGAATTTCTACCGGGAAAGACCTTCGGAAACGGCTCGATGGATTCCATTGACTATTGCGTGGCACTGGCTGAGGGCACAATCAAAGCACCCTCTAATCTAGATATTGCGGCGATCCAACCGCAGCAGCTCGCCAACAGTTTCCGTTTCCACATCAGCCAGTATTTGATGCGACGCGCCGGGGACTGGAAAGTGGCCGGGTTCCACGAAGCGCTCGACAATTGGGCCACACTCAACGCACACTCCAAATTCTGGGGTGATGACCAGCGCTCAGCCTTTAAAAACTGGGAGGAAACCTCAGATCCTCGCAATCCACTCGGAGGTCGCCAGGGTGTCAACGAGCGGATTATGCTCCGCGAGTTACTGCGACGGGTCGACATGATGGTGTTAATCGAGAACAATCTCGATGCCTTCGTGCGCCTGCACACTCCCTGGCCACCAGGAATAATAGGCCAACCACACCAGTATGATATCTTGCACAATCTGCGGCCCGAAAGCCTGTATGGCCCTAATGCCGGGTTGACTGAAATACTGGTCCCTGCGGGTTATGTCACCAGAGCCTATGACCCGGTGTTCAAGTTGCATGAAGATCGCACAAAATACGTATCATCGCCCTCTCGCACGTCGACGGAGATCGATTGGCCGGGCCTGCCGTTCTCGCTAGTGTTTCGCTCAGAGCCGGGGACGGAGGATAAGTTGCTGCGAATTGCCTCAGCCTATGAGATAGCTTCGCATCGGCGAGTATCCCCGCCGGATTTTGGGCCACTTAGTTGACGGTTTTCGAGAAACAAGAGAAGCCTTTTAACGGAATGCTGTAGTTGATGTTTGGATTTTCTCCCAGAATAGCTAAAGATGGATAAATCAAGATAAATGGGTCTGATTAGTCCGAGGGGATGGGGGGTTAATTCTTTGGGAAGGGGATAAATTACAAATATTCTAAAGGATAAACTACCTTTTCGATGGCCTCTTTTCGTTTTTGCATGCTCGAACTAACATGCGTGACGTTTTTGTTTCTGTGCCCGACTATATCTGAAATTACGCCTGCCCTAACATCAGCCTTCTCCATAATAGTAGTGACTGTCTTCTTTATGGAGTGGAAAACATACCGTGGGCCGAACCCTAAACGTGACTTTAGTCTCCCAAACCGCTTGCCGATAGGATCAGAGCGAATACCGTATTTGTTATTCGAGACTAATCCGGAAATAATATAGCCGTCTGTGCTTTCTTTAATCATTAACAGCAATGGCTCCGCTAGCATAGAATGAATAGGAATTTTCCTCATTTCAGGCGTCGTTTTGCTTTTTGGTACATAGATATAATCAGGATCAATATGTTCGACAGACAACAAACACGCTTCCTCAATTCTCATTCCTGTATACATATCTAGAATTATCAAGTTGACTAATTGCTGATCCTCTCTCGTACTAGCACCTTTTAATAAACGCACAATATCTACGCCCAGGTTTGGAAAAGGTAACCAGCCGTTAAGCTGTTTTTCTGTATTATAATTTTCTTTAATATGAATACCTTTGAAGGGTTCCGCATCTTCATTGACAAGCATGTGGTCCATTCCCTCTTTAAGGAAGGTCCAATAAGATTGCAAATGCTGCTTAAATTTTTTAAGTCGATCAGGAGAGTAGACACTAACTTGGTTGTCGAACCATTCTCTGACATGCCTCCGCTTGACCGTTTCCAACGTGGGAAAGTATTCTTTAAACTTGGCAACGGATAAACGTCCATCCTCAAGTGTTTTAGGCGTAACTTGATCTCTTCTGATAACTAGCCATTCTTGAAGATGTATATCAAATGGGGTGGTGTTTCCGTAAACAAGTGCGTTCTTCGTCAATACTTCTAGTTGTTTTAAAGCATTTAGGTGTCTGACCTTTTCTTCCGGTTTAAATTGATCTCCTGCTTTTTTAAATATGTCAGCCCAACCTTCGTTGATTAATCGCTGGAAATCTTTAAAATTATCTAATTGTATATCATCAAAATATTCCTGATTTTTATCTGGGGTAATTAAGATATCATCTTTGGAAAAAAGATCTTGAGAACGAAGCCTCTCTCTTAACTTTTCAAATTCTGGTCTGTCACCCGCTCTTATGGTTCTGACCAGCTTCTTGCAAAAGGCGAGAAGGACGTCCCTCTTATTCATGGCCTCGTGAAGGTGGATAGTCTTTAAGGATTTGTGAAGTTCATGTTGTTTCTCTACATCGTTCCGGACATCTTCGGGCCAACGAAACCGAAAGGTCCAAGTTCGATGATTTTGATAAAGGTGATGAGTGAGGGATTTGTCGATCATTTGTACATGTCCCCTATAAATAAAACATCATGAATATATAATATGTAGGTGCCGGTTTTAATAGTAATTCAGGTAAAATCCTTTATTATCAAGAAAAAAATAACGTAGTGGAGCCTATTTTCGGCTACACTGTAAAAAACATGTCACATAGTTATAATTTTGGATTTCTCGGCCAGAAACCTATTATAGTTATATTATTAACTGTCTAATTGGGGCGGTTGGTTAATCTTCGATAGCAGTCCAGGCTTGCGGTTTTTCCTGATCCTTGGAACGGGAAATTATGCGTGTTTTTTCTGTAATATTGTGCCCGTCTATGGTGCGTTCGATGGCCAGCAAGGTTCCTGGTGGGTGATTGCATAGTGTGGCCATATCATCAATTTCTTGCCTGGCAGCATCAGTAGCAACCTCCAAATTAGGCGCCATATACTGGTCCGTGAGATGCGCCGTAAGTGTCAGTAGCAATTGTTCATATTCAGAAGATGATATTGCCGTCGCCTGGACGAAAGTAGAATATCCGAAGCTACCAATTCCAAGCCATGCCGATTGGAATGTAAGTTTTTGTTTTTTAGACCAGGCCGTAGGGTCACCATCAACGAAGGAAAATGTACCGGCAATCGCCCACTCACCAATCTCGGCGGGTTTCTCGAATATATGAAGATCAGAGGGGTCTAGTTGAACGGTTTTTGCAAGATTCATAGGGTTCCATAATGCTACTAGCACGGCTAGGGGAAAACCACTTAGAGTTTATCAGCGTTTAGCCAACCATGAAAATAAATTCGACTAAAAAGTATTCTGATACCATCCATTAAACCCTGGAACAGAAAATGTTGACATTTAAATCCATAGTGGTTCCGAATAGAATTGTTGTATGCAATTAGTGTTGCCATACAGGAAAAAATTTCCTGGTGCAAAAATCTTTGCCGCAAAATGTGGTTTAGGTGTTTTTATTAGAAGAAGGCAAAAGGAGTTTGAAGGTGGATTTTAATATTACCGAAGATCAGCAGCATTGGCGTGATGTAGCGAAAGCTTTTGTTGAAAAACATATTAAACCCGATGTTTTGCGCAGGGATAGGCTACCAACCGCCGAGGAGAGAATTCCTTGGGATTGGATTAGAGAGGCTGATACTGCTGGAATTAGAACTCTTGGTATCCCCAAAGAATATGGAGGAACGGAAGCTGATATTGTTACACTCTGTATAGTGGGAGAAGAGCTTGCCGTGGGAGATTTAGGATTTGCTGTGATTATGGATCAATGTTGGAAAATGGCTCATTTATTTAGCGAAGCGATGACCTCCAAACAGCAAGAGCGGTTTATCCCACCTTTTGTTAAAGATCCTGAGGCTACTACAGCTATCGCTCTTACCGAGCCTGGGGTAGGCTCCGATCACCAGGGATACTACGATCAACCGGATATTGATTTCATAACTACTGCAGTTCTTGATGGTGATGATTATGTTCTAAACGGCACAAAGCGTTATATTTCAAACGGATCTATGGCGAAATTATATTTTGTTGTCGCTCGCACTGATAAAACAAAAAACCTTTTCGATGGTGGTGCTGTTTTTATTGTTCCTCATGATACGGATGGTTTTATTGCAGATACTTTTCATGAGAAAAGCAGTCAAAGGCTGGCAACGAACGGAACTTTAAAAATGGAAAACTGCCGGGTTCCAAAAAAAAATATACTGCTTGGAGAAGGAAAACTTGGTCAATTAAGAAGTCAATTCATGCCGGGAAGTAAGGCAGAGGCAGCAGCAACGGTATTGGGAGTAGGGCGCGCAGCTTATGAATATGCGTTTGATTATGCCAAAAATAGAAAACAAGGTGGTAAACAGATAATTGAGTTGCAAACGGTGGCCATTATGTTAGCGCACATAGCTATGAAATTAGATGCAGCTAGAATGCAAATCTGGAAAGCAGGATGGTTAGCCGATCAAAAACATCCAACCGCTCCAGTTCACGGATTGCTTGCAAAAGTAAATGCTTCTGAAACCGCTTTTGAGGCTTGCCGTGTTGCGTCCGAAGTTCTGGGCGGTGCAAGTATTATGCACGACCACCCCGTGGAAAAATATCTCAGGGATGCAACAAGCTTCCTGCATTCTGATGGGACAAATCAATTGTGTTTATTACGCGCTTCGAAAGCGATTAGCGCCGATAGTTATGATCAAGTCTTTGGATTCTAAAAACCAGAATTTTGAAACCTAAATTTCATGTTGTGGCATAAAACGTCAGCCGTTTAACCAATTGCCACCTGGTTGCCAGTTTCAACTGATTTTGTAATGGCTTCCATCACTGCGGCGTTGTGGATCATTTGTTGGTGCGAAATCATGAAGGGCGCCTTGCCTTCAATGGCATCGGCGAAGGATGTAAAATTCAGCTTTACTGAATCTGTCGCCTCATAGGTTTTTGCCTGACGGTCCTGGCCTTTTACTACGGTCAAGGTTTTAAGAGCTACTCTAGCGTATTCGGCGGCATCGTCAGGACCGTCAGCCCGGGCCCAGCCATTTGAGCCAAAAACCTGTAACCGCGAATTCAAGGGCGTAGAAAGTGAACAGCCTAAATACCCGGTGGCACCACTTTTGAATTTCAGCATCACGGAAATGGTGTCGGTGACATCTGGATTGAGCGTACGTGCAGCGGGGTTAGCGAACAGCCAATCAATGTCTCCCATTAGGTGAATAAAGGCGTCAATTCGGTGGATACCGAAATGCACCATTGGCCCTGTTGGTGCTTCTTTAGGATCCATTCGCCAGGGTGCCGGTTTGCGGGATTGCGAATATCCGTCGCGTCCGGCATCCGTGTTATCTCTGCCCGAAACCTCAGCGTTACGGGCTTGGTAAGCTTTTTGGTGAGCATTGTGGCTAATGTTTGATTCTATGTGCAGGGCTGTTCCCAATTCGCCACTATCTAATAGACGTTTGATCTCAACCACCGTTGGATAAAAACGTTGATCATGGCCGAGGCCAATCACTACGCCAGCCTTTTGGCACGCCGCGACGGCGCGTTCGGCGTCGGCGCGTAAAAAGGCGAAGGGTTTTTCTGTGTACACGTGTTTACCGGCACGGCCCACCATTTCCACTTGTTCTGGATGCAGGCTATGTGGCGTGGCCAGGCTGATGGCATCGACGGAGGGATCGGTTAAAAGGGCGTCAATATCAGTAGTAACGTCGATGCCCTCGGCTTGGGCGTAGTCTATTGTTGAACTGAGGTCTAGATCCGCGGCACGTGTTACTGTAAAGCGCCCACTAGAGCGTGCAGATTTCACGTGCCGCTGCCCCCAATAGCCCAAGCCAATGACGCCTAAATTAATCATGTGTTTTTCAGCCATAGCCGTGCTACTTCGATTTGGTCGCTTGTCGCGCCGAAACGCTCGGCGGCTTCCGCCCACAAGGCGCTACATTGTTTTGCAATGGGCGCAAAACTCTCCAAGGTGTCAGCCATCTCGGCAACGATACGCACGTCCTTAGCCAAAAACGCCAGCACCATGCCAGTAGTGAAGCTACTATCGGCCACGTGTGGCTTGACCTTTTTTTCGATGGGGTTGTTGCGCCCGGTGGCTGCTGCGGTCATCGATTGTAGCATGGTCTCTGTATCAAGTCCGAACCGCTTGCCGAGAGATAAGGCTTCAAACGCTGTTATCAAAGCGTTGGCATTTATAAAATTATTTAGCGCCTTCATGGCGTGACCGGCACCGACTGTTCCGCAGTGAATAACCTCGCTGCCCATGGTTTTGAGGAGTGGTCGGCAACGTTCAAGAACATGGGCATCCCCGCCCGCTGTCATGGTTAGCGTCGCATCTTTGGCAAATACCACACCGCCGGCGACCGCGCAATCGATCATGAAAACACCACGGGCTTGAACCTGCTTCGCCGTCTTGCGAGTATCAAAAGGGTTTGACGTGCTCATATCTATCACTATGGATCCGGGTGCAAGATTTTCAAGGACGCCGCCAATAAGTACATCTCTGACGATCAGGCCTGTCGGCAGCATTGTGATAACGGCCTCAACGGCACGGCCTAAATCAGATAGGGATGCCGCCACTGTACCACCGTGAACGGATACAAACTTATCAGCAACGCCAGGGGCAGCGTCTGATACTGTTATCTGAAAGCCAGCTTGGGCTAAATGTCCTGCCATTGGGCTACCCATATTGCCGAGCCCAACAAATCCCACACGTTGGATCGGGTTTATGGTCGGCACCTACATCAAATCCAGATCAGTGACAGCTTCACCTGGAGGAGGCGTAGCTATGCGGTCACGTGGAGGGACCGGTTGAAAGTCAGAAGCGCAGGTATCACCTTTGCGGCGGATGATGAGATTACCCAGAAAGGCTTCATCTTCTTCCGGATATTCAAGCCGGAAATGCCCTCCGCGACTTTCAGTGCGGGCCAACGCTGCCGTGCCCAGCATGCGTCCGACGCAGATTAGATTACGGGTTTCCATAATCAGGCGTAGGCACTCAAAGCGCTGGCGGTCGGTTTTACCGGAAACTTCGATGTCGCCAAATTCGTTTTCTAATTCGTCGAGTTTGGCTAACCCGTCGAGTAATCGGTCTTCGCGTCGTACCTGGCCCAGGTTGGAGATTATCAGATTCTGTACTTCCTTGCGCCAGGCTTGGGGCGATAAAGATGAGCCCCCTTGAGCAACGCGTTCATCCAGCTCTTCCAAACCGTCGCGCCAGTTACCGCTTTGACGGTCTGGCGCGACCTCGGATTTACTTTCGAGGGCAGCGGCTATACCTGAGCGGAGACCAAAAACGTAACTATCGATCAACGCGAGGCCTCCTAAACGGTTAGCGCCGTGGATGCCGCCAGCGGCTTCGCCTCCTACATAAAGGCCATCCAAATTAGTGCGTCCCCATTCGTCAATACGAATGCCGCCCAGGTAAGTGTGGGGGCAGCTGGTGACTTCCAGGCAGTCGTTGGCGAGGTCAAGCCCAGCCTTGGCAAAAGTTGCGAGGACGCCCGCGGCTGGGCCGTCATTTATCTTGTCGTAGACATGGCGAACATCGATTAGGATATTTCCTTTATCGGTAGCACGGCCTTCAAATACCTCCAATGCCATTGCCCTGTTGGTCAAAGCCCGTGATGAATGCTCCATATGGTTAGGGTCATGTTTGGCCATAAAACGTTCGCCTTCACGATTGAGAAGGTGGCCACCCCCGCCCAATAATCCGGTCGAATAGGGAGGGTATCCAGCAAGCTTCTCTGGTGCGGCGGTGACAATTTGATAGTCGATAAATTCCATGTCGATGAGCTCTGCTCCAGCCCGATAAGCCATGGCATAGCCGTCGCCGGTAATGGTTGGCGGAGAATCATTCAGGGTGTGAATTTGTGGGGCCCCGCCTGCGGCAATAACAGTTGATTTAGCATGAACGACCACGGGTGTTCCCTCGCGGTACAAAAAGCCCCAGGCGCCAACGACACGGCCTCTTTCCATCATCAGGTCGACAAACATGATGTGTATCAGAGGTTCCGTGCCCCAGCTTTTCGTTTTGGTCGACAACGCGTTCATTAGCGGTTTACCCATCAGTCTCCCACAATGGACCAGGCGGTCGTATCGATGTGGAGCGCCACCAGGTTTTTGGTCGTAGTGACCCTTTTCATCTTTGACCAGGCCCAGACCCCAGGCATCAAGTTCTGCGGAACGCGCCAGCGATTCCTCTGCTACCACATCGATCAAACGCGGGTTGCCTATGCCGTGTGAGCCCTTGACAATATCTTCGAAAAATATTTCCGGGTTATCGTCCGGGCTCGAATGGCCCACGGCGATGGAATGGCCGCCGCGCGCCATAGACGAACTGCCTGATGCGTAGGCTCCCTTGGTGGCAATGATGGGTGAAATACCGGCCCGTTTGGCGCCTACTACGGCCAACATTCCAGCGACACCGGCGCCGATGATCAAAACATCTGTTTCAATGTGACGAATTTCTGAAAAAGCTTTCATGGCCCAATATTGTCCCCACTCGATTAATCTGTGCCAGCATCGGCTACTAGGCCGGCAACTTCAATCCCGGCGCAGGCAAATATTTCATCATTTAGCCCTGTATCGCCGCTGACACCAGTTGCACCAATGATGGTTCCGTCGGGATCTTTAATCAGCACGCCACCAGGATTGGGAAGCATGCGTCCTCCCGAGGTGACGGTCAAGGCCTGAATAAACGAGGGATTGTTTTTAGCCTTTTCCGCTAGTTTTCGGCTAGGTGTATCCATGGCAACGGCACCCCACGCCTTCCCAAGACTGACATCGATGCGGAACATTGAAGCTCCGTCTTCGCGTTGACTTGCCTTCACATGACCGCTGTCATCCACAACAACTACGGCAATGGGTGGTCCATCGCTGGCCCGCGCCGCGTCTATGGCGGCGTTGATTATGGTGTTAGCTTGCGCCAGTGTAAGCTTACTCATAGTATTTTCTCCTATTGAAAATTTAGGTGTTACCGGTAAGCAGGGACAACCAATAGTTTTTGCTAATACGCGCGATCAGTCAACATAGCCCTACGTATCGTAGTTGAATAGATCATTATTAGAGGGTGCAAAAATGACTCGTCATGCTATTTTCCATAACACTTGTCGGGATTACGTGGCACAAATAATGTTCTCATTTAAAAATACCTACTAATGCAATTATCATGATAATGAATACGGTAATATGCCGGAATTTTCTTTCGGAAACCCTCTTGAATATGGAGGTGCCGAACCACATTGAAATTAGGTAAATTGGAGTTGCAAGTAAAAAGACATAAACATGCCGCAAGGTGATCAGGTCATTTCCAAAATAGAAGATTAGGGCAAAAAAACTGCTCAGTATTAGAAAAGTTAGAGTTGATGATCGGAAAACTTCTTTTGGATACCGCAGGCTTAAAAAAAATAGAATTATTGGTGGACCTCCCAGAGCAGCGACGCCCGTTAAAAACCCACTAAGGCCGCCGACAAATAAATTTGTTACCATATTTGGCGTTTTTCTAATTTGCCATCCGGTGGCGTTTAGTATTGCAAACGCTAAGACGAATAGCGATATCAATCGCCGCAGTAGTTCCGGTTCGGATACGCTCAACACCCAGACCCCGAGAGGTATGGAAGGTAGTGCCGATAAAAGAAGAATAAAAATTACTTTCCATTTCGTATGACGGTAGATTGACGGACCGAGTTGGATAGCCGAAGGAATGTTATGTATCTCACCAAGCAATGTGAGGGCCCACCAAACATGTTTATATTTATATGATTAAAAGCTTAAGCGATAAGGTTTGGTGCATGGCTAGAATTTGTTAGGCAAGCCCTGATATAAGAGCGGTCAGATAAAATTTGGAATTAAAAGGGCCTTGAGGGATTAAATGGGATATTTGGGTTGGATTTTTGATCAAAATCAGTGGAAGATAGCAGATCATGACCGATAGTAAAATTCCCAGCATGGCTCAATACTCGGCAGACGATTTCCCAACAGAGAGGGAAGTGGAGGCTAAAAAGAAAGCTGGTGCCTTGGATCAGTCAGAAGCTAAGCGCAAATCCGCTGAACGGAGTGGACAGCCCCACCCAAATGCCACCCGCTTTGGCGATTGGGAAAAGAACGGACGCTGCATCGATTTTTAGGTGCTTGCAATAGTATTGTGGCAAATCCGCGGGCGAGCCTTAAAAGTGTTCTAAACTAGAATAGAGGGAACCAGACCCATGCCCAAGGTTCTAACCGACGAACAAGTTTTGCAATATCGCGCCAATGGCTACTTATTTCCGTTAGACGCGTTGAATGGAGATGGGGTGGTTGCGTTGCGATCCCAGTTAGCGGCAACGGAGAGTGAACTCGGGGGAGACTTGATGGCTGTTGAGCCAAAGTACCGCCATAACTTGCATCTACTGTGCCCGTGGATGGACGCGCTTGTCCGCGAACCGTGTATTGTCGATGTCATCGAGGACCTTTTAGGTCCCGATATTCTTCTTTACACCAGTCGTTTTTTCATCAAGGGACCCGTTACTGAAGCCTTTGCTGCCTGGCATCAGGATTGCACTTATTTTGGGCTCCGCCCCTTCGATCATGTTACCGCCTGGGTGGCACTTTCTGACGTACCTCTGGAAAGTGGTCCCGTAGAATTTGCCAGTGGTAGCCACATCCGTGGTCCTCTTAACCAGCGTAGCAAAATGGTAGAAGGCAGCGTAAATACGGCGGGGCAATCAATCGTCGAGTGGTTTGACCAATCCCAAACCGAGTTTGCCGTTCTAAAGGCGGGGCAGTTTTCACTGCATCACACTTGTTCTGTCCACCAATCGGGTGCTAATAAAGCTGCGCATAATCGTATTGGTGTTGCCTTGAGCTTCATTCCTACCCGCGTGCGAACTATCGGGTCCGTGCGCATGGGGGCAACCTTGATCAGAGGCCAAGATAGTTACAGGCATTTAGACCACGTGTTGCCACCCAAAACTGAATTTGGAGCTGCGGAACAGGACAGACACGACATATCTTTCAAAAATTATCTGGAAAATTTCAACGAACAACTCGCTCTTCACGAGCTAAACCTACCTGCAACCTAAATCGTTATGCACCCCGAACGGTTGGGTGTTGATGCGTCCAAAAAGAAAGATTGTGCTAGATGGAAACCTGATATAGAAAAACAAAATACGGTCCCACTCAAAAGCACCGCCCGTCCTACCATAACGCACAGTAAAACCAAAAGCGGTCCTATTCGGCCAGATTGCCCCCCCCTAAACTGTCCTAACACACGGGACAATGGCCCCCTCAAAACACCTCTGTAATCTCCATAATCCCTTGAAAAGAAATGGTGGAGCCGTGGGGAATCGAACCCCAGATCTCTACAATGCCATTGTAGCGCTCTCCCAACTGAGCTGTCGCTTCGCTCCTCCGCAAACTGCCGTTTGCTAACGGCCTATCAGAAATAAACTCATTAAATCAATCTGTTATCTGAACCTATCTTAGCACACTCTGATTCCCACCAACAACGGAAATATTGAGACTTATATACCTATTTCTACCATAAGTGTGCCAGAATTGTGCCAAGGAGGGATAGGGGGAGGGGCCATATATGAGATATGATTATTTTTATTTAGAGTCATTTGTATATGCGAAGGAGTTTTGAGGCTTACTCAAGTAACTCTAACTTCAACTTTTTTGCCACTTTGTGTCATCATCACGGAATGAAACGACTGCTGCCAGTTCTGTTGGGTTTTATGCATCTGAGTTTTTAGACACCCATCCAGCTCAAATATGGACTGAGCTCGGGAGCACGCTGAATAATAAATTCAACGAGTGCTCCCACCGGAACGGGCATTTTTACAGCATCGACGAAAAGGTAATACATGGTGAAGCAGGCAATGCCCACGACGACAAGTGTCCACAAAAGGCTAAGACTGCCACGGAACTTGAGATAGGTGAACAAGATAATCGGAATAGCCCCTATAAATCCCAGCAGATGAATAAGCCCCAGACTGCCAAGTAATACGCTCCAGATGAAGACACCTGCCCGTGCGCCCGCTTCAAATTTCGGCATGATGGCAGTCAGATCCAAAATTTCTCGTCGCACGATGAACATTCGGCGGAGGTGAGTTGCCGCCTGGATGAGGACAAAACAGCCACCGACGATGCTTACCGAAACCGGGATCAAACGGCTCTGAAATGGCCAACCGTAACTCGCTGCAATGGCGTAGGCGAACACCGCCAGTATGGCGATGGCAAGGGTCAGGTTCCCGACTTCCTCACCGGGACTGCCAGGTTTCGATTCGGTGTTCGACTGAAACTGGGGCTGCGCCGACCCGCGCTGGCGAATCCGGCGACTTCGTTTGTAAAAGGGATATCCGATGCTGCCTAGTATGAGCGCAAAAATTACAACGACACTTGGTCGCAACATCCAACTGTAACCGTCGCTACTGATCGCAAGAAACAAATTGTTCTCGATCAGCGCGCCAAGCACCAATCCCAGAATAAGCGGCGGACGCGGCCAATCCAGACGCTCCATAGCCCAACCAAGGAGCCCGAATAACAACGTTACCGCCAGGTCGTAGAGGCTGAACTTGGCGGCAAACGATCCTACGAATAGGAGCGCAATGATAAAAGGGATAAGAAGATGGGAGCGAATATATGCGATCTTCGCGATGTGATTGAGAAACATTAATGAACCGAAGACCACAATCACGTTCGAAGTGATGATCATTGCAACCATGGCGAAGGTAAGGGTGAGATGCCCGCCCGCCGCTTCGGGGCGGAGCATGGCGGGACCCGGGACCAGACCGTGGATAATAAATGCGCCCAGAAGAATCGCATTCTGTGGAGATCCCGGTACACCAAATCCGATCGTTGGAATTAGCCCGCCCGACATGGTTGCGTTGTTGGCGGCCCCGGGCCCGATAATCCCCTCCACCGCGCCCTTGCCGATGCCCTCACGATCTCGAGCTGTCTGTACCGCGTGGCCGTACGCCACCCACTGGGCGATGCTTGCGCCCATCCCGGGAATAATTCCGATGTAGGTACTGATTGCGCTGCAACGAAGAACGAGCCAAATGTTTCGAAAAGTATCCTTGACGCCCTCGAAGGCGTTGCTAATTTTCCCCGCTGATGCGGGATTGATGCGAGTCTTGCCCTGAGCCATGTCGATTAGCTCGGGAATCGCGAAAAGGCCGAGAACCGCCGGCACGAAGCCGATGCCGTCCCACAAGAAAAGGCTGTCGAAGGTATAGCGTTCGACAGACGTCACCGGATCCAGACCGATCATTGAGAGGGCAATCCCAAATGCGCCTATCGCCAGACCTTTGAATACGGCCACGGAGCTTAACGAGGCAAGAAAAGAGATACCCGCGAGCGAGAGCATAAAGAATTCCGCGTAGCCGATAGAAAGCACCAGCGGGCGCATGATTACTACGGCAACCGCAAGCATGAGCGCACCGAACAAAGCCCCAATTAACGAGGCAGACAAAGACGCGCCGAGCGCCCGGCCAGCTTGTCCCCTTTTTGCAAGTGCGTGACCGTCAATAATCGTGGCTGCGCTCTCGGGTACGCCCGGAATACCGAAAAGAATTGCGGTTATGTCGCCCGCGGTCATTGCAACGGAGATGAGACCCAGCAGGAGTCCGAATGCCCCGAAAGGATCCAGCTGATAGGTAAATGGAATGATTAAGGCGAGCGCGGCCGGCCCGCCGAGGCCTGGTAGAAGTCCTATGAAGAACCCAATAAAAATCCCCAGCAGCATCCAGCCGAAGACGTCCAGCGAAAACACACTCGCGAACCCGGCCGGGAAGTAGGCGAGGAGTTCGAAGAAAGACAGATCTGTCATTCTGGGTGCCTTTCCTGCAACGGATCAGGCCGAGTAATGGGGAGTTTTAAAGTGTTTTTAATTTCAATTCCGCGCGCGATTTTGATGCGACATCAAGCATGATGGCAGTGAAAGTGCGTGCGGTACCGACGATGTCGGCGATATTTGTATGTTCGCCGATCAACGGATCCCAGTTCACTTTTCCGGATATCGTTCTGCCGCTCGGACCATAGTTAACGGAAGGAACGCCGTAGGCGACGAGATGCGCCGCATCTGAAAAAAACTTCCCTACGTGTTCCTCGGGTGGCTGGCCCTCCACCAAGGTGTGCGCTGCGCGCACACGATTTGCGATGTCTGCATCTTCGGGAACGGAAACCGAGGGCAGACTTACGAAGTATTCAACGTCGAACTTGACATCGGGGTTCACCTGCTGAGCCAGGCCTATCAACTTCTCCACTTCAAGCGGAACATCGCGCATAGTTTCGTAGGGCAGAATCCGAAACTCCATGAACGCGTGACAGAAGATCGGCACACGGTTGCAACGATATGGCCAGCCGCCTTCGATGGAGTGCAGGTGTACCATTCCAGATTGCCCCTTGTACTCGTGGCGCTTTCCGTAATCAGCCGCGAAGTCGTCAAAAACCTCGAACAGTGCCTTCATCTTGATCAAGGCGTCGTCCCCTTGATCGGCTACCCGAAGCGGCGCGGGGAGTCCTCGGGTCGTCAATCGAACACCTACCGAACCCACGTGTTCAACAACCAAACGGCGTTGAGTCGGTTCTCCTACTACCGCCATATCCGCGATTCCACCGTTGTTGATTAAGTGCTTGGTGCCACATCCGCCGCCCCGGAATGCGGCACCTTGGTACTCCGTTACCGCGTGTCGCTCGATTTCCCCGCCGACGCAGGCCAGTACGATATTTCCGCGCAGATCCGGTCCGGCCTTCGCCACCGCTTCAGCGGCAGCGATGAACGCGGCCACGCCAGACTTCATGTTGTGAATACCCATGCCATGGATCCAGCCGTCCTTGACAAAGGCTTTCGGTTTGTAACCGTGTGCGTTCGGCAAATACGCCTCGTCACCGGTGAACGACATGTCGATGTGACCGTTGAACAGGAGGGTGGCGCCATCGCCACCACCATTAATTCGGCCAATGGTGTTAAACCGCTCCGGTTCAAACTCCTGAAGCATGCTGTCGATTCCGATATCCTTGAGCATCGCGTCAATGCACTCGGCGATCGGGAATTCGCTTCCTGTTGGGCTGGGGATATCAACCAACTCGACGGCGATGTCCGTTACGCGCTTCGGGTCGATGCTATTGACGATCTGGGAGATTTGTTTCTTGTCCATCAGGTGCTCCTAGGAATGGCTGCTTATTTCATGGGGACCAATTCAGTTTTAGTCATCAGACTGCTTCGATGATTGTCTCAAGAAATACTCAAGAATAAACGATGACGAATCGGACACGCTGACGTAACTCTTACCGGCGTATCCGATCCTGGTTCGGGGCCATCGCAGGGCCCAGCGCTTTACTGACTCGATAGAATCTCATTGAGTCGCTTGATTGTCGCCGGCGGAAGGCTGTGCATCTGAGCCACCAAACCTTCGACTTCCTTGCCGCTCACCGGATTCACCGATACCTTTCCCTTTTTCGCATCGGCACGGAAGTCTGGATCAGCAAAAGTTTTCATGAGCGCTTTACGCATGAGCTGCACCTTGTCATCAGGGGTGTTCGGCGGAAATGCGAATACCCGCGTCATCCTTCCTGGGTTCGCGATCGCAGCAGCGAACAGCAGCCAGTCCTTACTAGACACGAGCTTCTTGGCGGTTGGTACATTCGGGATCATTGGATCTGGTTTCGCCGAAATTTGAATCACCACTTGGGCGGTTCCGGCATCGAGCGCTTCACCCCATACAATTCGCGTAGCCTCAATGCTCGCACAAAATCCTGCAATTTCGCCGCGTTCCGCAGCCAGCTTCATATCAGGATTACCCCCCTTGTGGCCAACAACGATCTTCACTGGCAAACCGGCAAGCTTAGACAGCAGCTTCGGAATATCATGGGCCATGTCTCCTCGACGGCTAATGGCACCGAACTTGACCGGTCCTTTCGCATTCCTCCAGTCTTTGATGGATTTGATGCCGCTGGCTGCCGTGGTCGTGCATACCGCCGTTGTATAAGACGGACTGGCAAGCCACTTATACTTCGCACTATCGAACTTGATTCCGGAGCCGCCCAATACTTCTCGCACAAGTTGGTTCGAAAACAGATAGCCGATGGTGAGGCCGTCCGGTTTCGACTTGTTGTACACATAGTTCATCGCGATTAGCGCCCCCGCACCCTTCATGCTCTCGACGACGAACGTCGGATTTCCTGGGACGTGTTTAGTCAGATGCCGGGTAACCACTTCCCCCGATCTGTGAAAGCCACCGCCTGCTCCGAATCCATGAATAACCCGGACGGTTTTGCCTTCATAAAAGGGCCCTGCCTGCGCAGAGGTCGCACAAAATGCGATCGCGCCGGTGACAGCAATTACGTTTAACCAATGGCGTGTTGTTCTCATCTCAATTCCTCCCCATATGTTTCAGATTCTAGCAGAATACATCTTTCATTATAAGTAGGCTACAAGCAAATCCAATGTTTTAGCTATGGGATAAAAGTAACCACGGGAAAGAACGCTGGATAGATGAAACTTAACAGGGGAAAGGTTCAGAACGCAGCTGATGAATTCCCCAAGTGGCGGATGGCAGGGGGCCGAATACTGGCTGAAATATAATTATTTTTGGACTAAAAAACTCTGAAGCGGAAATTGATTCATAAACGTATCAGGAACATATTTTAGTAAAATGTGACAATTTTTTTATATTCAATTAAATCAATAGCTTACGAGGGGGTTGGCGGTCCCGGCAGGATTCGAACCTGCAACCCTCGGATTCGAAGTCCGATATTCTATTCAGTTGAACTACGGGACCGATTGACTTTCTTTTTTATTTACTAGTTATGAAAGATGTTCAATCATAAAATATATTGAATTCGATTGGTACCTAATCAGAGGGACGGTTTTAATCTAACTATTAGAAGGGCGGTTATAGCTGGTTATTTGAGCAAGGAGATCAAGAAGGTAAGGGGCATTTAGATAAGAAATTTGTGCGACCCGGTGTTAAACAATAGATTTTCAACCGTTTGAGGTTTTTGATATCAGGGAGATGTAGTGAGAATATTAACTAAAGAGGTGGATAGTTTTGGCTCCCTCGGGTTGTTGCTAGAAGGTTGACAAGTTCCATATTTGATGAGGTCTGATTTTTCTCTTCTCATCGATTTATGTCTACTACCCAATTCATAGAATATGCCTATTGGTGATCAATCAAATACTCTAAGTGGTCATTAGAACGGACGGCGGCAAAACGAACAGGGTCTTCTTTTGTAGATGAAAAATTGTAAGGAAAACCCTTAGGGATTTCTATAATATCACCGGTGGATACTTTCTTGGAATCGTCTCCCACGGTAAAATCCATCGAGCCTTCGAGCACATAATAGAATTGCTCGTGGGTACTATTCTGGTGGTTCTCTTTGTAGCCATTTGGAAGCTCGTATAGGCCGAATGCGGAGAGAGTGCCCTCAATCCAAATTATTGATGTTCCAGCTTTAAATGGAGATTCTAGTGATTCTAACAACCGATAGTAACAATCGGGGACCCCGTCGATAATGGCCTGTGATTTGCCTTCTTTCTTTTTGTGCTCACCAGAATCGATGATCTTTTGAGAATCGGCCATTGTAGGAGCTTTGTCAGGCAATGCCTCATCTTCGGCAACACCGACTACCGTCCATGTTTGATCCTTTATGTATAAGTATGCCAGGGGGCCGTCTTCCGTTGCTTTCATAGAATGGCGAGCATTTGGAGGTACTAATACGAAGGTGCCCGGTTTTACCACTCTCCTATCTTTTCCGACCACTGCATTTATTTTTCCAAGCACTGGGAAAATCAATAGTTCGTTAGGATGGTAGTGCAGCTCAGATCCCGTTCCCGCCCGTTTCTGATTTAGGCAATAATATAGGTACTTGCCTTCGATGATGGGTGCTTCGGCTGTTGAAAGATGTGGAGTTAGAAGTACGTTCTCGTATTCTTCAAAACGGTGAAATGGCATAAAAATTCCCCTTCTAACATGTTTTGATGCGCGCTCAATCCATAGCTTACTCAATCTATCCTGTGAACTCCAGCGCAGTACCCTAAGAATGAAACTTAACAGGGGAAAGGTTCAGAACGCAGCTGATGAGTTCCCCAAGTGGCGTATGGCAGGGGGCCGAATACTAGCTGGATTGGTTCGACGCAGGATAGCGGAGAGGGCACTATTTCTAGCTTAAACTTAGGACTAATTTTACTCTAACTCATTGAATTTAATATATTTGTCTAATCCTGTCGGGGTCAGCAGATTCTCAAGAACCCCAATGACACACTAGTATCCAACTGAATCAATACCATAGGAATCCTTGATTCCATTATAAAGGGGGGTAAATGTACTACCGTTTGTACTATCCTCTTCTTTGGCCTTCTTAAGTACCATTTAGGCATCCTATGTCATGTTCTGGATACCTTTTGTGAGTCCATTTAACGTCACACTTAGGCATTAGATTCTCTAGATTCTTAGAGGGTTCTGATACTCATAGATGACCCTCAGTGACCGTTTAAATGACTCTGTGAGCCATCGTAGTGGTGTTTTTCCTGAGTGGGCATGGGGGGACCCCTCAGCTGAGATATGATTATTTTTATTTAGAGTCATTTGTATATGCGAAGGAGTTTTGAGGCTTACTCAAGTAACTCTAACTTCAATTATTTTCCAATTTGTGTCATCATTAGTGGATGAAAAGACTGCTGCCAGTTCTGATGGGTTTTGTCCTTCTGTCGGCATGAAAACTTTAAAAAATGGCTGTTTTCCGCTAATTATTGCAGATAAATCTTGACATTTTTGGCTGAATCATGTAAACTGTAGATATGGAATAGCCCCATTGCATGGCTATAAAACGGCGCAGTCATATAGGCTGTATAAGCGACCTAGATGTTCCTAGGAAGCTATCGGGCAGGGAGATCAGCCGTTCTTCCGCAAGTGCCTTTCCTCATAATCAAGTGTGGTTCTTACGGGTCCGTAAGTTTCGTCCGGCCCGTGTGCTGACTCTTCCTTATGGGGTTCCTGTTCAATTTTTAACAAGAAGAGGAGGCATATTATGAGAAATTCAAATTCATACCCAGTAGCACAGATTGGCCATAATCAATCTGAATTTGGTTCGCATGATCTTCGTTGTTCCGATATGGGCAATGCAGAGGTTTTTGCTGACCAACACCGTGATAAACTTCGTTACTGCTTTGAGTTAGGTAAGTGGTTTTTTTGGGATGACACTGTTTGGAAACCTGGAGCTGAGGCAAATCTACAGGAACTAGCGGAAGAAACTGTCCGATCTTTTCCAGTAGAAGCCAGTCAATTAATGGACAGCCAGGGTCGGAAAACTTTCCTAAATTGGGCAATTCGGTCGGGACACAGATCAAGAATGATTGCCATGATTGAACAATCAAAACACCGTCTGAAATTGGAACAATCAAAACTTGATAAGGATCCAATGCTGTTGAATTTGTTCACCGATTCTATCGATCTCTCGACTGGCCTAGCTAAACCCTCTGAAGCCAGCGATTACGCCACAAAACAAGCCCAAATAGTTCTTGATCCCGCTGCGGAATATCCAGAGTGGCAACGGTTTTTATCAAGGGTTATGGATGGATCAAAAGAGCTTATTAGCTATCTTCAAAAAGCTGTTGGCTACAGTCTAACGGGGAAGAATACGGAACAATGCTTTTTCATCGCACATGGTACTGGTGCAAATGGGAAGTCCGTCTTTCTGAACTTGATAAGGGACTTGGCCGGAGACTACGGTGTTAATATCCCGATGGATACCTTAATGGCTCAAAGGTTCCAAAGTGGGAATACCAACGATCTTGCCCGAATGAATGGGGCTCGTTTAGGGACAGCAATAGAAGGAGAGGTAGACCAAAAGCTGTCTGAGGTGAAGATAAAACAGATTACAGGTGGTGACGAAATTACAGCCCGTTTCCTTCACAAGGAGTTTTTTGAATTCAAACCCATTGTGAAGATTTGGATGGCCACCAATCATAAGCCTCAAATCACTGGTGATGATCATGCTATTTGGAGAAGGGTTCACCTAATTCCCTTCAATGTAGTCATTCCGCCTGAAGAACGTGATGGTGACTTACCGGAGAAACTCCGGAAGGAACTTCCTGGTATTTTAAATTGGGCTATCAAAGGGGCTGTAAAGTGGGCGAAGGAAGGACTGAATCCACCAATAGCCGTCCTTCAGGCCACTAGTGAATACCGAAGTGAGATGGATACCTTCTCAAGGTTTTGTTCTGAAATGATCCAAAGGGAAGATGGGGCGACGACACCAAAATCCGAACTGATTAAGGCATTTGAGCTTTGGTGTTCAGTTGAAGGCGGAGAGCAACTTACGCCAGGTGGGCTTGCCCAGAGGATGAAACAGGAGGGTTTTGAGGATGGCCGTAGTAGCAATCGTCGCTTTTGGAAAGACATATCTCTCCAAAACCACGACCTCAGCTGGAGTGACGTAGAGTTCTAACTTAAGCATGACAGGATGACACCTGTGACAGCTATTTTAAGTTTCTTTATTATTAATTATAAAATTTTATAGAACTTATTTTAGCTGTCACTCCTGTCACTCTGTCACTATTTTATATTTTACATTTAGTTCATGACTTCGGTGACACTAAAGTATGAGCCTTAGAATATAGTTTAATAGTAATTGTTTTTTATCCTCTAGGACGAATCCTGATTGGATGTCTATTCTCTGAGGGTGTGTCGTACAATAGTGACTAAAGGAGTGACCAGATAGTGCGTCTCTCCTACTCCTCCCAACCTTTTTTAGAGTTAATTATAGAATTATTTTATCAAAACTGAGTGGTTTCGTATTTTAATTCCGTAATTTCTTCCCAACATCCTCAGCCCTCAAATGTGTATAGCTGAACAATATCCTTGGATCTCTATGCCCACTAATTAAAGCCACTTCCGGAACAGATAAGCCCATTTCAAAGAACCGGCTAATGGCTTCATGGCGTAGATCGTGGAACCTCAGATCCGTTACTCCAGCTTTCTTCTTCAATCTTTCCCAAGCTAGTCGAACAGCGTTACCTGTCATGCCGATAACACTTGTGTCCTTCTTAGGTAATTCTTTTAGAACCTCGATGGCCTTGTGTGTCAGTGGAATTGATCTGGGATAGCCATTCTTGGTGTCAGGGATTAGCAGTGTTCCATTGTCTCAATCGATATGGTCCCAATGCATCGCCACAATCTCACCCCTTCGCATGGCTGTTTCAATGGCCATCGTAATAATCTGCCAGAGGAGAGGATGGGAGCAGGCAAGGCGTAAGGCTGATAATTCAGCTTTTGTAACTCTCCTTTTTCTAGGCTTACCAGGAGAGGGCATAGTGATTCCAGAAACCGGATTGGTTTTTAGAGGTATGCCCCATTCTTTTCGGGCCACTTCAAAGCAGTGACGGAGTACTGAAAGCTCCCGATGAACTGTGCCTTCTTTTACCAAGCTGAGCCGTTGATCTCTGTATTTAGTAATATCAGCACCAACCACTTCACACGTTAATACCGACCCTAAAGTATGTTGTTGGAAGCGCTCAATAATATAGGACTCAACTGGTGCACTTTTTTTATTTGGTAAGACTTCTTCGCGGTAGCGTTTGAGAAGGTCTCCAATTTTCGTAGAAGAGCTCCCAGTCAAACCGCTCTTGATCTCACCTGTGTCGATATATCTCTCCACTAACCTTGCCCAAGTTTCTGCGTCTGCCTTGAGAGAGAATGATTTTGTTTGAATATGCCCTGATCGTCTGATCTGAACATGCCATTTGCAGCCCCGTTTACGTAGTGTCGCCATCAGAAATCCTCCAGCACTGTGCCAAATTTGTGCCAGATCGACTTACGAGAATTTCTGGTCTGTTTGCTGTCAGCTGTATCCCATTGATACTACTGAAAAAGATTGGTGGAGCCGTGGGGAATCGAACCCCAGACCTCTACAATGCCATTGTAGCGCTCTCCCAACTGAGCTACGGCCCCGATATAGATGAAATTCTATCCTAAGCTTAATACCCAATAGACGGCGCTCTGTGTTAGGGGAAGATAAAAGGTAATCATTTATTGAGGAAAGTGAAAAGATAAGGCATTAACTTTTCCTTACAAGCGAAAAATTACTCTTTGACCGTGCTGTCATCGACCACTCCAACGACCTCTTCGATATCTTCATCGTCTCCGCTGATGTCAGACGTGTCTTCCATTATGGTATTGTTCTGATTTTCATCATTTTCAGCATCCAAAATTTCATCGTCAAGGTCAACGTCGATTACCTCTCCTTCGGGATCTGATTTGACAGTTTTTTTCGGTGTTGGTTTTGGATTGTCTGTCCTCATACCGCGTCGTGGCTTAATTTTTACTACCTTATATTCAGCATCACACTCTGGGCATCTAACGTTTTTTTTCATCATATCATAATATTTTACGCCACATTTATGGCACGTCAATTTACATCCCCATCCAGCTTTTGCCACTTGCACCTCCTTTTTTTAGTTTGATCTCCACATAATCCGAGCTTGCACCAGAAAGACGTTTAGCATTATTTACCAGAAAAAGTGCGCCCAAGTGCCATTTTACAGAGGCGCTGTCAAAAACTAATTTAGTAATATAGGGGTAAAGGACGATATAAGTCCCTAGGCTCGCCCCGGCAAACATGCTAGAGACCGGCAATATTTAAGTGATTTGTTTCCGCGTGCTAATTTATTTCTTAGGATAAAAGCCATTTATTGAAGGGTTCATGCCGGATGACGCGTGTTGTATCCCACCGCATTGAAACAGTTTCAGGCACCTTGACCATGCCGGGTGATAAATCAATTTCTCATCGCGCATTAATCATCGGTGCATCGGCGGTTGGCGAGACTAAAATATATGGTCTTCTTGAGGCGGGGGATGTGGTGGCTACGGCCCTCGCGCTAAGAAACCTCGGCGCTGATGTAAAAAAAAATAGTGATGGTAGTTGGTCAGTCTTTGGTCGAGGTGTTGGGGGCCTTTCAGAGCCAACAGCGATTTTGGATATGGGAAACTCTGGCACTGGGGCGCGCCTTCTAATGGGATTAGTTGCGGCTCACCCGTTCAACACAATTTTCTCAGGTGACACATCTTTGTGCGCACGACCAATGGGACGCGTGATTTACCCCCTCAGGCGAATGGGAGCAGGTTTCAATGCGCATAGCGGCGATACACTACCTCTAATAGTTCAAGGTAGCGACATGTTGCGACCCGTGACGGAAGCTTTGACGGTAGCCTCTGCGCAGGTCAAGTCGGCAATTTTGTTGGCAGGTCTAAATACGAGAGGTCAGACGACGGTAGTTGAGGCATTCCCTTCCCGTGATCACAGTGAAAACATGCTCGAGGCTTTTGGCGCAGAGATTTCAATAGTTGAAGAAGAGAGAGGAAAGGCGATAACCCTAACCGGCCACCCTGAACTACTTGCCCAGAATATTAGCATTCCGGGAGATTTCTCATCAGCAGCTTTTCCTATGGTCGCCGCGCTTATTACACCGGGCGACGGGATTCTAATTAATAACGTCTGCCTAAATTCCCTGCGGAAAGGACTTCTAGATACACTTTTAGAGATGGGCGCAAAAATAAAAATTAAGTATCACGACGTCCTA
>Ga0209089_10001096_pt1 | contig 24673 bp, 18 predicted proteins | sample ArcticOcean_MG_C_FD_187431 | JGI IMG/M metagenome (GOLD analysis project Ga0209089, IMG submission 187431) | Marine microbial communities from western Arctic Ocean - ArcticOcean_MG_CB2_150 (SPAdes) (version 2) | ecosystem: Environmental > Aquatic > Marine > Oceanic | place: Arctic Ocean: Canada... | reverse complement strand
GTAGCAGAGCTCCGCGACCAGCAGGGCCCCTACCGCATCTTCACCCCGCAACAGGCCGTGGAGCACATCAAGCAGACCGGCTTCCTGATCACCCACCCCCTGTGCGGCGGTTTACCTCCGGAGCTGGCCTGGCCCAGCCTCAAACTGATCGCCGGCGAAGTGCTCCCTCAAGTCTGACCAGCCGATGGCTCGGTGCCCAGCACCGCCGCCGAGCTCGCCTGGTCGGGGCGGTCCGAGCGTTACCGGCGGTCTTCAAGCATCTCCACGAAATCACGCGAAAACGCGTAGGTATCGCCCGGCCATCGCGCTGAAAGGTACTGCCCGTCCCTCACAGTGTAGCCCCTGTTTGTCACCGCGGGTCCGTCCCGGAACAACGCAAAAGGTCCCCGGCTGAAAAGCGGTGGCCCTCCCGGATCACCCTCGCCCTGGGCTGCACACACTTCCTCTTCAACCGTCTGCGTGTAGGTTCGATAGTATCTCCCCAGCCACAGGGCGGTCATCGACCAGGCGCTCATTTCCATGGGCCTCGTCAAGCAAGTGCTCCTGCGACCGAAAAGAACCGAGCGACCGGTGTCAGAATCAACGGCCCTGGCCAGCACCACCACGCCGTGACAGATGGCAGCGACCGGCCGCCGCTCGGAAAAGAAGCGCAGCGCGAGGCCCTGCACCTCGGGCGATTCAAGATAAGGTTTCATTCCCGGCGCGTGCCCCCCCGCGAGAATCAGCCCGTCGGCTTTCAACTGCGCGAGTTGCGACCAGGGCAGCGGAGAGAGAAACTCCGGCGAACGTATCATCTCGTCGTGAAGCCCGCGGGCCTCTCGACGAGCCCGCAGGACGGGGGCCCAGAAGAGCAATCCCCTGCCATCGAGCATGCGCACATCGGCACGCGCCGGCTGTCCCCGTGGCGTAGAAAAAACGACCTCGTAGCCCTCGGCACGCAGAATAGACCACGGCACCGAGACCTCGGTGGGATCAAAGTCGGCGGCCGGAAGAGGAATGACAACGCGCACCGCAGCACCTTGCACCGGTAGGCAGGAAGTAACCAGTTGCCCGAACAAAGAACCCCCCGAAAAACAATCCCCTGCAAGCAAAAACCCGTGTTAGGCTGGTAGAGTCGATGGACCTTGGCGGACACCACCGGGCTACCGCCCTCCCCGACGCGAAGAGATGAAAGCAGTCAACACAGCACGTGCGATGGCAACGCTTGGCCTGCTGGCCTGGTTGGGGCTGACCATGGGCCTGGGCTCGCAGCTGGTCTACTGCGTGGGGCCCGACGGTCACAGCGGCATAGAACTCGCCCATGCAACTGCGCCCTGCGACACGATCGGCTCTGCGGCCGATGGCCACGCCAACGCCGGCCACACGAGTACCAATCACACTGCCAGCGAACACAAGGGCAGTGGTATTTCGCTGGCCTCCGACGCCTGCACCGACATCCCCCTGCTCGGCCAGCTATCGAGTAAGTACGAAAAGCCGGGCGATGCTTCGCTTGTTTCCCACGCCCTGCCGGCCAGCATTACGCCGGTGACAGCAGGCCGACGACCGGCCCGCGCTCTTTTCCTCCTGAACGGCCACTGCTCCCAGCGCGCCGCGTTCATCAAAAGCACCGTCCTCCGAGTCTAGCAGCCAACCCCGTTGGCGCCCGCACCCTGCCCCGAGGCGGTGGTGGGCTTTCTGCAAGGCCGCGCCATGGCTCGCGGCCCGCCCCTGCTCGTACCGGAGAACCGCTTGATGAATCGAAAAAAACAAGGACAAACGACGCACACTAAGGTGCCGACCATCGCAGCGCTCGCCGCGGCACTGCTGCTGCACGCAGCCGCGGCAACAGTGCACGCCGAGGTGAGCGCTGCTGTCTCGTTACAGCAGGCAAGCCAGCTTGCCCTCGAACACAATCCTCGCCTCGCCAGCTTTTCCTGGGAGCTCAAGGCGCGCGAAGCCCGGGTGTCGCAGGCAGGCCTGCTACCCAACCCCGAACTCTCGTTCGAAATAGAAAACTTTGCCGGCTCTAACGAAGAAAGCGGCTTCGGAGCCTCGGAACAGACCCTGCGTGTCTCCCAGCTCATCGAACTGGGCGGCAAGCGCAGCAAGCGGCGGCAAATGGCCGGCCACCAACGGGACGCGTCGGCCTGGGCCTGGCGCGCCGCAAGAATCGAAACCCTGGCCGAGGTCGAACGCGCCTTCGTCGCTGTGCTGGCCGCACAAGAGCGGCTCTCCCTGGCAGAGGAATTGGCAGGAGTCGGAAAAACCGTAATGCGAACCGTCGAAAAACAACTGCTCGCAGGCGCAGTGTCGAGCATAGAAAAATACCGCGCCGAGGTTTCCCTGGCAGCCTCGCTGATCGCACTGCAGCGGCACCGGGCAGAACTCGCCTCGGCGAGAAAAAGGCTTGCAGCTACCTGGGGCAGCGGCAGCGACACCTTCTCGCGGGCCGACGGGCAACTGCGCGCGACCCCGCCCGCCCTGCCACCGTTAGCTCGATTGCAGCAACTCGCAGAGCAAGCCCCCGCCCTCGCTCGCTGGGAATCGGAGCTGGACCAACGCCGCAGCCAACTGGCACTGGCCGAATCACGTTCTACACCCGATCTCACCCTCACCGGCGGACCCCGCTGGTCGAAAGAAAGCAACAGCAGGGCCTTTGTCTTTGAACTGAGTGCAATGCTGCCGATTTTTGATCGCAACCGTGCCGGCACACTGGAAGCACGGCGCCGACTGGCCAAGGGCGTCCAGGAACAACGAGCAGCCAACCTGCGCGCACGTACCAGCCTGGCGACGGCCTACGATTCGCTCGCGTCAACGCGGGCAGCGGTCATCTCCTTGCGGGACGAAGTGCTGCCACTGGCCCACAACGCTTTTGAGGGCGCCACCACCGCCTACCGGCGAGGTGTCTACGGCTACCTCGAACTGGTCGATGCTCGCAAGACACTGTTCAGTCTGCGCAGCGAGTACATCGACATGATGGCGGCCTACCGCGCAGCCACCGTAGAGGTGGAGCTGCTGGTGGGCAGCAGCCTTGAAGATATCAGCAGCGACGGCAGGAGATCCTGAAATGAAAGCTCTTGGATTCAACAAGTTAAGCTACACGGTTGTGTTGCTGATTTTTGCAGGACTGCTCGTCTACGGCGCAAGGAGCGGCAACGACGAATACCACGGCCCGCGCGGGAGCTCAGCCCACGCGGCAGATGCCCACGCAGGTGATTCGCAAGACACCCGCGATCTCCACAAGGTAACCGCCGTCAAAATCTCGAGCGACCACATGCAGGAGTTCGGCGTCAAGGTCGCAACGGCCGGGCACGGCCGTATAGCTACCCAGGTGGTACTCCCGGGTGAGGTCGTGCCCAACGCAGACCGCATTGCCCACCTGGTGCCTCGCTACGCGGGGATCGTCAAGGAGGTTCGCAACCGTATCGGCGACACGGTCGAAGCCGGCGACGTGCTCGCAATAATCGAGAGCAGCGAAAGCCTCTCCTCCTACGGCTTATCCACCCTCACCAACGGCACAGTGATAGACAAGCACATCACCCGCGGCGAAGCGGTCACCCGCCAGACCCAGGCCTTTGTAATTGCCGACCTGCGCGACGTTTGGGTGGAACTCAGCGTCTACCAACGCGATCTTGCCAGCGTCAAGGTAGGCCAGTCGGTGCTGGTCTCGCTGGGCCACGAGCAGGCCGACACGCGCGGTACCATTTCCTACGTGAGCCCGGTGGTCGACGAGGACACCCGCACCGCGCGGGCCCGCGTCGTGCTCGACAACAGCGCGGGCAAATGGCGTCCGGGTATGTTCGTGACCGGGCGCGTAGACATCGCCTCGGTAGAAGTACCCGTGACCGTGCCCAACACTGCTTTCCAGATGGTAGACGAGCACTCGGTCGTGTTCGTGCAGCGCGACGGCGCGTTTGAACCCCGCCAACTTGAACTCGGGCGTCGAAGCACTACCCACGCCGAGGTTCTTTCGGGCATCTTGAGCGGCGAAATTTACGTGGCCAGCGGTGGATTCATTCTCAAGGCCGAGCTGGGACGCTCACAACTCAAGCAGGGCCACGGCCACTGACGAAGGGGCACCGGGCAAACCGAAGATGGATACACTGATACGTTTTGGACTCGGCAACCGCCTGCTCGTGCTCGCGCTGGGCCTGCTCGTGGGGCTCGCGGGCTACCGGGCTTACCGCGAGCTGCCGGTCGACGCGTTCCCCGACGTCTCCCCCAACCTCGTGCAGGTGTTCACTGAGACCGAGGGCCTCGCGCCAGGCGACGTCGAGAAATACGTAACCCACCCCATCGAAACCTCCATGAACGGGCTGCCAAAGGTCACCAGGCTCCGATCGGTATCAAATTTCGGCCTCTCGGTCGTGAACATCTACTTCGAAGACGAAACAGACATTTACTTTGCCCGCCAGGTGGTCGGCGAACGCCTGCAGGAAGCGCGCGAGCTCATCCCAGAGGGATTTGGAGAACCACAGCTCGGGCCCATCTCCACGGGCATGGGACTGGTCCTCTTCTACTACCTCGAAGACGCGACCGGTGACTACTCGCTCGAAGAACTTCGAGGCATACAGGACTGGCTGGTCAAATTTCACCTGCAGACCGTCCCTGGCGTAACCGAGATTCTTGGCATCGGCGGTTACGAGAAGCAGTTCCAAGTCAACGTTCACCCCGAGCACCTGCTCGGTTACGGGGTGACCATCGCCGACGTCATCGAGCGCATACGCGAGAACAACCTCAACGTCGGCGCTCAGTTCATCGAAAAAAACGACGAAGAATACATCGTGCGCTCGGTGGGCCTGGCCTCGGGCGTTGACGACCTCAAAAACATCGTCGTCAAGTCCAAGGATGGTACGCCGGTATTTCTCAGCGACCTCGCCGACATCGAGATCGGCGGCGCTGTGCGCCGCGGCGTACAGACGAGAAACGGCGTCGAAGAAGTCGTGTCGGCCATGGTCGTTAAGCTCTTCGGCAGCAACTCCTCCACCGTCATCGGCCAGGTCGAAGACAAGATGGAAGAAATCAACGGCATCCTGCCCGAGGGCATCAGCCTGGTGCCCTACTACGAACAGAAAACCCTGGTCGAGGCCTGCGTGGCCACGGTCACTAACGCGCTGGTGCAGGGGATTCTTCTGGTGGCCCTGGTGCTCATGGCTTTCATGGGCGGCCTGCGCGCAAGCTTCGTCGTGGCACTGGCCATTCCGTTTTCTTTCCTGTTTGCGACCCTAGGAATGGGCTACTTCGGTATATCGGCCAACCTCATGTCTCTCGGCGGCCTCGCGATAGCCATCGGTATGATGGTGGACGGCACGATCGTCATCGTGGAAAACGTAGACAGGGCCCTCGCCGAGGCCGACCCCGACGACTCGCGGGCTGCGGTGGTCTGCCACGCCTGCCTCGAGGTCGCCAGGCCTATCGTTTTCGCCATATCAATCATCATCATTGTCCTGCTGCCGCTCTTTACCCTCCAAGGCGTGGAGGGCAAGACGTTTCGGCCGCTGGCCTACACCTTAGCGCTGGCGATGCTCGGTTCGCTGATTTTCGCCGTCGTGCTCGCTCCTTCGCTTTCCGACCTGCTCATGCGCCGACAGAAAAACAGCGGCGCGCGCGGCGCGGTGTTGAGCCGGCTCACCGCGTACTACGAATCGGCTGTCTCGTTCTTCGTCAAGCGGCGGGGTTACGCCGTCGGGCTGGCCGTCGGCCTGCTCCTTGTCGGGGCGGTCGTATTTCCCCGCCTCGGTTCGGAGTTCACACCCAGGTTGCAGGAAGGCACAATGGTACTGCGGTTGACGATGCCGCCCTCCATATCTCTCACCAAGAGCACGGAGCTGACCATGATAGTCGAGCGAAGGCTCATGAAGATACCCGAGATAAGCGGCGTAGTGACGCGTATCGGCCGCGGCGAACTCGGCGCCCACACCGACCCCGTAAACAGCGCCGAGATGTACATCCTCCTGCATCCCCGCAACGAGTGGCGCAACGCGAGCACGCAACCCGAACTCGAAGAACAGATCCGCCTCGACCTCGGTGACATACCCGGCATAGCCACCAACTTTACCCAGCCCATAGCCATGACGGTGGACGAACTTCTGGAGGGCGTCAGGGCCGAGTTGGCTATAAAGCTCTTCGGCGACGAACTCGACGAACTCATAGCCAGGGGCAACGAAATAAAGCGTGTTGTCGAAACCGTACCGGGTGCCGTTGACGTACAGGTCGACCAGGTGGCCGGTACGCCGCAACTGCTGATCACCGTCGACCGGCTGGCGGTGGCACGCTACGGAATGAACGTGGCCGATGTGCAGAAAACCATCCGTGCCGCGGTCGGCGGCCAGGTGGCTGGGCAGGTCTTCGAGGGTATCCGGCGTTTCGACATCTACGTGCGCTTCGCCGCGCCTTATCGCAGCACGGCCGAGTCTATAGGCGACATACTGGTCGACGGACCCTCGGGCGTTCACGTGCCGCTGTCCGAACTCGCCCACATAAAAGAAATAGTCGGGCCCAGGCAGATCACGCGAGAGGACAACCAGCGTTTTATCACCATCCAGCTGAACGTTGTCGGCCGTGACATCGGCTCCTTCGTGGCCGAAGCCAGCGAGAAGCTGGCCTCGGCGGTCACGCTCCCTCCAGGCTACCTCGTGACCTGGGGCGGACAGTTTCGCCTGCAGCAGGAAGCAAACCAGCGCCTGGCGGTAGTGGTGCCGATCACCTTGCTCATCGTGTTCTTCCTCTTGCTGCTCAGTTTCGGATCGATAGCCAACTCGCTGCTTATCATTACCAACATACCGTTGGCCCTGGTGGGCGGCGTGGTCGCCCTGTGGGTAACCGGGCAGAACCTGTCGGTACCGTCTTCGGTAGGATTCATAGCGCTGTTCGGTATCGCGCTTGAAAACGGCATGGTGCTGGTCACCTGCTTCAACCAACTGGTGCGCGACGGCGTCAGCGTGAACGAAGCCTCGGTGCGCGGCGCCACCCAGCGCCTGCGACCGGTGCTCATCACCGCCGCCACCACCGCGCTGGGTCTGTTTCCGCTGCTGTTCTCCACGGGTACCGGCAGCGAAGTGCAGCGCCCACTAGCCACCGTGGTCGTGGGTGGGCTACTCACCTCTACCGTCTTAACGCTGTTGGTGATCCCCGCGCTTTATCGCTGGTTCAGCGAGCCTTCAACGTAGCAACGGCCAGTCGTACCAATCAGCATCGGGCCCTTGCAATACAGGGTTTATTGCCCAGTTTTTTGTCCCAGCCAACGACACGCTGCAGCTTTCTAGCATTTTCGACCTGTACCGGGAAGATTTAGAAAAACAAGCAGCCTCGCTGCTTGGGGGGAGCGGCCCTAAGCCAGACGACCGTTATCCGTTTAATGGATTACAACTGGAGATTAAACCAACAATGAACAGCCAGGCTGGTGGACTTCCAACGAGAAGCAACAGCGCACCGACTGACCGCGAAACCGTCGCTGACTCCTTCAAAGAAAGACTGCAGGGCTGCGGTGAATTTCCCCTGGCGGCCGGCACGGTCACAACCGTGCAGGTCAACCTGGGCAAGCGCTGCAACCAGGCCTGCAGCCACTGCCACGTAGACGCCGGGCCGGCGCGTACCGAGCAAATGTCGCGCCCTGACATTGAGCGCGTGCTGCAACTGGTCGAGCACAGTGACTCCGTGCAGACCATCGACCTGACCGGCGGAGCGCCGGAACTCCACCCCGACTTTCGCCTGCTGGTCGAACGCAGCAGGCACCTGGGCAAAAATGTGATCGACCGCTGCAACCTGACGGTGCTGCTGGAAGACGGCATGGAAGGCCTCGTTGATTTTCTCGCCGAGCACGAGGTTCGCGTGGTCGCCAGCCTGCCCTGCTACACAAAAGAAAACGTGGACGAGCAGCGCGGCACCGGAGTGTTCGAAAGCAGCCTGTCGGGCATGGCCATGCTCAACGAACGGGGCTACGGCGTGGCAGGTAGCGGGCTGGTGCTGGACCTGGTCTTCAACCCGGGCGGCGCGACGCTGCCCGGCCCCCAGGACGAACTCGAGCAGCGTTACCATTACGAGCTGGCCGATCGCTACGGCCTGCACTTCAACCACCTGCTGACGCTCACTAACCTGCCGGTCAAGCGCTTCGCCGACTGGCTCCGCCGCCGCGGCGAGTACGATTCATACCTCGAGTTACTGGACAGCGCCTTCAACCCGAAAACCGTCGACTCGCTGATGTGCCGCTCTATGGTCAGTATTTCCTGGCAGGGAGAGCTGTACGACTGCGACTTCAACCAGATGCTCGAAATTCCCATCGAGCTCAACAACGACGACGGGCGCGGAAGCAGTGCCGGCACAAGCATCTGGCAGCTTGAGTCCTTCGACCCGCTTGGCGGACGCTCCGTAACAACGGCCGGACACTGCTTCGGATGCACGGCCGGCGCGGGGTCCAGCTGCGCGGGAGCCTTGTCGTGAGTAGTTCCGAACTGCTGTCGCCCGACGATGAATTCAACCGAGAGCTGCTTGCACTCGTACACCCGCGCGACTGGAACAACCCCTCACCGAAAAACGTCTACGACCTCGTCGTGCTCGGTGGTGGCCCGGCGGGACTGGTAGCCGCCTCTGGCGCTGCCGGACTCGGAGCCCGCGTGGCCCTGGTTGAAAGGAGCCTGCTCGGGGGAGACTGCCTCAACAGTGGCTGCGTGCCGTCCAAGGCATTGCTGGCCGCGGCCAGGCGAAGTGCCGGCGGCGGGCCTGGTGACTTTGCTTCCGTCATGGCTGGTATGCGCCGTTTACGCGCCGGACTTGCCAAAGCCGACAGCGCCCAGCGCTTCACGGATCTGGGCATCGACGTGTTCCTCGGTCACGGCAACTTTACCGCTTCGCGCACGCTCGCGGTCGGCGGCCAGGCGCTCAAGTTCAAACGGGCGCTGGTAGCGACCGGTGCCGTCCCCACGCTTCCGCCCGTGGAGGGCCTGGCCGAGGCCGCTCCTCTCACCAGCGAGACTTTTTTCTCGCTTACCGAGCTACCGCGACGGCTCGTCATCATAGGCGCCGGCCCCATCGGCTGCGAGATGGCCCAGGCCATGCAACGACTCGGATCCCGGGTCACGCTCATAGACGCCGCGCCGCGGCTGCTCCCCCGCGAAGACCCCGACGCCTCGCGGGTGCTCGCCGCCCAGCTGCTCTCGGAAGGTATCAACCTCATCCTCGGCTGCAGCATTGCGCGTGTAAGGACAGAACAAGGCTCAGCTTTAATTGACCTCTCGGCGGCGGGCAGCGAGCAGCTGGTGGAGGCCGACGCGCTGTTGGTGGCCACCGGTAGACGCGCGGTGGTGGACGGCCTGGGACTTGAAACAGCAGGCGTGGACTTCGGCCCGCAAGGGATAACCGTGGACCCCTGCCTGCGCACGACCAACCCACGCATCTACGCAGCGGGTGACGTGTGCTCGCGCTACCAGTTTACCCACGCCGCCGACGCCATGGCCCGGGTGGTACTGCGCAACGCCCTGTTCGGCGGCCACGAAAGAGCAGACCAACTGGTCATGCCCTGGTGCACCTACACCAGCCCCGAGATCGCCCACGTCGGAATGACAGCCGAAGAAGCCGAAGCCGCCGCCGACGATATAACAACGCTCACTGTCAGCATGGGCGAGCTGGACCGCGCGGTGCTCGAAGAAGACGGCGACGGCTTCGCTCGCGTGCACGTGGCCCGTCGCAACGGCCGTCTGCTGGGAGCCACCATGGTGGCCGAACACGCCGGTGAAGCCCTGGGCGAGGTGGCCCTGGCCATCAAGACCGGAGCGCGCCTGGGCACACTGTCCACGGTGATACACCCCTACCCCACCGTGGCCGAGGCCTGGAAGAAACTTGGCGACCAGTGGCAGCGAAACCGGCTGACCCCCTTCACCGCAAAACTACTCAAGCTGCTGTTGCGTCTGCGCAGCCTGCGCTGAACAGGCGACGCTACTCAGGCCGCGAAAACGTCGACCATGGCGTCGAGATTTTCGCTGACGCGCTCGTCAGCGACCCCCACGGTCGGAGGGTAAAACAATACCTGCTCGCTCAGACCATCCCACTGCCGCAGCTGGTCGCGCACTTCATCGGGGCGGCCGGTAATGGCAATAGCGTCAATCATCTCGTCGCTCACTTCGGCGGTCATGGCGGCAAAGTCCATGCGCTTGAAAGCCGCTGCTATGACCTCGCCCCTGTCGCGCCAGCCGTGCGCGTCGAGGATGGTGTGGTAGAGCCGGGTAGTGAAATAGAATGCGATCTGCATGCGCGCCTCGTTGCGGGCCTGCTCAACGTCGTCGCTGATCGAGCAGATGACGTAAGGCGCCAGCTCGCAGTCGGAACCCTCGAGAATGGGCAGCACGCTGTCGGCGATGTACTTACGCGTGTACACCGGGTGTCCGACCAGGCCGTCGGCCACCGCGGCCGCGGCGCGCACCATGGGCCGGGCCACGCCGGCCACGTAGACCGGGATGCTCTCGCGCACCATTCCGGGTCGGGCGTAGAGCGGAACATTGGCCTTGTAGAACTCACCCTCGAACTTGAGACCGCCACCCCCTGAGGCTGCAAAGGCAGCCCTGACCAGGGCCACTACTTCTTTCATTCTCGCGGGCGCGGGCGTCTGCCAGGGCGATGAGTACCAGCGCTCGTTCATGCTGCGGGTTCCGCTGCCCAGGCCCAGCACCATGCGTCCGCCCGACAGCTCGTCGATGTCCATGGCTGCCGACGCGGTCAGCAAGGGGGTGCGCATGAAAGCGTAGGCAATCGCGTTACCCACCGTGATGCTCTCGGTGGCTGCCGCCACGGCCGCCAGGCGCACGTGGCCGTTCTGGTTAAAAAACTCTATCGTCCAGGCCGAGTCGAAGCCGGCCTGCTCGGCACCCTGGGCCACCCTCACCTGCTCGGCTATTGTCGGAGCCGCGAGTACTATTCCGTATTTCATCCTGCCAGCCTCATCCTGCCCGTGGCAGTACTTTTAAATTTTTTTCTTCGCGTCTTTCTCGTCGGCGGCGCGGTAGCGTTCAAAATGCAGCACCTCGTCCACCGGCTTGCGTACGGGGCGACGGTAGGCGACCGCCGGCCAACCTACGGCTATCAAAGCGCAGCTCGGGTTATCCTCGGCCAACCCCAGGTAATCGTCTATCTGGCGACCATGGGCCAGGTGCAGCATCGTCAGGCAGGCACCCAGTCCAACTGCACGGCAGGCCAGCAGCACGTTCTGTATGGCCGGAAACACCGACTGGAACTGGGGGTCACCGCGCCGCAGCCGACCGGCCACAAAAAGATGCACGGGCACTTCGTGCAGGTGATCGGACAACCAGGCGGCCGACTCTATGTTACGCCGCCTCGCAGCCGGAAAATCGGGAGCCTCGGCTGCCTTGCGGGCCGGCGCTATGTAATCGTCAAAGGCGGCACGGTAGCGTTCGGCCACCCAGGCCCTGCGTTCGGGCTCGGTCACGGCCACGAAAGTCCAGGGCTGGCGGTTACCGCCACTGGGCGCGAAGGTCCCCGCCTCGCAGACCTTGCGCAGCAGGCCCGGCGGAACCGGCTCGGGGCGCAGCCGCCGTATGGACAAGGTGGTGCGTATGCCCTCGAGCAGGGGCAGGTCTTCACCTATGCTGGCCACGTCTACCCGGCCCGGAACTGGAGGTGCTTGTTTCATGCAGCAGCCCCCGTGATATAGCTGCGCGGCCCGAGCGACGAAACCCACGGCCCCGCGCGCCCACGGGAGTCGCTTAAAAAACTCGTGAAAATTCAATTGTCTCCACCTGCAGCGTCTTGTTTTCGCTTTGTTATCTTCGCCTCGCTCGGCCTGGTTGCGCTCGCGACAGCCTTGCCGGATGTGGCCGCCGGCCAAGAGGCAGCCGCCCTGCTTCCGACCGTGCTGGTCGACGACGACCGCCTGGCTGATGACCGCCTCGCTGACGAAGAGAGCGCGCGCATTCTGATCGAGCAACGCCCGGGCGGCGTGAGCCTCGTCGACCGTGAAAGTATTGAAAAATCAGGCGCACGCGACCTCAAGGACGTGCTGACCGGGGTGCCGGGTCTGCTCCTGCTGCGTCGCCACACGGGCGAGCAGGAACGCTTGTCCATCAGGGGCTCGGGCCTGCGCAGCAACTTTGGCCTACGCGGCGTGACCGTACTCATCGATGGCTTTCCGTTCACCGGTGCCGACGGTTTTACCGAGACCGAGGCCCTCGACCTGCTCAACCTGCGAAGGGTTGAAGTCTATCGCGGAGGTGAAGCCCGGCGCTGGGGCGGTGACACCCTGGGTGGTGCGATCAACATGATCTCCCGCACCGGCCACGACCTTGCCGGCAACGGGAGCTCGGGCAGCGAAGCCCGGCTTGAGTCCGGTAGCTGGGACACCCGCAAGTTTCACGTCAGCAACGGCCACGCCAACGAGAACACGGACTCGCTGCTGGCCGTCAGCCATAGCAGCAGCGGTGGCTTTCGCCGCCACTCGGCCTGGGACCGGCAGCGCGTGTACGCATCACTGGGGCGACGCCTGGAACAAGGCCGCTCCTTGAGAGGCGATTTCATTTACGCGCACAGCAACACCGACCTGCCCGGTGCTCTCACGCCCTCTTGCCCCGCACCGCCGGCGCCCTGCACCGACAGTTATTCCATCGACGACCGCGCGGCCGAGCAGAGTTACGTTGACCAGGGCGCGGCGCGAGATCTCGAGTACTACCGCGCCGCCGGCCGACTGGATCTGCCGCTATCGCCGTCGTCCACCCTGTCGTTGTTTGGACAAGCCGCTTACGAGGACATGGACCAGCCGCTCAGTTTTGGTGTAATCGACTGGCAGCTCGACAACCTTTCAGCCGAGGCGAGGCTGCTGTCACTGGGTGACGCCGATTCGCGCCTGCGGCGACTGGACGCCGGGGTTCAACTGTCCAGGGCTCACCAGCTGCGCTCGCTCTACCGCCCCAACGGCGGACTGCGTGGCGACCTGCGCAGCCGCTTCGTCGGCGAAGCCATCAACGCGGCTTTTTACGCTGACCAGTCTGTCCGCCTCGGCCAGCGCGTTGACCTCGACCTGGGCGCGCGCGTGCAGTACTCGCACCGCTCGCGCGAAGACCGACTGTCGGACGACTACGACGGCACCCACTACTGGTCGGCCTCGCCGTCGCTGGGACTCTCCTGGCACCCGCGCGAAAATCACCACGTATACCTGTCGGCGTCGCACAGCTACGAGCCGGCAGTGCTGCTTGAGATAACGTCGACCGGAAACCTCGAGAGCGATCTCGACACCCTGCGACCACAACGTGCCTGGCAGTTCGAAGCCGGCTGGCGCGGCCAGCAGGGCGAAAGGCTGCGCTGGGATCTCGCCGTTTACGACAGCGAGCTGCGCAACGAGATAATAAACATTAACACCACGCCCTTTCCCGGCGCTGGTTTCACGATACCGGGTTTCACCAACGTGTCGGCCTCCCGGCACCAGGGAATTGAGCTGGGCCTCGACCTGCTGCTGGCGCGGGGGCTGGCCCGACGCCGTGGACGTGCTGGTGACGACAGCCTGGAGCTGTCACTGACCCTGAACGCAGTGGAATTTCACTACGTCGACGACCCACTGTTCGGCGACAACGAGATGCCGGCGGTGCCGCCACGCTTTGGCGGCGTGGCCCTCGATTACCAGCACGAAGACGGCTGCTGGGCGCGCGCGGGCATGGAATTTGTCAACGACTACTCGGCCAACGGCCTCGGCACGCAAGCGGTACCCGGCTGGGAACTGTACAGCCTCGCCGCCGGCTGGCAACTGCACGAGCAGCTCGAAATCACGCTGGAAGTAGAAAACCTGCTCGACCGGCGCCACGTTTCCACCGTCGTGGCGGACAGCGACGACGACCACTACATTCAACCGGGTCAGCGGCGTACGCTGTCGGCCGGGCTACATTACCTCTGGTAGGAGAACATCCAGGCATGGAACGCTTAGTTGGAAAATCAATACTTGTCACCGGCGCTGCCTCGGGCATAGGCCGGGCCACCGCCATTCGACTGGCGGCAGAAGGCGCGAAGATACTGGCGAGCGACGTCGACGAGGCTGGGCTCGCGGCCACCTGCGAGAGCATAAACGCGGACGGTGGAACTGCGTCGGCGATGATCTGTAACGTGGCCGATCCCGAGCAGGTGGACGCCTGCGTGGACGCGGCCGTGCAACGTCATGGTGGACTCGACTCGCTCTGCAACATAGCCGGTGTGCTGCACGCCGACATCGCCTCCAACGTCAGCCTTAAAATCTGGCAGCGCATGATTGACATCAATCTCACCGGCACCTTCCTCATGTGCCAGGCTGCGCTCCCCCACCTCGTCGAAACGAAGGGAGCTATCGTCAACATGGCATCCATCGCCGGCCTGAGCGGGCAGCCGTTTTCGCTGGCCTACGCTGCATCGAAGGGCGGCGTGCTGGCGCTGACTTACACCCTGGCGGTCGAGTATGGAAAGCGCGGCCTGAGAATAAACGCGATCTGCCCGGGCGACATCACTTCGGGCATGACCGAGAACTTCGTATTTCCCGAGGGAGCTGACCTCAAGTTGCTCTACCGGGTGATGTCGCTCACCGGGGCACGACCGCCCGAAGCCGTGGCAGGAGTGGTGGCCATGCTGGTTTCCGAAGACGGCATCCACATCAACGGCGAGTACATACGCGTGGATGGTGGCACCCGTGCCTGAGCAGCAGCCGGTAGTAGTAGTCGGCGTCGGAGCCGCGCGTGGCCTGGGCGCAGCAATCTGCCGACGGGCGGCAGCGTCGGGGGCCACGGTTTACGCCGCCGGCCGTACCCTGGCGCGCCTCGAAGAACTGGCCGAAGACATAACGGCCAGGGGCGGTCGAGCGGTCGCCGTGGCCACCGATACCACCCGGGAAGAACAGGTAGCAGCCCTGTTCGACCGCGTGCAGGCCGACGCGTCGTCACCGCCGGTGCTGGTTGCCTACAACGCCGGCAACGCCGTCATATCGCCTTTCGTAGACACCGAAACTGCGGTGTTCGAAAAAGCATGGAAGGTCGGCTGCTTCGGTGGCTTTCTCGTCGGACGCGAGGCAGCGCGGCGCATGCTTCCCGCGGGCGGCACCATCAGCTTTACCGGGGCGAGCGCTTCGCTGCGCGGAAGCGCGGCCTTCGGTGCCTTTGCCGCGGCCAAGGCCGGCCTGAGAATGGTGGCCCAGTCCATGGCCAGGGAGCTGGGCCCGAAAGGTTTACACGTTGTCCACATGTTGGTCGACGGCGGCATAGCGGGCGAGCGCCTGCTCTCTCGTTTTCCTGACCTAGCAGAGCAGAAGGGTGAAAGTGGCATGCTCGACCCCGACGCCATCGCCGATGCGCTGTGGAACGTACACCTGCAGCCACGCTCAGCGTGGACCCATGAGCTCGACCTCAGGCCGTGGAGCGAGAGTTTCTAAGCCTGGTAACCCAAAAAATTTTGCTGCGAACAGCCCGTAAAACCGCACAAAAAAAGGCTGCGCGGGTAAAGCTCAAAACAGTCCATAGAAGTCAGCCTCCCTGTCGGCTAGCATGGGTGAATCGTGGCTTTTTCAAGCAAGGCTTCTGTACTCAACAGCGATTTCGCACGCAGGCTGGCACACATTGCCGAACGCGGTGCTACGCTCGCGATGCCGGGACTGCGAACGGCTGGCTTCATGGCCCTGAGCTGGCGTGATCTCGCCGGCCTCGGTGGCCCCGGTGACGGTATGCCGCTGGTCAAACCCAACCTGTCGATGGCCGTAAAGGTCGCCATAGACGAAACCGTCCGGGCAATGCTCGTACCCAACCTTCCCCTGCCCTCTGCCGCCGAACTGCACCGCGTGCGAGGTGAATTTCTGCAGGCATCCGAGTTGTACGAGTCACGTGGTTGGAGCGCCAATCCTGCTCTCTACCACCGCCAGCCACCGCCGATCACTTCGCCGCAGATTTTTCGCCGCAGGGTTTTGGGGCTCGACGTCGAGCACCTGCAGTTTGACAGTGATTACCAGCCGCGCAGCGGCGAGCCGGGCGCCGACCGCTGGCTTGCCCGCAGCGCCAACCGCAAGGGACACGCCTGGCTGCTGCGCCACCACGACCGCCCGCGGCCGTGGCTGATGTGCATACACGGCTACCGCATGGGCCAGGCCGCGGCCGGGCTTGCGGCCTTCCACGCCCGCTACCTGCACGAAGAGCTGGGGCTGAACCTGGTCATGCCCGTACTGCCCCTGCACGGTCCGCGCGCCGGGCGCCATCGCAGCGGCGAGGGATTCATGGTCGCCGACTCCATGGACACGCTGTTCGCGGTATCGCAGGGCATCTGGGATCTGCGCCGCCTGCTGAGCTGGATCCGGGGCCCCGGCGAAGCGGTATCGACGGGCGCTTACGGCATATCGTTGGGCGGCTACCACGCGTCGCTGCTGAGTAGCCTCGACGGCGCCCTCGACTGCGTGATCGCCGGCATTCCCGCCACCAGTTTTTCGGCACTGGCACGTGAGCACCTGCCTACCTCTGTGCGCACCTGGCTCGAGCGCGCGGGAGTTAACTGGACGATGATCGACAATCTCCAGCGAGTGATCTCACCCATGTCACTGCCCTGCCGGACGCCTCACCGCGGGCGACACATATTTGCAGGTGTGGCAGACCGACTGGTTTCTCGCGGACAGGTCAATGAACTCTGGCACCACTGGGAGCGCCCGAACCTGCACTGGTACCAGGGCACGCACCTGTCGTTCAACCTCGACCAGGGTGTCCACGATTTCATCGACCACGCGCTGGACTCGACCGGGATGTCTCACGCAGCCGCGGCACGTAGCCGCGAGCACGCCAGCCGCGCCGCCTGACCGGGTTCAGTCGGCTATATCTATCCAGGCAGGAACCCGGGGCGCCGAGTCGTCGCCAAGGTCGAGACTCCAGCGTCGTCCGCCCTCGCTGTCGGCACCACCGTTTTCAACAAACCCGTGAGCCTCGTAGACACCGGATGCCGGCGCGTTTTTTCTCGTGGGCAAAAAATCACCGACCAGTACCCCGGCACTGGCAGCACGGGCCTCGTCGGCAATCAGCGCCAGGATAGCGGTCTCGATCGTGCGGCCTATGACCCGACAGCTCATGAGAAAACTGTCCAGCTCCCATGCCTCGGCGCCCTTGCGCGCGATAACGACTGAGACAATGCCGCTGTCACCAAAACGATCCACCAGCGAGTAAGCTCGTACGACGGTAGCATCGTCATTCAACAGCAGCGCGGTCTCGGCTTCGCTGTAACGCCGCGTTGTCATGTTGAACTGGTTGGTCTTCTGCGTGAGCTGGGCCACCCGCGCCAGTTCGCCCTCGCCCACTTCGTGCACGCGCAGGCGCATGTTGAGAGAGCGGTAGAAATCGTCAAGAGAGTGACTGCTGCCGCGCAGGGTTTTACGCTCGCCCTCGGCTCGATAGAGTTCACCGCGGCGTGAATCTTCGGCACTCAACGACAGGGACTCGAAGTAGCCCCGACGCGAGAGCAGGCCCGGCAGCTCGGCCGGGTCGGCCGGAACCTGCACTGTGCTCACCCCCGGCAAGCGCGATCCGACGACCTCCAGCTCGTGGGGACTGTCGTCGACGAATACGAAGCTGTCCAGTCCCAGCGACAGCTCATCGGCCAGCTCCTCGGTGTTACTCGCCTTGTCCTGCCAGTTGACCCTGCTGGCGGCAAAATCATCCCACCCCAGCACCATGTGCGGGTGCGAAGCAAAGAGCCCACGCACTTCGTCCTCGTTGTTCTTACTGTTCAGCACCAGGAGTACGCCACGGGCTGCCAGCTCCTTGAGCTCCTGTTGAAAAGCCACGAAGGCGTTGCCCGGGTAGTCGGGGCCCAGCTCAACACCATCGGCGCCGTCTTCGCCCAGCACACCACCCCACAGCGTGTTGTCGAGATCGAGCATCACGACCTTGGCCGTCCTACCGGCCAGCGCTCGGAGGTAAGCGGCGTACTCGCGCGACAGCTCGAGCAAGGCGGCCGGCCCGTGCGGCGCCCTCGCCGAGTACCAGTGGCGGGGTTGGAACCAGGCTGCGCCCGCGCGCCGAGCCACGCGCTCGGTGTCGACCAGGTGCAGCGCAGGCCTCGACTCGGCGCATTCACGAAGCACTGCGTTGAAGCGCTCGACTCGCGCCCGTACCCCCCCGGGCTGTTCGTAGTCGACCACACCCATGGGCACAGCCGCCGGGCAATCAAAGGTGTGGGCCAGTACCGTGCTTCCCCGGTAGCTGTCGGCAAGCCCGTCCAGCAACGCAACGAGCCGTGCCTCGAGTTCGCCGTCTTCGTCGCCGCGACCGTCGACCCCGGACAGGCCCGGCAGCAAATCTTCAAGCCGCCAGGCCAGTACCACGGCGTCGGGTTCAAACGTCGCGAGTCCACTACCCGGCTTCAGCACCTCCTGCTCCAACTGGCCGAAGCCGCCGAAGTAGAACTGCACGGTCACCCCGTGGGCCAGCGCGAGAGCGCGCAGAAACTCGCGCAGGGGCTCGACGGTGTAAGTAGAAATAAACGCGACCTTCAAGGTCACTGTATCAACTGAAGTCTCGGCCATCCGGTCGGCCAACCAGCGGTACTCGTGGGCCGGCGCCCCTTCAAAACAGCGTTCAACGAGAAGGCGATGAGCCGCAGCCTTGTCTCCGTCGGCCAGGTAGGCCTGCACGCTTTCTTTTAAGGTCCTGGAATGGTCGCTGCCTGCCATGGGAGAAACAGCCGCACGGGCGACCTCATTGACAATAGAGACAGCTTTGCCCGCTAGTCAAGACAGGACCGGGCCGACGCAGCCCACGAGCGCAAAAAAACGCTCAGCGCGAGCCGTTCGAAACAGCGCAGAGCCCACCAAAGGCCAGTCGCAGGCTGTCAGCGGGGACGGCATCGGCACCGTCAAGGCTCAAGCGAGCGCTGATTTTCCAGATTGATTTCCTACGACTCCGGTCCTTTAGTTTGAGCTTGGCGGGTAGACCGTAGGCGCTTCCCTTCCAACTGTAATGTCCGCGCTCCGGACGCGAGTGATCCCAACCGGGGTCGCCGCTGGGAATAAACAACCCCAGGCCCTGCGGGGCACCGAGCTCGGCCAGAGATAGGTCGAGCCTGGGGTCGACGCTGGTAAAGTCGCCAAAGTAATCCAGGAGGCGAGCCTTGAGGATATGCCTCCCGCCACGAAATTCGAGCTTGCTAACCTGGAAGAGATTGGCAGAGCAGGCCTGCGGACAGTCGCAGGACGAGTCACACTGCCCTGGGCAGGCCTGGTCGTCGGCCAGGTCACACTCTTCTCCATATTCGCGCAGCCCATCGCCGCAGGACGACGCCGGGCTGGGCAGCGACACCGCCGACAGTTGGTACTCGGCTGCGCCCTTGGCAGAGGCAACCATCGCGTACCAATCACCGGCAAGGGGTTCAGTGACCGAGCAGTGGCCGAACGGGCCACCACCAATACTGCGACAGTCGAAGTCCTCCGTAGTAGCCGGCGAACCTGCGCGCAGGTAAAGGTCCAGGTCGCTGCGACTGTCATCGACGGAATTGAGGGTTGCTGCCAACGCTGACGAACCGGCCGGCACGGTAAACAGGTATTGGTCCTGGTCTTTCCTGTCCGCGAGGGCATCGGCAAAGCCCACGTTGGCCGATGCGTCAAAAATCACGGCTGCCTGTTGTTCGGCTCCATCGCAGCCGCCGGCCTCATCGACAACACTGTTTACCCAGTCAGCCCAGGCGGCAACACTGGTGTCAAAGGAGTGATCACCGGCACCGCAGTCGAAGCGGGTACCACCTGAGGTCACGCCCGCCAGCCTCGGGCCATCGCCCTGGTCAACGAACAGCGGGCCACCGGAATCGCCGTGGCAGGTATTCGAGGCACTGCCGTCAAAGTTCCAGCAGACGCTGCCGTTGTCGTAGCCCGGTTCGCAGCCAACCGTGGTGACGCCCCCCGTCCGCTTGATGCCGTAATCAGAGGCCGCGCCGTCGGTGCGACCATAGCCCACCACCACTGCCGCGCTGCCCACGGCCGGTGTCACACCGACCATCGCGGCGGGCACAATACCTTCTACCGGGCGATCCAGGGTCACCACCGCGAGATCGCCAACGGGGTAGCTGTAGTCCGGGTTCACCCGCACCGATTCGGCCCGGTACACGCCTGAGCCCTGCAGGTATACTGAGTACAGGCCCTTGTAAGGTGCGCCCGCCCCCTGGCACTGCCCACCGGACCAAGGGCAGACGCAGTGGGCGGCGGTCAGGAAACTGCGACAACCGATGAGCGTGCCGCTGCAGGTCATGCCCGAGTTCCACGGGTTGCTGCCGTGCAGAAGCATTCCGACCTCGGGATAGTCAAAAGTCGCGGTGCCGTTGACGATACTCCCGCTGCCAGCCCCGGCTGTCGAAGCGGCATTAAGCGCAATGGCCAACACGACCGCGCAGGCGATCGCGGCCGTTCTGACCTTGCGAAGGATTCGTCCCATTTACCACTCCAGGCCGCCACTGTCTTTCAGACAAAAGGCGACACGGGAGTAGGCCACTAACAGCTTCCCCGACGTCAGGGAAGAGCTGAATAGTAATTAAACAGAAAGTATCTATAAACAGGACGTAAAACGAGATCGATGCCGCCTGCACACCACGCGGGCCGTTAACGACCGCATCGGGACAGGGGTTACTGAGGTATTTTACAGTTGTGGATCTACAGCGGCGAATGCCGCCAGGGGTTCGCGCCAACTACGCGCAACCAACAAGCCCGGGCCGGCGGTTGAAAATTGCAGCACCGAGGCGCCGGCCAAACCCACCCTGCTGTTTTTGTCAAAGGACAACGGCGGCAGTAAGCCGGTATCAAACCCGTGCAGGCCGGTGAGTGCAGCCATGAAACGAGGCGTGGTAAGACGGCGGCCGGATCTCACCAGCCCTTCTCTCAGCAGCAAGCCTCCAGCCCAGGCCGAGAGTTGAAACGCGCGGTAGCGGCCCGCGATTCCTTCTCTTTCCATCACGGCGAGGAACTCCCTGCTGCGGCCGGCGTCGAGATCCGGCACCCCGGCGGGCGAAACCAAGCGCAGGCCGGCGAGCAAAGCCGGGGGCAGGCCGGCGAGGCTGGGGGACAGCCTTTCTGCCGGTCCCAGCAGCAGCGGGTGCCAGTCTTCGGCAGCGGCGAGGCGCAAAAACTCTTCCGCTCGCTCTCCATCGGCAAAGAAAAATACAGCTGAGGGCCGTTGGCCCGCTGGTCCGGCTGCGGCGAGCTGAGCCACGACAGCCTCAACGCCTCCGGCAGCTGCCAGTTGGAGGCTTGCCAACAGCGGCTGGTCGTAGACGGACAGTTGGCTTTCTACACCCAGCTTGCCCGCCAGCCCCTCGGGACCAGCGTCGTGCAGCAGCACCGCACCCCCGCCCAGGCCTGGTAGCTCGGCCACGAGATGATCGACCAACACCCTGGCCTGGTCGGCCACGGAGGTAAAAACAAAAAAGGTGTTCCGGGCGGCGCCGTAGCCGTCACTGGCAGGCACCGCCAGCGGCGCGATCAACGGCACGCCGGCTTGTTCAAGCGTAGCCAACGCAGCGGCCCCCAGGCCCATGCTCGACAATAGGCAGAACGGGCGTTCGCCCGCCAGCAACTCGTCCACCGCGGCAACTCCACCGGCATCCACCGCCGGATCGTATTGCTTGAACTCCAACAGCAGGCGCCGACCGTAGGCCCCTCCCTGTTCGTTGGTGTATTCTTCGAAGGCCGCGAGCACACGTTCAACCTCGCGGGCCGGGGCGGCCAGTGGTCCGGCGGAGGGCAGCAACGCGGCGACCCTAACCGACTCTTCTTCTACCCCTGCTACCGGTTCTTGCCCCAGGTGCAGCATGTAGGCCAGCAGGTCGGCCATGTCGTCGTCGTTGATACGGTAGCGCGGCATGGCCGGGTGAAGGCTGTTGCCGCCGGCGTCGAGACCATACCTGATCGCCCTTGCCAGCGCCTCGTTGTCGTAGGCCGGCCGCTGCCTGCCGAAATCCCTGGTGGCATCGGCCACGAACGCTAAGCGCGACGGCCTGATGTCGGCAGTAGTGACGCCACCTTCTATGACACCCGCGCCGTCGTGGCCGTGGCAGTTCACGCAGGGAAACTGGGCCGCGTCGACTTCGAGGCCCGGCCCCGCCAGCAGTGCCTTCACCTCGCCCGTAGCCCTGCCCTGCTTGTAAACGGACTTGCCGCGCTGCTCCTGTTCGCCCCACCCAGCCACTGCCGGATCGCTTACCAGGCCTACCAGTACCCCGACCAGCAACGCCACGGCCAGTAACCGCACCGGCAGTGCCGTCGTCAGCCTGTCAGCCATCTTCTTTATCGACCGCGAGCAGTTTTCGTACTTCACCCGCCAGGGTTGCCACCGAAGCGCTCGGGCGCATTTTTACCCAGTGTTCACGGCTGACATTACCGAGCAGGAACAAGGGCGAGTGCGCCTCGACAAGACTATTGTAAGCACCGAGCCTGCGCGTTACCTGGTCGAGACTCTCTTGCTCACCGGTAAGAAAAAACCAGCCGTCGCCGGCCTTGTAGCGGTCTGCAAATTCAAGCAACTTCGCCGGTGTGTCGTTGTCCGGGTCTACCGAGATCGATACGAAGCGCACCGTCCGCCCCATTTCTCCACCGAGCTCCTTGTAGAGTTCCGACATCTTGGCCGTCTGCACCGGGCAGGTGCCGGGGCAGCGGGTAAAGATGAAGTTGACGACCACTACCTGGTCCTTGAGAACATCGCTGTAGAATTTCAGTTCTCGACCGCGTTGGTCAAGCAAGATGGAGTCAGTGAACCAACTTCGTGCGGCCTCGTTTCCGTTGCGGACGGCAGTGACAGAAACGGGGGTGGTAGTAGCTCGAGTCGCGGCGGGGGCCGCGGATGAACGGGTCACACCAAGCAGCAGGAAGCACACCAGGGCGGTCACGCTCACCGTTGCGAAACTGATCGTTAAAGATTTAAAGCTCGAGCATTTCATCGCTGGTTTTCTTCTACCGGCTCCGCAGCAACCGCTCCCGGCCCGGCAACCCGTGCCGCGGCAAGCGCGTCCACGCGTGCCAGCACGTCTGCCGGACGCGGAAAACCGTAGAAGCGTGTCCAACCGCCCCTGCTGCCGTCTCCCACCAGGATCATCGCCGGGTGCGATTCAACCTCGCTCGAGTACGCACCCAGGCCAACCAGGGCCCTGTCGACGTCGGCCTTCTCGCCCGTGAGCCAGGTCCAGCCCTCTCGCGCCCCGTAGCGAGCGGCGGTTTCCGCCAGCCTCTCAGGCACATCGGTGACCGGGTCTATGCTCAGGCTCAACAGCTTGACCTCGTTGCCCAGGCGATCACCCAGCTCCTTCTGCAGGCCTGCAAAAATTGCAGACTGCATGGGGCACACCGACGGGCAGGTAGTAAAAATGAAGTTCATTACCACGATCTGCTCTCCGATCAGGTCGCTGACCAGCATCATGCGCTTGCCATCCTGATCGAGCAGCGGCACGTCGATAAGCCTGACGTCGGCGGCGTCGTTTCCCACCACGCCCACGCCCGTGGCCGTGGCTGCCCGCATCAAAAACGGGCAAGCAAGCATGGCAGTCGATAGCAGCACTGCGAGCAGGCTTTGTTTCATCTCGCCGCTCCCTGCGACACGTCGGCATAGTCCCTTCCAGCGTCGCCGAAAGCGATGCCCAGCGATCGTGCCTCCACCTGTACCAGGTAACGACCCCCGCGCGGAAAAGTAACGCCGGCCTCGTACACGCCGTCCTTTACTTCCTTGGTCCAGGACCTTGCGCTCCAGTTTTCGCCCGCGCGAAAGGCTATCAGCCTCAGGTCGTCGAGACCGGTCAGGGGCCGGCCATTGCGACCGTCTACCACCTGGTAGCGCAGGGTCACCTCGTCACCCGGCGCGAGATCCTCGCCCACGAACAGTCCGCGGAACAACGGCTTCACCGCTTCCCCGTGGCCGGGTTCTCCCGCGACCTCGAACTCAAAACAGGTCACCACCCGTGGGCTGCCCAGCACGAAGGGAACGTCGTACACCCCGGGTTCGTCCAGCCGGGTAACCGTCTCGTAGACGCCCGAAGTGCCGCGCTCTCGCAGCGAGCGGTCGTAGAGAATCACGCCCAGCGGGTTGGACGCCCAGGTCTTGAACGAACCCATGGGTGACATCATTCCGTCGGCGTAAAAATAGATGACCTTCTCGACCGGGTTGGCCACCACGGCGCCGCCCTCATCGGGCAAAAGATCCATGGGCAACAGGCCCGGGCGCACCATTCTTCCCTCGGGTCGCTCAACTCCCATGGGGATTTTCAGCACCGGAGCAGCTTCAGCATCCGCAAGCGCAGAGAGCTTTACCAGCGACAGGTTGGAGCTGTCGGCGTGGTAGACGTAGGCGAAGATCGAGCTGAAAAGAACGTGGCTGGGTTTTTCCTCGAGCGCTACCCTGCGCGACAGCCTCGCAGCTGCGGTATCGATGATGTCAACGGCCCGCGCCTCGGGGTTGACCACGAATACCCAGCGCCCCTGCCGATCGGCTTCAAGCGTCGTAGCGCCCTCGGGGACATCGATCTCCACGGCTGCCCGGCCCTCGCGAGGGTAAGCAACCGTAACCGTGTTGAGCGAAGGATTGAGCAGGTAAAAAGCGCCGGCCAGCTCCGCCCAGGCGACCTGAAGTGAGCCTTCGCCCACTTCAAGAGAAGACACGACTTTCATGCTCCCCGTATCGATCACCGACACGCGACCGGCGCCCCCCGCCGACACGATCACGTAGCGCCCCTGCTGGTCGAAGGCAAAATCTAT
>Ga0209089_10001094_pt1 | contig 24686 bp, 22 predicted proteins | sample ArcticOcean_MG_C_FD_187431 | JGI IMG/M metagenome (GOLD analysis project Ga0209089, IMG submission 187431) | Marine microbial communities from western Arctic Ocean - ArcticOcean_MG_CB2_150 (SPAdes) (version 2) | ecosystem: Environmental > Aquatic > Marine > Oceanic | place: Arctic Ocean: Canada... | reverse complement strand
GGATTATCTACTGCGGTGTTGGTGTACGGGCCAGTCCAATCACCTGATGCCACCCGACATTGGTTCGACGACTCGAATGTCACCGGAATATTTGACTCTTCTATGAGGACCTCTTGCCGGGTGTCCTAGCAATCTCCATCAGCATCGAACCAGGAACGCCATTCCCTCCGGTCGTAGTCAGGCAAGGTTAGAGGAACCGAAGCTATGATCAACTGGAGACCTGCAACCGCCAACTCAGGACACACTAGTAGATTTGAGGCTGACGAATGCATACAATCACTTGTGTCTCGAAGGTGTTGACATACTAGGACTCCCGATACCCAGTAAGTCCCCCAATATCGCAGTCATTGGATTAGAGGTCCGGGCCAAGAATCCAAACGCTTTACTTGCCGCTGAAAAATGGAGTTTCCATTGCCAAGCCAGAAGATTACACACATCACCGTAACACCTATCCCGGCCCACTATCGCAAGATGGTGGGCAGACCTTCGTTTGCAGAGGATATCGGCAGCCAACGAACCGAATGGCTGGTGCGAGCGCGAACCGATGGCGGTCTGGAGGGTCTGACGGTAGCCAACCGCTTCATGCAGCAGTTCCACGGGTTTGATTCCTCGGACGGCACTGTCCGAGGGCTGATCTCCCTACTCCGTGAGGGGTTTCTGGGCCGGACTGTGGACGAGTTCCTAAAAGTTTCCGATGGTCAAGTAGTGGGCGTGCGCGATGCATACAAGAAGGCTTTCTGGGCGCACGGCTGGATGAGCATTCTCGCTTTCGACCTTCTAGGGCAGGAGATGGGAGTTTCGTGCGTCGACCTTCTGGGAGGGCAGGTCCGAGATCGGGTTCCTGCCTATGACACTACCCTGTTTTTCCAGGACCTGCTCAACCCCGAGAAGGGCGCGGCGCAGGTGGCCGCGGATGCGGCTAAATCCCACAGTGACGGATACAATGGGTTCAAGATCAAGGTCGGCAGGCCGGGGCGGTGGATGACTCCCGAAGCCGGTGTGGAACGGGACGCAGAGGTCGTACTGGCCGTCCGTGAGGCCGTAGGGCCAGACGCACGTATCATGGTGGACGCCAACTTTGGGTACGACGGTCGGCTGGATCTGCTGGAAGATTTTATCCGCGAAACCTTACCTGCCAATTTGTTTTGGATGGAGGAGATGGTCACTGCGGACGTTGGTCACTACCGCGTTCTGCGCCGCATGAGGGACCGACTCGGTTCCAGCGCGTTGCTGGTCTGCGGCGAGGTGGACACAGACCCGCCAAGTCCGGTATTTCGCGATCTGGTTAATGCAGGCCTGATCGACGGCTACCAGCCTGATATCGTGGTCGCAGGATTCTCCCGCTGGCAGAGACTGGAGGAATGGCTGAAGCCTACGGGGGTAAAAGCTCAGCCTCGCAACTTCGGCAATGCCAACTTCGGGACCAGGGCCGCAATGGTGTTCGGCGCGGCCTCACCCACCTTTTTGATGCTGGAGGACGAGCGTTACCTTCCCAACGTGTATGCTCCCGACGACGTGTCATTCACTGACGGTGCTTACTCGGTTCCATCCGGCCTGGGCCTGGGGCTGGTGATAGACACGGACCTGTACCACCGGAAGTACGCGGGCTATGAAGTGCGTGTCGAGTAGATTCATGTTTTCCAGTCACCTTTGCGAATCCCAGCCGTTAATGTGGCAAGCTTATTTCGCGTAGGTTCAAGCGTGTTGCGCCGTATTTCAGGCGTAGATAGAAGCAGGTTACACATAAGTGTAGATATGCCTGACGCTTTGGAATCAACAAACTTTGTCACGGACTCCCAGACCGCCGCCCAATCCTCGTGAGTCGATCATTGATGTATCACGCAACGCCATGCAGATGTAGTGCAGGAACGCGTAGGGCACAGCAACATCGGCGTTACGTTGGATACATATAGCCATGTGGTACCGGGCATGGGGAAGGCTGCTGCATTGAGCTTCGCAGACTCTCTTCAGTCAGTTTCGTTGAAAATAATTGAGGAAGCTGTGGCCGATTCGCCGTAAGTTAAACTACCTTTGGCCCGAGTTCCAATTCGAGTCTTTTAGGTACTGTTTTTGAACAACCCGCACTGGTTCGGTTTGGATTTTCTTAGCAGGCTAGTTGTCGAGTCGATACCATCCGCCATACCTCTTCGATTCAAATCCAGTATCTGTTCGACTAATTGTGACTATTCGCGACCCGGCGACTTGTCGTGCTTGCAGAAGCTGGTCTTAGCTTAGCCTTTTAGCTTTTTGTAGACGGCAGGGAGCGTCTCTCCTAGGCGGTCGAAGCTGCGCCAGTTTTCGTACTGGGGAGACAGCGCCTTGACGACAGACTCGCTGGCCGTTGTGTCGTCCTGGCCGTCTTGGATGGCGGTCTTCATCTGGCCAACCAAGGCATGAATGAAGTCGCGTGCTCCACCTAGCGCTGCGTAGTCGCCAACCGGACCATGGCCGGACATGAAGCGCTTTATGGGAATATCAGCCAGCCGGTTATCGGTTTCCAGCCACTCCTCCGGGTAGCTATCGCCCAGGTAGGGCACACCACCGTCCTGCGCCACGTCCCCTGTGAACAGCAGCTTCTCTCCAGGCAGATGAATAACGATGTCCCCGCTGGTGTGGGCCTTTCCCAAGTACTTGAGAATTATTTCTCTGCCGCCAAAGAATAACCGCATGCTGGTCTCGAAAGTCACGCTGGGAGGCGTGATGTTCACAGACTGGGCCTCTTCCGACCAGGGATCGTTGGCAGCCTTGATCTTGTCCTTCCACTGCTGGTTCCACTCGATATCCACCATCTCGTCGTAGCAGTTCTCGTGGCCAATGATCGTCGCCTCTGGAAACTCCTCGTTGCCCCATGTGTGATCCCAGTGCGAGTGCGTGTCGATGACGTACTGGATGGGCTTGTCCGTGATGTGGCGAATGTCCTTGATTAGGTCGCGAGCGAAGGACGGGACGCGAAGGGAGTCGATTACAAGGACGCTGCTGTCACCGACGATTATGCCCGAGTTCGTCAGCCCTTCATGAAGGCGCGCGTAAATGCCGGTCTCTAGCTCAATGATTTCTGTTCCAGGAGTTGTTGTCATGAGTATCCTCCGATTTTTTCTTGAGGCCATTGTATGCGAAATGCCCGGCGATTGATAAGGCCGGGATGAAGCGGATCGGATGTCGTCTTTTTCGGCTCAAGAGACGTAACGCTCCACATCCGCAACTTGTGACTGCTAACATGCATCCTAGTTTCGAAGTCTTTGAAATTTTGATGTTGTTGATAGTTAGGGAAACAAGAAGTCGTGAAGCTATTTAGCAGGTTCAATGCCTTTATAGGAGTGCTGGGAGTGCTCCTGGTTCTCACAGTGGTTGTGGGAGGCAATGGCGGTGCTTTTTCCCAGCAGGACGCCATACCAACCAGGACGGCCCTCAATCTGATCGTTTACGCGGACCTCCAGGGGCAGATAAGAACGCTATCGCCGGAAGGTTCGTCGGCCTCACGTATGGTGAGTCCCGAAACAGGCTTCTACACGTGGCCTGCATGGTCGCCGGACGGCAAGAACATCGTGTTCTCCGGCACAGCGCCGGACGATGACGGCGAAAGCATGTTGGGTCTGTATATATCAAAAATGCCTGACGGTGAGGCTCGACTGGTATACGCCAACGAACCCGGCATGGGGCCAATTCTGCCCGGCATGCCTCACTACCCCCTCTGGTCGCCGGACAGCAGGTATCTGTCGTACATGGCGTCTGAGTCAACCGGCCTTACGCTGTTCCTGGACGACGTCACCGATGAGCAGCCTGGGACGGCTGTGCTTGAGAATTCGCCCCTCTACGCTTCCTGGTCGTCGGACTCCAAGAGCCTCATGGTGCATTCGGCTGCTGCTCACATTTTGGTTGATTCTTCTGATCGGCAGAAAGTAGTGGAAAAAGTAGTCGCGGCTGAAGGCTACAGAACCCCTGCCTGGTGGCCTCTGAGTAATAAGAAGATCGCGCTGCTGCAGAACGAGCCCAGCTCAAGCAAACTCTACATCGTCGATCTTGATACGGCGGAGTGGACCTTCGTCGATGATATAGAGGAGCATGCAGCCTTCGTCTGGTCTCCCGATGGCGCGACGCTGGCCGTTGCCAAGTCCAGGGCGCGAGAGGGACTGATATCGCCGGGGATAACTCTGTACGGGGCGGACGGCACTAAGAGGGAGATGGGTGTCGAAGGCAACATTCAGGCGTTCTTCTGGTCGCCTGACAGCTTGAAGTTAGCCTACCTTCTTGTGACCAGAGACAGAGGCGTGCTGCGCTACATGATGCTGGATATGGTCACTGGGGAACGACGGCCACTGGTTGATTTCACGCCGACGCCTGACCAGTCGATAGCCTACGATTTCTCCGATCAGTTCGCTATTTCGCATAGCCCTTGGTCGCCTGACAGCAGATCGCTGGTGCTGGCCGGTAACTTGAGACACGATGGCACCGCCGTTTCGCTGAATCGCCAGGTAGCGCCGCAAATCTACGTTGTGGATGCTGGAAAGGACCTGGCAGTAACCTCAATTGCTGATGGGTTCCTGGCATTCTGGTCGCCGCGGTAAGGTCTCACAGCCTGCCCTCGCTGACCGACTTTTAACTCCTTCATTTCATAAAATAGCTTGATTAAGGCTTGTTGAATCGAAGCAGTGATTAATCTCTAATGATTCCGAGCGAGTTTTTCGGATGGATTGGTTATGGCACAGGGTCAGGCACTTCACCTTTCTTGACACGGCATTCTTCCTGAACGTAACCTAACGCAAATTAAATCAATGCTCACGTCAGTGAATATCTGGGTGACCGAAGAGAGAGACTCAATGAAACTTCTGACTTATGACGACGGTTCTGGGCCGAAATGCGGTGTTCTTCGTAACGACAATATTATCGACGTGGCGACGTTGCTGAGCTCCCAGCCACTGCGGGATGTGCAAGCTCTACTGGAGCTGGATGACTCCCCACTAGACCGCGTAAGAGAAGCCCTTGGCGGAACGTCGGATAATGGAATTCCGCTGGACAGTGTGAAACTGCGATCGCCGGTGTTGCGGCCGCCAACGGTACGCGACTTCATCGTGTACGAGGAGCACGCCACGGGGCAGGGAACACGTCAGGCCGCCGACGCCTGGTACAGGATGCCGATCTTCTACTTCTCGAACACTCTACGCATTCTAGGACAGGGGGACCATTTTTCTTATCCCTCGGCATGTGTGCAGCTGGATTACGAGATGGAGATAGGTTGCATCATCGGGCGAGAGGGCACTAACGTGTCGGCGGCCGATGGGATGGACTACATAGCAGGGTTCTGCATCTTCAACGACTGGAGCTGCCGGGACCTGCAGTTCGACGAGATGGATGCCCGGCTGGGGCCAGCGAAGGGCAAGGACTCCGCGACGACCCTTGGCCCATGGATGGTTACCACCGACGAGATGGCGCCATACCTGAAGGACGGACGGCTTCAGGTCAAGTGCAACGTCACGGTGAATGGCGACAAGTGGATGATCGACGGCAACGGAGGCGTTGCCTACCACACCTGGGGCGACATGGTGGAGCGGGCCTCGCGGGACAGCCGCATCGTGCCAGGGGACGTCTTCGGCAGCGGTACAGTAGGCGGTGGGTCTATCAGCGAGGCCGTACGCAAGGGCTTTGACAAGGCGCGCTACCTGCAGCCTGGTGACAAGGTAACGCTGTCCGTTGAGGGCATCGGCGACCTGCGAGGCACCGTGGACGAGCCGGTCATATCCACAGACGGCTACAGATACATGGCTAAGGAACAGCGGGCCATGCCTGAAATGGGATCAGCCAGCGACTACAGGTACGAACTGAAGAAGTAATCTTGGACTGACCGCGAACGGGTCAAATAAAAACAGGGCGCGATATAATGCGCCCTGTTTTCGTTTTAATTGCGGTGTAGTTTGAAGTTAGAGCTTCTGGTAGATCTGCACCCGGTGGCGATAGCAGTCGGCAACGAAGACCTTTCCGTCGTTGTCAACCTTGACTGAGACTGGCCGATAGAACCGCCGCTTTGGCTCGATGTTTTGCTCTGCGACCTCCAGCTTCTGCTCAATCTCTGGATTAGCGTCGAGGTAACTGCGCGCCCACTTGGAGAGGCCGCAGTGGCCTATTAACGTGTCCTTGTAATTGGCCTCCGAATCGAAGATCTGCACGCGGTCGTTCATCCAGTCACAGACGTATATGTCGCCTGAAGAGTCAGTGGCCACGCCGGTGGGTCGGTTGAACTGGCCTTCTCCGTTGCCTGTCCCTCCAAAGGTCATCAGCACCTGTCCATCGGTGGTCAGCTTCTGGACTCGGTCGTTACGCCAGTCGGATATGAAGACATGGTCGTCGCCATCTATGAAGATGTCCCAAGGCATGTTGAACTGGCCTTCGCCGCTGCCAAGCTCACCCCACTGGCCCAGGAATTTGCCGCTGGTGTCGTATTGCTGGATTCGGTTGTTGATTGAGTCCACCACGTACAGCGTGTCCTTGGAGTCGAACGCGATGCCCGATGGCCTGTCCCATTGGCCCTCGCCACTGCCCTGCTGCCCAAAAGAGTACAGAAAGGAGAAGTCAGTTGGGTCGTAGACGTTGATTCGCTGAGTGTGCTCTTCGGCGATAAATAGCTTGCCGTCGCCACTAAATGCGATGTCCGTGATCCAGATGAACTGGCCTTCCTCTTCGCCCCAACCAGGCATCTGGTCCAGGTATTCGCCGTCCTTACTGCACTTGGTAATGCGCACGGCCTCTTGCTGGTTAGGGTTGCCACGACTGCCGACGTACAGGTTGCCGTCAGGACCAAATTCCACAGACACTGGCCCACTGAATCCAGGTCCGCTGGCCGATAGCAGTCCGATCACGTCGTGGTACTGATATAGCCCCTTAACAGAGGCCGGATTTCCAATCGTTTGTAGTGTCATAAAGCCTCACAGCTTTCAGCTTTCAGCGCTCAGCAGGATGATTTATTGCTGAAGGCCGATCGCTGAAGGCTAATTGCTATTTACCCAAATTGGTATTCGCGGGTGGCGCCGATCATCTTTAGCGTTCGCAGCATGAGTTGCTCCGCAAACATGAGGTCCTCGGGGTTATCGGTGCGAATCTCCCCGGCACGGCCTACGCTCTCCACCAGGTCCGACATCGTTTCGTCCTTGAGCTCCACGTAGCCCAGTAGCTCCAGGCAGCCGTCTATCAGCGCCTCAGGCGTGAAAGCAGAGGAGCGGGACATCAGATTGTCCACCATGGCACGGACGCCGGGTTTGCTGGTGTCGCTTAGCTCATCGGAGACGTAGTTGATACGCTCCACGAGACTGCCGCTATCGATCCATTCCTTGCCCGTGTGCCAGCCCTCAACCGAAGGCGGGTTTAGCAGGTCCTGGTTCATGTAGCGACACTCCAGGGCCTCTTCGAAGATCCCCTGAATAGGGAACTTGTTGCTGCCCACTATGTGCATCGTACCGCAAACAACTTCCGCAGGATTTTTCACCTTCTGGAATTTGGAATTCTTGAAGAAGTCGGAGTTAAAGACAACTTTCAAAATTGCACGTATGTTGTAGTTGGACTCGAAGTACACGTCCTCCATGGCCTTGATGGCATCGGGGTCTATCGGTGCTGTGTCGCGCCAAGAGGGGACCTGGACCTCGTCTGCCACAAAGAAGCTGTACAGATGTCGGCATATGAACCGCGCTGTCGACGGCTGCTTCGCGATTATGTCGATAACGTCCTCGCCTGTGAAGTTGCCGGTCTCGCCCAGAACGGTCTTTTCGCCACCATCGTGGTCGCCAGAGTCGAATTTGAAGAGCCAGGGCATCTTGCCGAAAGGAATGGACGCCGTGTTGTCGTCGTCCATGGTCCAGCCAGTAAAGGCTCGGGCCACCTCCTGAACATCTTCCTCCGTGTAGTTATCCTTGCTGTCCATCCCAATTCCCATGGAGAACAGCTCGAGTAGCTCACGGCCCCAGTTCTCGTTGATGGCTTCCTTGTGATTTACATTGTTGTCCAGCCAAAAGATCATGGCCGGGTCTTTTGCAAGGAGTACTAGCAGGTCCCGATAGTTACCTAAGCCGTGTACCCTGAACAGATCAATCTGGTTAAGAATTGTCTTCTCGTGCAGCACCTTGGCCAGGCCAGTGGCGAAGACGTGGTGCCAGAATAGGGCGATCTTTTCCTGCAAGGGCCGAACGCCAGCGCGTGCATTGAAGCGATACACCGTCTCGACCAGAGCGCCCTCGATATTGCGGCTCTCCTTCCAGTCGATGTAGTAGCGCTCCAGCAGGTCCTCTTCGATGTCCGGCGTGCGTTCGGGATGCAAAAGATGGTCTACGGTCTCTTCGTAACCCATTTCTGCGTACTGTTCTATCTCTTGGAACGTTGCGCCAAACCCGGCCCTGCGCAGCAGGTGGGCTATGAGCGACTTATCAGTTGCTACGGTTGTCATAGAAGCCTTCGTTCCTTTTGTTGTTTTGGATCTAATCGTTGCGTCTTTTGAAATGCGGCAACACTGCGTTGGATAGATGTTGATGTCTTGCCCCCTTCAAGTTGTGGCAAAGGGGGCAAATAAAGTTTTATACGAAAGCTAGCTGCTCGAAGTTGCCGCCAACGACTGGAATTGGGTCTAGTCCGAGCCACTTCTCGACAATTGTGCCGTACACGCCACGGAAGTCTATGTTGAACTCCAGGTCGCCTTCGATAAGGTCCGCTGGAAGTAAGGAAGGGAATTCGCTGTGCATGCCGCCCTTTACAGGGTCTCCGATGGCGAAGGCCACTCCGCCTGCGCCGTGGTCGGTGCCGGAGCCATTGTCCTTAACGCGGCGTCCGAACTCGGTAAAGACGAACATGAGCACATTGTCGGCGGCATCATGTTCGCGAAGGTCGTCGTAGAAGTCTGAGATGGCCTGTGACAGGTCGCCAAGCAGCTTGGGGTGAAACGGACCCTGGTTAGCGTGGGTGTCGTATCCGCCGTGCATGGTGTAGAAGACCTGTGAGCCAAAGCCGGACAGCAGCACCTTGGCGATGCCCTGGAGGTTCTGGCCTATGGCGCTATCGGCATACTCGATGTTCGACTGGTACTTGGACGGCGCAGTCTTGAGGTAATCCGCGCCCTTGAGAGCATCAAGTCCCGTCTGGCCAATGTAGTCCATGACTGGCCCCGTCCCGATCATCGGGCCGTACATCTTCGCAAAGAGGTCCAACGCCTCGCCGCGATCCGGTTCGCCCTGGATGCCGGTGAGAATACCGTAGGCCTCCAGCATGGCAACGGAGGCCACTGGCACGCCGGTCAGGGACATGGCCCTTGGCAAGCCTCGACCGAAGTTTACGCCTTTTAGTACGTTCTCGTGTTTGGGGTCAAGGTCGCGGATTACGCGACCCAACCAGCCCTCGTCGCCGATCTTATCCGGCTCGCAGGTGTGCCAAATATCCATGGACCGGAAATGCGACCGGTTTGGGTTGGGGTAGCCGATGCCGTTGATGATGGCGACTTTGCCGTCATCGTAAAGCTTTTTCAGAGGAGCGAGAGCAGGGTTAAGCCCGAACTCAGCGTCTATCGGCAGGACGTCCTCAGCGGCTATGCTGAGGTTGCTACGATTATCGTAATACGTTGAGCTTGTATAGGGAACGACGGTATTTACGTAGTCGTTGCCTCCTGAAAGCTGAATTACGACTAATATGGGATCTTTCTTGGTATCTGTTGTCATGGGCCAAACTCCACTGTTTAGAAGTTGGAAATTGGCGCAATTTTACCAGAGAAGCCCTGAATAGGCTAGGGCGTGGAATGTCTATTCAATAATTAGCTGGGTATGCATCTGAGGGTGGTTTGCGAAATGGCCGCTTTTCGCTTTTTGCTCCTCACGCAGTGCGGCCGTTCCAACTGCTTTTCGGTTGAAGCACGGCGATTGACTCATGATGTTGGCCGGGATTAAGACTAACACCTGTCTATTGAAACTCTTCAGGTGGCGGGAGCGTCTCCTGAAGTGGGCGGTGGTACGGGCTGGGACGGACGCCTGGCCAAAGAAATAAGAAGCGCGGCCGTACCCATCATGCCTATCAGGGTAACCAGCGACGTGGTGTAACTTCCGGTTTTGTCGAATATCCATCCGGCGTAGATGGGCAACATTATGGAACCCACAACGTCGGATGCCCGCATGATGCCGGTGAGCGTACCGTAACTCTTTCGTCCGAAGTAGTCCCCCAGGGCCAGCCACTGAAGCACCACCGTGCCCTCATATACCGCCAGCAGTATGACAAAGGGATAGAGCACCCATACCGCATCTATGCTTATGACCAGAGACATGGCCACAGCTGACGCCAGTAGGCCGCCAACCAACATCGGCTGGAAAGGCAGCTTTTGGCCTGCGAAGCCAGACCCGAGCCTGAAAGGTATGGAAAGGAAGAAGAAGAGTGACACCAGGCCTGCAGCCGACTGCTCGTCCATGCCCTTCCACGCCATTATGGGAATGATGTGTACCATGATGGCAGTCTCTGCCGAAATTCGCAGAGTGGATGAGCCGAGAATCAGCCAGAACGCCTTGGTGCGCATGGCCTCGGCCGCAGTAAAATCCCTTTTTATGGTGATATCTCCAGATTTGCCCATTACGGGATTTGGTCGGAGTTCTGGTTCGTTCTCAGGAGTCAGCCCCATGCGTTCGGGAGAGTGGCGCACTAGCAGGGACAGGGCTAGGCCAGCCACCATGATTAATATGCCCGAGTACAACAGGGTTTGTCGCCAACCAAACTGCTCAACGCTTATTCCAATGGGGAAGACGAATATGGCGCCCCCTGCGGCAAATCCCGTAAGAAGGATTGTGAGGGCTATTGCCTTTCGCCTCACGAACCATCGATTTGTCACGGTGAGCAAGGTCTGGCCGAATCCCAGATGCGTTCCAACCGAGACCACCAGCAGATAGACTAGTAGAAAAGGCAGGTAACTGTTAATGGTCTGCAGATACATAAAACCCAGACCCGCCAGAAGACTGCCGACGATAATCAATGGTCGGCCACCATAACGGTCGGCTAGCCACCCAAAGAAAGGGCCTCCTACGCCTGCCAGCGCTCGGGAGCTTGTAAAGATAAGAGATGTCTGGACTGTAGTGAGGGCCAATTCGTCGCGAATGGGAATAAAATAGACGGACGATCCATGAATGAGAACGCCACCGGTGAAAGCGGCTAGCAGTGCCGTACCTACCAGTACCCACCAGCCGTAGTATATGCCGCTAATCCGCGAAGCAATTCGCAATCGTTAACATCTATTCTGAATGTAGTATTATGAGTATATTACATGGGTTGGAGACGTGGAACTGTTTTTATAAAATGGCTTTATATGATATTTGGCATGCTTGGCGCCGTTGTGACGTTCGCTTACATGATGGAACGGACCTTTGCTCGTTACCGAGTGGTGGCGGAAGCCATTGGAGACAAAACGGACATTGAGTGGAATGTTCTTCTGGTTGTAGGTGGTAGCGCAGGCATAATGATGATTCCGGTGGGAATTGGATTTGGTCTAATGACGGCCGTCGCGATTCACGTCTTCTTGATAAAGATGCGACTGGGGCCATACTCTGGGTCTCGAGATGGCGACACCAGCTCCTCCTGGGTTACCAAGATAGTACAGCGCAGGAGCCCTTCTGGCCCATTCGGCAGTTCACCGCAGTAGGCGTCCTGTTCAAATGGTCAGGTTCGTAACTTTTGGCGAGACTATGGCGCAATACAATGCCTCATACGTCGGCCTTTACGATGAGAATGGCCAGTATGTCCTGGACTGCGGTGACACTGCGGCAATGCCAACTTTGCGCGTAGTTCGAGACCTCTTGGATGGCCAGAAGACCTCAGCTTAAATCATCGCTCTTGGCTTCATCCCTATAAGCGTGCGAACTTCTGAAGTGCGTTTTCGGCCCCGACCTCAGCCACATACACCGCTCCGGCGACGTCAATCCAAATGCCGTGCGGATAGCCTCTAAACTCGCCAGGTGCCTCGCCGCGCTGGTTCCACTTGCCGACAAGTCTTCCCTCTAACGACATTACGTGTATGCCTTCGTGCCCTGTCGCGATGTGCAGCAGACCGTCGTCGGCTAGCACAGCGTCGTTCGGCCCGGGGACGCCTGGCCACTCCCTGAGGAAGTTGCCATCGATGTCGAACACCTGGCAGCGGTTGTTCTCCCTGTCCATGACGTACACGTTGTTGTCGGCGTCTATCGTGACGTCGTGCGGAAGGTTGAACTGGCCAGGGCCGGTCCCGTCCTCGCCCCAAGACGTAATCAGCTCGCCCTTCGCCGTAAATCGGTGCACTCGATTCTGGCCGTATCCGTCGCCAACGAAGATCTCACCGGCAGGAGACATGACAGCACGTGTCGGTCGATTGAACGGCGCACCCGGCTCTCCCGGCTGGCCCTTAACACCGATCGTCATCAGCAGCTCACCCGACGGAGCGTACTTGCGCACAGTGTGGTCCGCGCTGTCCGTCATGAATATCTCGTCGTCTGGACTAATCCACATTCCGTGAGGAGTCTCATACAGGTCCTCGCCCCAGGTCTCCAACAGCTTGCCATTGATGTCGAAAACCAGCACGGCCCCGCCAGCCACGTCTGGGTAAGGCCACTCGCGAATGGCAACGTATGCTTTGCCCTGGGAGTCCACAGCCACGTCTGAAGCTACGCACCGCTTTGGCAGCTCCGGCCAACCCTCGACGAGCTCGTACTGGTAGTCTCCGAAGCCAAATGTTACTGTCATTGCCTGTTCCTCAATCAGATTTATTTGCGCATGATAGCCTTTTCTTCAGGGAACCGGAAATGTGTTATAAATCTCTGTGAGTTGCCAGAAGAATGGGTGCGTCCGCCTGATGCTGTTTATTCGCTTAAATAACAACTCAGCTGACATTATTTTTACCCATCGCCAAGTTATTTAAAAATAGCGGAACTCCCATTAGCTTGAAGGAGACATAAAAAAATATGAAAGAACAGATTGAAAATTTTGGAGTGCTCTTGCCGACCCGCGGAGTGCTGGTTTACGCCGACGGTGCGCAACCTAAGGTAGAGCTTAACTGGCAGCTGGCCGAGACAGCGGAGCGAATTGGATTCGACTCCGTCTGGGTGGGAGACAGCATTACATCCAAACCCAGGATGGAGCCTCTGACCACTATGGCTGCCATCGCTGCACGCACGCAGAGAGTCAAGATCGGCACGGCAGTAATGCTCACGGCCCTGCGACACCCTGTCCACCTGGCGCATGCGCTGTCCACCATTGACAACATCTCCAATGGCCGCACTATTTTGGGAGTCGGCGCGGGCAGGGGAGACAATCCTATGTATGTTCAGGAGCATACGGCAGTTGGCGTGCCGATAGAGGAGAGGGCTGATCGCATGGAAGAGGGCCTGCGCCTGATGCGGGAGCTGTGGACAAAAGACAACGTGACCAGCAACGGCCAGCACTACCCCATCAGCGACGTCACCCTGGAGCCCAGGCCTGTTCAGTCCAGCGTGCCGATCTGGATATCAAGCAACTGGGTGCAGCGCGGCCTTCGGCGTGTTGCTGAGCTTGGCGACGCCTGGATAACCAACGTGACCACTCCGGAAATCTTCACCAAGTGCTGGGACCGCATCGCGGAGCACGCTGTGACCGCCGGTAGAGACCCCAAGTCCATCACTCGCTGTCTCTACATATCGGTCAACCTGAATACTGAGGAAGAGTCTCTCAGAGAGGGCGACGCTTTCATGCAGGCCTACTACGGCAGGCCATACGAAGCGGTCAGCAAGCAGCTGCTATGCGTATTCGGCCCCCCGGAGAAGTGCGCTGAGGCCATCAATAACTACAGAACAGTGGGAGTGGACTATTTCATAGTTCGCTTCGCATCGCCAAATCAGATGGCGCAGATGGCGACCTTTACCAACGAGGTGCTGCCTCTGGTAGGGGCCTAACTGGAAAGTAGCTCTTTCAGCGCTTCGTCGATGAACTGCGTGTCGACGGGGTTGCGTCCGGGACCTCCGGCCAGGTGGCCCCAGATGGATGGTATGATTCGCAGTTCGACGTTGGGCATCAGGCTGACCTCTATTTCGCTGTCCTCGGGCGGAAAGTACTGGTCAGTTTGCGAAGGCATCACCAGTGCCCTGGCCTTGATGGAGCCGAGAGCCTTTTCGAAGCTGCCTTCGTATAGCGGGTTGGCGCTGATGTCGCCGGCCTGCCACGTGGCCACCATGGCCAGCAGGTCGTTGGCGTCTATACCCAGGAATCGCTCCTCCCACGCCTTCACGATGTAGTCTTCTACCGAGTCGAAGCCCATGTCCAAGTAGACCCTCTCGCGGTAGAAGGCCTGCGACGGCCCCCAGCCTGCGTACACTCGTGCGGCGGCTCGGACGCCTTTTGCAGGCTGCTCGGTGTACTCGCCTTCGTTCCAGTTGGAGTCGGCCTTGAGCGCCGCCTTGACACCTTCCAGGAAGACGTAGTTGTGCCGCGAGGTTCGGGCGGAGCCGCACCATGGGGCGATGCGTTCCACCATATCCGGGTACATCGCGCCCCAGTGAAATGACTGCATGGCACCCATGGAGAAGCCGCAGACCAGCGCGACTCGTTCAATGCCAAAGTTCTCTGTAACCAGGCGGTGCTGAAAGCTGACGTTGTCGAAATACGAGACCACTGGGAACCGACCGGCCTTATGAGGTGAGCCTGTGTTGCTCGGTGAAGGCGACAAGCCATTGCCAAACAAATTCGGCACGATGATGAAGTAGCGCTCCGGGTTCAGCGCCATGTCGGGACCGATCATAGGCTCGTTGGCAAGGTGATTGGCACTGAAGAAGGTTGGGAATACTACGGCGTTGTCTCTGGCCGCGTTTGGCGTGCCGTACGTCTTGTAGGCCAGCTTGGCGTCAAGGAGCGTCTCGCCACACTGCAGCGCCACGTCTCCAAGCTCATACTTTAGAAAATCAGGCAAAACCATTACTCCGATTTTTTAATATATTGATTACGGGGCACCCAAGTTATTCAGAAAATTGCGTGCGCCGTTGGCAACCCAGGGCGTCCATGGGATGCCCAGAAAGCGAGCGCCTTTGGCGATGTAATCGTTGGCCGTGCCGTCGTTGACCAGCGCGCCCGCTATCTTGCCGTTGGCCACAATCTTGGCAATGGCCTCGTCGATGACCTTCAGCACGTCTGGATGAGTCGTCTGGCCTATGAGCCCCATACTTTGGGCAAAGTCTCCAGGCGCGACGTAGAAGACGTCAATGTGATCCACACTGGTTAGCTCGTCCAGGTGGTCCATCGCTGCGATGTCCTCGATGAGCACAGTGACTAGCGTCTCGTCGTTGGCCTTCTTGAAGTAATCGGTCACGCCGAAAGCCTGACGTCCTGCGCCCATGCCCCTGTTGCCTATGGGAGCGAACTTGCATGCGTCGACCACTGCCAGCCCGTCCTCTCGTGTGTTGATGTGCGGCACCATGATGCCCTGCGCACCCAGGTCGAAGGTGCGGTAGATAACCTCTGGCCGGTTGGCGCCCACGCGCACAACAGAGGTCATGCCCCAGATGTCGCAAGCCCTGGTCAAGTCTGGGATGTTGCCATAGTCGACGGGTCCATGCTCTCCCTCGATCAGTATCGAGTCGAACCCGAACTGGCCCATGAGGTCGATCATGTCCGGCGGATGCGGCCCGCCCATAAGCATGGTGACGACTTCGCCATTTTGCAGATTTTGCTTGGCCCTGTTTACTCGTAACTCAGGCACTAATAGTCTCCCCAAGCTTGGATTTAATCAAGACGCGTTGCTGGACTTCGCCGCGAAATTGTCAGCTATCTCATCGAAGGTAACGAAGCGTACTCCTGGATGGCTGGTGATGTAGGAGTAGAACCTCTCCAGCATCATGAGTACTTGAGGGCGACCGGACACGTCTGGATGTATGGTGATGGGAAAGATGGCGGAGTCGTACTCCCGGTACACCCAGTCGAACTGGTCTCGCCAGGTCTGCTCCAGGTCGCGCGGACTGACGAAGCCGTGGCTGTTCGCGGACTCCTTGATGAACATCATTGGAGGCAGGTCGTCCAGGTACCAGTTGGCAGGAATCTCGATGAGGTTCGTTACGTTGTCGCCGCGCACCAGAGGCTTCATCCACTCGTCGGGATGCTTTGTGTAGTCGATGTTAGTCCATGTGTCGCCGGTGCGAACATAGTGCGGCTGAAAGTCCTGATGCATCAGACTGTGATCGTACTTGATGCCCTTCTTCAGCAGCAGCTCGCTGGTAACGGGGCTGAACTCCCACCAGGGCGCCACGTAACCTGTCGGACGTTTGCCGCCCAACTGGGTGATGAGTCCGATGCAGCGGTCCAAGACGACCTCTTCTTGCTCCGGAGTCATGGCTATGGGGTTCTCATGCGAATAACCGTGCACGCCTATCTCGTGACCCGCCGCCGCCACTGCCTTGATCTGCTCGGGGAAGGTCTCGATGGAGTGGCCCGGAATGAACCAGGTGGCCTTGATGCCAAACCGGTCCAGCAGTTGTAGCAGGCGCGGTACGCCAACCTCGCCTGAGAACATTCCTCGTGAAATGTCCAGGGGCGAGTCCTCGCCTCCGTAAGAGCCCAGCCATCCGGCTACGGCGTCTACATCAATTCCGAAGGCACACAAGATTTCTTTTCTTTCGGTCATGAGTTCTTTTTAAATTCCTTCACTGCGTTCGCTGTTTTCGAAAACCGGATTATGAGCGTGTTGTGATTTTGTCAGGGGTCAAGCTCTACGACGCAAAATCGCTAAGTCTTGCCATGAGCATTACGGGCAAGTTCTCTGCCGTTAGCCGTAGTTTATAGAATAACCTTGTCTTGACGGAGAGCGTCGACCTCCGCTTGTGTGAGGCCCCCCAGCGTGGTGAACACCTCGTCGGAGTGCTCGCCGTAGAGGGGCGCAGGCCGTAGCTCCACTGGCGAATCCGATAGGCGGACTGGACAGCCTATCATCGGGAAGGTCCCTCTTGTGGAGTGGTTGATGTCCTGTATCATGCCGCGTTCCCTCAGGTGGGGTTGAGCAATCACTTCAGCTGTGTCGAAGACGGCTCCGCAGGGCACACCCTTGCCCGCGAAGGCAGCCATTACGTCGCGCTTGGGCTTGGTCTTTACCCAGTCGCGCACAATCACCATGATCTCGTCGGCGTTGTCGTATCGGCCTTTCTGAGTGTCGAACCTGGGGTCTGCAGCAAGGGTCGGCTGGCCAATGACGTCCATGGCTGCCTTGAACATGCCGCCATTTTCTGGCGGAATCATCATGTAAACGTAGTCGTTGGGCCCGCCTTCTGAACAGGCGAAAAGACCGCCAACCTGACCAGTTCGACCGGCGAACTCGTCATCCTGCCGAGGTTCTGGAGTGCCGTCCGTAAGCGTTCCGGTGTATCGGACGCGCGTCAGATTGAGCACCGCCTCCTGCATTGCCACTTCGACCATCTGGCCCTTGCCGGTAATGTTGCGCTGGACCAGTGCGGCCAGAATGCCAATGACCGTGTGCATACCCGTGCCGGAGTCACCGACGTTAGCGCCAAGAAGCGCGGGAGGCCTGTCTCTGAATCCGGTTGCGCTGAGGGCTCCGCTGGTGGCCTGCGCAATCGGCTCGAAGCACTTGTAGTCGGAGTATGGTCCGAACGAACCGAAGCCTTTTACAGAGGCATATATTAGCCGAGGATTCAGCTTGCTCATCTCCTCGTAGCTGAAGCCGAGCCTGTCCATGGCGCCGGGACCCCGGTTCTCCGCCAAAATGTCGGCGTCTTTTATTAGGGTGCGGAACAGGTCTTTGCCTCTGGGGTCTCGCAAGTCTAGCGTGGTGCTCTTCTTGTTGCTATTCAAAACAAGGAAGAAGTAGCTGTCCAGGTCGGGATCGTCGCGGCGCAGGTGGCGAGCGCGGTCGCCGTAGCCGTCGGCCATCTCAATCTTGATTACCTCTGCGCCTAGCCATGCCAGCACCTGAGTGCATGAAGGTCCGGCCTGGTCGTGGGTCATGTCGATTACGCGTATGCCTTCTAGGGCTTTAGTCATGTTCTTCTCTCCTAATTTTTCCAGTGCAATAAGTTCGGGTGTTAGTCAGCGCGGCCCTTCGACGGGCTTAGGTCGAACGGTGACTTACTTAGCGACGTTAGTGAACCATGCCTTCGCAGATAATTTTTCTTGGGAAACAAGATTAGCTATCCCCCACCACAGGGTTGCTCAGAATGCCGATGCCTTCAATCTCTATTTCTACGGTGTCGCCAATCTCAAAAGGCAGAGCGGCAGGGCAGCCGCTGGGAATGATGTCGCCGGGGTAAAGCGTCATCACCTCAGAGGTCCAGCTCACCAACTCCGCCATGCTCCAAAGCATATCGCTGGTGGAGCCCTTCAGTACCGTTTCACCGTTGACACGGCACGTGATGCCCAGGTTGTCTCCATCCAGGTCGGTAACGATGTACGGACCTATCGGACAGAAAGTGTCGAAATGTTTCCAGCGCAGACTCATGCCTCTGCCGACATCGTTGGTCTTCATCGCCGCTGCGCTGACGTCGTTGACGCATGTGTAGCCCAGCACGTATTCCAACGCCTCTTCGACTCTAACATGCCTGGCCTTCTTCGCAATGACTATGCCCACCTCTGCCTCGTGAAGCACCTTGGTGCACGAGCGAGGGTAGACAATGGCATCACCTGGACCGATGACCGTGCCAGCTTGCTTCATAAATATTCCGGGACCGTCGCGACCGGCTTTCTCACCGTAGTTGGCAGCCATGGCTGGAATCTTGTTCCTGTATGGATCCATGGGAGCCAGGAGCTTTGCCTGCGATAGTTTGCATATGACGCGTCCTGGTTGGGGATTGGTATAGGGACCGCCTGGGAGACTACGGAAGTCTTCGCCGTCAATCACTCCCCACTGAGGCTTTGTCTGGTGCAGGAATCGAGAAATCCTCATCTTGTCACCGAGTGCCCGCTGCCGGACTCAGGCCAGTCAACGCCCAGCAGTTTCGCCACAGTGCCGCCCATTATCTGGTCGGTGTCTTCCTTGCTGAGGAAATCGCAGTGGCGTGCGATGAATTCGATGTTCTGCTTGTAGGTCCAAAAACGCATGACTATCGGCATATCTGTTCCCCACATTATTCGGTCGGCCCCGATGCGTTTGACGCACTCTTCAATGGCCGAATGTACTTGGGGCATCGGGTACTCCCATATCGCCCCCAAGGCAATTGGGAAGAGGAACTGCTGGTAAACATTGGGATTCTGGTAAGGCGCCCAGATCTCCTCAGGAAAATTAATGCTTGTTTCGTCCATGAATAGCCGCCACTGCACACCGTGGGTGATGACCACCTGTACGTCGGGGTATCGCTCTGTCCATCGAATCAAGGTCTTGATCTCGTCTAACATGCTGTCCATGCGCGGCTCAACGCGCTCTTTAACTGAGAAGAAGACTGGAACGCCGAGCTTGGCAAATCCATCCCAAAATGTCCGGCATTCCGGAGAGTCCCAGGGTCCGCTCTGGTTGTAAAGGTTCATCTGTGGTGGCAGGAAATGTAAGCCTGAAAGTCCGCCCTCATTGATCGCGCACTCAACCTTTTCCAGTGAGCCCTCGGGGTCGGGTGCGATCAGCCACTCCTCCACGTGCGCCAGTCCCTTAAGGCGGTCTGGAAATTGCGACACGCACTCTGATATGAACTTGTTGCCGACTCCCAAATACGGCGTGCGGTGCAGAAGCGCCTTGGTTACCCCTGCATAATCCATCTCCGCCACCAGCCGCTCCGCAGGGTACTTCATATCAGTAACCAGTGGTGGGAAGTACTGTTTGTAGTAGTCCTGACCGTTGGCTGTCCACTCGAATCGTCCGTTGGACGCCGTGCGGAAGTTGCACTCTTTCAGGGAGTCCAGGCTGGGCCAGTTGGTCATGTCGATCAGGTCAGAGTTGTCTCCTGGCGAGCCATCGCGGACGTTAACGGGCGGCTGGTGGTGTGCGCCAATGGCCTGTTGTAGGTGGCGCTGCAACTGCTCCGGCGTGTCGAACTCGCCATTCCCCTTCAGCGATGGAAACGTATAAGCATGCCCGTCAAATATCATCAATTTATCCAATTGGCAGATGGTTAATGCATAGCAGCTGCCATCTGCGGGCGGTGGTCTGTTCGGGGGCTTACCCGTACGAGGGCATAATACGTCGGGGTGAGGCCAATCACAAGTGGAGGAAATGAAATCGCCCTGCGGCCTATGGAAGACAGCAGGGCGTAAAGTCTAATCAGAGCCAGGGCAGCGTTATGACGTCAGCTGCTTCTCCACCTGTTCGATGGCTTCCTTGGCGCGATCGAGGACTTGATCATCGGTCAGACTGCCCATGGGGTGGCCAATGACAGCGTACTCGTATCCAGGCAGACCCAGCAGATTTGCCATGGCCTTAGCCTGGGAGTTGAAGGGCTTGGTAACCAGCACCACTGAAGGGATGCCTTTGGTCTCCAGGGCGACTGCGTCCTGCATACAGCAGGAGGTGCAGCTTCCTCATTCAGCGGTGGCGACTACCACCGCGTCGCACTTTGATACCAGATCGTCGATCATGTCCTGTGGTGCAGGCACACGGTGGGAACCCTTGTTGGCCTCCACCACCTCTTTTACGTTGTACTTTTCTTTTAGCAGGTCAATAACACCACGCAGAAGGAGTTCTGAGTTGGGCTTGTTGTTGGATAGCAGGCCTACGACCTTGCCATCCAGCGACCCAGACCTGGCAGCAATGCCATCGGTCTTCTTCTCCGATGGGTCTCGCGGGTCCAATGTAATCACTTCGTTAACCATTATCTGATCTTACCTCCCGGTGGAAATCTCTTTTGTCACGGAGCTAACGCCGCCCCATGCGCCTATCATTGCTACGAATGCTCCGGCTTCCCCGCCAGCTCCGACAATGGTCAGGTGGTCAGGAGAGTCGACAACTGGGAAGCCCTTGTTCAGGTCGTCCCCAGAGTAAGGGGCCTCTGTGCGGTAGTGGGAGTTCCACTCGCCGCCAGTCCTATGTATGTTCTTGAAAATGAATTCTTTGATTTGTGTCTTGCTCCAGCCTGAGTTCCGCACATATTCCAGGACCTCAGGGCTGATGACAACAATAACCTCAGAAGAGCCCAAGCCCATGCCCCGAATAGCATCCGATACGATTTCAAGGATTTCGGGAGGCTGGCTGTGGCTGTGCGTACTTACCTGGAGAGGCGAGTTGGCCGCGAACACCGTCACGGTGCTGGTGTCGGCGGAGAAGCCCTTCTCTACACGAAGCGGCTCCCACGGTATGGCATCGTCGTCTTCGGCAAAGCAGAACGTGTACTTGCCTGCATGGCCAAGTGTGCTCTTATCCATGTCGTGAGGGATCGAGCCGTAAGCGTTTATCTTAAGTAATCCCAGTGTGCGACCTATCGTTGCGTTAGCGCGGTAGCCGTGCCCCATGGCCACGGAGCCTGAATTGATGCCTATTTTCTTGGCAATCGGGCCGCTTACCAGTACCAGAACGCCTACGCCGTTGGTAGAAGTGCTGTTGGCGTGGAAGTTGAATTCCGGCTCTGACACCGCTTGTACAGCGGCTACCACCACTGGCATATATTCGGGCTTGCATCCGGCCATCACGGCGTTGACCGCCACTGTTCCTGCCAAGAACGTCTTGCCTCGAACGCCTTCCACAGACACTACATCAGAAGGCTGTAGGCCCGAGCCATCTAGCATGGCCCTGACTTTGGCCTCCGTGGGTGGCACGATAGGCAGGCCGTCCGTGAGGCCGTTGTCCAGGTAGTATTCCTGGGCCTGTTCGTAATCTCCAAAAGTGAACTTATTTGATACAGATGTCGTCACAGTTATTCCTTGATGCTCCTAATTTAGACTAGTCTCCGGTCGGTACGGCTGCCGCTCCTAGCTTTTCTTGAACGAACTCTCCCAGGCGATCAACAGCCTGCTGCGCCTCCGGCAACTTGGGCGCGTAACGGTGCCAGACATGCACCATGTCGTCCCACGCTTCGAAGGTCACGTCAACGCCAGCTTTTGTGGCGTAGTCGCGCAACCAGGTCGAATCGTCGTAGATGGCCTCGGAAGTGCCCACCTGAATCAAGATGGGCGGTAGTCCCGAAAGGTCAGCGTATATGGGAGAGGCCATCGGGGATTTTGGATCGGCGTCTCCCATATAATCCTTAGCGAAAGCGAGGATACCCGCTCTGGTCAGCATGGGGTCCAGGGCCGCTCGAGAGTCGTAAGAGTCACTCAAGGCCTCCATATCCACCCAAGGCGATATGCAGACTCCTGCGCCCGGCATAGGCAGGCCTGCGCCCTTAATGGCAACCATTGCTGCAACGGCCAAGCCGCCTCCAGCAGAGTCGCCGACGATGGCAATCTTTGAGGCGTCTTGACCTGAGGCCAGAAGCCATCGGTAGACCGACATGACGTCTTCCACAGGCGCTGGGAACGTATGCTCGGGAGCTAGACGATAGTCGACGCTGAGCACCCTTGCCTTGGTTGACCTAGCAACGCTAGCAGCTATTCCACGGTGACTGACGATGGACCCTATTACATAGCCGCCGCCATGCAGGTAGACAATCGTTCGGCTAGGATCGGCTTCCGCTGTGGCAACCCACTCGCATGAGACTGAATTCGCATTCACGGCTTCGGTTCCGACGCCTGACAGATCTTCAAAAGCCTGGCCACCGGCGATAACGCCAGCTCTTCGCTCATCCAGTGTAGGTGGATTCTCTGCACCGGCCTTCGCTCGGTCTCTCAGCATCTGCACAATGTCGTTAAGCTCTGGGCTGGCCATCGTTCACCTCTTCCGTTCGTCTCTTCAGGAGGATGATAGGGGTTTGCCGTTTAATCGTTTGCACGATTATATAGGTGGCATTAGCATATGCCAAGGTCACTTCAAGGCTGGCAACAGTTTCACAGGAGATATATTCATGAGTACAGATTTTCCAATATTGTTTAGCCCGATCCAGGTTGGCAATATCACGGTGCCTAATCGCATAGTCTGCACGGGCCACGCCACGGTATTCGATCAGGGTGGCAAGTTCACTGAGCGACATCTACACTTCTATCGGGAGCGGGCTAAAGGCGGCTCCGGCATGATTATTTCGGAGGCCGCCAGCGTGCATCCCACAGGCGTTGCACCGCTGCACCTGTTTACAGACGACGTGATTCCCATGCTAGGGCAGATAGCGGAGGCCACGCATGAGTATGGCGTACCTTTCCTGGTGCAGGCCACGCACGCTGGAAGACGCTCTCCCAGCCCAGGTGGAGTTCTGGAGCAGATCTCTGTGGGGCCGTCGGCCATTCCAGCGCCATCCCTGCACTTTGCCCAAATGATGCCTCATGAGATGTCTACGGAAGAGGTGGAGGAGCTTGTGACCGCCTTTGGCGACGCCGCGCGACGTGTTCGGGAGGCAGGCGCTGATGGAGTTGAGTTATCCATAGCTTTCGGAAACATCATCCCGCAGTTTCTGGCGGAGGCCAGCAACCACAGGTCGGACAAGTACGGCGGATCGTTTGAAAAGAGGCTGACCTTTGCCTACGAGATCATAGAAGTGTCCCGGCAGCAGCTCGGCAAAGACCTGATTCTGGGCATTCGGGTAACAGAGGACTACCTGGATTACGGCCTCAACATGGCAGACCTTAAGCGCATAGTGCCCTTGTTGGAGGCTACGGGCAGCCTGGACTACGTCAGTGTGTCCGCAGGCACCAACTACGACCTGGACAGCGCAGCCAGCATCATTCCCTCCCACTACTTCAAGCCAGGAGAGTTTGCTGGGCTAGCGGCAGAGATAAAGGCGACGGTTAAGTTGCCCGTGATAGGCGCGGGACGCATGAATAGTCCTCAGCTATCCGAAAGCATGTTGGTGGATAGTCAGATGGACATGGTCGGCATGGCCAGAGAGCTGATTGCTGATCCGCACTTCCCCAGGAAGGCTAGGGAGGGTTTACTTAGCGACATCCGACCCTGTATTGCTTGCAACCAGAGCTGCAAGGGCCATCAAGCCGTGGGCCAGCCAATCACCTGCATCTACAACCCTGTGTCTGGACGGGAAGGGAAGTGGTCTGAATTAACACCGGCAGCTGTCCAGAAGAGTGTCTTCATCGTCGGAGGAGGTCCCGCAGGTATGGAGGCGGCGAGGGTCGCTGCTGAAAGAGGACATCAGGTAACTCTGGTGGAGCGATCTGATCGGCTAGGAGGCCAGGTCAACGTGGCCGCCTCTGTGCCAGGAAGGTCGGAATTTGCAGAGATCGTTCGATTCATGGAGGGCCAGCTTGGGAGACTGAAAGTCGAGGTGCTGCTTAACACCGACGCTTCAGCAGATATGGTTACCTCTCGTGGTGCCAATGCAGTGGTTATCGCCACTGGCTCGACACCCCATGTGCCTCAGATGCCTGGTTCGGAAGGCGGTAACGTACTCTCGGCACGGCAGGTGCTCGAAACAGACGTGGCCGTGGGGAACCGTGTTGTCGTAATAGACACCCAGGGCATGCGGCTGGGATGCGATGTGGCCAACTACCTGTCCAAGCAGGGCAAGGACGTGGAAATCGTAACGGGTATGCCCTACGTGGGAGAGCATATTCAGGCTGGGGTGTGGAGGCACCTGTATGAGGAGCTACTGCGTCAGGGCGTGAAAATGACGCCACTTACGGGGGTGTCGTCGATAGGGGAAAGCACAGTAAGTACCTTTAATTCTGTCTTCACCGATGCGACGCGAGTCATCGAAGGAGTGGACAATGTTGTGTTTGCTTCAGGGGGTGTG
>Ga0209089_10001092_pt1 | contig 24693 bp, 23 predicted proteins | sample ArcticOcean_MG_C_FD_187431 | JGI IMG/M metagenome (GOLD analysis project Ga0209089, IMG submission 187431) | Marine microbial communities from western Arctic Ocean - ArcticOcean_MG_CB2_150 (SPAdes) (version 2) | ecosystem: Environmental > Aquatic > Marine > Oceanic | place: Arctic Ocean: Canada... | reverse complement strand
GCCACAGTGATCCTCTTCCGGGAGTTTTTTGAGCAATGCGTTGAATCTCTGCGTCGTTGCAGCATCGAACTCGAGAGCGTCGAGGAAGATGGCATTCATCAGTACACCTGCAACCTGCGCCGGAGGTGGGTAGCCCCGAGCAGGACCAGTTTCAGGAAGTACGTCTGCCGGTAGGTTTCTGGTGGAGATCGCGAGGATCTTATCTGCCCCGAGGTGCATCGCAGGAGAGAGGGGAGTCGTCTGTCGAACTCCACCATCTCCGTGCCAGGATTCGTCGATCTTGACTGCAGGAAAGATCATCGGAATCGAACTGGAAGCCATGATGTGATCGAGGCGAATCTTGGTTTCTACACCTGCGCGGTAGGTTCGATTCCATTCACTGGTCTTCTTGCCGTGAATCCAGGTCACTGATCTTCCCGTACTGTAATCGGTGGTAGTGATGGCCAGCGAGTGGAGGCGGCCTCGAAGGATGTTCTCCTCGATTCCGGGAATCTTGCCATTGGGAAGACAATTGGTTTCTCGGGTGAGGAAATTCTTGAGTGGGGTCGTGTCGACCAGTCCACGGGTCGTGGGAGAGAAGGAAGATCCTCCACTGATCAAGCGCAGTCCCCAACGGGCCACCATTCCTGCCAGAGATCCGGTATTGGCCTCGATCACTTGATCCATCGTCAAGCCCCCCCAGAGTTTCCAGAGGTCCTCGACACACTCTCTGAGATTGCCCTGGTGTCGGGCCAGTTGAACCGCATTGATGGCGCCTGCAGATGTTCCGCTGAGGATCGAGAATTTGAAATGTGGCAGTCGCTTCGCGATATAGCGCAGAAAACCTGCCTGATAGGCGGAACGGGCTCCTCCACCCCCCAGAACGAGGGCGACCCGGTTTCCAGCTTCCATCTCTGACTCCAACCCGTGAATTGGGACCACACCTGGTCCATCAAAGAATCACATCTTCTGGCAGATGGGGCACATCGGACGATCAATGGAGGTGACGGGTTGCTCCTGCAGGAGCATCGTGCACTCATCGTGGTGCTCAGGAGTTCTTGGTCGTGGATCAGTGGACCTCAGTAGATCAGTGGACCTCAGTAGATCAGCGGACCTCAGTAGATCAGCGGACCTCAGTGGATCAGCGGACCTCAGTAGATCAGCGTACCTCAGTAGATCAGCGGACCTCAGTAGATCAGCGGACCTCAGTAGATCAGCGGACCTCAGTAGATCAGCGGACCTCAGTAGATCAGCGTACCTCAGTAGATCAGCGGACCTCAGTAGATCAGCGTACCTCAGTAGATCAGCGGACCTCAGTAGACCAGTGGACCTCAGTAGATCAGCGGCTCCGTACTCCAGTCGTTTGGAATCATGGAGCGAGATCGTTTCAGTCGGCTTTTTCCGAGAGGAGAAAGAGAGTGCTCTCGGTGGTGATCCCAATCAGAAACGGGACTGCTTTCATCCAGCATACGACCGAGGCCGTTCTTTGGTTCCTCGATTCATTGGGCACGACGTACGAGAGTGAATTGATCTTCGTCAGTGACGGTTGTAGCGATCAGCCAGAGCGTGCTCTTGAGAACTGGCTGGGTGTTGATTCTCGCGTTCGGCTGGAGCAGCTGGGCAAACATTGCGGGAAAGGTGCTGCAGTGAGGAAGGGAGTTCTCGCTGCAAGAGGAGATCGAGTCGCATTTCTGGATGTAGACCTTTCGGCACGACCAGAGATGCTGATTCGCTTGCTCGCAGCTCTCGATGGAGGAGCCGATTTCGCCTGTGGATCCAGGCATCATGAAGCAGCCAATATTACCATCGGACAAGGACTCGCGAGGGCGAGTCTTGGTCGGCTCTTCAGGGTTTTGGTACGGGCTGCAACTCATCTCGATCTGTTGGATACCCAGTGTGGATGCAAGGCCTTTCTCCGACAGCCGATGCTTCCCATCTTTGAGCAGATGAAGGAGCAAGGATTCGCTTTTGATATCGAACTGCTGCTGGAAGCACGGCATCGAAACCTGGTGATCGAAGAAGTTCCCATCGACTGGGCCGATGAATCATCCAGCAGCGTCCGGCCCGTACGAGATGGCGTTCAGATGCTGAGTGCATTGATTCGCCTGGCTTTTCGAGACCGAACACGCAGACCGGATGGAAAGACCGAATCGGTGAAAAAACTCTAGAGCTCTGCCGTTCTGGGAATCTGGGCGGGTTTCACGCCGATCTCGATGAGCAGTTGCCCGAGAGCGTCATCGAGTTTGTCCCCGCGAACATCCTTGAATCGGATCATTCCCTTGGTGTCGATCAAGTAGGTGGTCGGCCACCCTCTCACTCCCCACTGGAGCGCAATCGGGCCGCCTGTACCGCCTCCATCATAGAATGAAGTCCAGCTGATGTTCTCTCGCTCCATCGCCTTGAGGAGTTTTTCTTTCCCACGATCCGAGTTGACTCCGATGATGACAAAATGATCAGAGTATTTTTCCACGAGCGACCGCTCGTGAGGGTACATGGCCCTGCATGGTCCTCACCAATCACCCCAGAAGTCCAGTAAGACGATTTTTCCCAGATGATCGGTGAGTTGGAACGAATCGCCGTGCACATCTGCTCCAGAGATTTGGGGAGCCTGTTGGCCGACCGACAATGCATCCTTGGAATGCGGAGATAGCATCGCCGAGGCAATTGCCCCATAGGTCGTATCGCGAAATGCGAGGTCTCCGTATCGATCTTTCAACCGAAGAAGCTGTTCACGTCCGATCGCTTGCTCATCGGAATCCTTGCTTCGCCGAAGGCTGCTGGCCAGAGAATGCAGTGCAGCGGCATCGACCGGGTCATGTGGACTCGCGGCTTCCAGAGCTTCCATCAACGGCCGTAGCCCTTTCCGACCATACAGGTAGGAGAACTCGGCCAGGTGTGCCAGTTGGGTCGAAGTCTTGTATTCCTCGATCAGTCTCTTTGCATGGTCGATGGAGATCTGTTCCATCGTGCCCTCGGATCGTTTCCACCAGTGATTTCTGAGTAGCCAGAGTTCTGCGCTGAGACCCGATTCGGATCGGGCCAGCTCGCTGGCCAGAGCTTCAAATCGGGGTCGAAACTGTTCGGCCACTTCGCGGCGGTTACCGCCCTCTGCTGCGGCATCGTGGACCGCTTCCAGTTCTTTGACCCGGTCTATAGCGACTCCCAAGGAAACTGGTCCAGGAGAGAAGGCAGGAGAAAAGGCAGGAGAAAAGGCAGGAGTGAAGGCAGGAGTGAAGGCAGGAGTGAAGACTGGAGTGACAGGGTTGGATTCAGCCGATGCGCCCTGGCTGCCAGGGAGGCACAGCAGGAGCAGTGCGAGAGTGAGGTCGATCATGGAATCTCCTTCGACGGTTACCATACCACTGTTTCAAGAACTGGATGATGATGAACTTGCGTGAATAGGTTCTATGATTAGTCTCTTGGAGAGGAGGATCGCGGATGAGGCATCATCGAGCACGACAGTGGGGTATCCTTCTGCCATTGGCACTGTTAAGCGCACTGATCTCGTGCGGGAAACCTCAGACTCCTGTAGTTCCTGCCAGTCCATCCATGGAACTGAAGAATCCCGAGGAACAGACTTCGACTACAGATCCGCAGGAGATGGAACGGCCTTCTCCCGGGGATGCAGGAGCCGACCTTTCATCCTCGAATCCGACCCCGAGCAAGGAGCCAGACCCTGCAGAAGTTGTGGAGCCGGGATCTTCCGATACTGAGGAGGCTCTAGTCTCTCTGTTGCTGGCGGAACCTGAGTTCGAGAGACGTGCGAAACTCGGCCATCTTGTGGCCAAGAGACGCTGCATCCTGTGCCACAAGGTGGATGGAAGGGGAGGGATCCTCCAGCCGCCTTTGATTCAGGTGTCGGTGCGGCGACTCGAAAGAATGAAGATCATCTCCGAGCATCTGGATCAGTTGCAAGCCGATGATCCCGATCGCTACCAGGCCAGAGTGGATCTCTTCAACTCCATCGAGGCCGAGCCAGATCTCCTGCGGAAGATGTCGATCTGGTTACATGGATACCTGAAACAGCCCACCTTCGACAACGCACAGGCAAAAATGCCCTTGCAGGTGTTGAAGCCGGAGGAGATCGACCAGTTAGCCAGCTATGTCATTCAACTGGCTGTAGAAGGTGTCAAACAGGGTGTTCCTGCACCCGAATGAGAGTCGTTCCTGCCTTTCTCAACACCTGACTGACATGCCATCGGGGTGCAACCTCCATCAAGGTGACCTCGGTTCTCTCCGGTGTCACCACCCGTCCATTAACTTCAGGGTCGACCTTCCGGCAGCCATGCAGCGAGGGTAGTCGATTTTCCTACTTCTGATATCTTGGACATCAATTAAGTTTCTTCCCGGTTGCCAGGGTGTACAGGATGATTTCGGGGGATATCTCCTGTCGTTGCTTCGGCAACGAGCCCGGCACCTCAGCAAGCCTCAGGGCTTGCTGGAACTTCGTGGGAGAAGCGGGGGACTACAGTGGATCGAGGCTTCGCCTGGATCCACACCCCTCCCGGCCTGACTCCTCAGGTCGGGAGGATTTTTTTTATCTGTCGAGATTGTGGTTCCGGAGTCTCGCCTGATCCTTGCCTTCTGAGCACCTGCTAGTTTCTGCGCTCCACATAGAATTCAGTTTCTGGAGAACTGGGACTAGAATCCTGCAAGACCCAGGTCGCTTTCATCGAGGCAGTTGAATCCATCGGATTTGAGCAAGGTGTGGGCAGTAGAATTCTCATCGACATGGATGATCATCACACCAAATCCGTGCGGCCTTGTCAGCATCGGGTAGGCGTAGTGAATGTTGATCTCGGCCTGAATCAGGCTTCTGCAGATCATCCGGATTCCAGCACGTTCGTTGGGCACTTCCACTGCGAGGATCGGATTGACTGCAGTGGGGACTCGATGGTCCGTCAAGACCTTGTGAGCGGTTTCGACCCTGTCGACGATGAGTCGGACGATGGCATGGTCAGCGCTATCCACCACTGATAATCCATGAACCAGCAGGTCTTCACTGGTCAGTTGTCGGAGAATCTCGCGAAGTGTGCCAACCCGGTTCTCCAGAAAGAGGCTGAGTTGCCGGACAAAGGGCTCGGAGAGATCTTTTTCAGTTCGCAGCATTGTTCAATTCTAGCGGCGGAGCCGAGTCGTACAGGCGAGGTTTACAAGGGATCCGTGGGCAAGAGGAGATCACGGCTGGCCGCCCAACAGGGTGTTGGCCGCAAAGAATCAGGCTCCAGGAGAATCTGCTCCCCTAGAAGCCACCAGTACGCCCTCCTCCGGAGTTCCCGTTGTTGGAGTTCCCGTTGTTGGAGTTCCCGTTGTTGGAGTTCCCGTTGTTGGAGTTCCCGTTGTTGGAGTTCCCGTTGTTAGAGTTCCCGTTGTTGGAGTTATTGTTGTTGCCGCCTCCAAAGCCTCCGCCTCGACGACTGCCAAAGTTGTCCTGTGGCATGGCGAGGTAGTCTGCGTACTGGGTCGGAGTCAGAATCTGTTCCACTTCGATATTTTGATCGCTTCTGGTCTGGTCAAAGAAGCCTCGCATCTCTCCACGGGGGAGATCCATTTCACGGGCTTCCATCATCAGCTGCATCCTCTCGGCGGAGTGGTCGACCAGCAGAGATGTGAACTCTTCTGCTCGAGCTCCGGTCAACCCGAGATCCTCGGCCAGCCTATTGGCACGTTCGGCAGCACGATCTTGCATTCGATCCTGCATCCGCTGCTCACGTTCCATTTGCTCTTCATCTTGGACGGCAGCGATGGTGTCCCGGACCTGCTGATCCAGTTGATTTGATGCCAGTAGTGGATCAGCGGAGACAGGAGTGGGGGAAGAGATTTCCTTTGCGATGGCGCCGAGTGCCGAAGAGTTCCGAGCAATCTGCATGGCAACTGCAGAGACCAGCCCCTCTGGGACTTCGACATCGCCGGTGACGGGATCGATCGAAGGAACTTGTAAGGTATCAATCCCGATGGAGGTCAGGGATCGCTCACTTTGATCGAGACGTTCACTCAAAACCTGAAATTTATTTTGCAACCTACCAAACTTCAGATTGGTTTCTTTGAGCGCTTCAAAGTTCTTGTAAGCGATACCTCCCGTGGCGACCACGAGAAGAGCAAGGATTGTGGCGATGGCTTTCATGTGTCCTCCTGTTAATTCGACGATCCCGTTACAAGGCCAGAGCCTAGCAGCCCAGATCAAGGGTAACCCCAGATAGAGGCGTTGGGTTCCTCAGGAGCCAAGGATTTCTTCCAAGCGCTTCTGACAGAGATCCAGTGTACTTCTTGCATCGTCCTGAATCAGCGTGATTTTCTCCGAGACGCTGTTTCTCCACTGTTGGTCGGTGATTTCAAGCAGGTTAATCCTGACATTCAGAATTGCCCCTTCCAGTCCCGCTCTGGCCATCCAGCAGGCAGTCCCGGCATCGGTGATGCCAGATGGAAGCCCCTGTTCGGCGGCCCTCAGAGCGAGGTCCATCACCTGCTGGCATAGCCTGGCGGTGGTGAGGGGAACCTCGGTGGCATGGCGATAACCGGCTTCGATGGCTCGATCTCGAAGTTCCTTCTGTTCCGCAGTGCCTTGAGGAAGGCGCATCGCATCGATGACCGCCTCGAACGCAGCGGTGTCCTGGTCTACCGCTCTCAACAGTTCATCTTTGACAGCTTGTGCTTCGATGGATAGAGCCTCCATCTGTGGACGTCGCTTTCTGAATTTGCGCTTGGCAAAGGTCAAGTTGGCGACCATGGACGAAAGTGCAGCGGCCAGCGAACCTGCCAGAGCGGCGATGGATCCTCCTCCCGGTGCAGGTGAGTCGCGAGAAACTTCGTCGACAAAGTCTGCCACGTCTAAGCCTGTCAGAGTTCCCTTGATTGAAGGTGTTCCCAGGATGGATTTCTCGGTCTCGAAAGGAGTGATGTCGGACAATCCAAGAGATTGGATAGCAGTCTCGATTCGATCTGCGATGGGAATCCCCCTGCTGGATCCCTGGGTTTCCAGGTAGTGCTCACCACTCTCGATGATGGCATCGTGAGGAACCACACCGACGACCTCGGATCCAGTCACGGCTAGCCCTCGAACCGTCGCAAGAGTGCGACAGGCATCGACCACATGGTGCATGTTGGTGACATGGAAATCAGTCAGGTTGATGGAGATCTGCGCCTGCCCATATTCAGGGATGACCCAACCCACCGCTCGACAATGCTCAAAAGATCCACGTTTCATCACCATCTCACCTTCGAGAGCATCCGGATCCTGCCCGAAAAAGGAGGTCTCGTTGGCGAGGGTGGTGTCGTGGATCTTGAGGTGTTGTTCGAGGAGGTCGCGTGAAGGAAAGATCTCACCGGTGATTCCCGATGGCCAGATCCCCTCGGAGGGAAGGTAGCGAAGCAGTTTGCCGCTGGAGTAGTAAGGGGTCTTCGGATCTACCCGAACGGCTCGCCCCTTTTCTCGGATCTCCATCGCAAGATCATTCGCCTGGCTCTTGTCACGGGTGTTCAGGTTGACGTTGTAGGCGATCAAGAATTCTCTAGCCCCGACAGTGATGACGCCAGTTCTTGGAAGAAATTCCGCAGGTCCAAAGTCGGGTTCCCAGATGTTGTCTATCAGCTTCTCTGGTAGGGCTTCATATTCTCCCTTACGTACATCGGCCAGTGACTTTCGATCGTCCCTCAAGGCGGCCCTGTCATACATGTACACAGGAATCCCCAGTTCATCTCCGATGCGCTTGCCGACGCCTCGGGCGATCTCGATGCAATCCTCCATCGAGATTCCACTGACAGGGATGAAGGGGCAAACATCAGTGGCACCGTGTCTCGCATGGGCTCCCTGATGAGTCGTCATGTCGATCAGTTCAGCAGCTTTCTTGACCAGGCGAAAAGCAGCCTCAGCGATGGGAACGGGTGGGCCCACCAGAGTGATGACTGTCCGATGCGTGTCTGCACCAGGATCGACATCCAATACCTCGACCTCAGCCACCGCAGCAGCAGCCGCCACGATCAAATCGATCTTTGCACGATCTCGGCCTTCGGAAATGTTTGGAACGCATTCGACCAGTACGCTCTCTTGAGATTCTACAGTCATCGGGGTCCTCCCTGATGGAGTGGTGAGGGTGTCCAGCACCAGGTCTTCCAGTTCATTGGCTTGATTTTCACTTGCCGTGGGCTTCCACGAGGTGCTGGTGCAACGGAGATTGATCCAGGTCACGGGCGGGATCTCGGCGAACGATGTGTACATGGCCGGGGTTTCCTGCCACTCGTACCAGTTCGATCATCGTCGTGGGTCCGTGAATCCTGTAGGAGTGCTTCTTGTTCTTTTCGAGAGGACCCCACCAACAGAATCGTATCGAATCGAGACCAGCATTCTCGATACGACGCTTTTCAGCCTGTTCCAGAGGGGAACACAGCAGTCCCAGATGGACATCGATGAGTCGCTCCAGCAGTCGTTGCTGGTCGGGAGTCAACTGGTCTCGGCGGATCCCGATGGGTTCTACAGTGACACCTTTTGCTGGTCCGTGGAGGATGTCTCGAGGAACGCCCTCGGAGCGAATCCCGATCTCGAGTTGCTCCGCTCTCAGCGATCGAGCTAATTGCAGAGCAAGGTCCTCCTCATCATCGAGGACTTCCAGGCCGATGTTCGGTCCCACTGAAGAAATTGTGGGTGAGGCTCCAAGAAATGCTGGAGTCGAGGAGAGCAAGCGATCTCCCTGGAGCAGAAATCTGAGTGAAACGTGATGCCCCTCCACCCGCCATCCCCAGGGCTCTGTGCCGGAGGGATCGCCCAAGATGGCAAAGGTGTACTGGCCGGGAGTTCGAGACGGGTCATCCCCACCTCCCACCCGACTCAGTTCTCGGAGTACATCTTCAAGCGCAACGATGGCATTCCATTTCAACTGGCCCGTTTCGGAAAGGGTACTTCGGACCAATCGTTGAGCGTGGATCCGCTGATCGAGGGTCATCTCGTCTTGGCGGAGACCGGGTCGTTTCCCGGGCAGGAAACTCCACCGAAATAGAGCATTGCTGGCCGTAGTCCCGGGTGTATCCGAGTGGTGTAACTTCTTGAGAGAGCTCCCCTCGGTATTGGCGAGCAGTACCGAAGCGGCGCGAGAGATCCGCTGCGCGATCTGCTGAGGGATCTGGATGCCATCCGACCTCACTGGAGCGCCGATGGACTTCACAAGGATTCCAGAGAAGAGCATGAGAGCGACAATGAATTTGAGTTTTCGGGAGTGTTGGACCCTTTTCAGGAGACCTGGATCGATTGCTTCAGAACAAGTCATTTGAATCCTCCAAGGGCGCATCCTGAGGCCTGGGCCCGCCACGAGAAAGGTATCCCTGACATTATTGACAGGAGCGGGGATCGGATCGAGGAATTGGAGCGTTAAGCGTACAACACGCTTTGCGTTGCAGGAGAATTGTTCTGGGATGAACAGTTTAACTGCTTCGGTAGCCTAGAAATTGAGGTTCATCGATATGCGAATCCGCTTGGTCCTCGCCTTCCTGCTCCTGTTCGGTGCTTGGATGGGGAGTGAGACCTATTCCACCATGTGCGCAGAGAAGACCTGGTTAGATTTCCAGCAGGACTTCACATGGATCTCCCGACCTTCTCTTCCGGGTCCAGAAGCTTCAGTGCAACCCAGCCGCAATGAGTTGGCCATCGAGGGCGCAACGCAGGGTAGTGAAGAGGCAGCATTTTCGGAAATCGAACGAGCAACCAACGGGATCGTCGATGCTATCCGCAAGTTAGAAATGGGTGCCGAAAATCTCGATGGGGCCGGTCGTGTCGCCCTGCGTATCGAAAAAACGGAAAACCTACTGGAGAAACTGACGGTGCTCCGCAACCGGATTTTCTTCTACGCCGCCGAATATGAAATGCAGAAATCACCAGACTTTGATCTCCCCGGTGAGGTTTTCAGCACTGCTGAAATTACACAGAAATGCGGTGATCCCAGTTCCAAAGGGTTGTTGAAGATGATCGGTCTGGCTCGTTCATTTCTGCGGGCAGCAAATAGCGATGAGATGAACCGGCTGGAAGTTCAGATCCAGGAAAAAGAGGGGAAGTTCCTTGGGCAAGCAGTACTGGTCATCGATCAGATCGATCGATTGAATACAGTGCTGAATCAAGAGTACAAGAAGTTAGATTCGGAAACACGCCCCACCCCATGGAGCAGCGATTCGTCCTCAGGATTGAACGAATCACTGCAATCCGGTCTATTGGCTGGTGAGGTCGAGAGTTTTACTCGAAAAGGAAGATCGTTGTTGAGCAACGTCTTCAGTACTTCTGAATTTGCACTCCGCTCATTTTCGACCAAGAAAATCTGGTTCTGGGGTGCAATGGGCCTGTATGGCCTCGGGGCCGTGCTGTTGATCTTCTGGTATGTGCGGTCACTGATGGCGGTCACCGTGGCGATGGGCCAGGTTGTGGATCAACTAGATGCTCCGCTGAGAATTTCGCCGATCACTCCGTTCCTTACGATCAAAACCCTGGGAGAGGTAGCCAATAATCTGGCGAATGCCAGGAGTAATGAGTTCAACCGAATCTCTGCCCAGAAGAAGAGAGAATCTGAGATCGCTGGGGCTGTCGCTCACGAGTACGGAAATAACATCATGGTCATCGAGGGCCTATTGAGTATGGCCACAGGAGCGTATCAATCGGGTTCGATTGAAGATGTAGGAGTGTTTCTGGAAAAGGCGATGGAGGGTTGTAACACTGCAAAGTCTATCGTTGTTCCGTTGAGAGAAAGTGGAGATTCAAACGGAAACAAGAATGTAAAAGGGATTTCACTGAAGAGAATTCTCCAGGACGAAACCAGCAAGCTCGCTTCCGAAAACGAACAACAGATCTCCCTGAAACTTGATCCAAAGTGCGGGGGAGTTCGAGTCGATGAAGACGATTTCCTGAGCATCATTCGTAACTTGATCATGAACGCGCAGGATTCCAACTCCAAGATGAACAGATCAAGAGTATCTCTCTACACCCATCCGCTGGAGAGGCTGGATTCAGAAATAGTCATGAGACTGCTGGACAAGACCGAAGCAGGGGTCGAGTTCGTCTGTATTGAAGTCAAAGATGAAGGGATCGGGATTCCAGAAGAGATTGGCAACAAGGTCTTCGATCTGGGTTACTCGACAAAGTCTGATCAAGAAAGAAAGAAGCAACCAGGGGCTAAAGGATGTGGTCTTCACATCGCATGGAACAAGGTGAAGGAAAACGATGGAGTCATCGATTTCATTCGGAATGCCAGTGGCGGCGTTACATTCAGGGTCTTCTTGCCCAAGGCGTTGGAATATGAAATAGAACTTCCCACCGAGAAATCTGAACAGGTCAAGAACCCCACGGTTGGTGGTGAAATCCTGCTGGTCGAAGATAATCCTCAGGTCAGAGAAGTCGTCGAATATATGTTGAAAGCCAGAGGGTATACCGCCACCTCGGTGCCATCGGCCGAAGCCGCTCTCATTCAGTTACAAACAAGAGATAAGAAGAGCCCATTCAGCAGGATCATCAGTGATATCAACCTGGGTATCGACTGCATGAGTGGGCACGACCTTGTTCTTCAGCTTCGTGATTCACAGTGCAATACTCCGGTTCTGTTGATCACGGCGTACCACAAGCATGAGATCACAACAATTCTGGATCCAGCAGTACACAACTACAGGATTCTTGAGAAGCCATTCACGCCGATACAATTGTACGAGACCCTCGATCGGATGACGGATCCTCCAATCGATCCGTTTAGAATCAGTTCCGACGATGGAGATGACCGTGAATTTGATCTGGGAGAACCGGTCTCGGCATAATGCGAGCGGAGATCAGGGACTACTGCTCCTCCGGTGGATTCCGTCGCGATGAACCTACAGTCGGTTGATCGAGTGACCCTTCAATCCGGAAGCGGAGTAGCCGATTCGCGATATCCGACAGGATCGGGGTTCCGCCGAGGGTCTGTGGTTCCATGATCAGGTGAAGTTGCTGATCGAAACCGACCACGCCTTTTCCGAGGATTTTCCCTGCGGGGCTGCTCAGGCGGATGGCTCCCATTCCCTTGAACTCAAAAAGTTGGTCATGAATGGAGAATTCACAATCCGCAGCCTTGATGCGATTATTTCGACGATTGAGTCCCTCGAAGGGGTTTTGAAGAACTCCAGCGATGATCGGGACCTGAGCCAGGTTTCCATTCCGGATGGAAAAGGCCCCATTCCCGACGATGGAATCGGGAGAACCCACCATCCCCTGTACCCGGGCACTTCCTGCGGCAATTCCAGCGACTCCTGGTTTCCTGAACAGCATTTCTGATCCGAGAGACAGATCGATATCAGAGACACTCGTTTCTCCGGCAAATCGTCCTCCTCCTGGGGTCAGATCTGCAAAGAAAAAACCGTCGAGTGCGCCGCCATAGATCTCGCTTGAACCCAGTTCTGCCATGAACAGATGAGTTTCATCGACGGGGACCTGTTTGATTAACCATGGAGTAGGAAAACCCTCATCGAGTGGATCCTGAAGTTGTAAGCGAGGGTGTGCCATTCCGTAGGTGAAGTGAAGGACACGTGAGGGGGGGAGAATCGCGCGGAACCTGGAGAACCGAAAGTCGCCCTCGGAGATCTGGCCAGAGAAGGAATGTCCCAAACCGGGTTTCTTGTCGCCATGTATCTCAAATTTCGCCGACAGGTCTTCTGCACGCATGGCGAAGTCGAAGCCACTGCTTTCCAGTTCTCCTTCGACGTCGTACTCGACCATTTCATCTTGAGGAGACGGATTCCCTTCCTTGTATCGATACAGCACTGCTGCCTGACCGGATACCCGGCCAGATAATTTCATCTGTTGGAAAAAGTTCTTCATGTCGGGTGGTAAACTCTGGACCAGTTCGTCCTGCGAGAGGTCCAACCCGGATCCTTCTCCACTCTTCTGAATATTGAAGTTCATCGAAAGTAGAGTCGAACCTGGTTCAGCCGCAGCTTCATCCGACGAATCATCCGGCCCGATCTCTCCAGATACGCTCACGATCGGTGATTGATCTGGATCGGTTTTCAATTCATCGAGGCGGATCCGTCCCTCGGTACTGGAAAAGACCACCTGACCCTCATGGAAGACCAGGGGGTAGGGTAACTTGTGGTATCGAAGGCGGATCGGGTCATTGACCCTGGCCCGGACATAGATATCGAAGGGATTTCCTTCATCTACGCGGAGTTCTACAACCGTGTCCAGAGAACCTCCCCCGGAAAGTATGTCCAGTGAGCGAAGCCGCTCTGCGACTCCATCGGGGAGGGCAGAGAGTAAGTCCTCATCAGGGATCAACTCCGCGCATTCGATGGGGATTTCCAGGCGAGTTGTTTTTCCTCCCGCATACTCGACGATCCCTGCCGGAAGAGTGAGTTTGCTCTCTCCATGATGGCCGCTCAGTTCCTGAAACAAGACTTTCCCTTTGGAGGCTTCGATGATCACTCGTCCACGAAGGCCGTCCACGCGAAATGGAAAAGCCTGATGAGAGATACTGGCACCCTGGGGTTCCAGTTCGATGCGGAGGTCGGCCGGGCCGCCGTTGGCGGTTTTTTCCAACTCGATCTTGAGGTTGGCTCGGCCGGATGGGGAATAGGTGTCAAAGATATGAGAGAAGCGATCTCCCAGGGCCGTTCGAACTCGATCATCGAGTGGGAGAGCAAGCCCTTCCATGACCAGGTGACGATTTCCAGTTTGTGCAGAATCCAAACTACCTCTGATCCGGATCGGTTCTCCGCTGACACCTCCTGTGATGTCCAATTCGGTGCGATCTCCGAGATAGCGAATCTCACCTTGCAAGTTTCGTAAGGGATAGGGGTAGTGGGACGAACTCGCATCGACTCTCGAGAGGAGCACTCTGACCTCGGCGAGGGTGGGTGGATAGGTTTCTCCTCCGCCGGAGATCTGCAACCCGAACTTTCCGGATGGCGAGTAACGGTCCCAGGTTTGTTGCAGGCTCGGTGGTAGGATGTCCCGAATCCGCGGTTCAAATGTGAGGTTCTCTATTTGTAACTGAATATCACTGCGACCCGGAGCCAGAGCTTCCAGTTCGATTTCGCCGAGCAAGAGTGCTTCGGATCCGAAGACTGTACCCTTCAATGGATTTCTGAATGAGATCGAATCGGTATTGATTTCCAGCTGTCCAGAGAGATTCTCGATATCGATATCGGGTTCAGACAGATGAATGGAGCCGCTCTGTATGGTCAGAAAGGTCGAGTTCTTTACCGGTCGTGCATCTCGCAGGATCAGCACGTGGTTGAGACTGGCCATTCCGGATGGCTGATAGCGATCCCAGAGCAACTGAAGTGCTGGCGGTACACGGTCGCGAAGATCAGGATTCAACTGGATCTGGTCGACTTCGAGGGCCAATTCGAAATCGCCCATAGACAGTCGCCCTGCTCCGTCAAGGCGGATGCTCTGGACCGAACTGTCAAAAGCCACACCATCCAGGGTCCATAGGTCTGGATCGTCCGGAGAGACTTCGAGGCGTAGTTTTGAAACTTGCATCCCATCCGGGCTGTGGGCCACGGTGATCGGACAAGTTTCCACACGGAGATCGGTGATGACCAACTCCGGAGGAGTGAGTGCAGAGTTATTTGTTTCGCTGGAGATGGAAGGTAGATGGGGCCCTTGCATCGGGGCAAACGCATCTCGGAGTACATCGAGAATGGTCAGATCACCTAGATGATCTCTTTCGAGCACTATGTTGGAACCGGTGATCTCAATACGACTCAGTTGAGCGTCTCCGTGGATCAGTGCCCAGGGTGAAAGAGAAATGTTCAGTTGCGGAACTCGAACCAGTTCCTTGTACCGACTACCTGGGGGAGAGTGGATCACCAGGTCCTTCACCTCGATATGAGCGGGCCAGTTCCAACTGACAGTTCCCAGTGAAAAACCTGAAGTGAGATGATCCCCGAGTAAGGTCTGCGCGCGATACTTCATCTGTTCAGGGCTCAGCACCTGAGTTACGACCCAGAATCCCACAGTGAAGATCAGTGTCGGCAGGATCACTGCAAAGAACAGGTATCGTCTCAATCGGGCACGTTGCCGAGTTCTGGTCGGTTTCTGAGGACTTCTGGGGAGAGGAATCGGCGGAGGAAGGTGATCGAGATCAATGTTATCGTTCATCGAATCAACTCCCTTCCAACTCTAGCTCGTCGGCGATCCTGGTTCGATGATGACGCAAGATGCGTCTACCCAGCAGACAAGTCACCTCATATGGAACGATCCCGCACCAGAGTGCGATTTCCTCGACATCGATGCGTTCCGATCCATCGCGTCCGAGCAGGGTGACTTCGTCGCCGACCACTGTTCCTTCGACTTCCGTGACATCGATCACGGTGTAGTCCATCGTCACTCGCCCGACTACAGGCACTCTATGTCCCCTGACCAGCACTTCACCTCTGTTGGATAGTGTCGAGGGGAACCCGTCGTGGTAACCGATCGGAATCGTCGCCAGGCGACTATTCCGAGTGGTGGTATAGGTTCCACCATAACCGATCGATTGTCCCGGTGGATGATCTCGTAGGTACACGATCTGACTCTTGAGGGTGAGGATGGGCTGAAAGGAGTCCGCTTTGGGAAGCTTGTCGGAGAGCCCGTAGATCGCTCCTCCGATTCTCACCATGTTGGCCTGGGAGGCTGGACTCTGGAGTGCTGAAGCACTGGCATCGATGTGAATCAGGGGCGGGTGGATTCCAGCGGCTGCGAGTTCTCTCACGATTCCATCGAGCAGCGCTCGTTGCCTGGCGACCTCGTTGAGGTCCCAAGGGCTGGGCAGGTGAGTTCCGATTCCCTCGAGACGTAGGTGAGGACAACTATCGATGGTCCGGGCATGCTGTGCGGCTTGGTCGGCGCTGACTCCTAGTCTCGACATTCCGGTATCGATGAGGAGGTGAATCGCCATCGGTTGGTCGAGCCTCCGCGCGGCCTCCTGCAAGATCTCGATTCGCCCGGGAGAGTGGACGGTGACCGAAACTCCTTCTTCGATGAGAAGGTCCAGTTCTGGCTCCACCAGTGCCCCGAGAACCAGCACAGGGGATGAGATTCCAGCCCCGCGCAATTCCAGTGCTTCACGGGAAGTGCCGACACCGAGGAAATCGATGCCCTCCGCTTCGAGTCGCCTCGAGATGGGAATCGAACCGTGCCCGTATGCATCCGCTTTGACCACGGCGAGAATCTTCTTCTCGGGCAATAGAGCGCGCAGATTCCGTAGGTTTTCCGAGACCAGATCGAGGTCGATGGTGGCCCATGCACGTTCTGGTTTCACGCCTGTTCCTCCCCTGCGAGACGGCGGCGTCTCACTTCTTCTGCACGGCTGACTCGCATGTATCTGGGATTCAACATGTGAGGAGACTCCCAGCCTGGGGGTGAATCTTCGCCCTCGAGGATTTTATGCACTCGAGAGATGGCAACCTCTAGCCCCTTGCGAGCGGTCGGCAGATCCCATTCCAACGGGCCAGTCTCTCGCTTGAAGTTCAGTTCAGCATTTCGACTGCCGGCTCCGATGAAACGGGTTTCTTGCTGATCCAGGGCCGCAAGTTGATCGCGGTGGCTTGCCAGTTCCTCACCATCCCTCACCGCTCCCTCCTTGGTGATCTGATAGAAGCCGACATCCAGATCGCCGCTGCTGGCATCGAGCAAGACCCCCCAGCGACCTGGAGTATCAATATTGCTGGCGATGATATCGAGCGACGAGATCCCCAGTGCCGGGATGTGCAGTGCCCAGGCGATTGCCTTGGCTGCAGAGATTCCAATCCTGACACCGGTGAAGGAACCAGGTCCAGCATTGACAGCCACCGCACTCAATTTTTCACGCGCAGCATTTCTCTTCACGATGGCATCGATGCGGGGGAGGAGTTCTTTGCCGTGAACGAGGCCTGGACTGAACAGTTCTTCATCCACTTGCTGGCCATCGAGAGTACCGAGAGCGACGGAGCCATCGCGTTGGCTCGTCTCGACCATCAGGATCCAGCCATCGGAAGGGAACTTCATCGGGGCATCTCTCCGTATCGCTGCTGGAAGTGAACGGCATTCCTGGCGTACTTGGCAGCGGATGAAAAGAACTCGCTACGCTCTTCCTCGGAAACGGTTCGAATCGTCCGACCGGGAACACCGACCACCAGTGATCCCGGTTCGATCTTGCTTCCCGGGGGAACCACTGCGCCGGCAGCGATCAGACTACCGGCACCCACCTCAACATCTTCCAGCAATACCGACCCCATCCCGATCAGTGAACCATCACCGATGGAGATGCAGTGAATGATGGCTCCATGGCCGATGGTGACATCATCTCCGATTATCAGCGGCTTTCCTGGATCCGCGTGAAGAACCGATTGGTCCTGCACATTGACTCTTTTTCCGAGGATGATCGGTGCGTCATCCCCCCGTAACACTGCTCCGTACCAGATTCCGCTTCCTCTTCCGATTCGAACATCGCCGACGATGGTGGCGGTCTGGGCATGAAACCAGCCGTCGACCTGGTGGAATCGAGCCCCGATGTCGAGATCGACCGGTATTCCAGGCCCCGATCGTTGCTCGGGTGGATTCTGCTGGATTGGCGGATCTTCCGCAGTCATCTGATCATCTCCATCGTTCCTGAGAGCCCCCTTGAATCGGGTGGTACCTGCTCACGATAATCAGAGGAGTGCCGGGCGGCAACGACTGCAGGAGAAGGAGAAGAAAATGCCTCATGCGATTCTCCGGGGAGGATCCTCGATTGCGGATTTGTGGGAGAATTTCGAACCCCACCGGGAGATGTCTGGATCGGATGTGCTGCAGCTGGAGGCGGCATTTCTACGCAAGGACCGATCTCAGATGCTGATTCTCGCCCTGGCCATCGAGAATGGCGTCACCCAGAGGTTTTTCATCGTGGTCGGAATGAAAGGTCAAAAGATCGCCATCCGCTGCCAGCATCATCAAGCCTTTGAGAAGACCAGTGGGGTGAAAACACTGGTGGCGCAGGTGGCGAAGATGCTGGTGGCAGGGGGAGCGGTGGTGCAACAGACCAATCTGCGGGGTCTGGAAATGGATCACTAGCCAGCAGCGGCCTCGACCAGCGCTCGAACCCTCGCCACATCGACGGGCTGATTCACCTGCCCATCTTCCTTGAGAGAAGTGCCGACGATGGCTGCGTCGGCAATCCTCAGGATGCTGGCGACATTCCTCACATCGACGCCGCTTCCGGCGACCAGGGCGGTGGTTGGAATTGCTTCCCTGACCTGAACCAGTTGATCGAGATCGAGAGCCGAACCGGTGGCACTGCCGGTGATGATCACGGCATTGGCACATCCTCGTCCGACCGTTTCCACCGCTGCTTGCGCGGCATCGAAGCCCTTCGGATGGAGTGCGTGTTTGACACCCACATCCGCAGCGATCGCCACATCTTCGGCATCGGTGCTTCTCTGCTGACGAAGCGTCTCGTGGGCTCGTCCTGAGATCCAGCCCTGATCGGTGAGGACCGCAGATGTATGAACATTCACGCGGATGAACTTCGAGCCGGTGGCCGCTGCGATGGCCAGCGCTGCCGTCGCATCGTTTCGCAGCACATTGACACCCACCGCTAGTGATCCTGCGAGTTGGCAGATGGCACCGACCAAGACACTCATCTCGGCGACGGTGGTCGGCTCAACAGTAGTGGGTGTGAAGGGTGCATCGCCAAAGTTCTCGACGATGAGACCTCGGACTCCTCCGTCGATCAGAGCCTGGGCATCGGTGAGCGCAGAGTCGAGGATCTGTTGGCGAGAGCCACGGTAGCCGGGACTCCCCGGCAACGGAGCCAGGTGCACCACGCCGATGATCGAGTTCGATTGCAGTGGAAAGGGAAAACTCATCGCGCTCCTTCCAGGTCAATTGGGAGTGTACCTCGAAGTGGAAGGTGGGTCAGTGGAGATTGAGCAGGAGAGCCATCGACGGTGGTTCCGGTCGAGGGATCGGACCCGATCGGGGAGATCCTCGTCGGAGAAGTTGCCGCAGATGACGAACTTGGTCGAGTTGGTTTCGTGGATCTCTGCCAGCACGACGATCTGATCATCGCCATCGATGGGCCGACTCATCCGGTGCGAATCATCCCTCATCCGGTTTCCGGCTCCCTTGGTCAGCGTCAGCAAGAGAACAGGGTTTCCCCTTTCGATCGACGGTCGCAGTGGCCTGCTCGATATCGGTGGGCTCCAGGTTCCACCGATCGATCACCCACTCGCTCCTCCCCTGGCGGGATACGACACTTGTCGAGGCACCCGCTTCGCTCCCGGAATCGACCCCTCAGGCGAGGGAGATGCTCTACAGCGGCGGGCTCTGCCGATCCACGGTCGATCCCGACCGGGAGATCGCTGAGAACAGCGGGCAGGACCAACTAGCCGCCGCAGAGATCGACCCACAGGACGATCGAAATTTAGACTCTAACCCTAGTTTTTGTAATGAGTTATGTCATTTCGGTGGTGCTTTATTGGTCGGGGAAGCGGGTCACTCATCCAGGCGGGCGATGCGATTCCCCCAGGCGCTTCTTCCGGACCGCAGCGAGGCCTCTTTTGAGGCCGATGAGAATTGCCCCAACTCCTGTAGATGCAATAGGTTGACGCTTTCCAGGAGGTTCGATAGTGTGCATCTTTGGCTGCCGAATTGACCGATCGGAATCGGTGGTTTCAGGGAGCGGACTCGAGACTCCGAGGTCGGGGTGGATGTTGGAGACTCTTGGCCAGACCCACCATCATCGCCGGCAACTGGAAGCACAATCCCGATCGAATTCCGGGGGAATCCCTCTTCCGGGAGATCTCCGAGGGTACGATGTCGAGGTTCACCGTTGACGGTGGCGACTCTCCGGTGCGGGTGGTGCTGTTTCCACCGTCGCCTTGGCTCGGTTGGTTTGCTTCGAACTCCTCGGAGTTCGATCGTTCTGCCGTCGAGATCGGAGTACAAGAAGTATCCGATCGTCCTCTCGGTGCATTCACCGGAGAGGTTGGAGCTCAGTTGGCCCAGCAGTTTGGTGCCGAGTGGGCGCTGGTCGGGCATTCGGAGCGCCGTTCGATTTTTGGTGAGACCGATCAACAGGCGGCGAGTCGGGTGAAGGCCGCAGCGACGGCTGGGCTACGACCGATCCTTTGCATCGGTGAAACGCTCGAGCAAAGAGAAGCGGGAGAGACCTTCGAGGTGGTGAGTCGCCAGCTCGAAACCGGACTCTCCAAGTTGGATGAAGAATTTGAATACGCACTGGCTTACGAGCCCGTATGGGCCATCGGAACCGGTCGTACAGCAACGACGCAACAGGTCGAAGAGGTGCATCGTCACCTCAGAGAAGTATTGCGACGAGCCAGAGGAGCCTCAGCAGATGAGGTTCCGATCCTCTACGGGGGAAGTGTCAAGCCCGACAACGCGCAGGCGTTGCTGGGAATCGATGGGGTAGATGGAGCCCTGGTGGGAGGTGCGAGCCTCTCGTCGGCGAGTTTCTTAGGGATTCTGGACGCGGGAATTGCGACGGCGTGACCAGTGACGGTATGCCGGTGGCGATGACCGCCCTGCAGGTAAGGTAAAGCGATGCTTGTGACATTTCTGATGATTGCACTTGGATTTGTGACGGTTCTGCTCGGTTTCGTGATCCTGATTCAGGAGCCGAAGCAAGCGGGACTGTCGGGGGCCTTTGGCGGGGGCATGGGCGGTTCCGATCAGATGATGGGAACCAAGGCCACCAGTGGGATCGGCCGTTTCACCGCGATCTTGTCGGTGACGTTCTTCTCGCTGTGCATCCTTGTGGGAGTCATATCCAGCAGTGACCGCGATAGCAGTCGTCTGCAGAGTGACACCGTGGAACCGGGCTTCGGATCCATCGACGGCGCCGCGGACTCGGACGGAGTCGGGGATGCGATCGGGGATGACACTCCCGCGGCCATCGATGACGGTAGCGATGGCAGTACGGCAGGAGCGATCGGCGCGGACGAAACGCCAACTGCTGAAACGCCGGCTGCTGAAACTCCGGCTGCTGAAACGCCAGCTGCTGAAACTCCGGCTGCTGAAACTCCAGCGGTTGAAACGCCAGCCGAGCAGCCAGCAGGAGATGACGGTAGCGGCAATTGAATACAGCTCTGCGCAGCATGACGGGTTTCGGATCTGGATCCCGTGAAGCGGCGGGGTGGCGGGTAAAGGCGGAGATGAGATCGGTGAATCATCGCCATCTCAAGGTCTCGAGCCATCTTCCCGATCAGTTGCTAGCTTTGCAGATGAAGATCGATGCTTTGCTTCGTGAAAAGCTCGAGCGTGGATCGATCTCGTTGACCCTGGTTCTCGAGCCGTGCGGCGATTCTGCGCAGCTGTCAGAGGTCGATTTGATTCGCCACAGTTACGAAAAATTGTGCGCACTGAGAGATGAGATCACTCCGGGCCATGAAGTGAGACTGCTGGATGCCATCCAGCTTCGTGAAGAACAGGGAACGGTGGTGGCCGAACCTGACGGAGATCTGGCTCAACTGGTGCTCGATACGATCGAGCAAGCGGTCATCGATCTGCGTCAGATGCAGGAGAATGAGGGTGAACACCTCCGCAAGGAGTTTCGCCGCATCCTTGGATGTATCAGTGACGGTCTCGATCAGGTCGAGGCGGTGCTGCCCGAGGTGAAGACCTGGTTGCTCGAACGCTTCCAGGACCGGATCAGCCAATTGATGACCCCGGGAGGGGTGGATCTGGATCCGAAGGATCTCGCCAGAGAACTGGGAGTGCAGGTGGAGAGGTCCGATATCACCGAGGAACTGGCCCGAATGAAGGGGCACCTCGAGGAATACGGAAAGACCATCACGACAGGCGGAAGGGTCGGAAGACGACTCGATTTTCTGACCCAGGAGATGTTTCGTGAGGCCAATACGATGGCCTCGAAAGTGGCTCGATTCGATCTCGCCCACACGGTGGTCGACATCAAGGTCGAAGTGGATCGCCTGAGAGAACAGACGCAGAACATCGAATGAAATGACTGGCCTCTGCGAGGGGCAGTTGATGAGGGAGGCGTGACGGTGGGCGCTGGAGGGATCCTGGTTGTGCTCTCAGGACCATCCGGAGTCGGCAAGACTGCTGTCAGTGAGAGGCTCGTGAAGGAGGACGGAATTGTCCGTGCCATCACGACCACCACCAGGGCTCCCCGTGAAGGGGAGCAAGATGGAGTGGATTACCATTTCCTCGACCGAACCGCATTCGAGCGGCAAGCGTCAGAGGGAGGATTCCTTGAGCATGCAGAAGTGCATGGGAATCTTTACGGCAGTCCAAAGGTTGCGATCGAGGGTCAATGCCATTCAGCGAGAGCGGTGTTACTGTTGATCGATGTTCAGGGTGCGGAGTTGTTACGAAACGGTCAGGTCGACATTTTGACCATCTTCCTCGAGCCTCCGGGTGAGGAAGAGCTGAAACGTCGGATCGCGGCTCGTGGCGATGAAGATGATGACATGATCGATCTCAGGCTCAGGAATGCCCTGTCCGAGATCGCGGAAAAGAACAAGTACGACCACTGCATCGTCAATGACGATCTCGAGGATTGTGTCGAACAGATCGATTCGATCATCGAGGCCGAATTGCGCAGCAGGGGTCAATAATGAGATAGATGCGAGGAGTCGACCCTGGAAGGGGCCGATTCCGGAATGGAGGAAACGTGCTCGATGTCGATATCGAGGACCAGCTCGTCGAGAAGACGGGCGGCAAACTGCAACTGACCGCCCTGATGCAGAAGCGTCTGGTGGAATTGAAACGTGGGGCTCGCCCGCTGGTGGTGATCGACTCTGTCGATCTTCAGGACATCGTCGTGCAGGAGATCTTGCAGGACAAGGTGATCCTCGCCGAGCTGGAAGCCAACGAGGTACACTTCTTCGAGGATGCTCGTAAGTTGAAGGATGGAAGTTCCGACGACGAGAAGGATGTTTACGGCTCCGACCTGAAGAAGGTCAAGGAAGAGCGAATCAAGGAACTGTCCGAGTTCCTCAATCCGACCAAGGAATGATGGAAGTGGTGCGACGCACATCTCGTGTGCGTCGCACCGCGACCGTGGTCCGTTTCATGAAAAGGTACCTCTCATGAACTGGGAATCTCGGAAGATCATTCTCGGAGTCACTGGTGGAGTGGCCGCATACAAGGCGGTGGAACTCGCATCCCGGTGGACTCAGCGAGGCGCAACAGTTCGCGTTCGCATGACACCCTCCGCTTGTAAATTCATCCAACCTCTGACCTTTGAAGCGGTCACGCGCTGCGAAGTCATCTCAGAGATCTGGCATCCGATCGGAACCGGCGATCGTCCCGAGCACATCGGTGCTGGCGATGATGCCGATGTCTTCGTGATCGCTCCTGCAAGTGCCGATCACATCGCACGGTTATCCCATGGTTTCGGAGACGATGTGGTGTGCCTGACGGCACTGGCCTGGGATGGCCCGATGGTCGTGTGTCCGGCGATGAATGATCGTATGTGGCGCAATGAAGCGGTTCAGGCCAACATTGCGCTCCTCAAGCAAAGACAGATCCAGGTCGTGGATCCGGCGGTCGGTCACCTGGCTTGCGGCGCGGTCGGTCCGGGCCGCCTGGCAGATCTTGACCAGATCGACGATGTGGTCAGCGGTTTGGTCCGGCCGAAAGAGATGTCTTGAATCCCCCGGTCCTGCTGATCACTGCAGGGCCAACCCGGGAGCCGATCGATGATGTCCGTTTCCTTACTAACGGAGCCAGTGGAACCCTCGGGATCGAGGTCGCCTGCGCCGCTCGTGATGCCGGCTGGGAGGTTCACCTGGCCCTCGGACCCGTCCCTCATCCGGCACTGGAGGGGATCCATCTGCACCCCTTTGTCACCGCCCTCGACCTGGAGAAAATCGCCATCGAGCTGTGGCCAGAGGTCGATGCGCTGGTCGCCACCGCTGCTGTTTGCGACTACCGCCCGGCGCAGAGAATTGTCGGAAAACGCAAGAAGTCCGCTGGAGACTGGAACCTGCAACTGGTGAGAAATCCCGATGTTCTGGCGGGTAGGGGGGCAGAAAAGGGCGATCGGGTGCTGGTCGGCTTTGCCCTCGAGGCGACCCAAGATCGACAAGAAGCGCTGCGAAAGGCCGTGAACAAGCGGCTAGATCTGGTACTTTGCAACACGCCGGGGAACCTGGGTGTGGCCATGGGGGACTACATCTGGCTCGAACCCGCAGGGCACTCCATTTCCTTGCCGGAGATTTCAAAGGTGGATCTGGCTCGGAAGTTGGTGGAGTTCATCGGCACAAAGGTTGCTTCTCGCCGCGGCGACCGTGCCTTCAATGGGGAATGATGACAACATCGAATCGATCGAAGCGCAGTCGCCGAGACTCCACTCGAACTCCGCAACCGGGGCTCGGTAAGGAAGCACTCGCGCTGGTCTTGCTGGCGATCACGGCCTTCTTTTTCGTCGCACTCTACAGCGAGTATCTGGTGGCCACCGGCCGAAGCGCAGCGAATGCCTGCGGTTCGACGGGCCACTTCATCGCTCGAACACACTTCGACATTTTCGGCCCTATCGCCGGTTTCTTGCTGGCGGGGATCTTTGCGGTCTGGTCAGTCATGCTGCTGTTTCAGGTGCAAATTCGCTCGTGGTGGCCGCGCATCGGCGGGCTGGTACTGTTCTGCTTCGCCGTCTGCTCCCTCGAGTTTCGCTTCACCGAGCAATCCCTGTTGGGCGCCGACCATCTCTATCGTGGTGGTTTGATTGGCATGTATCTGGGACAGGCCGCTTTCGACGCCTTTGGAATTACCGGAACCACCATCTTTGCGTTTCT
>Ga0209089_10001078_pt1 | contig 24800 bp, 21 predicted proteins | sample ArcticOcean_MG_C_FD_187431 | JGI IMG/M metagenome (GOLD analysis project Ga0209089, IMG submission 187431) | Marine microbial communities from western Arctic Ocean - ArcticOcean_MG_CB2_150 (SPAdes) (version 2) | ecosystem: Environmental > Aquatic > Marine > Oceanic | place: Arctic Ocean: Canada... | reverse complement strand
TTTTAGAAATCGAGAAACAACTGTTGCTGGTAGTTCTTTGATTTTAATCATGTAACTATTTATTTGTAAGGTCACATTACATTACTGTTAAATTTCGTGATTTTATAAATATCTGTAGTTATAAAATATTTGCCCAGTCCAAACTAAATTATAGGAGTATTTAAATGGCATTCCAAATCAGTCCCGGCGTAAATGTCTCAGAGATTGACTTGACAACTATAGTTCCCTCTCCATCTACAACCGATGGAGCATTTGCTGGGGGCTTTCGTTGGGGACCAGTCAACGACCCCATTTTGATAGATAATGAAGATAAATTAAGAGAAGTTTTCGGTAAACCAGACGCCCTTACATATAAACAATTTTTCACCTGTGCTAATTTCTTACAGTATGGTAACAAACTAAGAGTTGCCCGCGCAGCAAACGCTACAGCATATAATTCAGATACACAAGGTTCAGCTAATATTTTAATTAAGAATGATGACCAGTATTATGTAAATTATGATACGGCTGGAGGAACATCTGGTAAAAGTTGGTTCGCAAAATATGCCGGTGATTTAGGTAATAGTTTAAAAATCTCTGTATGTGGTCCTACAAAATCCAATACGGCAGATGATGGTTCTTTAAAAGGAAATACAGACACCAAATTAGTAGGCGCAGATGGTTCCGCAGTTACAGTTTCTACATCAACTACAACCGCTACTGCTTCTGCTAGCGTATATGGAAAAATAGCTGTTGGTGATGTTGTCGATAATGGCACAGAAACCGCCGCCCAAACTCGTATGGTAGCTTCCATTACAAGTAATACTGTATTTGTCTTATCATCAGCGCCTACAGCAGCTTATAGTAGCGCTACTGTTGCAGTAAAAAAGAATTCGGGATTTGAAACTCCAACTGTTCAAATGATGGGGACTGTTACTTGTGCCGCTGGCAACGCAAATGTTACGGGTTCGACTACAAAGTTTACCTCACAAGTAAATGCCGGTGATATTATTAAAATTACCGTTTCTGGTGGTAGTGAAGAACATAGAGTTAATGCCGTTTCTAGTGCCACAGCACTTACTCTTCATTCAGTACTATCCAATGCCGCCTCTTCTGGAACTTATTCCAGAAAATGGGAATATGCAAATCATTTTGATTATGAACCCACACACACTTCTTTTGCTGAAAGAAATACAGCAACACAAGATATGATACATGTTGTTGTAGCAGATGAAGATGGTGAATGGACGGGTACTAAAGGTTCAGTTCTAGAAGCATATACAGGACTTTCACTCGCAAATAACGCAACAGGAGAAGATGGTTCTGCCTTATATTACAAAAATGCCATTAATAGAAAATCCAAATATGTGTGGTGGGGTACACATGAAGCCGGTACTCACGGTGGAGCAAATACATCATTAGGAACTACTGCATGGGGTGCCACTGTTACATCCGGTACAAAATATCACGCAAATGGTTCAGTAATAACAAATAGTCTTTCTAACGGAAGTGCCGGTTCGACCTGTACAGACGCAAATATTGTTACAGCTTACGATAAATTTCGTAATGCCGATGAAATTGATGTAGCTCTCTTAATGACAGGGGACGCATCTAATACAGTCGCAAAATATTGTATAGATAATATTAGTTCAGCCCGTAAAGATTGTATCGCATTTATTTCACCTGAACAAGGCAACGTAGTAGATAATTCGGGTTCAGAAGTAGATGATGTAGTAGCCCGAAGAAATGAGATGGGAAGTTCATCTTACGCTGTTATGGACGGTGGTTATAAGTATATGTACGACAAATATAATTCAGTATATCGTTACGTTCCTTTGAATGGAGATATTGCTGGTTTATGTGCAAGAAGTGATACCGACCGCGATCCATGGTATTCACCCGGTGGATTTAATCGTGGAGGTATTAAAGGGGCAACCAAACTTTCATGGAACCCTCGTCAAGCTGAAAGGGATGATCTATATAAAAATGGTGTAAATCCTATTGTAACCTTTACAGGAGGTCTTGGAACAATATTGTTTGGAGACAAAACACTATTAGCACGACCAAGTGCATTTGATAGAATTAATGTAAGACGATTATTCATTGTTCTAGAAAAAGCTATCGCAAACGCAGCAAAATTCTCATTGTTCGAATTTAATGATGACTTTACACGTTCTCAATTTGTTTCTTTAGTTGAACCATTTTTGAGAGATGTACAAGGCAGAAATGGTATTTTTGATTTTAAAGTTGTCTGTGATACTTCAAATAATACAGGCGAAGTAATTGACAGAAATGAATTTAGGGCTGATATCTATGTGAAACCTAATCGTTCAATTAACTTCATACAGCTGAATTTTGTAGCTGTTCGGTCTGGAGTAGAATTTTCTGAAATTGTCGGACAGTTTTAGTATAAATAATTAAAAAGTCTAACTGAACAACGTTTAAGGAGTAATAAAAAATGGCTTTTAATTTAACAAGCTTTAAGTCAAACATGTCTGCTGATGGCGCACGTGCATCACTATTTGAAGTGGCATTGGCAAAACCGAGTGGTATCGAGGCTGGTGCGGTTACCGATTTTAATTTTAAGATTAGAGGCGCATCTATACCAGGGGCAACAATTGGTGCAATAGATGTACCGTATATGGGAAGAATTTTAAAGTTTGCCGGAAATCGAACATATGCAGATTGGACGACAACAATCATTAATGATGAAGATTTTGCTGTTAGACAATTCATTGAAAAATGGATGGCAGGTATAGCTTCTCACCCAGGAAATGTAAGAACAGCACAGGCAGTTAGCCCAGCCGGTTATACAGCAGATTTGAAAGTGAAACAATTGGGCAAAGCTGGTAGCAGTAATGCATTAAGAACATATACATTTGAAGATGCATTTCCCACAGACTTAGCAGAAATTCCATTAGATTGGGGAGATACCGATACTATTGAAGAATTTACAGTTACTTGGTCTTACCAGTTCTGGACAGCAGCATAAAGGAGAACTTTAATGGCATTTAATGTATCTAAATTTAGATCAGAATTTAAATTTGACGGCGCCCGTGCTAATTTATTTGAGGTTTCTTTTACGGTTCCTACAATCGAGTCTTCAGAAAGCTACAAGTTGATGGTTAGAGGAGCCTCTCTTCCAGGTAAAACTATAGGGGCAATTAATACTCCATATTTTGGAAACCAATGGAAAGCCGCGGGAAATTTAACATTCCCCGATTGGACAATTACAATTATCAATAAAGAGAATTTTGGAGTTAGAGAAGATTTTGAACTGTGGATGGAGCAACTTAATAGCGCACGAACAAATGTGCGTCCCATATCAAATTATAGAACAGCGTTACATGTAAAACAATTTGGAAAAGCGGCGTCAGATGCTACGGGTACAGGCGCGGCAGCAATTGCTAATTATCGATTTGAAGGGGCATTTCCCACAGACTTGTCAGAAATTTCTCTAGATTGGGGCACAACTGATGCTATCGAAGAATTTACAGTTACTTTTTCTTATGATTGGTGGAGCGTGAATTACGGGGCTCCATCACCCTCGGTTGTAGCTACAACAGCAGCAGCTCCAGATGGAAAGTCATCTATTGATGGTACTTTCGCATAATATTACATTATTACCAACCTAAAAATCACATCCTTTGAAATCGGGGTATTTTTATAGAATATCCCGACATTTTTTTATGACTTCCAAATTTCAAAATATTAATAACTATAAATATAATAAAATAATAGTAAACCCCTCCCTAGGACTTTTTACATGGCTATAGAATTATTTGGTTTCCAAATAGGAAAAACAAACAAAGAAGTACAAAATAAGTCATTTGCATTACCAGAAGTTGATGACGGTGCTACAGTAGTTGAAGGTGGTGGAGTTTTTGGTCAATATGTTGATCTTGAAGGCACTGCCAGAAGTGAAGTAGAATTGATTAACCGATATAGAGAAATGACATTACAATATGAAGTTGACGCTGCAGTGGATGATATTGTCAACGAATCTATCATTACTTCCCGCGGAGATGAGCCCGTTTCTATCAACCTTGATAAATTGCAGGTTACCGATAATATTAAAGCGCGCATTAGAAACGAATTTAAAGAAATTACAAGGTTATTAGACTTTGGCTCACAAGCTTATGATATTTTCAAGCGTTGGTATATCGATGGTAGATTATATTATCATATTATTATTGATGAAAAGAATGTAAAAACGGGAATTCAGGAATTAAGAGCATTAGATCCACGAAAGATTAAAAAAATTAGAGAATTAAAAAGAGATGCTCCAGGATTGATGATATCCCCATCTACAGAAAAATCATTCACAAAAAAATATGAAGAATATTTTATTTACAATGATAAAGGTATAGATGGTTCAAGTTATGCTGCCCCTACTCAGACGGGCATAAAAATTGCTACTGATGCAATTTGTTATACTCATTCTGGATTAATGGATGCTCAAAGAAAAAGAGTATTATCATATTTACATAAGGCAGTTAAACCACTTAATCAGTTAAAAATGATTGAAGATTCTTTGGTTATATATCGCCTAGCCAGAGCTCCAGAACGAAGAATATTTTATATTGATGTTGGAAATCTCCCCAAATTGAAAGCTGAACAATATCTCCGTGATATTATGGTACGTTATAAAAATAAAATGGTTTATGATGCTTCAACTGGGGAAGTTAGAGATGATAGAAAACATATGAGTATGTTGGAAGATTATTGGCTTCCTCGGCGTGAAGGTGGACGGGGTACAGAAATTACAACACTTCCGGGTGGGCAAAACCTTGGAGAAATTGAAGATATTTTATATTTTCAGAAAAAACTTTACAGATCACTTAATGTTCCTATTTCTCGATTAGAACCAGAAACGGGTTTTAATCTCGGAAGAGCCTCAGAAATTACAAGAGACGAATTAAAATTTGCTCGTTTTGTTGATAGGCTGCGTCACCGTTTTGTACACTTTTTTAGTCGATTGCTTGAAACTCAATTATCCCTTAAAGGTATAATGAACAAGGAAGATTGGAATCAGATACGCCAGTTTGTAAATTATGATTTCTTAGAAGATTCCCATTTTGAAGAATTGAAAAAATCTGAGATTATGCAAGATCGCATGAACGTTCTCAGAGATATATCAGAATATGCTGGTAAATATTATTCTCATAATTGGATTAGAAAGAATGTTTTACATCAAGCTGAAGATGAAATTGAGGAAATCGATAATGAAATTACAGGTGAAAAGGGAGACTCGCGATATGCGAGTGATGAAGATGAAGGTGGTGGAGGAGGTCTATATTCACAGAAAGATCACTCTAAAAAACTTGATTTAATTAATGAACAAAATATAGATGAAAAAATTGATCTTAAGATTGATGAAATGAAAGATGATATACATTTAAAAGACAATATTCAGAATGTTTTCGATACCATATTAAACGAGAGGACGGATGCTTGATGAGAAAGAGTCTCTTTCAAAGGATGAATTAGAATCCGCGAAAGTTCTCGCCGCAAGTTTACAATTTACAAGAAATGAAGTAAAAAAAGTAAAAACAGACTTAATTGAAGGTTTTAAGGAAATAACTGATCCTGCGACTGGAGAAAAAGTTAAAGTTCTTGAAATTGTTGGCAGAAAAGGTCTCAAAGGAGAACGAGGAGAAGACGGAAAACATGGCCCCATTGGTTCTATGGGTCCTCGTGGCCCAGAAGGTGTTCCGGGAAAAATGGGGCCTCAAGGTATACAAGGTCCTATAGGTTTAACGGGCTCACAAGGTCCTGAAGGTCTTACTGGTCCTGCCGGTATAGATGGTGACGACGCAGATGTTTCAGAGGTATCGAGCCAAGTCGCGAGATTAAAAACACGATTAAATCTTTTAGCGTCAAGTACAGGTCACCTAAGTACACATACAGGATGGGGCGAATATGTAGGTGGAGGTGGTGGCGCACAACCAGATGGAGAAAATTTAGGTAATCCCAGTACTTCTGAATATCGCCCATTTAGTACTTTAAAGTCTGGAGCAAATTCTACTTTACAATTTTATAAAGCTATTGGTAATAATGGTATTCAATTTGTAAGAAACAGTGCCAATACAGGTTATTATGCCCAAATAGATTCAAGTGCTACAATTAATGTCTCAAGTTTTAATATTACTAGCACTTCAGCCAGCCTAAATGTTGCGGGGTTAACATCACTCGCCAACACAGTTCCCAAAGCTAATGTAACATATGATTTAGGTTCCCCACAATTATATTGGAAAAATGTATATGCTCAAGCGATTGTCACCACAGGAGATTTACAATTAGGTGATGATTCAACCGACACTGTTACTATAGGTGCCGATATTGGAAGTGATATTATACCAAATACTGATAGCACATATGATTTGGGCAATACTACTCACCGATGGGCAAACATATATGTGGATGATATTGCTGTAACTTCACTTTCGGGTGCCGGACTTACTGCTAATTCAACCGAAGTTGATATTACAACAACAACATTAGATGTAAATGCCAATCTTGCCGTTCATAGTACATTGTTGGCTAATTCGACTAATGTAACTCTTGCTGGTACATCTGCTACATTTTCAGCCAATGTAACAACAACTGCTGCAAATGTTTATATTAATGGTACAGATTTATTAGTTTCATCAAATACTAGAATTACAACAACCACATTGGATGTGAACGCTAATCTTGCTGTACATTCTACTTTATTGGCTAATAGCACTAATGTAACACTTGCGGGAACATCAGGAACAATTTCATCAAATGCAACATTTTCTGCAAATGTAACAACAACTGGCGCAAATGTTTATATTAATGGTACAGATTTATTAGTTTCATCAAATACTAGATTACCATCATTTACAGCAAATACAACTGAAGTTGACATTACTACAACCACATTGGATGTAAATGCTAATCTTGCTGTTCATGATACATTATCAGCCAATAGTACCAATGTAACTCTTGCTGGTACATCAGGAACTATTTCATCAAATGCCACATTTACTGCAAATTTAACAACAACTGGCGCAAATGTTTATATTAATGGAACTGATTTAAAAGTCACCTCAAATACTACACTACCATCATTTACAGCAAATACAACTGAAGTTGACATTACTACAACAACATTTGACGTAAATGCCAATCTTGCCGTTCATAGTACATTAACAGCCAATTCTACTAATGTAACTCTTGCGGGAACATCAGGAACCATTTCATCAAATGCTACATTTGCTGCAAATTTAACAACAACTGGTGCAAATGTTTATATTAATGGCACAGACTTAAAAGTAGATTCTAATTCAACATTTAGTGGCGCAAATGTTTATATAAATACAACAGACCTATTAGTAAAAGCAAATACTCGACAAACAGCAAATGTAACTTTTTCGGGCGCAAATGTAGTTTTAACATCTCATGTAAGTGGTTCTGGTATTGAAGAACGTATTCAAGATGTTACTGCAGCAATGTTAAGAAATACTGCCGATCCGTCATCTACATATGCCGGAACTATGGTTGGGTTGAAAATAATTTATGATGATACTAATGGTGAATTAGATATAACTAATGAAATCGCTACCCATCCCTTTACGGAGGCTGGTCATGCACATCCACAAATCGCAAATTTTGGTTTAGTCACCGAAGATTTGGTTTCGGGAATACAAATGTTAGAATTTTTACAGGGAGTGACATCAAGAGCATTTGATTTGGGTGTAATAACAGCTAGTTCATCAGTCGATATATCAAATGGACTTTTACCATAAACCAAGGAATTAATGGCAACTCAGATACAATTTAGACGAGGTACTACATCACAACACGGATCTTTTACAGGTGCAGTGGGTGAAATTACAGTAGATACTGATAAAAAAACTCTAGTAGTTCATGATGGATCTACTGCAGGTGGTTTTGCCTTAGCCAATAGTTCGGTTGTATCATCTTCCCAAATGTACGATGCCGATACAGATACTAAAATTCAAATGGAAGAGTCCTCAGATGAGGATACAATAAGATTTGATGCCGCGGGTACTGAAGTCGCTTTAATGAATTTGACTCATGTATTATTGAAGAGTACAAATTTTCAAACTACATCCAATACAACTCTTGCCGGCACAAATACGGTAATCTCTTCAAATGCAACATTTTCAGGAACTAGCTTAAAAGTCGCAGGTACTACAGATTCTTCCAGCAATTCTACTGGAGCACTTCTTGTTGCTGGAGGTATGTCAGTAACTAAAAGTATGTATGTTGGTCAAAATCTTGTTGTAGAAGGAAATTTAACAGCAGAGGGAGGTACACTTACTTTAGGTGATAGTACTGCTGACAGTGTGGTTTTTACAGGGGATGTAAATTCTAGTATTATTCCAAATACCGATAGTACATTTAATTTAGGTAATACAACCCATCGGTGGAATGATTTGTATGTAGATGATGTTACACTTACACAAACTCTTGCTGTATCTGGTAATACTACTATGCCAGGAATTGCTGCCAACACTACCCATACATTATTGTCTGGTACAACAGAAATTGATTTAACATCAACGACTGTTGATATAAACGCTAATGTTGCCATACATAGCATTTTTACATCAAATTCAACTCAAATTGATATTGATGGAACAACATTAAATGTTTCAGCAAATGTTACTATGCCGTCTCTTACGGCAAATACAATTAAAGTATCAGTTACAGGCACTACATTAAATAGTAGTGCTAATATTAATTTTCCTTCGTTTACAGCAAATACGATTGAAGTGGATGTTACTACTACGAATTTCGATGTAAATGCAAATCTTGCTGTTCACACTACACTATTAGCTAATTCCACTAATGTAACTCTTGCTGGTACATCAGGAACTATTTCATCAAATGCCACATTTTCAGCTAATGTAACTACTTCTGGAGCAAATGTTTATATTAATGGTACAGATTTATTAGTTTCATCAAATACTAGATTACCATCAATTACTGCCAATACTACTTTAGTAACTCTTTCTCCCGCTAAAGTAGATTTTTCAGGAACTACATTAAACAGTACAGCAAATGTTGTATTGCCGTCATTTACAGCTAATACGACTAAAGTAGAAGTTACTGGCACAGCATTAAATGTTACGGCGAATGTTACTATGCCGTCATTTACAGCTAATACGACTAAAGTAGAAGTTACTGGCACAGCATTAAATGTTACGGCGAATGTTACTATGCCGTCATTTACAGCAAATACAATTGAAGTAGATATTACAACAACCACATTGGATGTGAACGCTAATTTGGCAGTTCATACTACATTGTTAGCCAATTCTACCAATGTAACTCTTGCTGGTACATCGGGATCTATTTCATCAAACGCAACATTTTCTGCAAATGTAACTACTTCTGGAGCAAATGTTTATATTAATGGTACAGATTTATTGGTTTCATCAAATACTAGATTGCCTTCCCTTACTGCAAATACGATTGAAGTAGATATTACTACAACTACATTGGATGTGAACGCTAATTTAGCGGTACATTCTTCTTTGTTGGCTAATAGCACTAATGTAACACTTGCTGGAACATCAGGAACAATTTCATCAAATGCAACATTTTCTGCAAATGTAACTACTTCTGGAGCAAATGTTTATATTAATGGAACTGATTTATTAGTTGCATCAAATACCAGACTGCCGGGAATTACAGCCAATACTTCTTTAGTAACTATTAATCCCACTAAAGTTGAGTTTTCTGGAACTACATTAAATGCCACAGCAAATGTTGTATTACCATCATTAACTTCAAATACTACTCATACATTATTGTCTGGTACAACTGAAGTTGACATTACTACAACCACATTGGATGTAAATGCAAATCTTGCTGTTCACACTACACTATTAGCTAATTCCACTAATGTAACCCTAGCTGGTACTTCTGGTTCAATTTCATCAAATGCAACATTTTCTGCAAATGTAACTACTTCTGGAGCAAATGTTTATATTAATGGTACAGATTTATTGGTTTCATCAAATACTAGATTACCATCAATTACAGCAAATACTACTTTAGTAACTCTTTCTCCCGCTAAAGTTGAGTTTTCAGGAACTACATTGAATGCTACGGCAAATGTTGTATTACCATCATTTACAGCAAATACGATTGAAGTTGATATTACAACAACTACATTAGATGTAAATGCAAATTTGGCAGTTCATACAACATTACTGGCGAATTCTACTAATGTAACCCTAGCTGGTACTTCTGGTTCAATTTCATCAAATGCAACATTTTCAGCTAATGTAACTACTTCTGGCGCTAACGTATATATTAACGGTACAGATTTATTGGTTTCATCAAATACCAGACTGCCGGGAATTACAGCTAATACTACTCATACATTGTTATCGGGTACAACTGAAGTTGATATTACAACAACTACATTGGATGTGAACGCCAATCTTGCTGTACATTCTACTTTAACAGCAAATTCTTCAGCATTAGTGGCTACAGGTACAGCTGATGCCGCAGATACAATTTACCTCAGAGAAAATGCTGGAACTGCTGGTAAAATTAGAATTCATGCTGATCAAGGAACAGCATCCACTGAAGGTACCGGTTCTGTTCAGCTTATATCTGATGTTGGCGGAATTGGAATTAAGTCTGGATTAAACGCAGCAAATTCGATTCAAATTATAGCAGATGGTGGAACTTCAGAAACAATTCAAATTCATTCAGATCAAGGAACGACTGCCGGCGCAATTAATATAGTTTCTGATGTAGGTGGAGTTAAAATTCTATCAGGACATACTACACACGGTGTAGCAATCGGTACAGGAACATCTGCGGTGCCAATTTCTATAGGCCATTCTACGTCTGAAACTACTATTAATGATAATCTTACAGTCACGGGCGATTTAACTGTAAGTGGTAATCAATATTCAATTGAATCACAATCTATAACTATAAAAGATAAAACATTAATTATTGCCGGCTTAACAAATGTTATAGCAAATAGTGCATTTACTGCTGCGAATCCTGCAGTTGTTACATCAGCTTCACATGGATTGTTAGATGGTTCTGTAATATTTGTAACATCTGTTAGGACTGGTTCCGGTGTCACTAATGAAACTGTTTATACTGTCGCTAACAAAACAACAAATACATTTCAATTATCTGGCCAAGATGCTTCATCTGGAGTTGCTGGTTATATCGACTATGTAGGACCTGTATCTGATGCCCTCGCGGATGATTCTGGACTTATTATTCCTGGTACAACGGCTAAATCATTACTTTGGGATAATACTGATGGTAGATGGGAATTTTCTGATGATCTTTTAGTAACAGGAAATACTTACACAAATTATGTAGTACATGAAGGTGATGATAATAATTATCTACAATTTGGAACTGACATACAAGACTTTTATACTGCTGGAGGTAGAAGAGCAAGAATTGATGCCGGTGGTAATGTTGTGTTTGGATCAAGTTCGGCTACTGGAGATGCAGCGGTAGAAATTGAAGGAACGGCTAATGTCCAAGGAAATTTCAATGCAACGGGTACTTCTTTCACAGTAACAGCTAATACTACACTTCCTTCATTTACAGCAAACACGATTGAAGTAGATGTTACTACAACTACATTGGATGTAAATGCCAATCTTGCTGTTCACACTACACTATTAGCTAATTCCACTAATGTAACACTTGCTGGAACATCAGGAACAATTTCATCAAATGCAACATTTTCTGCAAATGTAACTACTTCTGGAGCAAATGTTTATATTAATGGCACCGATTTATTAGTTTCATCAAATACTAGATTGCCATCATTTACAGCAAATACAATTGAAGTTGATATTACAACAACTACATTAGATGTAAATGCTAATCTTGCCGTTCACACTACACTATTAGCTAATTCCACTAATGTTACACTTGCGGGTACATCTGGTTCTATTTCTTCAAACGCAACATTTTCCGCAAATGTAACTACTTCTGGCGCTAACGTATATATTAATGGCACAGATTTATTAGTTGCGTCAAATACTAGATTACCATCAATTACGGCTAATTCCACTTTAGTAACTATTAATCCTGCTAAAGTTGATTTTTCTGGAACCACATTGAATGCTACGGCAAATGTTGTATTACCTTCATTTACAGCAAATACAATTGAAGTTGATATTACAACAACCACACTGGATGTGAACGCCAATCTTGCCGTTCATACAACATTACTGGCGAATTCTACTAATGTAACTCTTGCGGGAACATCAGGAACCATTTCTTCAAATGCAACATTTTCAGCTAATGTAACTACTTCTGGCGCTAACGTATATATTAACGGTACAGATTTATTGGTTTCATCAAATACTAGATTACCATCAATTACAGCAAATACTACTTTAGTAACTATTAATCCCACTAAAGTTGAGTTTTCTGGAACTACATTAAATGCCACAGCAAATGTTGTATTACCATCATTTACAGCAAATACGATTGAAGTTGATATTACAACAACTACATTAGATGTAAATGCTAATCTCGCTGTTCATAGTACATTAACCGCTAATTCTTCAGCATTAGTGACTACAGGAACAGCTGATGCAGCAGATACAATTTATCTCAGAGAAAATGCTGGAACTTCAGGAACAATTAGAATTCGTGCTGACCAAGGGACATCTAAAGCAGAAGGCGCAGCATCAGTTCAACTTTTGTCTGATGTTGGTGGAATCGGAATTAAATCTGGAATAAATTCCGCAAATGGTATTCATATTATTTCAGATGGTGGTACATCTGGTACTATAATGATACATAATGATCAAGGTACTGCTGTTGCTGAAGGCGCCACATCATTACAACTTTTGTCTGATGTTGGAGGAATTGAACTTAAATCGGGACTTAATGCCGCAAATGCTGTTAATATTATCGCAGATGGTGGAACTTCAGAATCGATTGAAATTCATTCGGATCAAGGAACAGGTGCCGCCTCAATTAATATAGTTTCTGATGTGGGTGGAATTAAAATTCTATCTGGTAGTACGGGTCAAGGTCTTGTATTGGCTACGGGCACATCCGGCGTACCAATTTCTATAGGTCATACTACTTCCGAAACTACTGTTAATGATAATCTTACGGTTACAGGTGTACTAAATATAGTAACACAGACAAAAATGACTGAATTAGGGTCAGATCCGACCGCGGCAGCTGGTTATAATTATGTATATTCGAAAGACCCATCTGCAGGAGGTTCTGGATTGTTTTTTGTTAATGATACAACATCTGGAGAAATGTGTTCTAAAGCAAAAGCAGTAACTTTTGCATTGATTTTTTAAGGGAGAATTTTTAAATGAGTATAGCAAAAGCTTCAATCTTAACTTCTGCCACTACGGCATATACCTCGTCAGGTGCTACAGCTATCACTTCAATGTTTATCTGTAATTTTGATACTTCAAATGATTGTCACGTAACGGTATATATTGTGCCTAGTGGCGATTCTGCTGATGATACTACTACTATATTTAAAGAATTGACTATAGAGGCGGGAGATACATACATATTTAATACAGAACGTTTTCTTTTAGCGAATGGAGATACTGTAAAAATGACGGCAGAAACTGCTGGAGATTTATCTTCAGTAATAAGCTATACATCAGTTTAATTTTATGAAATTATTAGAATCTAATAATAAAGAAGAAATTCAGGTTTTTTCTTTAGATGAAGTTTATATAAAGTGGGATTCAAATATGACTCCAGAAATATATAAAAAAATAGAGGCTGAAATAAAAGAAAATGGTATGTATTCTCCTATTTTATTATTGAGAATGATTCCTGACGAATGGAAGAACGACCCTAAAATTGTTTATAATGTGCCCGAAGGAGTAAAATTTATTAATACAATAGAATATGGAAGCACTCGTTATCGTTACGCAAAGGAAAATGGTTATACTCACATTCATGGGGTCGTATTCACAATGATAGAGGCTCTAAGATTATATGAAAAGAAACTCAATAAATGGTATCGTGATTGGATAACATCAAGAGGAACAACTAGTTATTTAGACTAAGGTAAATCATGTCAGGATTTTTAAAGAAATTAGCATTAATAGGGGCAAATACAACTCAATCAGGTATTGTCCAACTTATTGATAGTACAACAAGTACATCTGCCACTTTGGCCCCTACCGCTAATGCTGTTACAACTGCAATGAAATCTACAGCATCTCCAGCTGCTGATACTCAGATAGTTTTTAATGATGGTGGTACATTCGCAAACGGTGATGCCAATTTAACTTGGACTAAAGGCACTGCAACACTCCTCGTAGATGGAAAAGTAGATATTACAGGTACTACATTAAACAGTACAGCCAATGTAGTATTTCCATCTTTCACGGCAAATACAATTAAAGTAGAAGTTACTGGTACATCATTAAATGTTACGGCAAATGTTACTATGCCATCATTTACAGCCAATACAATAGAAGTTGATGTTACCACAACAACATTTGACGTAAATGCTAATTTAGCGGTACATTCTACTCTAACAGCAAATTCTACAGTATTAGTGGCTACAGGAACAGCTGATGCCGCAGATACAATTTACCTCAGAGAAAATGCTGGAACTTCTGGTAAAATTAGAATTCACGCAGATCAAGGAACTTCTAAAGCCGAAGGCGCGGCATCAGTACAACTTTTGTCTGATGTGGGTGGTGTTGGAATCAAATCAGGAATAAATTCGGCAAATGGTGTTCATATCATTTCAGATGGTGGTACAGCCGGTACTATAATGATACATAATGACCAAGGTACTGCTGCTACTGAAGGCGCCGCATCTATTGAAGTTATATCAGATGTGGGGGGAATTGAACTTAAATCAAGTCTTAATGCTGCAAATGCTGTTAATATTATTGCGGATGGTGGTACATCCGAAACGATTGAAATCCACGCAGATCAGGGAACAGGTGCCACATCAGTTGATATAGTTTCTGATGCTGGGGGTGTTTCTATCTTAGCGGGAAGTACTACTCATGGTGTAAAAATAGCAACTGGAACAACGGGTGTTCCTGTAACAATCGGTCATTCCACTTCAGAAGTTACAATTTCAGATAATTTAATTGTTACAGGAGATTTTACTGTTACGGGCACAACTACTAGTGGTGATGCTACAACAACAGTAGTAAAAGATAAAACTTTAGTTATAGGTGGTACAACAAATGTTGTAGCAAATAGTGCATTTACTGCTGCCAACCCAGCAGTTGTTACATCAGCATCACATGGATTAGCGGATGGTGATGAAATATTTGTAACAGCAATACGTTCTGGTTCTGGTGTTACTAACGAAACTGTCTATACTGTCGCCAATAAAACAACAAATACATTTCAATTATCTGGTCAAGATGCTTCATCTGGAGTTGCCGGTACCCTTGACTATGTAGGAGCTGTATCCGACGCACTTGTAGATGATGCTGGAATTCTTATACCAGGTACAACAGTAAAATCATTACTTTGGGATAATTCAGATACTAGGTGGGAATTTTCAGACGATCTTTTGGTGACGGGAAATACTTATTTAAATTATTTGGTACATGAAGGTGACGATAATAATTATTTACAATTTGGAACCGATATACAAGATTTTTATACTGCTGGAGGTAGAAGAGCGAGAATTGATGCCGGTGGTAATGTCGTGTTTGGATCGAGTTCTGCTACTGGAGATGCTGCCGTAGAAATTGAAGGAACCGCTAATGTACAAGGAAATTTTAGTGCAACAGGCACTACTTTTACAGTAACAGCCAATACTACTTTACCTTCAATTGTTGCTAATACTACTGTAGTAACTCTATCTCCCACTACAGTTGATTTTTCAGGAACTACATTAAACAGTACAGCAAATGTTGTATTTCCATCACTTACGGCTAATACAATTAAAGTTGATATTACTGGAACTACATTAAACTGTACAGCAAATGTTGTATTTCCATCATTTCAAGCCAATACAATTGAAGTTGATATTGCTGGAACTCTATTTGATATTTCTGCCAATGTAGATATTGATTGTACTAATGTTGATATAGACGCAAATCTTTCTGTCCATACTACTTTTTATGCCAATTCAACAGCAGTTGGAATTGCAAATGTCACTCCCACAGCCGCTGTAGTACAGATCGGTGGACGTGGAGTGGATGATGATGGTAAATTATATGTGGGGGTTGATAACTACGGTTCAGATGTAAAATTCTTTGGCGCAACCGCTTCGAAATATATGTTATGGGACGCATCTGCAGACCAATTACAAGTTGTTGGAGCTGGGGGTATTACTATTAATGGATCTGGAGTTGCATCAGTTGGGGGTACAGATACACAAGTTCAGTTTAATGACGGTGGTAGTACTATAGGCGGAGATGCCGGTCTTGTTTTTAATAAAACAACAGATACACTTACTGCTGGACAAATAACAATTGACAAAAATCATACAGCCGCAACTGCTGCTTCCGTTACAGGATTACACGTTGATTTTGACAGAACTGTACCTGGTTCTGGAACTGCAACTTTCACAGATATTGGAATTGATTTAGATGTAAATTCTGCCGGTCTAGGAACAACTACTACAACTGGATTGGATGTTGATGTTGTCGGTGCTACTACAGGAACACATACAGCAACAGGAATCAACATTGCAGTTGGTTCTGCTGATACCAATTATGCATTGATTACTTCAGGTGGAAATGTTGGTATTGGCGTAGCTACTCCTGGTGCCGCACTTGATGTACAGGGACCTGTAGGATCAGGAACAGCTTCTGCTGGAGTTTTGAGATTATCCACTGCTGAAACAACCGTAGTAGATGCAGACCAATTAGGAAGAATAGAATTTATTGCCCCTGTAGAAGGTAGTGGAACAGATGCGATTTTGGTCGGAGCATCCATATACGCAGAAGCAGACGACACATTTGCAGCAGATAATAATGCAACTGAATTGGTATTTGCAACTGGTGCATCTGCAGCCGCAGCAGAAAAAGTTCGTATTACAAGTGACGGTAAAGTCGGTATAGGGACTGCTACACCAGTTACAGACTTAACAATTGAGGGGCCTATAACATTAAAAGAACAAGCTGACGCTGATGCAGATACGGCCGCATATGGACAAATATGGGTAAACACTGCTACACCAAATGAATTATATTTTACAACCGATGCTGGAAATGATATTCAAATTACATCTGGTTCAGCAATAGCAGCAACACCTGGTGGTTCTGATACTCAGGTTCAATTCAATTCTAGTTCAACATTTGGTGGACATTCTGGTATGACTTATGTATCTGGTACTGGACTGTTGACGGTAACAGCTTTGACAGAATCATCTGATATTTCATTGAAAGAAAATATTACCAATTATAATTCTCAGGAAGCATTACAAGCGGTAATGTCATTACAAGCACATAGATATTCTTTCAAAGAATCGGGCGTTAAAGAGATAGGTTTAATTGCGGATGAAGTTGAAAACATATTGCCCGAACTGGTTTCTGTTAGAGAAATGGATAATATGAAAAGTTTGAAATATACAAAACTAGTAGCAGTTTTAACAGAAGCAATGAAAGAACAGCAAGATCAAATTGATGATCTCAGGGGCGAGCTACAAAAACTTAAAAATTAATAAGGCCAAAACTATTTTATTATAAATATCTATAGATAATAATTTTATTTTTACTAGGAGAAGATAATGAGTGAATTTACTACAAAAGATTTTGTTGATGCTATTGTTACAGGAGATAATGCTCGATCCAAAGACGCACTTGTAGGGGTTTTAGGAACTAAAGTAATAGATGAGCTAGAAACAAAAAAAGTAGAAGTGGCTTCTACTATGTTTAACCCTTCGTTCGCTTCTCCCACTAAATCTCCACCCGACCCTAAAGAAGGAGAGGAAAATGAAGACGTTTAACGAGTTTAGGCACCTTTCAGAAAAGGAATCTGAAGTTGAGATAAATCTTTCTGAAGATGAGGATTACTGTTATGATGAAAATGAGATCAGAAGTGCTTGTCGAGTAGAAGGAATGTCTGAACTTGAAATTGACAATTTCTTAGAAGAAAACTTTGATGAAGTAGAAGTAGATGATGTAGAGAAAGAAGAAGTAGAGAATGAAACAATTCCGCAAACTTAAATCAGAGATAACAGAAGATCACGACAATCATGAAGATGTGGAGGGGCGTAGAGCTAAAGCGCAACTCTTTAAACTTATGAAATATTCTCATAAGTTAATATCTTTACTTGATGATGATGATGATCTTGAAAGTTGGATACAGGATAAAATTTCTGTAGCATCTGATAATATGTCATCTGTTTATCATTATTTGGATTATGAAATGTCCTTTCCTCAATTTGAGGATGATGATGATGAATATGGTGGAAGTTCTAATGGATATTATGAAAGTGTTCAAGAAGGAATAATATCTGATTTACAAAAAATAGCAAAATCTAAAAGAACATCTGAAGTACGATTTAAAAATGGAGCTAAACTTCCTGTAGATCACAAAACTGCAGAATTATTAATTGGTGTATATAATGAGTTAGATACTTCTAATAGAAAAAAAATGGAAACAAATATTAATAAAGGAGAATTGAGTTTTATGAAAATGATTGATTTTGCACAAGAAAATAAGCCTAAAGGATAACAATGTCAGAAGTACTTCAAATTATACAAAAATTTACGAGAAAAGATAGTATCGGTACGTCTTCCGCACAATCTGCCGCCTTTACTCCCACATCTACTGGAATAATTAGAGTTACTAATGATTCTGTTCAAGGTGGTTATGTAGAAATTAGTGGAAATCCCACAGCAACAACATCTAGTGTTTTTCTTGGAAGTGGCCTGTCAAATACTACAGTCACGTCCGGAGGAACATCTACTGCTTTATTGTCTGTAAAGCCAAAAAGATCAACTGTATCTGCCTGTTCAAAAGTAAATGGTCAGCCTGTAATAACTCTTAGTACTGACCGAGAAGGTAATCCATTTAGAGTGGGAGATTACATGACTATGACGGGAGCATCGGTAGGTGGTTATAATACAGCTATAGCTCATATTTTAATTGCCGCACAAAATACTACAACCGTTACATGTACAGCCACAGTAGATACTAGTGGTTTATCAGATTTCGCTGGAACAGCTGTTTTAAGAACATCTTATAAAGTTGCCGGAATTACAGCGGCAGGAACTATGACACTTAATTTACAAGAAGTTGCGGTGACGGGATAATGAAAGTTTTCAATCTTCTTATAACTGAATTGCGTGAAGCAATGTTTAGAAGAGTCGACCGAGTTAGAACACGTAAAAGAGTCGATCCAAAGACTGGCCAAACAAAAAAAATAAAATTAAAACAACGTAGATTCAAACTTTCTTCAAGGTCAAAATATAAAAGGAAGGCAAACCCAAAAACGGGGCAAGTGAAATTTGTAAGAATGCCTGAGAAAGAAATACGTAAACGAAAGGGTATAGGTGCCCCAATGGTTAAACGTGGTATTCGTAAAAAGAAAATTAGGAGAGTTAGAGCAAATATAGAATTAAGAAAAACTAAACGATTGGGGTTTTTCAAAGCCGCGCAAAAAAGAAGAAAAACATTCAAAAGAAAATGATGAAGACCTTAGAAGAAGTAAAACTAGAATCTGTTGGATTAGAATATATTCTTTTAGATGAGAAGGGTCCTGGGAGAGTATTATCTGCGACAAAAAGGCGTATGCAGGGAATGAAGTTTGGTAGAAGAGCCAAAACAGCTTCATTTCAACATCGAAAAAGAATATCGTTATTAAGACCACCTACAAAGCAAAAACTTGAAACTTTAGCAAAAAGAACTATTCGTAAAAGATTTAAGTTAAGGTTGACAAAGGGTAAATATGGTTCTTTGTCTCTTGCTCAAAGAGTCATGATTGATCAAAAAGTGAATAAACGGTTATATCAAAGAACGAAAACAAAGGCGGGAAAAGAAAAGTGGGTATTAAAACCCAAAGTAAATACTTGGATTCGCCAATTGATCCCTAAAAAACGAATAGAAAGAAAAGAAATGAGACAAAGAATGTTAGCGGGCGCAAAAGTCGGCAAAAAGGAGAAAGAATGAAACTGATTACCGAAGAATTAACTGATGTTGAGTTTCTTACTGAGGGCACCGAAAAGCAGAAAAAATATTTTATTGAAGGTATTTTTATGCAAGGTGATATTAAGAATAGAAACGGAAGAGTTTATCCAAGAGATATTCTTATGAAAGAAGTTAAGCGTTATAACGAAAAATATGTACAGGCAAAGAGAGCATTTGGTGAATTAGGTCATCCAGAAGGGCCAACAGTTAATTTGGAAAGAGTTTCACACATGATTACTGAATTAACGCCCGATGGAACAGATGTTAGAGGAAGAGCAAAAATTATGGATACTCCTTACGGAAACATTGTTAAAAATTTAATTAACGAAGGTGCCAAATTAGGGGTGTCTAGTAGAGGAATGGGAACTTTGTCTCCTGGTAGAAGTGGAGCACAAGAAGTACAAAAAGATTTTTATCTTGCAACTGCTGCTGATATTGTAGCGGACCCATCCGCACCAGCTGCATTTGTAGAGGGTATCATGGAAGGTAAAGAATGGATCTGGAATAACGGCATAATTCAAGAAGTTACCGTTAATTCTTACAAAAAAGCGATCCAAAATTCTACAATGAAAGAATTAGATGAGGTTAAACTAAAAACCTTCGCTGATTTTATGTCAAGATTATAATTTTTATAAATAATATCATAAAGATTTATCTAGAAAAATCTACAATTTCAAAAAATTAAGGAGAATTAATGTCTGCTACTGAGGAAATACAAGAAGTAAAGAGTGGTGGAGCTGTACACGATGTAGGAGGACCTTCTCATGAGGATCATGCTCATGAAAGCACGGGAAAAGAGGCAAGCGCCAAATTAAAGCCAGCTTCTAAACCGTCAGTTGGAAAGGGATCCACCGCCGGCTCAGAAAAGAGAGATGATGTAACAGGAGAAGTTCAAGACCTCGGTCCCGCATCAGTTTCCCCCACACAAGACAGTTCACCGGGAAAAGCGGCATCAAAAGCTGCCGGTAAAACAGTCACACCTAAAGCCCAAAAAGAAGAAACGGAAAACGAAGGAGAAGAACTTTCTGAACCTGAAACCCAGGAAGATGAAGGGGAAGAAATTTCTGAAAGCCGTACAACTAAAATGGGTATGATTAAATCTATCTATGAAAAACTAGATAGTATGAAAAAGGCGGAAATAGAAGCTACATATGATGCTATTTTAGCCGCAACTAATCTTAATGAAACACGAGAAGACACAGTAGTTTCAGAAGATACTTCTATTTCTGATAAATTGGAAGAAGTATTGCCACAAGAAACAGAAATTGATGTTAAACAAGATGTTGAAGCATTAGTTGGTGGTGAAGAACTTTCAGAAGAATTTAAAGAAAAAGCTGCAACAATTTTTGAAGCAGCAGTATTTTCTAAAGTTACAGAAGAAGTAAATTCTCGTATTAAGAAAATGGATGAAACATATATTAAGGAACTTGACGAATCCATTTCTAAATATAAAGAAGAAATTACAGATAAGGTTGATGATTACCTCAATTATGTCATCAAAGAATGGTTGGAAGAAAATGAATTAGCCGTAGAAAAAGGTATTAAAGCTGAACTTGTTGAGGACTTTATGTCGGGGCTAAGAAATCTTTTTACTGAGCATTATATCAACATTCCAGATGAAAAAGTTGATATGGTTGATGATTTGTTCGCAAAGGTCGAAGACCTTGAAGCACAATTGAACGAGCAAGTTGAAAAAGGGGTAACACTCACTAAAGAAAATGATGAATATAAGAAAAATCAAACCATTCAAAAAGTATGTGAAGACCTTACTGAATCTGAAACAGAGAAAATGAAATCTCTGGCAGAAGGTACTGATTATGAAAATGATGAACAATATGAGAAAAAACTTAGTATTGTAAAAGAAAATTATTTTCCAAAGTCTGGGCTTAAAGTTAATCTGAGTGAAGACCTCTTCTCAAATGATACAGAGGGAGAGGTAAAAGATACAGACGCTCCACGAAATACTGACATGGAGCAATATACTTCAGCAATTTCAAGGACTTTGAAAAGATAATTTAGTATTAATAAATTTTTTAAAACTTTAAGGAGAAAAACAAAAATGTATTTGACAGAAGAACTACAAAAAAAGTGGGCTCCTGTTATGGAACATCCTGAGCTTCCAGCTATCAAGGATCCATACAGAAAAGCCGTTACAGCATTGCTTCTAGAAAATCAGGAAAAAGCTCTTCGTAACGATAATATTGCCCTAGATTCGGGGAACTTCCTTTCTGAGGCAGTTCATGCGAGTAAATCGGGCACATTACCTGATACGGGTGGTGTCGCTAAATTCGACCCAATTCTGATTTCTTTAGTACGTCGCGCAATGCCTAATTTAATTGCTTATGATGTTTGTGGTGTTCAGCCTATGACAGGTCCTACAGGATTGATTTTCGCTATGAAAGCGCGTTATGCCTCACAAGGAGGAGATGAAGCGCTTTATAACGAAGCAAACACTGGATGGTCTTCAAATAACGCAACACAAGCTCACGTAGCGGGTGCCGGACCAGCCGATCTTATCCGATCTGATACTGGTGCCGCAAATACAGCAGCATATTTAGCATCTGCTGGTGTATCTACTGCTGGGGCTGAAGGATTTGGTGATACCCAATCCCTCGCACAAATGGCTTTCACAATTGAGAAAGTTACTGTAACAGCGAAATCTAGAGCATTAAAAGCTGAGTACACATTAGAACTCGCGCAAGACTTAAAAGCAGTTCATGGTTTAGATGCAGAAACAGAATTAGCTAATATTCTGTCTGCCGAAATCCTCTCTGAGATTAACAGAGAAGTTATTCGTACTATTTACCGTGATGCCGCAATTGGTGCCGACCATAATACCACAACTGCTGGTATCTTTGATCTTGATACAGACTCCAACGGTCGTTGGTCTGTTGAGAAATTCAAAGGGTTGATGTTCCAAGTAGAGCGTGAAGCTAACATGATCGCAAAAGATACACGTAGAGGAAAAGGTAATATTATAATTACTTCTTCCGACGTAGCCTCTGCATTCCAGATGGCTGGTGTTCTCGATTATGCCCCAGCAATGGACAGTGGGGGACTGAATGTTGACGATACGGGTAATCCGTTTGTCGGTGTACTAAATGGTCGCTACAAAGTTTATGTAGACCCATACGCACCTGGTTCAGCTGATAACTGGTTCTGTGTTGGTTACAAAGGATCATCTGCATACGATGCGGGTATTTTCTATTGCCCATATGTTCCGTTGCAAATGGTACGTGCCGTCAATGACAGCACTTTCCAACCAAAAATCGGGTTTAAGACACGTTATGGATTGACACAAAATCCATTCGCTCAGGGTACAACTCTTGGCGGTGCCTTTTCACAAGGGACAAACCTGTATTACAGACTGGTTAGAGTACAAAACCTGATGTAAAAAGTTTTCCGCTTTTTGTGGAAACTATAAAGGGGGTTTGGTTTATGCCAAATCCCCCTTTTTTATGCTCTGTTATAGGATCTACTAAATATATTAAATGTTAATATAACAAGGAGATGTTAAATGCCACTTACATCAGGCGCTTCAGGTCAAATACCAGATAATCTAAGTTATCTTTCCCCTGTTGCTTTTAAATTTCAGTTAAAGAAAATTCCTCATGTAACTTATTTTTGTCAGTCGGCGAATCTTCCAGGAATGTCTGTTGGTGAAACAGTACAACCAACACCATTCCATAATATCCCTATTCCGGGAGATCATATGGTATTTGAGACTTTAAATATAAGGTTTATTGTTGATGAAGAATTAAGAACATGGATGGAACTCCATGATTGGATTACTGGAATAGGATTCCCCAAATCTTTTGATCAATATGCAGAATTAGCCGCTTCTTCAACAGTCCCCGGTATTTCAGGAGTATATTCTGATGCTACATTAATTATTTTATCAGGAGCCATGAACCCACAAATTGAAGTTACTTTTACAGATTGTTTTCCGGTTACTTTAACCGAAGTTTTATTTGATAGTACATTAACAGATGTAGAATATGTTACTGCGGATTGTACTTTCAATTATAAAACATATTCTATAAAAAGGCTTATAGGTGATACTAGTGGATAATAATTAAAATATATAAGAGAAAAAATGTGGTTAGTTAAATATTGTGTGTCTTGAAATTACAGACCACAGGCAGAAAGTCTTTCTGCTGCAATAAACAATAGTTTACCAGATACTTGCGAAATAAGGGAAGGTCAAACGGGCCAATTTGAACTATTTCGTAGTGGTGAATCATTCATGAAAGCTGGCCATGGTAAGTTTTTTACAATAGAAGACGTAAAAGAAAAATTAGAAGGTAATGGTACATATTCGGGTGGTAATAATGCATATAAACAAAACAATTAACAGACATTGGAGAGATTGGGCAGCATTAGTATATTTGTTCATCTGTCTGGTTGATTTTTTCATTGCTCCTTTGATGTGGAATTTGGCGATGGCAGAACATTGTGCTACACATGATTGTGCAGCAGAAGGCGTGACTAGATGGGTTCCCCTTACATTAGGGGCGGGTGCCATGTTCCATCTCAGTTTTGGAGCCATTTTAGGTGCAACAGCTTGGAAGAAAAAAGATGAATTGGAAGTACATACTCGTAATGGTGGCTCTAGTTCTTAGTGGATGTGCTAAGAACGTAGCGGACAAAAATAATGATTTAGGTAGTGGTGACAAGTCAAATTTACCAGTATCATTAGCCTCTCTTAT
>Ga0209089_10001068_pt1 | contig 24917 bp, 21 predicted proteins | sample ArcticOcean_MG_C_FD_187431 | JGI IMG/M metagenome (GOLD analysis project Ga0209089, IMG submission 187431) | Marine microbial communities from western Arctic Ocean - ArcticOcean_MG_CB2_150 (SPAdes) (version 2) | ecosystem: Environmental > Aquatic > Marine > Oceanic | place: Arctic Ocean: Canada... | reverse complement strand
CCAATAAAAAAGACCAAATTGTATCTGCAATAATTGGCTATGTATTTTTAACAATATTAGCTATTGGAGCTTTGTTTTTTTATATTTTTTTATTTAGATTCTTAAGAGATAGGTTTTTTTAGTAACTATTGACTAACTCCATAAGTCCTTTTTAGAAAAAAAAGTTTGTCACGCATATGTACAACCTACAACCACAAAACCTAAGCCATGCCCCCTATCAACAATCAAAGCTAACAATACCAACATCAACAACTACTACCACAACAAGAGCAACACCACGAGAAGCAACAACACCACCAAGCCCAAGCCAAACCACCATTACAAGCAAACCTCGTACCAAGAAAGGTAACAAAATATATATTAATTGTTTCACACAAGAAGGGGAATCTCTGTATCATCCTGAAATGTCTTACACTTTTTTACACTTTCTGAACCATCTTGGTGTCTATTGGTATCAAGATTAAAAGATTATATATCTCTCTCGAAGTACCATATACATATATATAATCTACCTGAAAGCCAATCGGCAAACTTCTGTAGAATATAGCTTAAAAATATTTAAAGTGGACAAATTGGTGGACAATCTATGGTTTCAACCTTCAACATATTTTTGATATACTGAAGGACACGATGCCCGATGGTGTAATGGTAGCACGAAGGACTTTGAATCCTCAGATCCAGGTTCGAATCCTGGTCGGGCAGATTTTAATGCTCTATTACTGTCCCACCATTAATATTTATCGATTGGCCAGTAATCCAAGAAGTAACTTTAGTGCAAAGATGGGCTATCAAATCTCCAACCTCATCATCTGTTCCCACTCTTCCGATAGCAGTATTTTTAGCGGCAGCTTCCATATCAAGTCCATCCATTCTAGAAGTCTCAGTATAACCTGGGCAGACACAATTAACATTAATATTATATTGACCTAACTCTCTAGCCATAGATTGAGTCATTCCAACAATTGCAAAATTAGCTGCATTATATGCAAGCGTATTTGCAGTCCCACTTTTACCTGCAGTTGAAGAAAGATTGACAATTTTTCCTCCTTGTCCTTGTTCCATAAGAACCTTAGAAACTGCTTTTGCACACAAATAACTACCGAATACCTTAATATCATTTACTTTTTTAAATACATCTTCTGGGAGGTCAACAATTGGAACTCTGTCTTCAGCTCTTGCGTAAGCAGCATTGTTAACCAGAATATCAATTCTTCCAAATTTATCTAAAGTTGCATTTATCATCTCACTAACTGATTGTGATGAAGTTACATTTGATACTAGTGGTAATGCTTTTGCTCCCTCTAGTTCGATTTGCTCTGCAGTACTATGTATATCTTTCCATCCAATTTCTTTTTCATCTTCTGGGTAATCAGCAGGATCTCTTCCTGTTCCCGTCACAACCACATTTGCTCCTAATTTAGCTAAAGATACAGCGGCAGCCCTACCAATTCCTCGTAATCTACCTGCTCCAGTTACAATAGCAACTTTTCCTTCTAATTCTAACATTTCATTTCCTTTATAATTATTTGTTTAAATTTGATCTCTTGATTTAAATACAGAATCATTTGGTAAAAGATCATTCATTTGTTTCTTTTTATCTTTTTTTGATTTCATACCAAAAATTGATAAAAACAAACCCATTCCTCCTAAGAAAAAAGTCTTCATAAAAGATCTTCTAGTTAATTCGTTTTCATTCATCAAAATACTCCTTTTTATTCACCTGATGTTATAGCGCCTATACTCGCAGAGGAAACCAATTTAGCATACTTTCTTAAAAAAGCATTTTTTGTGCTAGTTGGTGGCGCTTGCCAACCAGATTTACGTTTATTAAATTCATCTTCAGTTATATGTAAGGTTAATTGTTTTGTGTCCGCATCCATACTAACAGTATCTCCGTTTTTGACAAAAGCTATAGGGCCGCCAACAGCTGCTTCTGGGGCTACATGTCCAATGCTTGGGCCTCTAGTTGCGCCAGAAAATCTCCCGTCTGTTATCAACATAGTAGTATTACCAAGCCCTGCTCCCATAATAGCTCCTGTTACTGCCAACATTTCCTGCATTCCTGGGCCACCTTTCGGTCCTTCATATCTTATAATTACCACATCTCCATCAACCACTTCTCCTGATGTAATCGCATTAAATGCTTCTCTTTCACCATTGTAGACTTTTGCCGGGCCTTCGTGTTTAATATGCTTAGTTCCAGCAACTTTAAATACTGCACCTTCAGGTGCCAGATTACCTTTTAATATAATTAATCCTCCAGTAGAACTTCTAGGGGCTGTATGAGGATATATTACTTTTTTATCCGGTTTTGTTTTCACATCAGATAAATTTTCAGACATAGTTTTTCCAGTAATTGTCATTTCATCTCCATGCAAAAGTCCTGCGTCTAACAATTCTTTCAATATAACTGGTACTCCACCAGATTTGTCAACATCACTCATCACATATTTTCCCCCAGGTCTTAGATCAGTTATATAAGGAGTTTTATCACTTAAAGTATTGAAAATTTCAATATCAAGATCAACTCCAGATTCATGAGCAATTGCCAATAAATGCAAGACAGCATTAGTTGATCCTCCCATTGCAAGTACAACAGTAATAGCATTCTCAAAAGCTTTTTTTGTCATTATATCTCTAGGTTTAATATCCTTTCTTAAAAGCTCAATTAAGTATTCTCCTGATTTTATCGCAACATCCTCATTTCTAGGATCGATTGCTGGAATAGAAGAGGCTCCAGGAATTGCCATTCCCATAGCCTCAATAGCCGCAGCCATCGTATTAGCTGTAAACATCCCTGAACAAGCTCCTTCACCTGGGCAAGCAACTTTTTCCATTTCAATTAACTCTTTTAAAGATAAATCTCCTCTTGAATACTTACCTACGGCTTCAAACATATCTTGCACATTAATATCTTCCCCCTTGTAATTACCTGGTAAAATTGCTCCTCCATAAACAAAAATAGAAGGTACATTTAACCTCCCCATTGCCATCATAATACCGGGCATATTTTTATCACAAGCTCCCACAGCCAAAAGTCCATCTAAACTTTCTCCAAAAACCACTGCTTCAATTGAATCTGCAATTATTTCACGAGTTACTAGGGATGCTTTCATACCTTCGGTACCCATAGAAATACCATCACTAATTGTTATTGTTCCAAACATCATTGGCACCATTCCTGCATTCCTTACTCCAGCCTTAGCTTTTTTCGCAATTCTATCCAAATGAACATTACAAGGTGTTACATCAGAAGCCAAATTTGCTATCCCTATAAAAGGCTTATTCATATCATCATCATTGAGCCCCATTGCTCTTAGCATAGAACGTGCTGCAGCACGTTCGGCACCTTGGGTCACTACTCTACTTTTCTTATTTAATATTTCCATAACTCACCTTATACAAATTTATATTGTAATTATAATAATTTTATTTAATATTTCCATTAAAAGAGTGGCTTTCTAAATGGTTTGTTATTCGATCTTGGATATTTAATATCAATATCATTAGATTTTTGTATAATAACTAAAACACGATTTCGATTTACCAAACTAAATGGAATTTCAAAAACATCAATCAAAGAAGCATTAAATAAATCAACAGTTTTAATCATTGAATTATACTCGTTTTCTGATAAATTTGATTTGTGAAAAACACAGTATCCTCCATCTTTAAGTAAAGGTAATGAAACTTCAATTAAAGATGGTAATTTTGCAACTGCTCTAGATATAATCAAATCCTGTGATTCTCTGTATTTTTCTTCATGCCCTAAGTTTTCAATCCTGTCATTAATCACTTCAACATTTTTGACATTTAAAAGTGAAATGATTTTACTTAGAAAGTCTGTTTTTTTATTTACAGAATCAACGAGGGTCAAATTTATATCTTGTTTGCATAATTTGAAAGGTAATCCCGGAAATCCAGCTCCAGTTCCTATATCTAGAACATTACGAATATCAATTTGATATTGGCGCAAAGGAAGAAAAATAGATAAAGAATCTAAAATATGTAGATCTACATAGTCATCTAAATCAGTTATAGATGTTAAATTGTATTTTAAATTTTCGGATTTTAAATATTTATAATAATCTTCAAATTGAGCTATAAGTTCAGAATTATTATCTATAGATAATAATTCTAATCCTTGTTTTATCTTGAAATTTTCAATTAACACAGAAATCAGTTCTTTATAATGAATTTTTTTGTTTCTTTAATTTCTACGTCACAATATCCATTTAACAAACTAGAAATCTTATCTTTAACTTCTAGGGAAACTTGTAGGTGTTCATAACCAATTATATTTTCATTATTCAATTGAATATAAACTGGGATCTCTCCTTTATATTCCTCAAGAGTATTAATCAAATTCTTGTAATTATCATCATCATTTCCAATGCTTTTTATGTTGATAGATAAGCATTTTGTATTATCATTTGGTTTTACCACTCCATTTATTGGTTCATATTTTGTTGCATCATTAAAATAAATTGATAATTGATTATTTCTATTTCGTGCAGATGCTTCTAAAACAACTAATTCGTGATTATCCCAAATTGAAATCTGATTAAAATTTTGATTAAAACAAACTGTTTCTATTTCGCTATCTAAAAGGTCAATTCTAGATTTAAAATAAGTTTTAGGTTGATTTGTATTTTTATCTGTATAAGTCAATCTCTCAATAGAAATCGGTTGCCCTAAAATTTTTAAATTTCTTCTTTGATCATTGGGCAATTTTTCAATCTGTTCACGAGAAGTAATATACTCATCAGGTGCATTCTGAATTAATCTCTCGTTTGCCAAATTAACGCTTATTTTGACTCCAATTAATTCTTTTTCCCAAATCTGCTTATCTATTGGATTTGTAGTAATATTTTTATCTAATTTAATTTCAGTAGAAACTTTTTGATCTTCAGGTAAAAATGCAAACATAGAAACTTGGTTATGGCGTTTAGCATTATTTATACTTATGGAAACTGCTAACAAATCTTCCAATTTATTTAATATAGCAGATCGATCTCCAAAATCATCCAAAGCCCCCACTTTAATCAAGGATTCAAATGTTTTGCTATTAGCAATTGATGAATCAATATTCTCGAAAACTTCTTCTAGTGATTTGAATTTATCAACTGAATCGCGTACTGAAACTATACTTTTAGAAACATTGCTACCTACATTTTTTATCGCATTCAATCCAAAAATTATATGTTTGTTCCCATCCATCTCAGAAAAAGCAAATCTATCCATACTAGTATTTAAATTCGGTGGCTTAACTTCGATATCATTTGATTTAGCTTCTTGAACAAATTTATTTATTGAATCCGAATCATTTATTCGTAAATTCATTGAGGTTGTCAAAAATTCTTCTAAAAAGTGAGTTTTTAAATAAGCTGTCACATAAGAAATTAAAGCATAACTCACACTATGAGCTTTATTAAATGCATATCCGGCAAATGGTTCAATCAAATTGAATACTTCAGAAGCTAAGTTTTCTTCATAACCATTAGAAATACATCGAGAAATAAATTTATTTTTTTCGGCGATCATTATCTCAGGTATTTTTTTACCCATAGATTTTCTTACTATATCTGCCTCTCCCAAAGAATAACCTGCCATTTCTCTAAATATGTACAATACTTGATCTTGATAAACTATAACTCCATAAGTTTCTTCTAAGTTTTTTTCGAGAACTTTATGTATATAAGTCGGTATTTTACCATGCTTCCCTTCAATGAATTTAGGGATTTGTTCCATAGGGCCAGGTCTGTACAAAGCAATCATCGCTGAAACATCGTTAAGGCTAGATGGTTTTAGTTGTTGAATATATCTAGTCATACCATCACCTTCTAATTGAAAAACACCTAATGTTTTTCCAGATGATAATAATTCAAAAGTTTTTTGATCTTCTAGATCAATAGAATCGATAGTTAAATCAATATTTTTAGTTTTTTTAATCAAATCAAAGCATTCTGTAATCATTGTAAGATTGCTTAATCCAAGAAAATCCATTTTTAATAGTCCCAATTTCGCAACAGGGTCCATGGCATATTGAGTCATTAAAATATCTGATTTATTTGTTTTAGAAGATATTTGAAGAGGGATAAATTCATTTAACGGGAATTCAGAAATCACGACTGCTGCTGCATGCGTGCTACTATGCCTAACTAACCCTTCAATAGATCTCGCAATATCTAAAACATTTTTATATCTTGGTAAAAAAGCTTTCATGTCTTTAGATTGGAGCGCTGTTTCCAAATTCATATTTGGACCAAACGGCACAGCTTTAGCAATTGGATCTAATTCTGAATAATCAATTCCACTTACTCTGCCAACATCTCTTATTGATCCCCGAGCTCCATATGTTCCAAAAGTTATTATTTGTGCTACGTGTTCTATTCCATATTTTTCAACAACGTATTGTAAGACTTTTTCTCTTTTATTATCCTGAAAATCTAAATCAACGTCAGGCATTTCTTTTCTTTCTAAATTCAGAAATCTTTCGAAAACCAAATTATATTCCAAAGGATCAATTAGTGTGACTCCAAGGCTATATAATACAAGGCTAGCAGCAGCGCTCCCTCTCACATTAAATAATATATTATTATCAGTCGAATATTTAGCAATATCCCATACAGCCAAAAAATAATCCGCATAATTCGTTTGTTTTATAACATCTAACTCGTAACGCATTCTTTCTCTATATTTTTCATCAGGATTAGGAAATAGTTTCAAAAATCCTTCAGCACATATTTTTTGCAAATAATCCCAAGGATCTGAGCCATCTTCAATTTTAAACTCAGGAATCTTTGTAGTTTCTAAATCTAAAGAAATTTCGCACATATCGCTTATTAATTGTGAATTAGAAACTGCATCAGGTATATCTGAAAATAATTCATACATTTCTTCAGATGATTTCACATAATAAGATGGGTCTTCAAATTTCAATCTACTTGGATCATTGATTTGGCTATTGGTCTGAATACAAAGACATACATCATGAGTGATATTATCTTCAAGCTTAGTATAATGAGAATCATTTGTAGCAACTAAAGGTATCCCTGTATCTTTGGACATTTTAATTAAATTTTCATTAATAGAGTCTAAATTATCTACATTTTTATGTCGCATAATTTCCAAATAATAATCTGGGAAATTATCAGAATACCAGGAAGCTATCTCTTTAGCTTTGTCATATCCTTCATTTACTATTAATCTTGAAATTTCACCGCTTGGGCAACCAGAAAGTATTATCAAGCCTTCCTTATATTGCAGCAGCAACTCTTTATCAATCCTTGGCCTATAGTAAATCCCTTTAGTATTTGCAATCGTTAACAATTTTACTAAATTTGAATACCCAACATTATTTTTAGCAAGAATTGTCATATGGTGGGGACTGCGTTCACTCTGATCTTTTATTTTATAATCATTAATTGCCACATAAACTTCAGACCCTAGAATAGGCTTTATTCCCTGTGCAATACATTCAGTATAAAGATCAATTGCTCCATGCATATTTCCATGATCAGTGACTGCTATAGAATTCATGCCAAAATTTTTCGCAGTAGAAACCAAATCTTTGATTCTACTTATTCCGTCAAAAATACTATATTCAGAATGTACATGTAAGTGTGTAAAATTACTCATTTATAACAACTTTATGATAATGATCAATAAAAATATTACACAATATTTAAATTAATTTATACAGAAAAACAAATAAAAAAGAGGCTCTTTTAGGAGCCTCTTTTTTTAATCCATTATTTTAAAAAAGATTACATACCCATATCAGGCATTCCTCCACCCATTGGAGGCATAGCAGGTGTGTCGTCTTTTATGTCAGTTATTAATGCTTCTGTTGTTAATACCATCGCACCCACGCTGGCAGAATTTTCAATAGCTGCTCTTGTCACTTTAGCAGGATCCAAAATTCCTCTTTCAATCAGGTCTACATATTCACCTGATTCAGCGTCATAACCAATATTGCCTTTTGTTTTTAATGAAGCTTCTAATACAACTTCACCAGAAACTCCAGTGTTTTCTGCTATAACTTTAACAGGTGCTTCAAGAGCTTTAGATAATACTGCTACTCCAGTAGCTTCTTCTCCTTCTAATTTCAATTTAGAAAGATCTTGTCTAGCTCTTAATAAAGATAATCCTCCGCCTGGGACAATTCCTTCTTCAACAGCTGCTCTAGTAGCAGACAATGCGTCTTCTACTCTATTTTTCTTTTCTTTAAGCTCTATTTCTGTAGCTGCACCAACTTTAATAATTGCCACTCCTCCAGAAAGTTTAGCTAATCTTTCTTGTAATTTTTCTCTGTCAAAATCAGATGTAGTTTCTTCGATTTGCGCTTTGATTTGTGTTACTCTTCCACTTATTGCGCTTTCTTCACCCGAGCCATCAACAATTGTTGTCTCTTCTTTAGTAGAAACAACTCTTCTTGCTCTACCAAAATCTTCTGGTGTAACTGAGTCTAATTTTCTTCCTACTTCTTCACTTATTACAGTTCCGCCTGTAAGAATAGCTATATCTTCCAACATTGCTTTTCTTCTATCGCCAAAACCTGGGGCTTTAACTCCTAATATCTGAAGAGTGCCTCTAAGTCGATTAACGACCAATGTTGCAAGAGCTTCTCCGTCGATATCCTCAGCAATTAAAACTACATTTTTAGTTATTTGTAATATCTTTTCTAGAGCTGGTAATATATCGTTAACAGCTGATATTTTTTTGTCTGTAATCAAAATATGAGGATCTTCAACAATTGATTCCATCCGATCTTGATTAGTTACAAAGTAAGGAGAAATATATCCTCTATCCATTTGCATACCTTCAACAAATTCTTGTTCGTAACCTAATCCTTTTGATTCTTCAACTGTGATAACACCGTCTTTACCAACTTTCTCCATTACTTCAGCTATCAAATTCCCCATTTCATCGTCATGAGCAGAAAGGGCAGCTACTTGTGCTATTTGAGTTCTGCCTTCAATAGGAATAGACATTTTACCTATAGATGTTCTTAATGTATCTACGCCTTTTTCTATACCTCTTTTCAAAGCCATAGGATTAGCACCTGCAGCAATGTTTTTAAAACCTTCTGAGATTATTGCTTGTGCTAATACAGTAGCAGTAGTTGTTCCATCTCCGGCTACATCATTAGTTTTGCTTGCAGCTTCTTTTAAAAGCTGAGCTCCCATATTCTCAAATTCATCTTCTAATTCAATTTCTTTAGCAATAGTTACTCCATCACTACATACCTGAGGAGGACCGAATTTTTTATCTAATACTACATTCCTTCCTCTTGGGCCTAATGTGACCTTAACTGTGTTGGCAAGTTTGTCTATCCCAACTTTCATAGAACCTCTTGCTTCTTCGCTATACGTTATTTTTTTAGCTGCCATTTTTTCACCTACTTAAAAACAATTTTTATTTAACAAATAATATATCTTCATCTCGTACAATTAAATATTCAACAGTACCGACTTTATATTCAGTACCAGCATATTTAGAATATACAACAACGTCGCCTACAGAAACTTCCATAGGAATTCTTTTACCATCATCGCCAACCTTACCAGGTCCTACTGCAACAATGTTTCCTTCTTGAGGTTTTTCTTTAGCTGTATCCGGAATGTAAATACCACCTGCTGACATTTGTTCGTTATCATCAATAGGCTCAATTACAACCCTGTTGCTTAAAGGTTTAAACTTAATCTCTTTACTAGCCATTCATTACTCCTTTGTTTCAAAATCAAAAAATCTCTTAAAAATAAATTCGAGAGAACAGTTCTATCAAAAAACCGCTTCGATATTATAAACTAAAAACCAATAATTATCAAATGAGAAAACAAGTAATATTTATATTTAATATAATATAAACTTAATTTAATTAGTATAATTATTTGATTGTTAATATAATAATTATTTCGCATAACTTACAAAACATATATCAAAACTTAAAAATGGAAAAATCATATAGCCCAACCAAAAATGAAAATGAAATCTATAAGTATTGGCTGTCTGAAAACTTGTTTTCTCCTTCTGAGAAAGAAACCGATCTAGATCCGTTTACAATAATAATGCCTCCCCCAAATGTAACAGGCGAACTGCATATGGGACATGCACTAACAATTGCAATAGAAGATTTGATAATAAGATGGAAAAGGATGAAAGGACATTCTACTCTATATCTGCCCGGTAGCGATCATGCTGGAATTGCAACGCAAGTAGTAGTTGAAAAACAAATAGCAAAAGAAGGTACAAATAGGCATGAACTAGGAAGGGAGAAATTCATTGAAAAAGTATGGGAATGGGTTAATGATTACGGTGACAGAATTTACAATCAAATGCAAAGAATGGGAGCCTCTTGTGATTGGTCAAGAAAGGCGTTCACATTAGATGAAACACCTCAATTAGCAGTAAAAACTACGTTCGTTAATCTCTATAAAAAAAATCTTATATACAGAGGAGAAAGAATAACTAATTGGTGCAATAGATGCTCAACCGTATTATCTGATTTAGAAGTGAAATACAAACCAGAAAAGTCAAAACTTTATTATATAAAATATTATTTTAAAGATTCGAAGGAAAATTCTTACCTGACAATTGCGACAACAAGACCAGAAACATTATTAGGCGATACTGCTATTGCAGTAAATCCTAAAGACAAGAGATTTAAAGATTTTATTGGTAAAAAGATAATAATACCTATAATTAATAGAGAAGTAGATGTGATTGGTGACACATCAGTAGAAATGGATTTCGGTACAGGTGCACTAAAAGTAACACCTGCGCATGATCATACTGATTTTGCAATTGGTCAAAAACACAATTTACAAGTTATTAATGTTTTCACTCAAGAAGGAAAAGGCAATGAAAATGCGAATAAATACGAAGGACTAAAAATAGAAGAAATCAGAGATCGAATTGTTAATGATCTTGAAGAAAAAGAATTCATGGAAAAAATTGAAGATTATGACAACAATGTAAGTCATTGCGAAAGATGTGATAGTAAAGTTGAACCATATATATCTATGCAATGGTTTGTGAATATAAAACCCTTGGCTGAAAAAGCTATAAAAGCTGTAAAAGACGATAATATAAAAATCATTCCTGAAAGATTTAATAAAACATATTTTGAATGGATGGAAAATATTATTGATTGGTGTATCAGTAGGCAATTGTGGTGGGGACACAGAATTCCAGCATGGTTTTGTAATAGTTGTGAATACATTACGGTTAGTATAGATGTGCCTGACAATTGCAATGGATGCAAAAGTAAAGATATATATCAAGATCCAGATGTTTTAGATACTTGGTTTAGCTCAGGACTATGGACTCATTCAACTCTTGGATGGCCTAATAATACTGAAGATTTAAATAAATTTTATCCCACAACAGTTATGGAAACAGGGTATGATATTTTATTTTTTTGGGTAGCAAGAATGATAATGCTTGGAATAGAAAATATGGGACAACCCCCATTTTCTCATGTATATCTTCACGGCCTGATATTGGACCCACAAGGTTTGAAAATGAGTAAATCTAAAGGCAATGTAATGAATCCTGTCGAGTTAATCGATGAATATGGAGCTGATGCATTGAGGTTTGCTATAACTACCGGTATTAGTCCAGGGAACAATCAAAGAATTGATGAAAGAAAAATTGAATCTGCTAGAAATTTCGCAAATAAAATATGGAATGCATCTAGATTTACTTTGTCAAAAATAAATAATGCTCACCCACCTAATAAAAAGTTAACTATCTACGACGAATGGATTATGAACAAATTAAATAACACTATTAAAAATGTGAATGATAATTTAGAAGCCTTTAATTTTGGGGAAGCTCAAAAAGAATTATACGAATTCTTTTGGAATGAATTTTGCGATTGGTATATTGAGTTTTATAAAACTAATGAAAACAAACAAAATTCATACGCTAATTTAGTGTTTGTTCTTCAGACAAGTATTAAATTATTACACCCATTCCTACCTTTTATGACAGAAAAAATATGGCAAATTATAAATAGTAATTTACCTGAAACATTAAATAAATTTAAAAATGAAAAATCGATTATGATTTCGTCCTATCCAATCAATTCTAAATCAACAATAAATACTGAAGAAATTGATTATTTAATCAAAATCATTAAATCTATAAGAAATATTAGATCAGAACTGAAAATTGCTCATAAGCATATCCTAAAGATCCATGTGTCTGATAAATCTGTATACTCGGAATTATTAGAACATAGCGATGTATTACTAAATTTGTCTAAATCAGAAATTATCACTTCTAAACCTAAAAACAATTTCCCAATTGCAGTTGAAAACACAATTTTAGATATCGAAATACCTGGAGAATTATCTATCCCTGATGAAATTGATCGAATCAAATCAGAAATCATAGAAATACAAAAGCGTATTTTACCGCTTGAAAAAAGAATTGAATCTCCAAGTTTTTATAACAACGCTCCTGAAGAAATTGTTGTAAAAGAAAAAGAAAGGTTAACGGATCAGAAAAATAGAATTTTACAATTAGATGAAATATTAAAATCTATAAGTTGAAAATATTAATATTTAAATATTTTAGAAATGACTTAGTAAACAACTGTCTGTCGCAGTTTGCTTTAGTTTCATTATGAATATTTGTTAAAGCTAAATCTTTAATACCACATGGGATAATATAAGTAAAATAATTCAAGTCACAATTTAGATTTATAGCCACTCCATGCATACTAACTGATTTAGAAATTCTTACACCAATCGAGCTAATTTTCTTACCATCAACCCATACTCCGACAGGTTTATTAATATGATCAGCTTGAACACCGAAATCATTTAAAGAATCAATAACAGATTTTTGTAATATTCGTATATATTCAACAGGTTTAATTCTAAGCTTTTTGAGATTAATAATAGGGTAATAAATTAACTGCCCAGGACCATGATAAGTAATTTCTCCTCCTCTACTAGATTCGTATACTTTGATGCCTTCCAGTTCTAATTGAGCTTGAGAAATCAAAATATCTGATTTGTCACCAGATTTGCCTATAGTAAATAAATCAGGATACTCAAGCGATAAAATCATACCAGGAATATCTGCATTCTTTACGTAGCTGTGAATTTCTTCTTGAATACTTAGACTTAATTCGTAATCAATATCTCTTAAATCATATAAATGCAAATTATCTTGAGATTGATTTTTAGTATCTTCGAGTATTTTATTAATTATATGTTTGCTATGTGTCATAATCTAATTATTTACTATTTATATTTTTCATAAAAGGCTTTAGAATAACTATTCCGTAATAAACCATCTACGGGCCAGTAGCTCAGCCGGTTAGAGCGCAGTCCTGATAAGACTGAGGTCCCAAGTTCGAGTCTTGGCTGGCCCACCACTTACTAAATATCAAAAATCACTTTATATTGCTTGATTGACTCTATATTTTTATATTCGCCTGGTAATTCTTCAAATTGATTTTTAATATAAGATCTGGTCTGGGTCACAGAATCGTTGTCTGACAAATATTCACCCTTATCATATATTTTTTTAAGCATTGGAGAATAGCCTTTTTTTTCTACATCAATTTTAGTTACGAAATCATGATTCATATATTTACCCTCAATTTTACGATAGACCTGTTTTGCATAAGGATAATAAGTTTTATTCGGGCTAAATTTATTAACTGGATGTCCGTTAACTTCAACTAATTTAAATACACATTCTAAAACAGGAATATCTGATGACACTCCAAAATTAGACCCCACTCCAAAAACATCAATCGGGCAATTATATTTGTTAATTAATTTATCTATTTTATACTCATCCATCGATCCACTTACTATGATTTTTGCATTATTCAATCCAGCGTCATCCAACATTTCTCTTGCTTTAATGGACAAATTTTTAATATTTCCACTATCTAATCTTATTCCGTTAATTTGTACAGATTTCTTATGATATAAATCAATTACTTTTTTAATCCCCTTTTCTGTGTCATATGTATCTACCAAAAAAATGCTATTATTGTTAAATTCTTTGGAATAGTGTAAAAACGAATCGGATTCGTCGGGAAAACTTAAAACATAAGAGTGCCCCATTGTTCCAGAAAGCGGAATACCGTATAGCTTCCCTGCATCAACATTACTTGTAGCTTCAAATCCTGAAATATATGCGTTTTTGGAAGCTTTCATTGCTGCATCATATCCATAAGTCCTACGTGCTGAAAAATCAACTATAGAACTCTTCCCTGCTATTTGAACAATTCTCGAAGATTTAGTAGCAAGTGAAGTGTTAGCATGGATTTCATTAATAATCAAAGTCTCAAGTAATTGTGATTCTAAAATATTTCCTGTAACTTCTAATACAGATTCGCCAGGGAAAAATAAAGACCCATTACGCATAGATCTGATAGAGCCATTAAATTTAAATGTTTTCAAATAAGACAAATATGCTTTGTCAAATAATTTCAATGAGTCGAGGTAAGTTAAATATTCGTCATCAAAACTAAAATTTCTGATTTGTTCTAATACATCATTTATACCGGAAAACACAAAATAAGATCTCTTGTTGTTTGATCTGAAAAACAAACTAAAAGTTGCCTCAGGAAGTCCTTCTTTCCAGTAGACTTGACCCATAGTTAATTGATATAAATCTATTAATTTATTATTAATATTACAATCTCAAAATCTGTTTGTTTTTTTAAAATCTACCACAATGACTATGAAATCATTAAGGTTTTTAAATTTTAAATTATTATAGTATAGAATCAAAATGATCCCATCCTTTTATATTAGCTAATTCGTCATTAACAAATAATTGTCCATTCCCTTTTTTGATTTTTCCTATTTCTGTAATATTTATTTTTAAATCTGAAGATATTTCAAATAATTTTAATTTTAGGTTTTCTGGAGCTGTAAATAATAATTCGTAATCTTCACCTCCAATCATTGCATACTCTTTGAATGATTTAGGAAATTTAAATTTTAAATTTTCCGATACAGGTAAATTGACATCATTTAAGAAAATATCCACATTGCTCGATTCAGCAAGTCGCTTGCTATCAAGAAGTAATCCGTCACTAATATCTATACAAGTTTTCAAGCCTAATTTTAAAAGTTCCATGCCTGTATTTATTCTTGGAGGTTTGTATAAATGATTAGCTATCAAACTTTTTTCTGAATCATGATACGCTTTCTTATCCATGTTTAAGATTTCTAATCCAGCTTTAGAATCTCCCAAATTTCCAGTCACGAATAACAAATCATCAATATCCGCCTTTGATCTGTCCAAAAAATAATTATTATTATGATTAGAATCCAATTCCCTATATCCAAAACATGTAACTGAAATAAATATATTCTTTGAAAAAACCAAGTCTCCTCCCAATACTGGGCTGTTAAATGACTTAGCAATCTCTAAAACTCCTTTGTAAAAATCGTCTATCCATTCTTCATCTTCATTCTCCCCTATGCCTAAAGTTATTAGCATCCCTAAAGGAGTAGCTCCCATAGCAGCAATATCAGACAAATTTACTCCAATTGATTTCCTACCTATATCATAGGGGCTGAAATAATCTGATTTGAAATGAACATTGTCAACAAGAGCGTCAGTAGTTGTGCAATACGCAAAATCATTGTCTTTCCAATACGCAGCATCATCCCCGATTCCTTTTAAAATCTTAAGATTGGGTGGAAAATTACTAGCACTTACCATACTAGATTGTCTAATAATTTTGTTAATTATTTGTTGCTCGTTAAATCTTTTCAAACTTCTATGATCCACAAAGGTTTTAATTAATGATTAAATCATTACCAACGTTTATTATGCCCTCTGAATTTAACGGTATTAATTTGATTGCAAACACAGGAGGTTTTTTATCTTGGATATCAAGCATAGATTTCAATACGTTTTTATCTCTAATACCATTACTAGGGTTACAATTTATAGCCAAGCATCTATTGACTGGTTTTTCCACTTTAAAAATCAATCCATTAATTTCAATATTTTTACCAACCCAATTGAATTCTTCCCATGGATTAATTCCTTCGATAATTATATTAGATCTAAATCTAGTATGGTCTATTTCGTAACCTAGTTGATTATTCAAATCATCTAAAGACTCCTGACTATGTAGAGTCACGCCTCCATTTGGAGTGTCATGGAAATGATGCGAGTTTTCACCCCCAATGAAAATAAATGGAAATCTTTGAGGAAAGTTTTTTATCAAATCAGTATCAGAATTCATAACAAATTCTGTGAATCGTTCTTCAATCTCATTTCTTTGAGTATCAACATTGGCATTGATGATTGTACTATCTTTATCTCTTATGATTAATTTTCTATTTTTTTCATCATATTCAACATTTAATCTCGCTATCTGGGGCATATGCATTAAAGCTGCAAAATTTGTTTTTCTTTGCCATTCAAAATCATCTCTAGATCCAGCGTCTTTGAATCTAAATCCAAACAAGCGATCTCCTTCTATATAACCATTTTCATTTAAAGTTAACGAGTCTGATTTTAAGGGGGTTAAGGATTTAATTGGGTACTTATATAATTTTGTAATTCTCATTTTTATTAATAAATTAAATTTAATAATCAGTGTAAAATAATTTAGAATCATTTATTTATAAACAATATTAACGGAATATATATGAATCACCAAATTAAAGCAAATGGGATGTCCGAGTCTAAATTGAACAACATCAGTGAATTTATTAAAGACAATTATATTAACACTCAAAAATATATAGGAACTATTGCAGCTGTTTATAGAAAAAACAGCCTAGCTTTGATGGACATACAAGGATTTCAGGATAGAGAAAGAAATATTTCATTAGAAAGAAATAGTATTTTCCGTATCTATTCAATGACAAAACCAATCACAACAGTTGCAATGATGATGCTTTATGAACTGGGGAAATTTCAACTTGACGACCCTGTTCATAAATTTATTCCTTCATGGAAAAATCTCAAAATTTACAAATCAGGTGATTACCCTAATTACAAAACTGAAGACTCCACTACCATCATGACAATTAAAGATCTTTTATCCCATCAATCTGGATTAACATATGGTTTTCAAATGAAATCTGAGGTTGATAAAGCTTATAGAGAAATTGGGATAGGTAGAATGGAAAGTTTAGCCACAAATCAAACTTTAGAGGATATGATTAATTCACTAAAAGATATACCTCTTGAATTTAATCCGTCTACATCTTGGAATTATTCAGTTTCAACAGATGTTTTAGGATATTTGATTCAGTTGTTATCAGGAATAAGTTTTGATGTTTTTCTCAAAGAAAATATTTTTGACAAATTAAACATGCCCGACACAGGATTTTTTGTTGAAAAAAACAAATCAAATAGGTTCACAGCAAATTATTTATTTAACACTGGGAAAATCTTAGATCAAAATGCTCCATTGCCATCCAAAATGCTTGATCGGCACAGCGTAGAAGCAGGTCCTCCAATATTAATCGACGACCCTCAGATGAGTATATTTGGCAAAAAACCTGATTTCTTATCAGGAGGTGGTGGACTCGTATCAACAGTAGATGATTATTTGAATTTCTCAATAATGTTACTTAATCAAGGAAAATTTAATAATGAACAAATTCTTTCAAGAAAAACCATTGATTTAATGACTAAAAATCATATTACAGGTAATAAAGATATATTATCCTCTAGTCATGCAAATACGACTTCTGAAACCACTGCCGCTGGAGTTGGATTCGGATTAGGATTTCAAACATTATTAGATACATCTAAGAACCAAATCAATAGCTCAATTGGAGAATATGGATGGGGAGGTGCTGCAAGTACAATTTTTTGGATAGACCCATCCGAAGATTTGATAACGATTTTTCTCACTCAACTTATTCCTTCTTCCACATATAATATAAGAAGAGAATTAAGAACATTAGTTTATTCATCAATTACTGATTAAATGAAAAAAATACTTTTCACAATATTTTTATTCTTAACTTTAGCATGTTCAAATTCAACTGCAATTACAACAAGTGTTAGCAATACAAATCCCGAAGATGATTTGTGTTTTACAGATAACATAGAAATATTTGACAAAGATTTCATTCATGAAAACACTGGAATTTCATTCAAATATCCAAATTATTGGGAATTTTATTTTGATCATAATCTAGGCAGTCAGATGTTAACAGATAGTTGTGCAGAAATAATAATATATAAATTCGAAGAAAATATCACATCTGAAAACATTGATGATTATATTTCAAAAAAGTATGAATCTCAATTGTCAAATATGAATAAGAAAACATTAAATTTATCTTCAATATCCGAATATAAATCAAAGGGATATTTAATAGAAATAAATGATAGTCCAAATAATTACTATTACAATGATATTCTTATAGCCCAAAATGGAATCGGATTATTTCAAATTCGAATACAGTTAGAAACTAAATATAAAGAATTATACAAATCAGTCATCAACAATATTAATGGAAGTATAAAAATGCCGACTGAAACCTTTTCTTTTATAAAAGAGGAACCTGAATCAAGGCAGATAATGCAAGATTACTCTATAAACTCTATACAAGAATTGTGCGATTCTGAAATCCTAGATGATCATTCTAATTTCAATAAAGAAATATTAAATATAAATAACAATATTTCAATTTATATCCCATATATTTGTAACTCATACACAAATAAAATCAATGTTAGTTATTCAAATTTAAAGGATCAAAAAAACAATCGATCGCTTTTCGACAGAATTGATGAAAATGAAAATCATCAAATACACGTGATTTATTCAGTTCCTCTTGATGAAGTAGACAATGAATTTGATATTAATGAAACTGGCCAAAAACTTATTCAAACTCTAAACATAAATAATAATTTACCATTTGATTTGTACAATGAAGTATACGATATATCTTTTGTGCGATTACCTTTGAAAACATCAGAATTAGAATCAAAAATCAATGAACCCTCTATGAAACCATTTGAAATAATTTCTACTTACATTAATAGAATTGGGTTTAATCATCCGAAAAAAATATATATTATTTTCTTAGATTCACCTATGTCATGCGGAAATAATAGTTGTGACACAAGTTATGATTGGGTAAAAAGTAGAAACAATGTAATAGCAGTATGGATTAATAGTGAAAAATCACAAAATTCTTCATCAATAATTTTAAACAAAGAAAGTATTATTAATAATATTAATACAGCATTAACTCAATCAAAAAGTTTGTTCTCAGGAGATAAAGATTACCAAAACTCTCTTCCTCCTCATTGGGATTATAATGAGCAATGTATTATGCTAGGTAAAACCGACGGAGAAAAAATATATAAAAAATATTTTAACAACTTCAAATTAAAAGATACCATTGAAAAAATAAAAAATGATAATTTTATGTATAAACTCGAAACATCTAATAGTTTAAAAATTATCTATTTTGGCAATTTGATTGTCAAAGAAAATAAAACATGGTGTGTCAAAAATTAAATTACCAAGAATCTTTTCCTCTTCTTATAGCTTTTCCTGGTAAGTTACCGGTATGTTTTTTGTTTTTTATCACAAACTGTCCATTTACCATAACATGCTCAATCCCTTCGGCTAATTGTTTTGGATCAGCTTTAGTAGCAGGAGCATTTGTTTTTTCTAAATCAAGAACAATTAAATCCGCATCATAACCATCAATCAACGAACCTTTATATTTAAGTCCTAATCTCTGAGCAGGGAATGATGACATTTTTCTTATGGCTTCTTCAATAGTTAAAAATTTATCATCTCTTGCAAATTCGGAAATCACTTTTGTAAAATTCCCATAAGTTCTTGGACTAGGAAAATCACCAAATAATATAGAGTCAGATGCAATCATTCCAGCCGGATGTTTAACAAATTCTGGTAAAGTGTGGGGGTTTGTACCAAAACCGACATGTGATATACCTAGATTCTCGTCAAGTAATAAATCAAAAACAGTATCTGATGGTTCTCTATTAGTCATTGCAGCAATTTCATTAACAGACAATCCTTCATATTTTTTGTTGTGAGGTTTTTTAAAGTTTGTTAACCAATGTGTTGGGTATCCTGCAGGGTTCATTTCTTTAGCCATTCGATCCCTAGCATCTTTAGATGCTAAATTCTTCATCAATGCTTCTGGCCCTCCATCTTTGCTCCAAGTAGGTAAAATTATTGTTAATGTAGTTCCAGAATATGGGTAAGTATAACAATCAAAAGTTACATCCATTCCATTTTCTCTAGATTTTTCAACTAGCCCTAAATAATCTTGCAAAGTACCTTGTCCAGGGTTTTGTCTATAGTGAGTTAAATGGATAGGAATGCCAGATTTTTCTCCAATTTCAATTGCTTCTTCCCATGGTGCAAGGTAATTAGCAGGAGAAATTAAACTTGCTCTTGTGTGTGTGTGATAAAACCCTCCCAGCTTCACAGCTTCTTCACTTAAACTAATCAATTCTTCAGTTGATGCGTAGGAACCAGGAGGATAATCTAATCCTGTAGAAAATCCCCAAGCACCTTCTTCCATGCATTCTCTCAACACTGATTTCATATCTTCAATTTGATTTTTCGTAGCTTCTACTTGATTCCAACCTACACTCCATATTCGTAATGGACTGTTTCCAATTATACAAGCAACATTGACTGCAACTTTATTATCTAGTTTATTTAAGTACTCAATTGTCTTTAGCCAATCAGGATCTCCTGGATAATAGTCATTCAACCCAGAATCTAACCAAATATATCTTTCTAATTCTTCTTTGTTTTTGAATGGAACAGGAGAAATTCCATCTATCCCAACCATTTCAGTAGTAACGCCTTGAAAAACTTTTGGTTCATGTTCGGGTTCTCCAAATATAGTTAACGCAGTATGAGAGTGAAGATCTATAAATCCCGGAGAAATAATCTTCCCTGTACAATCAATTTCTTGATCGCTTTCAATATCATCTATATTATTTCTAATAATAGTAATTTTATTATCTTTAACTAAAACAGAACCATAAAATCCTGGATTTCCAAGTCCGTTGATTATCATGCCGTTTTTGAACAAAATTGTTGCCATTTAATTAACCAGTTTGAAATATATTAATAATTACTTAATAATTACATATTAACATTAATTATTACTAAAAATATGAGCAGATTTATGAAAAAAAAATATAAATATTATTTATTAGGAAGTATTTCTATAGGAATTTTATTAACAATAGCCATTATTCCAACACTGATTAACATAAATAATACTAAAGATAATCGTATGTTAAGACTTCAGTCTCAATCCATGGTAGGAAAACAAAATCCTATGATCAATAAAAAGAAAGCAGGAGACTTTTATTATAGAAACAAAAAATCATTTCAATTAAATAATTATAAATTAGGAATGGTGAAAATTTATAATATTAGTGGAATAAAATTAGGATTTAACGACAATAAAAATGTCAAAATAAATTACATCTCCCCTTCTAGTAGTGCTGCAGAATCAGGATTGAAAGTTGACGACGTAATTGTAACCATTAATAATACCCCCGTAAACTCTAAGACGCCTATTGATATATCAAAATTAATGATTAATTCCAACAACAAACTAATTAAAATACAAGTTGAACGATCTGGAGAAAAATTCTCATTTACTCTTGAAATTCGAGAAATTTAGAAAATAATTCTATATTTTCAAATCAAAATTAATAGATTTTAATCATATATAAACCTATTTCGAATGATTAAAATCTATTATAATCTATTTCCAAATACTAAAATTTATTAAGCCTCTTTGAAATTCGAGCCCCTGTAGCTCAGAGGATAGAGCGTCGGTTTCCTAAACCGTGCGCCTGGGTTCGAGTCCCAGCAGGGGCATACTATAATTAATATGAAAAACATACAATTATCATTAATAATATTTTCAACAATAAGTCTTATAAGCTTAATTACTAGTGTATCCATATTTTACAACTACAATAACGAAAGCCAAAATACCAAAATAATGCTGACTAAACTTGATGCTGACATTGAAAGTATAAAATCTCAACCTATTGCTAACCTTGAAAATTCACTTACTACAATTTCATCCAATAGAACTTTGATAAAGAATATGCTAGAAATAACAGATAAAAGGGAAGAACTCATTGCTTGCCTTTGGTATGGGGATATGATCCTTAATCTAAACTCCCCAAACAATCCACAATTTGAGGATTACTCTGAAACTTACAATAATTTATTGAATTCATTAGCTTCAACAGAAGACAAAAGTGATTTGATCAGAGAAATTAATAATTACTGCAAACAAAATGAGACATTGATGTATTTTCTTCTCGAAGACAAACTTAAAATATTAATTGATAAAGCAACAAAAAATAATGATTAAATCTATATTAATTAGGCTAAACAACAAACCAACATATATCTCTCTTTTGATTCTTTTTATTGTCACACTGATATATTTTGGGTTATCAATGTATATTACAAGTTTAGCTTATAAAACTATAATAAATTCTCCAGAAGACAATCCTAAGCAATATGGATTAGAGTTTGAAGAAATAGAATTTATATCTGCAGACTCATCTGGATTAATTCTTAGAGGATGGTGGATCCCTGCTAAATCGACCAATGCAATAATTTACTTACATGGAATTGATGGGCATAGAGCTGGGCATACAGAAGTTCTAGCATCATTTCAAAAAATGGGCTATTCGGTACTAACATTCGATCTTAGAGGTCACGGAGTGTCCGATCCATCTACAGTTGGACTTGGAGTAAAAGAAGTCCCTGATGTAATAGGTGCTATAAACTTTTTACAACAAGAAAAAAACATCAAACAGGTTGCTCTATACGGCGTAAGTTATGGTGCTGTTTTATCTATACTAGCAGCAAGCGAAGATGATAGGGTTAAAGGAATATTTATAGATAGTCCTTATAATAAATTAACAGATCTAATTTCTTCTGAAGTACCAAAAAGAACACCTATTCCGTCTTTTGTAGCCAATTTACTATCCAAAGGAATTAATTTGAGTTCAATAATACTCCAAGGTATTAATTTAGAATCAATAAAACCCGCTGAATCAATAAAGAATTTAAATTATCCTGTTCTTATGGTTCATTGTATAGATGATGACAGGATACCTATATATCATTCAGATGAAATATACAAAAATTCTCCACAAGACACCTTGTACCATAAATTCGAAAATTGCAAAGGACATTCAGAATCATGGAAAGTGCATAAAACTTATTATCTTGGCTTTGCTGAAACTTATTTCCAAAGAATATTTAATTAATGAAAAAAAAACTTGTTAAATATGAACACAATATAAAACTATCTACAAAGCAGATGATAAATACAGCCAATGATTTTTTTAATGTGATAAAAAAAAGAAGAACAGTAAGAGATTATGATCCTACAACAGATGTTCCAATAGAAATTGTTGAAAACGCAATAAAATCAGCAGCTACCGCTCCAAGTGGCGCAAACCAACAACCTTGGCATTATGTACTCGTAAGTAATCAAAATTTAAAAAACAAAATAAGAATTGCAGCTGAAGGCGAAGAAAAAGAGTTTTATAGTAGAAGAGCTCCTGATGAGTGGCTCAATGCTCTTGAACATATAGGCACTGATCAAAACAAACCACACTTGGAAAACGCCCCTTTCTTAATTATTATATTTGCGGAAAGATACTCAATCGATAAAAACGGAAATAAATTAAAAAATTATTATGTTTCAGAATCAGTTGGAATAGCCACAGGTATTTTACTATCTTCATTACACATGTCAGGATTAGTAACTCTTACACACACTCCAAGCCCCATGAAATTTCTAAGTAAAATTTTAAAAAGACCCAAAAACGAATCTCCCTATCTAATCATAGCGACTGGTTACCCAAGCAAAAATGCAACAGTCCCAATAATAACAAAAAAATCACCGTCTGAATTTTTAACAAAATTCTTATAGATTAACTATTATTAATAAATTTTATTGGATAAAAAATGTTTTTCGAAGGATTTGGGACAGTAATAAATTCTATTGTGATGATTATTACGGGATGTATAGGAGTGTTTATAGGGGCAAAGCTTCCACATAGAATAAGAGATATTACACTTTCAGGATTAGGATTATTCACAATAATGGTAGGAATAGAATCTTTCCTTAAAACATCTAATGCTGTAATACCAATGATTGCTATTCTGCTTGGAGGAATATTTGGATCTATTATTCAAATAGAAAAAAACCTTGAATTGATAGGCGAATGGCTAAAGAAGAAAACTTCAAAAACAACAAACCCTACAACAAAAAACTTTGTAGAAGGCTTTGTTGTATCTAGCTTAATCGCATGTGTTGGGCCAATGGCAATATTGGCGCCATTTAATGAAGTTATATCCAAAGATCTGAATTTAATGTATATAAAAACAGGCTTAGATGGAATAATGGTTTTCATATACTCCGGAACCATGGGAGTCGGAGTAATTTTCAGTTCAATATCTGTTTTTATCGTTCAGGGGTTTTTTACTATAGTAGGTATAGTTGTAGGGAATACTTTCTTAAATGAAAATATGATAAATGAACTTTCAGCAACTGGTGGAGTTATGATTTTATCAATTGGATTAAGACTATTAAGCATAAAAAAACTACCATCCGCTGATCTTATTCCAGGATTGATTTTTGCACCTGTTATAGTTTATGTTCTTGAATACTTCTAATATTAGTTACTCTTCTGATTCGCTAATTGAATTCAAGACTATCATAGGAGACATAGGTAAAGAATTGGGCCTGATACCGATACTATCAAATAACGCATTAGCTATTGCAGCCGGAGGAGGAACAATGTTTGCTTCTCCTACCCCTCGAACTCCAAATGGATGTCCAGGATTTGCCACTTCAACAATTACTGTATCAATCATTGGTAAATCTAAACTA